>Ga0302326_10023142_pt1 | contig 12678 bp, 10 predicted proteins | sample Palsa_T0_3_FD_202264 | JGI IMG/M metagenome (GOLD analysis project Ga0302326, IMG submission 202264) | Peat permafrost microbial communities from Stordalen Mire near Abisko, Sweden - Palsa_T0_3 | ecosystem: Environmental > Terrestrial > Soil > Palsa > Peat permafrost | place: Sweden: Abisko... | reverse complement strand
AACAAGCGCAGGCAGGGGTTTCGGTTATGGAGGCGAAGGGCAAAGCGGCGCTGGATCAGATCGGAGTGTTGGAACAGCAAAAGCAACAGAATCAGCTTCAGACCTCACAATCGAAAGTAGACGCAGAGGGACGCGTAAGGCAGGCGGAAGGAGACCTGGAAGCCGCCGAAGCTGACTTGGCGCAGCAGCAAGCGGCCTATCAAATCGCGGCGTTTGACAGAGATGCATACACAAAGCTTGCTGAGACAGGAGCAGCCTCCGAGCGCCAAGCTAAACAAGTGACGGCGACGGCGGGTCAACAAGCGGCGGCGGTGAATGCCGCTAATCGGCGGGTCGAAGCAGCGCGAGGCACGCTGACCACAGCTAAGGCGAACCTCGACAATCCCGGTATCCGCGAGGAGCAAGTGGCGATGGTTCGAAAGCAGATCATACAGCAGCGTTCGGAGGTTGCGAGCGCGAACGCGAACACCGAGCAAGCGCGCGGGCAATTGCTCGAGGCCCAGGCAAACCGGCAGGATCTGGTGGTTCGGGCTCCTTTTAATGGCGTCGTAGTGACGAGGGCGGCGGAGCCAGGAGAGGTTGTCATTGCTGGAACCGCTTTAGTCACGATGGTGGATCTGAGCAAGGTATACCTCCGAGGCTTCGTTCCGGAAGGTCAAATTGGCAAGGTCAAGTTGGGACAACTCGCGCACGTGTACCTTGATTCCAACACCAAGCTGCCCATCGATGCCTGGGTGTCCCGCATCGATCCTCAGGCTACGTTCACGCCTGAGAACACGTACTTTCGGGACGAGCGGGTGAAGCAGGTAGTGGGCGTCAAGCTGCAATTGAAAGGCGCCATCGGATTTGCGAAACCAGGGATGCCCGTCGATGGGGAAATTCTCACCGAAGGCGATCAGTGGCCGGAAGCCAGTAGAAGAAAATGACGACCGCGGAACAGGAGATAACGACTCCGAGAGAACAGGAGCATGCGTCGAAGCAGACGGCCATCCGGGTCGGCAAGCTCACGAAGCACTATGGCGCGCTGGAAGCTGTGCGCGGCATCGAATTGGAGGTCAGCGAGCAGCGTGTTCGCGCACAACATCGCGAAACTCAGTCTGGCGCGTGCAGTGGGGCAAGCGGCGGATAACCTTGCGCAGTTTCTGCAGGCCCGGTAGAAAAAAACCGGTTCTGCTGCAAAATATCGAGCACGGTATCGACTTGTCGCGATGGTCGATAGACAAGGATAATGCAACCGAGTTCCGCTGGGCTGTCACCCAGTCTTATTCCAGAGCGCTCCCACATCGCGCAGCGGGGCGACTTTGATCTTCATTTGAAAAGGGGTCTGGGCCGCTGCCGCGAAAAACTTCTCCACTGCCCGAAAAATCTGCTCCATGGAAGCGCTGTCAAAGCCGCTTCCGATCAGTTCAAGGGCCGAGCTGCGAAGCGCCCCGGTGTCTCGAGTTGCTTAATAACGCTCCGTTGAAAAGCCGGCCGGAACATCCGAATTAATTAACCGCTCCTTCGCAGTCGCGGCTCGGCTAGGGGTTTTGCGTTGTCACAGGGTTTTCATTGTCATTGGTGAGCCCCACAAGCGCCAGGCCCCCATCGGCACTCCGTTGAAAATCGCGGGAGAAACTGCCAAACTAGGTCGCTGACGCTCCCCGCTCCGAGTGGGCCGCAGCCCGTCAGGGCTGGAAGACTAAGCGTTCGCCTTTTTCGATCTTATTCCAGAGCGCTTCGACATCGCGCAGCGGGGCGACTTTGATCTTCATGTGAAAAGGGGTCTGGGCGGCTGCCGCGAAAAACTTCCCCACTGCCCGAAAAATTTGCTCCATCGAAGCACTGCCAAAGCCGCTTCCGATCAGTTCCAGGGCCGAACTGCGAAGAGCCGCCCCTGGCAGGGTGATTGTTCTGCCGGCGCTCTCGCCAATCTCGACATAGCGGATGCGCGGCGCGGCGTGGGTCAGTCCCTTCTGCGAGATCGATTCGAGCAGCGCCTCGGCCGGCTTGCCCCACAGATAGTCGAGCACCACATCCACCCCGTGCTCCATCACTTCGCGGCGAAAGGAGGCTACCAACGGGTCATGCTCCTGGTCGAGGGAAACGATGGAGTCGGCGCCGAGGCCTTTGAGTTGTTCGAGCACTGGTGGATTTCGCCCTGCGGCAATCACGCGCTTCGCGCCCAAACGTTTGGCGATCTGGACGGCCAGTTGCCCCGCCACCCCGGTCGCGCCCAAAATCAAAACGCTTTCTCCAGCCACAAACCTCGCCCGTTCGGTGAGCGCAACCCAGGACGACATGCCTGGGTTGGCCAGTCCGGCCGCGGTCGCGTCGTCGATCCCATCGGGGAGGGTCAAGCACATCCCGTTCGCCACCAAAGCGCGCTCCGCGAAGGTACCAAACGGGCTTCGCGAAGCGCCGAAGTAGACACGCGTGCCGTCTTCCTTGTGCCCCACCGCGTCGACCCCTGGAATAAACGGCAAAATCCCCGAACTGCCGTAGTGAGTCCCCTTGGCCAGCGACTTCACAATCGGGTGAAGGCCGACGGCCGTAACCTTGACAATCGTTTCTCCTTCCGCCGCAGTGGGATCGGCAAAAGTCGTATAGCGCGGAGGCGCGTCAAAAGAACAAACAAGGGCAGCGTTCACGGTATCCTCTCTTTTAGAACAGATGTCAAACACGTACCTTCGCCTGAATCAAAGGGCAGGGCGGATGAATCTAGATTTTTGTTGAGAAGCCTCATGATTCAAAAGATTTGCGTAGTCGTCATTTTAACCTTGCTGCGCTTTCATCCACCCGTTGGCGCCGCTACGCTAAAGCCGGAAACGAAGGAAGCGTGGGACGCCTATCTGCAGGAAGCAATGGCGGCCATGCAGGCGCGCCTGCAGCCGGGCGCGCACTTCCTATGGATTGACGACGAGCCGGATCGCGCGGCGGAAATCCGCAGCAAGGGCCCTCACATTGCGCCCGTCGGCGCCCACATACCAAAGAGAGTGCCCTCAGGACTCATTCACCATTGGTTGGGTGCGGGCTTCGTCCCTAACGCGAAAATCGAGGACATTTTGCGGATCTTGCGCGATTATGACCGGTACAAGGAGATCTACCAGCCGGGTGTCATGGACTCAATCTCTCACGGTACAGACGGGGTAAACGATCTGTTCTCCCTGCGTCTCGTTAACAGATCGGTGGTATCGAAGACGGCGCTCGATACCGATTGCAAAGCCTCCTATTTTCGCGTCGACGACCGCCGCTGGTATGCCGTTTCGAACACGACCCATATACAGGAGGTCGATAAATTCGGAACGCCTGAGCAACACACTTTACCAGAGGATCAAGGCAGCGGTTTGATCTGGCGGCTATCGAGCATCACGCGGCTGGAAGAGCGCGATGGAGGAGTGTATGCGGAGTTGGAAGCCATCGCCTTAAGCCGCGACATTCCCGCCGCGTTTCGTTTGATTGTGACGCCGATCGTGCGCCGGGTTTCCAGGGATTCGCTTGCTACCTCGCTGCACCAAACGAAGGTGGCGGTCGATGCCAAGATGGCGGCAGCGCACGCGCAGGAGATGCCGTCGCAGTAGCTGCGGGCGTTAGCCACTGTGGGGGAAAGAGGTATTTTTAGGTTTTTTTCGAAAGTTGTGACTGCGTTTGGGACGGAGGAGAAGCGCTCGCTTACGCGCGCGGTTCAGAAGGGTCGGGCGACGCGGCGGTTAGAAGGCTGACTGGGAGGTCTGCCCGACCAGCAAGCCGGTGGTGGCGACCTGTTCAATCAGATCGAATAGTTTTTCAATTTGAATGGGCTTGGTGAGATAGGCATCCATGCCGGCCGCGAGGCAACGTTCACGGTCGCGGTCCAGAGCGTGGGCCGTCATCGCGAGGATCGGCAAATGGCCACCCATGCGGCTCTCGCGTTCGCGAATGGCGGCGGTGGCCTGGTAGCCATCCATTTCGGGCATCTGGACGTCCATCAGGATGAGATCGATCTTCCAATTCAAGCGCTCGAGCACATCCAGCGCTTCGCGCCCGTTGTTGGCGGTGATCACGGTATGCCCTTGTTTTTCGAGCAGCCGCACCGCCACCTTGCGGTTCACCGGATTGTCTTCGACGAGCAGCATCTCCAGGGCAGGACTGGAGGGCCGCGCCATTTTCGTCACACGCGCGGACGCGGGTTTTTGATCGACGTTCTGGAAACAACGCAGAATCGCCGCTTTCAATTCGTCCTGGTGCAGCGGTTTGGTGACGCTAGCATCGATGCCCAGTGAACGGCATTGTGCGGCATCGGCCATGTCTGCCGCGGAGCCGAACAAAATGACGACGCGGCCAGCGAGACCGCTTTCCATCTTCATTCGGCCAGCCACCTCAAACCCGCTTAAGCCCGGCATCTCGGCATCTAACAAAACGAGCGGAAATGGCGTGCCGTTCGCCTTGTTGAGTTGCATAATCGAAAGCGCCGACTCTCCATCGCGCGCGGTAACGGTCTGCGCGCCCCAATTCCGCAGGAGGTCCTCCAGCACCCGCAGACTCGTTTCGTTATCGTCAACCACGAGCACCGGAACGTGGCTCAGGTCGAGCACCTCGGAGTTGTCGATTTGTGTGTGGAATCCGAATTTGGCGGTAAACCCGAACCTGCTGCCTTCGCCCGGTTTGCTCTTCACCCAAATCTGGCCGCCCATCATGGCCACCAATTGCGACGATATGGACAATCCCAAGCCGGTTCCTCCATATTTGCGCGTGGAGGAACCATCGGCCTGGGTAAACGCATCGAAGATGGCTCTCTGCCTATCCTCGGGTACGCCAATGCCGGTATCGGAAACGACAAAACGCAGGCTGGCTTGCGCGGCTTCCTCCGCCTCTTTCGTGACATGCACGACGATCTCGCCTCTTTCGGTGAATTTGATGGCGTTGCCAATTAAGTTGACCACGATCTGGGTGAGGCGAACGGGATCTCCCGTGATGAAGTGAGGGACGTCGCTCTCGATGCGATTGATGAGTTCGATGCCTTTTTGATGCGCTCGGACGGCCAGGGACTTGAGGGTCTGATCCAACGTTTTCCTGAGATCGAATTCGATGGCTTCCAGATGCAGCTTGTGAGCCTCGATCTTTGAGAAATCGAGGATATCGTTAATGATGCTCAGCAGCGAATCGGCCGAACCCTCGACCAATTCCAAGCATTGGCGCTGCTCCGGCGTTAACTCGGTGTCGAGGGCCAGTTGCATCATGCCAATGATTCCATTCAAGGGCGTGCGGATTTCATGGCTCATGTTGGCCAGGAATTCGCTTTTCGATTGACTGGCCGCCTCCGCTTGCTCTTTGGCGATTTTCAGCTGCTGCTCAGCGCGCCGCCGTTCGACGTTTTCCGCTTTCAACTCGAGCACGCGCAATTGCAGTTCATCGCGTGAGCGCAGCACCATCTCTTCGCCGCGCTTGCGTTCGGTGATATCTTCGACAATACCGACGATGCGGTCCAGTTGCCCGGAAGAATCGTAGACCGGGAATGAGCGGTCCCACACCCAGTGCGTCGCCCCATCGGGCCGAGCAATTCGATACTCGCATTCGACGGGTTTGCCGCTGAGTTGCGATTGCTTGGAGGCATTCACCAGCTCGCGGTCTTCGGTATGGACGGAATCCAGCCAAGCGTCCGGATCGCGCAGGACCGATTCGGCATCCTGCAGCCATATTTCCTTAAACGCGGGGCTCACATACAGGAACTTGCCGCTGCGCGGATCGACCATCCAGAATATTTCGTGAATGTTTTCGGCTAACTGCCGGAAGCGTTTTTCGCTTTCCTGTAGCGCGCGCGCCTGATGGGCCAGCGCGCGCGTGCGTTCATCGACCAACAACACAAGCTTGGTTTCGTTGACGCGCAGTTGCCGCATGCGCAAGCGGAACAAGACCACGAAAGCGCCAGCACCGACCAGCGAGCAAAGCAACGCAAACAAGTACGTCTGGTAAAAATGGGGCTGCAGCGTGATAGCGGAAGATGCCCCGCCCCGATTGGAGAAGTTTTCGTTATTGCTGGCGATGACGCGAAATTTGTATTCGCCTGCTGGAATGTTGGTGTAGTAAGCTACTCTGCGCGATCCGGCCTGCACCCAATCTTTGTCGAAGCCCTCGAGCATGTATTTGAAGCGTAGCTTCTCTGGCGAAGACAAGCTGAGCGCGGTGAACTGAAACTCCATCGCACCTTTTCCCGGCGGCAACTGAATCTGCCGCTTCGGATTGAAACTCTTGCCATCGACGACCACCCGCTCAATCACCACGTTGGGCGCCAGGCGATTGCTGTTGAGGCGCGAAGGATCGAGGACGCTCAACCCTTTCATGGTCGGGAAATATAGCTTGCCATCCCTAGAACGCCAGCCCACGGGTTGAAAAGAGCCGTTGCACTCCTTGCTTTTCATCCCGTCCGCAACACCGTACGCAATTGACCGGATTAGCGCCGTCTTGCCCTGGACGAAAGCGTTCAAATCGTCGATGGCGACGCGGAATACGCCGCGGTTCGAAGTCATCCAAAGATTTCCGCGCCGATCGTCCAGAATGACGTAGATCGCATCGTCAAACAGGCCATTCCGGGTGCTGATCACGGTGAACTTCTCATCCTTTAAGTAGTTCAGCCCATTGTTGGTGCCCAGCCACAGACCGCCCGCCGAATCCCCCGCGATCGCCCAAATTACATTGTTCGAAAGGCCGCTGCTGCGCGTATACGACGTAAAACGGCCGTTTTCAAATTTGTCTAGTCCGCCGCCCCCTGTGCCGACCCAGACAACATGCGACCCATCCTCATAAATAGAGTGGACATTATCGTTTGAGAGTCCCTCTTTGGTGCTAAACGTAATAAACCGGCCGCCGGTATAACGGCTGATTCCACCGCGTGTACCGACCCACAAATCCCCGGCATGATCCGTATAGGTGCATTGCACGACCTCATTGGGTAAACCATCTGTTACCGCTTGAAAACGCCCGTCTTTCAAGCGGGCCAGACCTTTGCGCGTGCCCACCCACAGAGTGCCTGCGCCGTCTTGATTGACGGAGAAAACGCTGTCTGAGGGGAGCCCTTCGCGCGTGGTATAGATGGTAACCTTTCCGTCCTTCATGCGGTTCAGACCCGAGGCAGCGGTTCCCACCCAGATAGCCCCATCGCGGTCTTGGAACACAGGCAGAATGACGTCGCTGGACAAACCTTCTTTCGTTGTGTAGGTGGTAAAGGGTCCACCCTTCAGACGGACCAATCCTCCGCCTTTCGTACCAACCCACAAATTGCCTTCTTTGTCTTCGAAGGTCGTCCAGACTCCGTCTGAGGTTAAACCGAGTTTCATCGTGTATGACGAGAAGCGGCCATCGCGGAAGCGGTCCAAACCGCCATCGCCCGTTCCAATCCACAAACTGCCGGCACTATCCTCCCCAATGGACCAGATCAAGTTACCGGATAAGCCATCGCGCGTGGTATAGGTTACGAAACGGTCGTCCACCAAACGGGATAAACCAGCACCATTCGTGCCAACCCAAACATCGCCATGCCGGTCGGCATAGACCGCGCGAATATCGTCTTTCCCCAACCCGTCCTTAATTGAATACACCCTGAACTGATCATTCTTCAGACGCGCCAAGCCCGCATGTGTTCCCACCCACAAGCTGCCGTCCGGACCGGTACAGATGGCAAATACGGCATCGTCCGGCAAACCATCCTTGGTGTTGAACGTTTGGAAGCGGCCATTCTGATAGCGGCTCATTCCCCCGCCATCCGTCCCGATCCATAGCGAGCCTCGCCCATCTTCATGCAGGGAAAGAATCGCATCGTTCGCCAGACCATCCCGCGTGGTGAACGTTGTGAACACGCCATCCTTGTAACGGGTGATTCCACCGCCATTCGTGCCAATCCAGAGGTTGTCTTTTTGATCCACCAGCAGGGCACGGATATCGTTGGCACCGAGCTGCGGTGTGTTCTCCTTGTCGAAAACCGTGAACCTTACCCCGTCGAAGCGGACCAGCCCCTCCTCGGTTGCCAGCCAAAGGTAGCCATCGGCGGTCTGGGTGATAGCAAGAATTGTGGCCTGCGGCAAGCCGGCCTCCGTGCCCCAAGAATCCTGCGTGTATTGGGTGATGGCCAAGTGGGGATCAAGGTTGGCATACGCCATTTGACCGAGCGCGATGGCACTCAGCAGCAAATGAAATAGACTTCGAGTGATGCGATTTGCCAAACGTTCAGACTCCGCCAAGACGAGCCGCTCCAAGCGCGCTACACAGCCCGACACTTTGTGTATCGGCTCAAGTCTGTTGGAAGTTGAGAGCATTGCGAATAGGGGCTAGGGTATTGCCCTCCGGCATAAGGGTGACGGGGAGGTCAGGGCCGCCTGGAAAGGCGGCCAGCAGGCATGAATGCCCGCCCTACGCGTCGAAATTTGCCGCTTTCATCCGCTTGCCGCGCATTTGCGTACCTGATGATGAGCCCCAAGCTCAAGAGGAACCTAAAAACTATGAAATTTCTTTCGCTAGCTTTCGCCACAGTTACATTGAGCGCCAATCTGGTACTCGCCGCACAAGATCCGATGGTGGGCGGGGCAAAGATGTACGCCAACAAAGACATCGTCGATAACGCCGTCAACTCAGCCGATCACACCACGCTGGTGGCCGCGGTGAAGGCTGCCGGTTTGGTAGACACATTGAAAGGCGCCGGCCCTTTCACTGTTTTTGCCCCGACCAACGAAGCCTTCGCCAAGCTGCCCGCCGGCACGGTGGACACCTTGTTGAAGCCTGAGAACAAAGAGCTGTTAAGCAAAATCCTGACGTATCATGTCGTCGCCGGGCGCCTCAGTGCGGCGCAGATCAAGAAAATGGTCAAAGCGGACGGCGGTTCAGCCACGCTGAAAACGGTGGAGGGTGGTTCTCTCACTGCCACCATGGATAACGGCGATCTCGTCCTCAAGGATGAGAAAGGCATGGAAGCTCACATCACGATCGCGAATGTGTTTCAATCGAACGGCGTGATCCACGTGATCGATACTGTTCTGCAACCGAACTAAGAGAGGTATTAAGGTAATCTCAAAAGGAACGGGCGTTCTGCGAGCCCGTTCCGCAAAAGGATACGTTCACATTTGGCTGTCACGGACGATCACGAAATAGCCGCGCGCCTCAAACAACGCGACGCCAACGCCATGGCTGAGCTGTACGACAAATACGGCGGCTTGCTTTATTCGGTGATTTTGCGCTCGGTTGCGAACCAGGCAACGGCCGAAGACCTGGTGCAAGAAACATTTCTGCGGATTTGGAATCGGATACACACGTTCGACGCAGAGCGTGGACGGTTGGAAGGTTGGATTGTGACGATCGCGCGCAACAGGGCGATTGACTACTTACGATCCTTGCGCAGCCAACCAGGAGAATCGACAACTACCTTGGAGGACTTAGAACACTCAGGTTTATTTGTAACGAAGGAAACAGAGGCCGACCGGCTCACGCGGCGTAAAGCGGTGGGCGCGGCGCTGGGAAGTCTGAATGAGCAGCAGCGTGAAGTGCTGGAGTTGACACACTTCCAAGGACTCACGCAAACCGAAATTGCCGAACGGCTGCAAAAGCCTCTCGGCACGGTAAAGAGTTTGGTCCGCAGCGCATTGAAGGTGTTGCGGGCGAGCGCAGTGGGAGCAGCGGGGTCGCGATGAATCAAAATCCGGATCAATTTACCGACCTCTGCGAACTTTACGCCCTGGGCGCGCTGGAGCCTGAGGAACGGGTTGGATTTGAGAATCATCTAGCCGGCGGCTGTGACGAGTGCCGCGCCGGATTGGAACAGGCCATTGAGTTGAACGAAATGATTTTAGGCGCGACCCCACTAGCGAAGCCGAGCTCGCACTTGCGCGGGCGGGTGTTGGCCGGGTTTGGCCAGCCTGGGAAGGAGCGGCGACGCGCGTTCAACTGGGCGTTCGCGCTGGCCGCAGCGGCCATAATTCTCCTTTTTGCGGGCTGGTTCGCCGAACGCAATGAGCGGATCGCCCAGACCATAGAGTTGGCCCGGCTGCGGGAGATTCAGCAAATCCTGCAGGCGCCCGACACGAAACAAGTCACCTTTGGCCCGCAACCCGCGGCACCGCATGGCAGTATCTTCGTGCAACCGAAGGTGGGCATGATTCTGATTGCCGATGGCCTGCCCGCGCCGCCCGCCGGCTGGACGTACGAAAGCTGGGTGGTTCCGAAGAACGGAGCGCCGGTGCCTATGGAAGCCTTCCCTGCGCCCGATGGCAGGGGCATCAGTGTTTTACGCTCGCCCATGCCCATCGGCGATTTGAAGGCGGTAGCGGTGAGCTTGGAACCGGCCAACGCGCCGGTGAGCAAACCGACGAAGCTGGTGTTTGCCGCGCCGCTTGGTTAGACGGTGGCAGCGGCTGGTTGCGATCCGCGTACCTCACTGCCGCAGAGTGGTCGCGACTCCGAAAGGCCGGGGACGCTCCTTCACAGTCGCGGTTCTGAAAGCTACTCACTAAGGGAGCGGTGTTCTGCCCCCGAAACGGTTAAGCACGCTTGTTTCCTTCCCGAATGGAACCCTGCGTGTGGATCTTACAGACGACGCTGTCATAACATTTCGGGAGGATAGATCCGATATAACCTGACCACAAATACTCGCTGCATTATTTTCGGCCCTCTTGTCGATTTCGCGTATTTCAAACGTCGTAGCTACAGGAGACAACATCATGCAATATCTGCTTCTGATCTATGAAGACGAGAGCCGCTTCGCAAAAGGCTTCGAACCAGCCGAGTTCGCGGAATACGATGCCTTTGGCAAAAAACATGCGTCGGCCATTAAGTCCGGTCAAGCGCTGCAACCGACCATGACCGCCAAAACGGTCCGCGTGCGCGACGGCAAGGCTCTGAACACCGACGGACCGTTTGCCGAAACGAAAGAACAACTCGGCGGCTTCTATCTCATCGAAGCGGAGAGCATGGACGCGGCCACTGCCATTGCGGCCGGTATACCTGGGGCGCGTTACGGCTCAATTGAAGTGCGCCCGATCATGGTATTCTCTTAATCCTGCACGGTGAATCTAAAACCCTGGAGATCTTATGAGTTCAAGTTTTTCTTCCATCGCCTCTTCGCAAACTTTACCGGCGGAACAGATCGCCGAAGCAGCGCGCTACCTTCAAGACACACGCGATGCCCTGGTGGATTCGGTTGTGGGACTCTCCGCCCAGCAGTGGGAGTTTAAGCCAGCGCCGGACCGTTGGTCCATCGCTGAAATCGTGGAGCACCTGGTGATTATCGAAGGGCGCGTTCATGCCCTCGTCGGAAAAATAGGCGATGCTCCTGAGCCGCCGGCGGAGTGGGACCAAGCCGAAATGGATGCGCGCATTCTGAGGGAAGTCCCGGACCGCTCCGCAAGGGTGCAAGCGCCAGCCGTTCTCTGCCCAACGCAAGCCTGGAGCCGAACGGAGGCGTTGGAGCGCTTCTTTAAAACTCGCGAGCGGACGATTCAACTCCTTTCCACGCCTTCACTCCGCGGACATGTCTTGCCCCATCCCATCATGGGCTGCTGGGACGGATATCAGTGGCTGGTGGCGGCGGGTGCCCATGGGATGCGGCACACCGGGCAGATTCTGGAAGTGAAGAGCTCGCCGAATTTTCCGCCGCGAGCGAGTGAGTGAGTAATGCGTTACATGATGCTCATTTACTCGCGGGAAGACGATGCCGCAACGTCAGCGGAACTCAAGGCAGTGGGCGCTCAGCATCGGGCATTGATGGACGAGGCCGGTCGCATGGGAATTTTGCGTGCGGCCGATCCTCTCGAATCAAGCGCCACGGCCACCACGGTGCGAGTGGACAACGGCAAGATTATGATCACCGACGGTCCGTTTGCCGAAACGAAGGAACAGCTCGCTGGTTACTATATTCTCGATTGCCAGGATCTCGACGAAGCTCTCGCATGGGCGGCCAAAATTCCGACTGGATGCCAGGGCGGAGCGGGTTGTGTTGAGGTTCGCCCCCTCCGGCAAATGCCCAAGCCAGCGAGTGAATGAACGAACCGGCGGCCATTGTCGAGTTTGTCTTCCGCAACGAATCCGGACGTATTATTGCCGGCCTGATCCGGCAGGCGGGTTCGTTTGATCGCGCGGAAGAGGCCTTACAGGACGCTTTCACCGCCGCCTTGGCGAACTGGCAAAGCAACGGAGTCCCTGACAATCCTGCCGCTTGGATTACGGCCACGGCGCACCGCAAGCTGATTGATTATGCCAGGCGCGAGCGAACTCGCCAAAGCAAAAACGACGAACTGGTTCATTACGGAGAGTCGAGCTATGAGGCAGCGGGAGAGGGCATGAGCGTCTCGTGCGAAGACGATCGCTTGCGGCTCATCTTCACCTGCTGCCATCCAGCGCTTAATCAGGAGGCGCAGGTGGCACTCACACTGCGCACTCTGGGTGGACTCACGACGCCAGAGATCGCACGGGCGTTTCTCCTTTCGGAGGCGACTCTCGCACAGCGCCTGACGCGCGCCAAGCGCAAGATTCAGCAGGCCCGCATACCGTACGAAGTTCCTCCTGCGGAGCACCTGCCGGAACGTCTTTCGGCGGTTCAATCGGTGCTGTATCTCATCTTCAATGAAGGCTATGTGGCTACCGCGGGGGACAGTTTGGCGCGCTGCGAGCTATGCACTGAGGCCATCCGTTTGGCGCGCGTGCTTCTGGAATTGATGCCAGAGAACCCGGAGAACAGCGGAT
>Ga0302326_10023141_pt1 | contig 12678 bp, 14 predicted proteins | sample Palsa_T0_3_FD_202264 | JGI IMG/M metagenome (GOLD analysis project Ga0302326, IMG submission 202264) | Peat permafrost microbial communities from Stordalen Mire near Abisko, Sweden - Palsa_T0_3 | ecosystem: Environmental > Terrestrial > Soil > Palsa > Peat permafrost | place: Sweden: Abisko... | reverse complement strand
CGATAATCGATCGACTTTACTGGCGTCGAGAGCTGGAACTGAAGCCCGTCGGCCATTGCCGCGATCATCGCACCAAGTCCCTGGCGGCAGAACGTCGCGGCAGTACGTTCGGCGCCTTTGGAGAGATCGAGACAGGACACCTGCGCGAGGTCTTTGCTGCAGCCATAAGGGCCAAGCATGAACTCCACCGTCCCGCGCCAGTCACCGAGATCGGCCGGCATCACCTGCTCGCACGGGATATCGGCCTTCCGCGCCGCATCATTGATTGCGCGTGTCGCGCGCACCTCGGTGGACAGAAAATCCTCAAGCTCGCCTTCGCGGGCGAAGCGCCGGCCGATCCGTATCTTCTGGCTGCTCGGCGCCTGATAGACATTGATGCCGCTGCGCAGCGTCAGCTTGGTCAGCGGATTGAGATCGGGCGTGTAGATCCAGTGTGCGCCGCGATCGAACGGTATGCCGAAAGTTTTCGTATCCGTGATGCAGCGGCCGCCAACATGATCGGTTGCCTCCAACAAAACGTAGCGCCGGCCAGCCGCGGCGACTTTCCGCGCTGCCGCGATACCAGCAGCGCCGGCGCCGACAATGACGACGTCGAGCGGCGGCGCGGCAGGGCTCGTCGCGGCGATAGCCGGGCGCGCCGCAATGGCCGTTGCTGCGGCGAGGAACGATCGTCGGCTAAGTCGCGGCATGGTTTCCGGAAGATGTTTGTGCGGCGTACTTTGCCCGAAGAATAGCGCTTTCGCAAACACTACGCTTAAGTTTCCGCAAAAACCGGGTTCCACGTGTGAACTAAAACGCAACGGACTTCGCCTAAAATCCTTTTCAATAAAAACGCGACAAAACGCGCGACCAATGTAGGACTGGGAGGTCCTATGGGGCTAATGCTCGAAGGCGTCGGGCGCCTGATTGCCCGATTTTTGCAGAGGCCGGTGCGCGGCTACGAGCCGTTCACGCCGAGCGAGCCTGACGCTTTGCGCCAATCGCTGGAACCCGGCGACGTGCTGCTGGTCGAAGGCAACAATCACATCTCCGGCGTGATCAAGTATCTCACGCAATCGACCTGGTCACACTCGGCGCTTTATGTCGGGCCGATCGAAGGCCGCGTCACCGAAGACGGCGAGCCGCATGTGCTGATCGAAGCCAATGTCGGCGAAGGCGTAGTCTCCGCGCCGCTGTCGAAATATTTCCGTTTCCACACCCGCATTTGCCGGCCGGTCAATCTGACAGCAGAAGATTGTACGGCGGTATGCCGGTATGCGCTCGAACGTGTCGGCTTCGCCTACGACATGAAAAACATCATCGACCTGATGCGTTATCTGCTTCCGCTGCCGGTGCCGCAACGCTGGCGGCGGCGCATGATCGCGCTCGGCTCCGGCGATCCGTCGCGGCTGATCTGTTCGGCGCTGGTCGCCGATGCTTTCAGCACGGTGCGCTATCCGATCCTGCCGAAGATAACGGTGGCGCGCAGCATGCAGGCGCTGGAACAGATCCTCGAAATCCGGCATTCGTCGCTTTATTGCCCGCGCGATTTCGACATCTCGCCCTATTTCAACGTGGTCAAGCCGACTATCCGTCAGGGGTTCAACTACAAGGCCTTGCACTGGGCGGACCAGTCCCAAGCCCCTCTGGCGCCCCGGATCGCGGACGAAAACGCTGATACCGTCGCCGCCTGAACACTTGTGCCGGCCAAAAGGCGTCGCTACCTCTGCGTTCTTGGGTAGAGGCCAGAATGCTCGACGCTGCCAGCAACGCCATTGTTCAGATGTTCTCGCCGGCGCTTCGCGCCGTGCTGTGGCGGACGATCGGGCTATCAGTGTTGCTGATCGCGGTCGCCGGCGTCGCCTTGCAAAGGCTGATCGCGCATTTGCTCGATCTCGGCAGCGCCTCGATCGAAACCACAATCGGTCCGCAAGCCCATGATCCGGCGCAAATCCTGGCCTGGCTGCTATCTTTTGCCGCCGGTCTCGGCCTTATTGCCGGCAGTATATTCCTGATGCCGGCGGTGACGGCAGTGGTCGGCAGCTTTTACGCCGACCGGATCGGCGAGGCCGTGGAACACGAACACTATCCCGCCGACCTTCCCGGTAAAGCGTTGCCGCTACCGCTCTCGCTATGGGAAGGATTGAAAACCGCGCTGCTCGCGGTCGTAATTTATCTCTGCACCGTGCCGCTCATTCTGTTTGCCGGCTTCGGCGCCGTGGTCTTTTTTCTGGCAACCGCTTACATTCTTGGCCGCGAATATTTCGAGCTTGCCGCCATGCGCTTTCGTTCCCCGCCTGAGGCGAAGCTGCTGCGGAAGCGCAATGCGACGACGGTATTCCTGGGCGGATTATTGATCGCTGCGTTTGTTTCGATCCCGATCGTCAATCTGGCTACGCCGCTATTCGCCATGGCCTTGATGGTGCACGTGCATAAAAGAATCAGCGCGAGGAAACTTGTCGCGCTGGCGTAAGTTTGCAGAGACCGAGCGGGCTGACTTAGCCCCACACCTCACCGCCAAGCTCGACCACCATCCGCAACTTGGCCCACTGCTCTTCTTCGGCGAGCACGTTGCCTTCTTCGGTGGAGGCGAAGCCGCATTGCGGCGACAGACAGAGCTGATCGAGCGGCGCAAATTTCGCGGCTTCGTCGATACGGCGCTTCACGTCGTCTTTCTTCTCAAGCTGACCGGACTTCGTGGTGATCAAACCGAGCACCACGATCTTGTTGCCTTTCGGCAGGAAGCGTAGAGGCTCGAAACCGCCGGCACGCGACGTGTCGTATTCGAGAAAATAACCGTCATAGTTCAACTGGCCGAGCAGCACGTCGGCAACCGGCTCATAGCCGCCTTCCGAAATCCAGGTCGAGCGGAAATTGCCGCGGCAGATGTGCGTGGTGATCGTCATGTCGGCTGGCTTGCCGGCGATCGAATCGTTGATCAGCTTCGCGTAGTCCTGCGCCAGACGATCCGCATTCAAGCCGCGATCGCGCGCCTTTTTCAGCTCGGCCTGTGAGCAAAGATAAGCCCAAGCGGTGTCGTCGATCTGCAAATAACGGCAGCCGGCATCGTAGAAGCCTTTGATTGCTTCCCGATAGGCCCGCGCCAGATCGGTGAAGATGGAATCGCGATCGGTATATTCCTTGGGCGCAATCGCATTCGGTTCGAGCCGGAAATGCATCGTCGCCGGGCTCGGGATGCACATTTTCGGCGTGACGCGGCAGTGGTCTTTAAGAAACTTGAAGTGCTCGATCATCGGATGATGGGCCGAGCCGAGCCTGCCGACGATGCGCGGCGTCAGGTGCCGGGTCTGCACGCCCTGAAACTGGATGCCGTGGTCGATCTCCCGGATCTCGACGCCATCGAGCATGCCGTAGAAATCAAAGTGCCACCACGAGCGGCGAAATTCGCCGTCGGTCGCGACCTTGAGGCCGACTTCTTCCTGCTTCTTGATGATCTTCTCGATCTCGCGCTCCTCGACTTCCTTGAGCTGCGCCGCGGTGATCTCGCCTTTCTCACGCTTGGCTCGCGCTTCCTTCAGCGGCGCGGTCCGCAAGATTGAGCCGACCACGTCGGCGCGAAACGGCGGTTTGGTCCTCGGCATCGGGCAATCCTCCAAAGAATTTATTGTGCGGCACCCAAGCGGGCAGCGCGCATTTCGTCAACTGAAAAGCGAATGGCGACTGATGGGCGAAGTCCCAACCGCTCTGTCATCATCCGCGCAGGCGGATGATCCAGTATTCCCAGGCGCTGCGGACAAGCTTGCCAAGCTGCGGAGTACTGGATGCCCCGCCTTCCACCTTCGCGCTCCGCGCTTCGGTGGACTGCAAACCCACCGTAGCTCGCTGAGCGAGCGAAGGCGGGTCGCGGGGCATGACAGTCAATCAATCTCGATAGTCACTTTGCCGTCCAGCACTTCGACCGGATAGGTCTTGATCGGCACCATGCAGGGCGGCAAGACCACTTCGCCGGTGCGGATATTAAACTGGCCGTTGTGGAAATTGCACTCGACAACGTCGTCTTCGATGTAGCCTTCCGACAGCGAGCCGGGACCGTGAGTGCAGGCATCGTCGGTGACGTAAAATTCACCGCCGACATTGAATACCGCGAGCGCCAGATCGTCGATCTCGACCTTGATCGCAGCACCGGGCGCGACATCGTCGGTGCTGCACAATTCGATGCGTTTTCCAGTCATATTTCCCAACCTTGGCGCGCCGTTATACAAGACACTCGTGGTCCGATTCAAACATTCGCATCCCATTTCGGATAATGAAATATCCCCGGCAACCCGCTATACACGTGCCGTACCGGAGTAGACGTGATGGACAGTGAATCGGCCCGGATGAGCTCGGCGGCGGAAGCCAAATTCCGCATTGACAGACCGAATTCGAAGCCGCGCGCCGTCAAGGTGATCGCCCTCGACAGCCAGAGCGAGCACATCGTCAAGGATCTCGCGCAATCGCAGTGGCAGGCCGCAACGTTTCTCACCGCATCGTCGTTTTCCGGCGCTCCGCCCAAGGGCGAGAAGTTTTCCATGGGCGGCTGGCTCGCCGATCTCGCCGGCCGGACCAAGAACCTGGTCGACGAGGTAAATTCGGCCGACCTCGTAGTCATGGTGGCAACCGCGGGCCAAAGCGCGGCGGCCGCCGCGATCATCGGCGAAGCCTGCAACGTCAGGCACGTGATGACGACGGCGCTTATTCTCGGCGGCAACGGGTCTAGCGACGAGACCATCTCCAAGATGCTGGCGCAGTTGCGGCCCCACGTGATGATGCTGGTGATCTCCAGCGCCGACGAATACATCAAGGACATGCTGACGGCGCTGCGCGCCTGAACGGAAATAACAACAATGAAATTTACCGGTGAGCTGACCGTCAAGGCGCCGCGCGACAAGGTCTACAAGGCGGTGCGCGATGCAAAATTCTTCGCATCCTGCGTCGACGGCGTGAACGATCTGAAAGAAACGGCGCCGGACACCTATTCGGCGGTGTTCGAAACCAAGGTCGCCTACATGAAATTCAGGTTCAACGTCACGGTCCAGGTCACGCGCGCCGAAGAGCCGAAAGAGATCGAGGCCAAGGTCGAAGGCACGCCGCTCGGCATCGTCGGCCGGCTCAGCGCGACCTCGCTCACCACGCTGACCGAGATGGGGGATGAAACCAAGATCTCTTACAACGTCGAGACGGCGCTAACCGGCAAACTCGGGAGCCTCGGCCAGCCGGTGCTGCGCTCCAAGGCGAAGGAAATGGAAAAGCAGTTTGCTGCGCGCCTCGCAGCGGCGTTTGCCGCATAGGCCACGCACGCGACCAGTGGGTGAGTAGAGTGGCAGATGCGCTGATACCTCACACGTCGATCCATCGCGTCAACGCCGACGGCGTTAGTGTCTTCTACCGGGAAGCAGGTCATGAGCATGCCCCCGTGGTGCTGTTGCTGCATGGCTTCCCGACCTCGTCGTTTCAGTTTCGGGCGCTGATCCCACGATTGGCCGACCGTTATCGCGTCATTGCCCCGGACTATCCGGGCTTCGGATTCACCGAGGTGCCTGAGCAACGCCACTATAAGTATTCATTCGACGCGTTGGCGAAGACGACGATGGCGTTTACGGACGCTCTTCAGCTCAAACGGTACGCGCTTTATGTGTTCGACTATGGCGCTCCGGTAGGATTTCGCCTGGCGATGGAGCGTCCTGAACGAGTGACAGGCATCCTCTCGCAAAACGGCAACGCTTACGAGGAAGGGCTCGGACCGGCCTGGGCCGCGGTCAAGCGCTACTGGAGCGAGCCGACTTCCGAGAACCGCGAAGCAATCCGGAAAGTTCTGAATTTGGAAGGCCTGCGTCATGAATATTCTGTGGGCATGGTCAAGCCTGAGTTGATCGCACCGGAAGGTTACACCCTTGACGCAGCGCTTATGGCACGTCCGGGCAATGTCGACATTCAGCTGGATCTTTTTCTCGACTACGCCAACAACGTGAAACTCTATCCCGCCTTTCACGAATATTTCAGGAAATGGAAACCGCCACTGCACGCGACCTGGGGAAAGAACGATCTCTACTTTATTCCGGCGGGCGCCGAGGCGTTCCGCCGCGACAATCCAAATGCCACCGTTGAATTCGTCGACAGCGGGCACTTCGCGCTCGAAACTCACCTTGAATACATTGCGCTCGCCATGCGGAAGCTTCTGGCTGGATTACCATCGTAGACCTGGCTCTGAGCCGTAGCCGACCCAAGTACGAGGCAGGACCTCGCAATCGAGAGGGCCGGGACAAGCCCGGCCATGACGTTTTAAGCGGGAATTACGCCGGCTTAACGTTGGCGAATTTAATAACCTTGCTCCACTTCGCTGTTTCAGACGCAATGAAATTGCCAAATTCGGCAGCCGACATCGGTGCCGGAACGCCGCCGAGGTCGACAAGGCGAGCCTTGAGCTGAGGATCGACGAGCCCGGCGTTGATCGCTTTGTTGAGTTTCTCGACGATCTCTGTGGGCGTAGTCTTGGGCGCGCCGATCCCGAACCACGCTGTCGCCTCATAGCCCGGCAGAAACTCGGCCACGGTGGGGACATCCGGCAACGCGTCCGAGCGCGTCGCGCTGGTCACTGCAAGACCGCGCAACCTTGGACCTTATGAAATCGAGCGACGCCGGCAGCGGATTGAACGTCACCTGCACCTGTCCGCCGAGCAGATCGGGAAACTGGCTGCTGCGATAAGGGACATGAACCAAATCGACACCGGCCATCAGCTTGAACATTTCGCCGGCGACATGGTTGATGCTGCCGATGCCGGGCGACGACATGTTGACCTTACCCGGATTAGCCTTGGCATAGGCAATAAACTCCGGGATGGTCTTGGCAGGCACCGATGGGTTGACCATCACTACGGTCGGAACGCGAAGAATGCTGGCGACGGGCGCGATGTCGTTTCCGAAATTGAAGTTTAAAGTGTCGTAGAGGGTCGCATTGATTGCGTTTGTCTGAGTAACCCAGAGAAGCGTGTAGCCGTCGGACGATGCATGCACGACGAACTCAGTGGCGACGTTGGTGCCTGCGCCCGTCCGATTTTCCACGACGAATTGTTGGCCGAGCCGCTCCGAAAGCCTCTGGGCGATCAATCGGGCGGTGATATCGGACGAAGTGCCGGGCGGAAAGCCAACGGCGATGTGCACCGGCCGCGTTGGATAAGTATCCGCCCATGCGAAACGCGGGAGGGCCGGCAGCGCCGCGGCACCCGCGGCCAGATGCAGAAATTGGCGGCGGTGAACCTTCATGTCGGACTCCTTGAGTCTTAAGCTGCGAGTCTCAGGTCGCAGCTAATTCCATAGGCTCCAGATTGAGCCATAGCAGATGTCGCCATAGGAGAATAATATGTTTACTTGATGTATCCATCTGCATTCACATATGAGTAAACCATGCGGCTTAGCGATCGCATTGGCAAACGGATCAAACTGCAAGACGTGCACATCCTCATGGCCGTGGTCCATGCCGGCAGCATGGGGAAGGCTGCGCGATACCTGAACACGTCTCAACCCAACATTTCGAAGTCGATTGCGGATTTGGAGCGCGAACTTGGGGTGCGCTTGCTCGATCGCCACCGACAAGGAATTGCGCCAACCCAATATGGGCGCGCGCTTCTGGATGGCGGGGCGGTTGTATTCGACGAGCTACGCCAAACTGTGAAGAACATCGAATTTATCGCCGATCCGGCGGCCGGAGAAGTACGATTCGGTTGTACACCGTTGCTGGGCGAGAGCTTCGCCTCTGCAGTTGTCGATCGACTGTCCCGACGCTATCCGCGCATCGTGTTCTATTTCGTCACTGAATACGCCGAGGCAATGCACCTTCGATTGCGCGAGCGCAACGTCGATCTGTTGATTGCAAGAAAATTCGGTCCGTTTGCCGACGATCGGCTGAACTTCGAATTTCTCTTCGATGACCGAAATGTCGTCGTTGCCGGTTCGGAAAGCCCCTGGGCTGGACGGCGCAGGATTGCGCTCGCCGACCTGGTGAACGAACCATGGGTGCTGCCACCTCCGCGACGCGGGATCACATCAATCGCAATGGAAGCTTTTAACGCCGAGGGGCTCAATCGTCCTCGTGCGACCGTTGTCGCCGATTCGCCCCAAGTGCAGATGCGACTGTTGGCGACCGGGCGTTTTCTGACGATCTTCCCGACTTCAACAATTAAGCTTTCCAGTCAGCGCTCGGAACTCAGGGTGTTGCCAGTTGAATTACCCAGGACCTCCGTACCGAACGGGATTGTCACCCTAAAGAATCGAACGCTAAGCCCTGTCGTGCAGCTTTTCATCGAAACTGCCCGTGAAATCGCAAAGCCGCTGGCGAACAAACGGTGACAGCTTGACCAGGATTCGATCCTCAGTCCCCGCTTTCGCGGAGACGAGCGGCATTCTATTTTCGCTCCATGCATCTTGAACCCTTACTAATCTCCACCGATGTCCTCATCATCGGCTCCGGCGCCGCCGGCATGTATGCCGCGATCGAGGCGTCGCGTGATGGCGCGCAGGTGCTGCTCGCCGATCGCAGCCTGATCGGGCGCGGCGGCGCGACCGTGATGGCGCAGATGACGGTTGCCGTGGCGCTCGGCGAAGAAACGCCGGACGACCCGCAGTATCACTATGCCAACACCATCGCCGCCGGCCGCGGGCTGTGCGACGACAAACTCGCGCAGCTGCTCTGCGAGGACGCGCCGGAATGTATCCGCGAGATGGATTACTGGGGCGTCGGCTGGGCGCGCAAGGACGGCCATATCACCGCCACTACCGCTCCGGGCCATGACCGGCCGCGCTGCGTCTATGTCGACTTCCTCAATACCGGGCCGGCGGTGTCAAAGACGTTGCGCACCGCGATGGCGCGCAATCCGAACATTCGCAAAGCCGGCGACCTTTGCGTTGTCGATCTCATCGTCAGCGACGGCGAATGCACCGGCGCGGTCGCCTATCATCTCGGCACCGGTGCGCCGGTTCTGATCGCGGCCAAGGCGACAGTGCTGGCGACCGGCGGGCTGACGCGGCTTTATGCGCGCAACAGTGCGTCAACCAATATGGCCGGCGACGGCTATGCGCTGGCGTTGCGTGCCGGCGCGACGCTGATCGACATGGAATTCGTGCAGTTCTTTCCGATCGGGCATCTCGCGCCACGGCTGGTCGGCATGGATCCGATCATGTGGGATCCGTTCCGCTACAAGCTCGGCGGCCAGCTTCTCAACGGCCGCATGGAAGAATTTACCGCGCGCTACGGCTCCGACGAGGACGGCAAATACGTGCTGACGCGCGACCTCGCGACCTATGCGATCACCAAGGAAGTCGAAGCCGGCCGCGATTCGCCTCACGGCGGCGCCTATTTGTCGTTCCAGCACTGCACAGAAACGCAGTTGCGTGACGCGTTCGGGCCGGTGATCGACCGTCTCGCAGCAAACGGCATCGATCTCACCAAAACGCCGGTCGAGGTTGCGCCGATCGCGCACTACCATATGGGCGGCGTAAAGGCCGACGTGACCATGGCGAGCGACGTGCCCGGGCTTTTTGTCGCCGGCGAAGTCGTTGGCGGCGCGAACGGCGCCAACCGGCTCTCCGGCAACGCCGTTACCGAAGCCCTGGTGTTCGGCCGCCGGGCCGGCAGGAGCGCTGCCGAACGCTGCCGCCGAGTGCCGGTGCCAGCCCTTCGCGCGCAAGACACCAAAGCCGCGCTTGATCTCATCAATGACGAAGGCGCCGACGGTTCGCCGGCCAACACCGCGGCGGCGATTGCGGACCTGCAAGCGGTCATGACCAAGGACGTCGGCCCATTCCGTACCGCGGCGACGCTGAACCGCGCCTTGTCGGGTCTCGCGGCGATCACCGCGGAACACGGCGATCATCCGGCCGGCGAACACGGCAGCTTCGATATGCGCCGCCTCGACTGGTTCGACATGCGCAACATGCTCACGGTGGCGCACGTGGTCACGCAATGCGCGCTCAACCGCATCGAGAGCCGCGGGGCGCACCAGCGCGAGGATTTCCCGCAGATGTCGCCACAATGGCAGGTCCGTCAGCGCGTCGCGTTGCACGACGGCAAGCTCGCGATCTCGACCGAGCCCGCGGCAGCAAAGGCGCTGGCTTCATGAGTGCGCAAGGACAAAAGGCCACGCTGAAAATCCGCCGCGGCGCTGCCGGTGAAACGACGCGCTTCGAGACCTACGACGTGCCGTTCGAGCACGGCCAATCGGTGCTCGACGGCCTACGCTGGCTGCGTATCAACAAGGACCCGTCGATCGCGGTGCGTTACTCCTGCATCAATGCCAACGCCTGCAAGGAATGCATGATCCAGGTCGATGGCGAGACCGTCTATGCCTGCACCGCCCGGCTCGAACCGCGCGAGATGACGCTCGCTCCGCTGCCGAACAAGAAACTGATCCGCGATCTCGTCACCGAGATTGCGCCGCCCAGCGAACGGTTCAAATAGCCGGTATCGAACAGGGCGATACCTGCGCCTTATGCGCGTATGCATGCCTGCTCCTCCGGTGCGCCGTGCGGGCTATCCCGAGAGACAATCAGGCGCGTTTACTCTAAGTATTTTGGGCATAAGGTTCGTGGGCCACTGGTGTGTCAGGCTGACATGGCGGCCTTGCGTCAACAGCGAACCAAGTCGCGCAATATACCGCGGCAGAATCGGGCGAAACTGATGAGTCCCACAGGTTCCCGCGATCGCAAGATCAAGTTCTCCGTCTTCATGCAGGCGGACAGCAACTATCATGTCGCCGGCTGGCGCCTTCCCGACTCCTACAACAATGCCGGCGTCACGCTGGAGCGCTGGGTCGAATTCGCGCAGATCATCGAGCGCGCCAGGATGGACATGCTGTTCATCGCCGACACCATCGGGCTTCCCGGCGCGGAACGCACGGACCTGATTGGCTACAACACCCGCGGCGACAAGTTCGAGCCGTTCACGCTGTTGTCCGCGCTCACCACCGTCACCAGCCATGTCGGCCTCGTCGCCACCGCGGCCACGACCTACAACGAGCCATACAATGTTGCGCGCGTGCTCGCCTCGCTCGATCATCTGAGCGGCGGCCGCGCCGGCTGGAACATGGTGACCGGCGGCAATCACGAAGACGCGTTCAATTTCAGCCACGCCGCACACCCGCCTCATGCCGACCGCTATGCCCGCGCCGAGGAATTCGGCGACGTGGTGCTCGGATTGTGGGACAGCTTCGAGGATGACGCGTTTCCGCGCGACAAGGCGACCGGCCGCTATCTCGACGCCGGCAAGATGCACATCCTCAATCACAAGGGGGAACGCTTCCAGGTCAAGGGCCCGCTCAGCGTGGCGCGGCCGATTCAGGGCCACCCGGTGATCGTGCAGGCCGGCTCGTCGGTGCCGGCCAAGGAGCTCTCGGCACGCTTTGCAGACGCAAGCTTTACCGCACAGCCGTCGCTGGAAGATGCAAAATCGTTTTACGCCGACCTGAAAGGCCGGCTGGCGAAATTCGGCCGTTCGCCGGATTCGCTCAAGGTGATGCCAGGCGTGGTGATGTATATCGGCCGCACCGAGCAAGAGGCGCGGGAGAAATTCGAGCGCCTGGAGGAGCTCATTCCGCTACCGGTGGCGATAGACCGCTTGAGCCGCATGCTCGGCGGCGTCGATCTTTCGCGCTTTGACGTCGATGCCCCAATGCCGGATCTGGTCGGTAACGAGGCGCGCATGAGCACACCGATAAATTACGCGCGGATGGCGAAACGCGACGGCCTCACGCTGCGCCAGGTCGCGATGCGCTCCGCCGCCGGCAAGGATCACTGGACGCTGATCGGCTCGCCGGTTCAGATCGTGGATCAGCTCGAGGAATGGTTCGTCAACGAAGGCGCCGACGGCTTTAACCTGCTGCCGCCCAACGTGCCGACCACGCTGAACGACTTCGCCGATCTGGTCGTGCCTGAAATGCAGCGCCGCGGGCTTTACCGCACCGAATATGAAGGTAAGACATTGCGCGAGAACCTTGGCGTACCCCGGCCGCGGCCGGTATGGCAGCGCGACGCGCGGCAACGCGCCGGCTAGGTTTCAGAACGGCAAAGAAGAACAGGACTGCACGGAATGCCAGAATTACGCGTTTGCAAGAAAGGCGATATCGCCGAAGGCGGCACGCGCCTGGTCAAGAGCGGGCCGGTCGAGATCGGCGTGATTTTCCACAACGGCGCCTATTACGCCTACCGCAACCAATGCCCGCATCAGGGCGGCCCGGCGTGCGAAGGCCTGAAGATGCCCCAGGTAGTGGAGAAAATCGGCGACAAAGGCATCCATCTCGGCCAGGACTTCGACGAGAGCGACATGCACATCGTCTGCCCCTGGCATGGCTGGGAGTTTCATCTCAAGGACGGCGTCCATGTCATCGACAAGCGGCAACGCCTGAAGAAATATCCCGTGGTTGAACGTGGCGACGAAATCTATGTCACAGTCTGAGCGCATCGCGGCCTTCCCGGATCTGGCGAGCGATCTCGCCGCGGCTTGCGCCGAAGCGATCGAAACCCAGCGACTCGACGACATCCCGAACGACTCGCTCGGCCAGGCGTTCGGCGCAATCGTCCGACTCTATGCCGCCAAGGCGCAGCTTGGCGAAGCGCCGCGGCCCTACGGCCGCAACTCGGGCGTGACTGTGACCGATGTTGCGATCGGCTGCACGGCGCTGCTTGAAAGCGCCGGCCTGGAAGTTTTCG
>Ga0302326_10023139_pt1 | contig 12679 bp, 14 predicted proteins | sample Palsa_T0_3_FD_202264 | JGI IMG/M metagenome (GOLD analysis project Ga0302326, IMG submission 202264) | Peat permafrost microbial communities from Stordalen Mire near Abisko, Sweden - Palsa_T0_3 | ecosystem: Environmental > Terrestrial > Soil > Palsa > Peat permafrost | place: Sweden: Abisko... | reverse complement strand
GATGTTCGAAGAGACCGAACGCACGCTGTTCTGCTCGGACCTGTTCGGCCAGCGCGGCCAACATCCACCGGTCACCGAAGGCGATATCGTTGGTCCCGCCGCCGACTCGATGCGCGGCGCGCAATCCACGCCGATGGCCGACTCGATGCCGTATACGCCGTACACCGGCAGACTGCTCGCCGGACTCGCGGAACTGCGGCCGGCGACGCTCGCGATCATGCACGGGCCGGCGTGGCGCGGCGACGGTTCGGCGGCGATACTGGCACTGGCCGGCGCCGTCCGCGACGTTTACGGCCAGGACAACCATGCCGCCTGATTCCCGATCGCCGCAGCGCATGTAATCGCAAGCCGGCCGTCCGGACGATGCGCGTTCTTCCTGACTGATTCCTTCCGTCATCCTGAGCACAGCGAAGGATCGTGAACCCTTCGTTCGGGGCGCGGAACCATGACGGATGCCGATCTCGCGCTTGATTTCGTGTGCGCGATGCGCGATTAGCCGTGTTTAGCGACAAGGACTGTGACGGGGAAAACTCGCGGGGCAAAAATGTGGATGTCGGGGGACACCATGCACAACACGGATCGCATTCTCACCACCCATGTCGGCAGCCTGATCCGGCCGCCCGACTTCATCGAGATCCTCAAGGCCAAGGAAAACGGCCTGCCTTACGACGCCGCCGCGTATGAGTCGACCCTGCGGCGATCCGTCGCCGATATCGTTCGGCAACAGGCGGAAGTCGGACTCGACCTTGTCAGCGATGGCGAATTCGGCAAGACCAACAACTGGGCGCGCTATTCGCTCGAGCGGCTGACTGGCTTCGAGTCGCGCGCGATCGGCAGTGACGTCGAGGTGGCACCGCCACGTGATCGCCGCGAGTTCCCCGAGTTTTACGCCGAGTATGATCGCAGCGTCGGTTTTGGTCCGATGGTCGAGGTGCAGGTCGTCAGCAGCCCGATCAAGTACGTCGGCCAGAAGCTGATCGCCCGCGACATCGCAAATCTGAAAGCCGCCTTGAAGAGCGTCGACGTCAAGGGCGGATTTCTTCCGCTGGTCGCCCCCGCCAGCGTGATTCCCGAGCGGGTCGACGAATATTACCGCGACGAAGAGGCCTACGCGTATGCGGTCGCCGACGCGATGCGCGAGGAGTATCGCGCCGTGTACGACGCCGGGCTGATCGTGCAAATCGACGACGCCTATATCCCTTACAATTACGAGCGGATGGTCCCGCCACGGACCCTCCAGGAGTATCGCAAGTGGGCGACCGTCTGCGTCGAGGCGCTCAACCACGCGCTGCTGGGGATTCCCGAGGAGCGCGTCCGCTACCACATATGCTGGGGCAGTTGGAGCGGTCCCCACGCCAACGATATTCCGCTACGCGAAATTGCCGATATCATGCTCAAGGTCAACGCCGGCGCCTACCTGATCGAGCAGGCTAACCCGCGGCACGAGCATGAATGGCAAATCTGGGAGGACATCAAGCTGCCCGCCGGCAAGGTGCTGATCCCGGGCGTGATCACGCATCACAGCAACCTCGTCGAGCATCCCGAACTCGTGGCGCAGCGCCTCGTTCGGCTGGCGAAAATCGTTGGGCGCGAAAACGTGATGGCTGGTACCGACTGTGGCTTCGCGCAGGCAACTTTTCTTCAGCGGGTGCATCCGACGATCATGTGGGCCAAGTTCAGGTCACTCGTGGAAGGCGCAGCTATCGCTTCGCGCGCGCTATGGGGCTAATTGACTAACCGCACGGCGTGGTCTTTAGTGGGGCGTTCCGGGGATCACAGGTTTGAGCCCCGGAGCCAATAACCGAATCACAGGGGAGAAATCGCGATGGCCCGCATAGTCAAGCATGAGAAGAACGCACCCTACGAAATTCCGGCCGGCACCGATCTGCCAACCTACATCTGCGGCTGCGGACTTTCCAAGAACAAGCCCTTTTGCGATGGGACCCACAAGCGCACCCGCGACGAGAATCCCGGTGAGACCTACGCTTACGACGATTCGAGCCGGGTTCTGCTGCCGAAGGAATACTGAGCGCCGCCGCGTGATCGCACGCCGTTCATGACCGGCGCGCCCGCCGCTTCCTCCGAATCATCGCGGCCGGTATCGCTGGAGGCCCTCGCGCGCCCGCGCTTCGCAATTCCGCTACTGCTACTGCTCGGCGGCGCGCTCTTTATAGTCAATCTCGGCGGCTACCCGTTCTATACGAAAGGTGAGCCGCGCGAGGCCGTGACCGTGCTCGACATGGTACGCGGCGGCGGATTCATTATGCCGCTGCGCGCCGGGGTCGAGGTCCCGTCCAAACCGCCATTGATGCATTGGATGGCCGCGCTGATCTCGATAGCGACGGGCCGCGTAAACGAATGGACGGTGCGGATGCCCTCGGCGCTATGCGCGATCACCGCGATAATCGCCTGCTATCTCTACGGTCGCGCGCTCTTCGGCGAATCGGCCGGCCTCCTCGCGAGCCTCATCCTGGCCACGAGCTTCCAGATTTTGCAGGCCGGCGGAGGCGCCCGCGTCGACATGACGCTGACGCTCTTTATCGAGCTGACGCTGTTCGAGTTCATCGCGATCGCCGAAGGAATCCGCCACCGCCGCATTTTCATGTACATTGCCGCCGCGCTGGCGGTGCTCGCCAAGGGTCCCGTCGGCGTCGTGCTGCCCGGACTGATCGGCCTGGTGTGGATCGCGCTCGAGGGCCGCTGGAGCCTGGTCGGTCAGCTCGGCTTGCTATGGGGCGTGCCGTTGGTGATCGCGATCGACGGCGGGTGGTACGCGGCGGCTTCGATCGTTCGTGGAGGCGCGTTCGTCAGGAAGCAGATCTTTGCCGAGAATCTTTTTCGCTTCTTTCACAGCGACGAATTCCATGAAGGCCATGCCCATCCGTTCTACTATCTCGAAGGGGCCTTGGCCGCGGGCTTTTTGCCGTGGACGCTGATCGCGCCGCCAGTCGTGCTCGAATACATCCGGCGGCCGCTGAAAAATCCGCGGCTCCGATATCTCGCCACGTGGTGCGTCGTCGTGCTGGTCTTTTACAGTTTTCCGCGCAGCAAGCGCGGCGCTTATCTGCTTGCGCTCTACCCGGCGCTCGCGCTCCTGTTCGGAGTCGCGATCGCGCGAGCGTCAGCCGCGAGCGATCGATCAAGATGGATCGTCGGATTGTCGAAGGGCGCGGGAGTCGTATTCGTCGCGGCGGCGGCGGCCGGAATCGCGGCGCTGGTCGCGTTGCGAGTCGCGCCCGGAGTGATCGCGGACCTGATGCGCGCGATGGGCTGGACGGTCGCGGGTCTGACCGAGGCGTTGCAGAGCTATGCGGCGCAGCGCGAGCCGATTGCGATCGTGATGCTGGTCCTGGCCGGTGCGGCGGGTGCCGCGTTGATCGTGCTGCGCGCAAACGGCGCCCGGATGGTCGGCGGTATCGCCGTCGCAGTCGCCGCGATCGTCGTCGCCGTCAACCTGGTCGTCGTTCCAGCGATGGCCGCGACGCTGACGCTGCGCAACTTTGCCGGCTCACTGGATGCGATGGTTGGCAAGTCGAGCGTTGCCTACCTGGACGGGCTCAATTACGACATCGCGTTCTATACGGGTCGCGACATTCCGGTCGTGCGGCCGGGCGAGGCGCACGGCGCCGAGTATCTGATCTGCGCGCGCTCGGTTTACGACGCGATGCCGGCACGCCCGCGCAGCCATTTCACGATCGCGCTACAGAGCCGGCCCACCGATCTCGACGGATCCGGCGCGATCGTATTGCTGCACCGAATAAATTTTAACGCCGCTCGCTGACTCGCTTGCTCGCTCCGCGCTGAGCCGCTCCGCTAGCCGATTGCCGCTTGGCGGATCCAGCGAACCCGCTATGAAAGGGCAGCCCGCCGCTTCGCCGTAGCTGCTGCCTGCAGGAGCGGAAGAATTTCCGCCGATCCTCCGCGCAGGCTGACGTCGCAAAACTGCGTGATCTCGGATTCGTATAGATTGATCTCGATCATCGGGCCGCCGCGCTCCTTGACAGCCAGTGCAAAACCCGCCGCCGGATAAACCGTGGCCGACGTTCCTGCGACGATCACCAGGTCCGCCAGCGCCGCCCGCTCGGCGCATTCCTTGAGCACGTCGGGCGGAATCGGCTCGCCGAACGCGACCGTGTCGCTCTTCATCAGGCCGCCGCAGCGGGGACATTGGGGCGGTAGGATGGTCAGAGCGACTTCATCCCACGGATAGCGCGTGACGCACTGGAGACATCGAATCCGGCGCCAGTTACCGTGAATCTCGGCCAGATGGCGATGGCCGGCGCGGACGTGCAGGCCGTCGATATTCTGCGTAATCGTGAATTTCAGCAGGCCGGCCTCTTCGAGCGCGACCAGCGCGCGATGGCCCGCGTTCGGCTCGGCAGCGGCCAGCGGCGCATAAAGTTCGTCGTTGCGTTTGCGCAGCCGCTCTTCCCACGCCGTGCGCGGATCGGACATGAAAATCTCGAAGCCGTTCATCGGCGGCTCGCCGTACTTGGTCCACAGACCGCCGGGGCCACGGAACGGCGGGATACCGCTTTCGACCGACATGCCCGCGCCGGTAAGCGCGATCGGATATTCGGCCGCGACGATCATTTCCGCCGCGAGATCGATTGCGATATCCATATTCTCGAGATTACTCATAATGCCCGTGCACCGTCGGTTGGATGAAAATCGCTTCGGAGCCTAGCATAGCGCCGTCCCTTTCGCTTCCGGCCGATTTTGCATTACAAGGAAAACAGGCAAGCTGCGAACAGGGAGGGCGATCGTGAAAAGTCTTCGCCTCGCGTTATTTGGGTTGATTGGGACGATAGTTGCTGGATTCGTTGCCGTCGGATTTTCGACCAATGCCCGATGCCAGGCGCCGACGTTCGTGAATCCAACGCTTGGCGGCGGATATATAGTCAGTCAGCCCGGCGCGGTGCCTTATCAACCTCCGACCTTCATCAATCGCACTCTCGGTGGCGGCTATATAGTCACTCAACCAGGCGCCGTACCTTATCAGCCGCCGACGTTCGTTAATCCGACGGTGGGCGGTGGCTATATCATCACGCAGCCGGGTGCGATTCCGTATCAGCCGCCGACTTTCGTCAATCCGACGCGCTAAGACGGCCGACGGAAAAGTCTCGCGACCCGTCGATCAAAAAAACCTGTGCGCGCAAAATCTATTCGGCTGATCGAAGTCACAAATCCACGCGATCTGGCGCGGGCCATCCATATCCGGCGGTGCGTGTTTATCGAAGAGCAGGGCGTGCCGGAAGAGATTGAGCTCGACGCCGACGACAGCGCCGCAATCCATGTCCTTGCAATCGCGGGCCGTGTGGCCGTCGGCTGTGCCCGGATGGTCGCTCATCAAAACGGCGAATGGGTAAAAATCGGCCGGATGGCGGTGATGCCGCGATGGCGCCGGTGCGGCGTCGGCCGCGTGATGCTGACGTGGCTCGTCTCGCGCGCGACCGCTTCAGGAGCCCACCGTGCCGTGTTGAACGCGCAGGTTCATGCCGAAGGATTCTATCTTGGATGCGGCTTCCATCCGGTCGGTGAAATCTTTGACGAGGCCGGAATTGCCCATCGCCGGATGGAACGCGAACTGGAAGCGCGGCCGCTCAAATCGCGTCGATCTGTTTCAGGTACTCAGTAATCGCCGCGGCTACCGCATCGGGCCGCTCGAGGATCACGTGATGGGACGCGTCGGGGATCTCTCTGAACGCAATCCGCGGATTCGACTCCAGCGCGAGGCGCGAAGCGTCAACCGTCATGATGGGGCTATGCTCGCCGCGGATGATCAACGTCGGGACGGTGACGCGGCGCAACATATCGATCGTCTCGATACCGTCGGCGCCGAAGAACGTCTCGCGGTCGAACTTCAGCGTATAGCCGCCGCCGTCGGCGGGCCGGATACTGCGCCGCGCGATTTCCATCAGCAGGTCGGGCGCGATCTCGCCTTCGCCGGGCATCAGGCGAAATCGTTTCTGGGCGGTTTCTAGATCGGGGTAGGTGACGGTCGGCAATCCGCGCAGTACACGCAGAAAGCGATCGCGTGATTGACTCGACACGATCGCGATATCGATCGCAATCAGGGCCGCCGTCATTTCCGGATGAAGATCGGCAAAGGCGACCGCACACAGACCGCCCATGCTATGGCCGGCAATGATCGGTTTCGAGTCGCCCGACTGCGCTGCCAGCTCGACCAGGTCGCCGGCGTGATCGAGCGGTGAGTATGCGGGAGGCGATGCCCATTCGCTGTCGCCGTGGCCACGCAGGTCGGGGGCGATAACGGTCAAGTCGGCGGGCAGGCCAGCGACCACGCCTTCCCACCACCATGCGTTGGCCGTGCTGCCATGCATCATGATGATCGTGCGGCGGCCCCCGGGGTTCCAGCGCAGACAATGGAGTCGAGGTTTGCTGCCGATAAAGAAGCTGACAGGATCGGAGCTCATGGCGGCCTCAGCGGTGAATCGCGGACGGCGCGGGATAGAGTTCACGTATCACTTTAATTTCAGCCGGACACGCGCCAACCGCGAGGGCAGTCTTTGCAACTCTCATAATTCGTGCCACCATTTTAGCCGTGCGAGCTCTCTGTTGATATGCGGATAATCGATTCCCGTAAAGTCGCGGCGGTCTTTGCGCTGATGCTGACGATCATGTCACCCGCCGCGCTGCGCGCTGACGACGCCAATACGGCAAAGGCTCAGGAACTCGTCAAGACCGCGATCAACATGACCGACAGCGATCAGGCGGTGAAAATGCTGTGGCAAGCGACCGACCTCGATCCGACGCTCAACGACGCCTACGTCTACCTTGGCTTTTACTACAATTCGCGCTCGCAGTTCGCACAGGTCGTGACGGTCTATCAGAAGCTCGCCAAGTATGAGCCCCGGGAGCCGACCGTATATATGAATATCGGCGAAGCCTACATGTCGTTTTCGCCGCCGCAACTGGACAACGCGCTCGTCTATTATCGCAAGGCCTACGCGCTCGATCCGACGTCGTCGTTCGCGGCGCTGAGAGTGGGAGAGGTGCTGGCACAGCAGCCGGGCAGCCGTGATGAGGCGGTCAAGTTCTTGCGGGTGGCGGCGGCCGACGGAGCAAAAAATCCGACCATCGCGGATGAAGCGCAGAAGCTGCTTGCGCAGATGGGCACGCCCTAGCGGCTCAGAGATAGGCGCTTCTAGCGCGTGGCGCTCGTCACGTCAGGGCGGCGGCGGCAGGCCAGCCTTGACGAGGTCGGCGGGCGTATCGAGATCGAGTCCGACGCCGGGATCGTCAACGTCAACATAAAGAACGCGGGCCGGGTCGGCCTGAACGACGGCGCGCGCGCCCACGTCTTCAGGCGCCGCCATCAGCTCGTCGAAAATCGAACGTCGGAAGAGCACCGGATGGCCGCGGCGGCCTTCACATCGCGCGATAATTATCGGCGCGTCGGAAGTGCGGTAGGCGTCGAGTATCCGATCGAACGTTTCCGGGCGAACCAGCGGATGGTCGGCGAGATGGACGATAGCAGCGTCCGCGTCGAGGCTGATTGCGCGCAGGCCGGCCTTGATCGAGGACAGTTGCCCGCGGATGTAGTCCGGATTCATGACGGCGTCGATTCGCGAGTCTGCCGGAATGGCGGCGCGCACCCGATCGGCGTAACCGCCGGTCACGACTATCAGCCGCGAGACCACGGGCAGGATCGCGCGGCAGAGGTGCTCGACGAAAGTTTCATTGCCTATCCAGAGCAGCGGTTTGGGGAAACCCATCCGGCGCGACTCGCCGGCCGCCAGCAGGATTCCCTCGATATGGCCGGCCACGCGCGGATCTCGATCGGGCGCCACGACGGGATTCTAGGCGGAGCCGGGTCGATCCACTGGATCCTCGGGACCTTGAGTATCTTGGAGATCCTGGGGATCCTGGGGATCCAGCGTCGCGGGGCATATGACCTCGCGACGCGTGCGCGCCGCCGATCCATTGCCTGCAGTTCGTTCCAGTCGGCCGTGGCGGGTGCCCAGATTGAAATCATCGTGGGCGGCCGTGCGCCGCTCGCGGACGATCTCGCCGATTATCGAAAGCGCTATCTCCTCGGGAGTCTCGGCGCCGATATCGACGCCCAGCGGCGCATGAACACGATCGAGCAGAGCCGGCGAGACGCCGTCTTCCTGGATGCGCTCCAGCGTCGTCTTCACGCGGCGGCGCGATCCGATCATACCGATGAAAATGCCAGGGTCGCGTTCGGCCTGCCGTAAAGATGCGCGGACTACTTCGTCATCGAAAGCGTGGCCGCGCGTGACCGAGACCACGAAGCTGTGGCGATCTAGATGAAGCGAGTCGATAGCGGCGCGAAACGGCCGCACGATTATATCGTTGGCGGTCGGGAAGCGATCACGATTGGCAAACGCCGCGCGATCGTCGATTACCGTCACGTGAAAGCCGAGCATCGTGCCGAGCGTCGCCAACGGCTGCGCGATATGGCCGGCTCCGGCGATAATCAGCCGCTGTGCGCATGCGATCGGATCGATGAAAAGGCGCGGCGAGCCGTTGGGTTCCAGGCGCGCGGTCGGACGCAGACCGCCGTCGGCACTGATCTCGACGAGCCCGGCAACGGCGTCGGTCGCGCGTTCGGCGAGATGATCGATCGCGGCGCCGGAGAGCTTCGGCATTTCGCCGTTCCCACTGTTGCCGTTGTGGTTGGCGTTGTCGTCGGGAGAAAGCACAGCGCGGGCGCCGATTGAGCGCCCGTTGTCGCCACCGGCGTCGACCAGGCTGAGCAGGGCGGCGGGCCGGCTATGGCTGGCCGAGTCGGCCAGCTTGCGCGCCATCGGCAGGTCGCTCGCGGGCGACCACAGCGCAATAAAGACATCCATGATACCGCCGCATGTGCCGATCTCCTGCTGTTCGAAGTCTCCGGTCAGGTCGACTTCGGCCAGGCGTGCGCCGACGCCCTCCTCGAGCAGGATGCGCGCCTTGCGAAATACCTCGGCTTCACCGCAGCCGCCGCCGATCGTGCCGAACTGTCCGTCGTCGCGCACGATCATCTTGGCGCCGACCTCGCGCGGGGTTGAGCCGCGGACATTAATGACGGTGGCCAGCGCGAAAGGCTTGCCCGCTTCCAGCGTGCGTACGGCCTCTGGCCAGATCTGTTCAGGTCCGGTCATAGACAAGCGTCCTCGGAGACAGAAGCTCCTGCCTCCGAGGTTATCAAATGCGGCGGCGCAATTAAAATCAGGCGCCAAAAAGGGCGGGCGGGTACGTGCGGCCGATCCTCATTCAGGTACTGCGAAAGCGCACGAGCGACGGATTCGTATGGCGCCCGAAGCCCTCAACCGCCAGTCCGTAGCGCGCGATCATCCGGTACAAAGTCGAACGCGAGATACCGAGCAGATCAGCGGCGCGGCGCCGGTTGCCTTCGGTCTCTTCGAGCGAGCGAAGCAGGGTGCGCTTGATCACCTCGTCGAGCTCGAGCGGCCATTGAGCAGGCTCGCCTGCAACCGCGGAAGGCTCACGGGCGGCGGCTTCCAGGTCGGTAGCGGCGTCATCGCCAAGTGGCGAAATTTGCGCGGATCGATGCCGCGACTCGGCCGGCGGCAGTTCGGCACCGCAGTCCATAAGATAGTCGGGAATCGCACCGATCTCGATCCGATCGTCGTCCGACATGATGACGGCGTTTTCGATCGCGTGGGAGAGCTCCCGGATATTGCCCGGCCAGTCGTGTTTGAGCAGGACTTCAAGTGCGCGGCGCGAGATATAGCGCACGTGATGGCCGAAAAGACGGTTGTAATGCGCAATGAAATGGCCGGCCAGCGGTGCGATATCCTCGGTGCGGGTGCGCAGGGACGGCATCGCGATCGTGGCGGCGTGCAGCCGGTAATAGAGATCGTCGCGAAAAGTTCCTTCTTTGACCATCGCGCGCAGGTCGCGATTGGTCGCCGCCACCAGCCGGATATCGACCCGGTACGAGCGCGCCGAGCCGACCGGCTGCACCTCATGCGTTTCGACCGCGCGCAAAAGCTTGGGCTGCAGCCGCAACGGCAACTCGCCGATCTCGTCGAGAAACAGCGTCCCGCCGGTCGCCGAGCGGAAGTAGCCGAGCGATTCCTCGCGCGCGTCGGTAAAGGCGCCGCGCACATGGCCGAAGAGCTGCGATTCGGCGAGTGACTCGAGCAGATTGGAGCAGTTGAAGGTGACAAAAGGACCGGTCGGCGCAGGCCCCATCGAATGGAGCGCGCGGGCGACGAGTTCCTTGCCGGTTCCCGATTCGCCCTGGATCAGCACCGTCGCGCGATAGCCGCTGAAGCGCGCGATCAGTTTGAGCACGCGGCGGGCAGCCGTCGAGCGCATCACCATACTCGCGGTGACTTCGGCGCCCTGCATCAGGCGATCGACACTTACCCATTCGGAATCGCCGTCGCCGATCGAAATGTCGACAAGCCGGGACCCGTCGGCGGGCCGCGCCGCAATCTGGCTGGCGATCAAGTCCTGCATGCTTGGCGAAGGTCGGTCATCCACGTGGTTGTACCCCTGTCCCAAGACAGAGCAAGCGGCGGACCATGTTGCAAAATGAACCAACCCGACGTATTTCGCGCTGAGCTACGCGGACCCATCGGCGAGTGGCAATATGTTGGCGGGCAGACGTGTAGTTGACGGTCGTTCGGGACGAGGCCACGTCCGTTCGTCGTTCTGAGTCATGCGGGCGTTAATCACCGAAAGCGAACGCGTGAACGATCCTTCCTCAGAAAAGTTCGGAATTTTATTTTTTAACGGTCCCTCACCCGGCGCTACGCGCCGTCCTCTCCCGGCCGGGAGAGGAATTCGGAGGGCGTCTCAACGATGGGTCAGTTGAGCATCGCGCGGAGCCGCGCGATGGATTCGACGCAACCAGGGTCGTCGGGCGCGAACTCGAGCGCATGCTCGAACTCCTCGATGGCCCGCATCACCATCCCTTTGGCGGCATAGATTCGCCCGAGATTCATGCATGGAAAATGACGCGGTTCGTAGCGCGGCGCATGCTTGGCGCGTTCGAGCCACTCGATCGCGTCGTCGTAATCGCCCCTGGCGATAAGATAGGCGCCGATATCGTTATAGGGGTTGCCGAAGGTCGGATCGGTTGCGATTGCGAGCTTGCACTGCTCGATCGCCTCCTCGAGCATACCCATCGAATGGTAGGACCATCCGCGAAAGGTATAGGCCTCGGCAGTGGGGAATAACTCGATAGATTTTGAATAAAGCTCGACGGCGCCGCGAAAGTCGCCCTGATGATGGTGGCGCATGCCCAGGTTCCAAAGGGCGTCGGCCTCCTGCCGCTTCACGTTCTCGTCCACATCCAAATCGTTATTGCGGCTGGCCCGATTGGTCAAGCCTGCGGTCCGTGGTCGACGCGCGTGCGGATCGCGGCATAGAGCGTCGGGAGCGCGATCACGCTTCTGTGGGATATGGAAGACGCTTACGGGATACGGATGACGACAATCAGCGCGATTATCGATCCGACTATCGCCGCGCCGTAGCAGATTACGCCGAGCGCCGTATCGAGATGCTTTATCCGCAGCGTATCGATCAGGCTCGAGCGTATCCGATGGGCCGCGTGCAGGAAGCATAGCGCGCAAAAGCCGAAGATATAGAGCTTCGTCAGCGGATGCTGGATAAGTGCAAGGAGGCTCGCCTGCGTCGGACCCGCGATCCACATCAGCGGAATCGCGATACCGAACAGGAAGATATGCACCGGCATCAGGAAGGCCGACACGAAGCCGCCGGCGCCGAAAAACGCCCACGGCAGGGATTCGTTAGATCGTTTAGCCATTGTGATTGCTATTACCCGCCGCCCTAGAAGGTGCCCAGCACGAAGCCCGCCACGATTACCGATGCCACCAGCCACGCAACATAAGCCGGAATCATAGTGACGAGCGGCGAAAGTTTTTTGCCCCGCATGCGCGGAAACATCGCGGGCGGGACCAGATGGAACCAGCTCATCGTGTGAAACAGCGTGAAAACGAAGGCTATGATGTTGACGATGATCATCACGGGCTTGCGCATGCACGCTTCAAAGTCGGCATAAGCCTGGCCGCCGGCGCTTATCGCCGCCACCTGCATCAGCGTGACGATCGCGAAGTAGGCGACGAACGCGCTGCTCCACTCGCGCAGCATGAACCACGTGTAGTTCCATCGCCCGAGCCACCACGTGTTGGTGATTTGCGGGTGATAGCTTCTAGAATGAGCGCTCGGATGAGCCATTGCGGTTACTTGCCTCCCCACGGCATCAGCAACGACTTGAACCACTCTTTGGTCGCGGCAATTTTGTATTCCTGGATCGCCAGCGACGGATCGACGTGCTTGGGACATACGACTGAGCATTCGCCGATAACCGTGCAGTCCCATACGCCGTCATGCTGGGCAAGAACGTCGGTGCGCTCGTCGGCGCCCTGATCGCGCGAATCAAGGTTGTAGCGCAACGCCAGCGCCGAGGCCGCCGGGCCGATAAATTCGGGATCGAGTCCGTACACCGGGCAGGCCGAATAGCACAGCATGCAATTGATACAGTGGCTGTACTGCGTATAGGTCTCGAGCTGTTCCGGCGTCTGGATAAACTCGCGCTCGGGCTCGGGCGCGCCGGGCTTGCGGATAATATATGGCTTGACCCGCGCGAGCTTCTCCATGAAGTCGCTCATGTCGATCACGAGGTCGCGGATCACGGGGAAGTTGCGCAGCGGCG
>Ga0302326_10023137_pt1 | contig 12680 bp, 9 predicted proteins | sample Palsa_T0_3_FD_202264 | JGI IMG/M metagenome (GOLD analysis project Ga0302326, IMG submission 202264) | Peat permafrost microbial communities from Stordalen Mire near Abisko, Sweden - Palsa_T0_3 | ecosystem: Environmental > Terrestrial > Soil > Palsa > Peat permafrost | place: Sweden: Abisko... | reverse complement strand
AAGCCCAGGCGAACCTTTCGAATCTCGAAAGGTTCGCCGTCACAACTTCAGCCTGGGAGTCTGGCAGTCGTGCGCGCAGGAAAACAAACTGACAGCAACTACAGTTGTTGAGGGCAACTTGCCTGGTCTACTTGGCCGCTGCCGGATAAATCCCCTCTAACGGTTTGGCTCGCTGTTCATCCAGCTCCGGATGCGGCAACGGCAGCCGGGGAAGCATGGCATCGCGTTGCGCGGCGTTGTAGACGAAGATTGCCATGACAGTCGCAGCCTGCTTCAGATCAGGTTCAGAGAGCCGCTCGTAGGTGTCCTGGTTTGTGTGATGCGACCTGGTCTCGTAATCCCGAGGGTCTTGTATGAACTGAAATCCCGGTAACCCCACCTGATCAAAGGAAACATGGTCCGTCGACCCGGTATTGCGTAGAGAGACGGTGGTAAACCCCAGATCCTTGATCGGCGCAGCCCACTGCTCAAAAATACTGGCGGCCGCAGAATTTCCCTCGGCAAAAATACCCAGAAATTTACCCGTACCATTGTCCGCATTGAAGTAGGCGTCGAAAGCAGCATGGTCCGGCTTTACGGTAACCGGCCCGGTCTGCACGCGAACGAATTCCGGCACGACCTGCTCCCCTGGTTTGGTGGAATACGACAGGGTAGCCAGGTGGCTCTTCACATAGCCGGCCGATCCAAAAATCCCCTGCTCCTCGCCGCCCCACAGGGCGATGCGTATTGTCCGCCGCGGTTGTATGTTCAATGTCTTCAGAATGCGCATCGCCTCCAGGGCAATGATTGCGCCCGCCCCATCATCCGTAGCACCGGTTCCTGCAATCCAGCTATCGAGGTGCCCGCCCATCATTACTACCTGATCCTTGAGTGCAGGATCGGTTCCCGGAATATCGGCAATGACGTTGTTCCCCTCTTCGTGATCTCCCGTAAACTGCGTGTCGATCTTCAGGTGGATGGAGACCGGAACATCATGCGAGACCAGCCGTGAAATCCGACCAAAGGCCTCGCTGGCAATCACCGCGGAAGGCAGGGCTTGTTTATGTTCCGGCCGGTAGACAAACCAGCCCAGCGATCTCCCCGTGTCGTCATGAATCACGCCACCAAAGCCGCCCGGAACCAGTACCGCGACAGCATGTTCGTCGGCAAAGAAGTGGCCGATCTTTTCCTTGAACGCCATCTGCCGGAAGGTCTTCTCCCAGAAAGCCGGGTCATTCGGCAGCACAGCGCTATCCGACTGATTTCCATCCAGCGGGTAGCTGGCAAAATGCTCCAGTTTGGCTGCGTCATAGTGCTCCAGGAGATTGGCGGGATCGGGATTGATCTTGGGAGCATCCCCGTAAAGGATGACCTTTCCGGCCAGCTTTCCCTTCCATTTGTCGAAATCCTTTTCATTTTCGAGCGTGGGAACGGCGATCACCTCCGCAGTAGCCTCGCCCGCAGTAGCCGGAGACCAAGGTGTGGCCTGCGCCAAAATCGTAGCCGTAGAAGGCGTCATCATTTCGACCGAGGTGCCGATCTGCCGCCATCCCATGCCAAAGTCGCCCCACGACTCTGCATGGGGGTTCGTCGCGCCCATGTGGCGCAACTGATCCACCGACCACTCACTGGCCTTGGTAAAATCCGGCGACCCCGTGAGCCGCGGCCCGATGCCATCAAAGAGCCCGCTGGCATACTGCATGATGCGAGAGTGATTCAACCCCTCGTCGCGGATGCGTGCGATGGTCACCAGGTCCAGCGGTTCGCTGCCAAACTGGTTGGAGGTGGGTGCGGTTGCGGACTTATCTGCGGCAAGAGCGGAAATAGATATAGCACATAGAACGGCAGCAGCAATAATTCTCATCCGCGTAGCTTATCATCCGCGTACCTTACTAGGCCTCCCAAAGGCCGGCCTCAAAAAATAGAAACTGGTCGAATCCTGTCTTGCAGGAATGGCGCAGTTCTTAGCCCGAACTGAACTACGGAAACCAGCAAACTCAGGATTCTTCACAGACGTGCAGAGAGGGAATCCAGTTCCTTGCTTTGAGCAGTTTCCTGAAGTCGGCTTCAGCCAGCTGCCTGGCCGCCAAACATCTCCATCTGCCCTATACCCGGCTGGGATCCGGTTGTTGAATCCAGGCACGGTTCCGCAAGCGAGGGGTCGTTGTTGCGCACGCTGTTGATGCGCGTATTCCCCGGCCAGGACTTCATTTGGTCCGAATCGAATGGTCGCAGGAGATCCACCGGGGGCTGTTCCGCATTGTCATCCCGCAGCCAGCGTTCATAGTCGGCTCTCTTGATGAGCAACGGCATGCGATGGTGACTCGTCATATCGTGGACGATTTCATTAGGTTCGACGGTGACGACCGCAAATGTATCCAGTTCCGTTTTGCTGTCCGGGGATCGCCAGTGTTGCCAGATTCCCGCAATTCCGAAGGGCTCGTCCGCCTTCATCGCAAACAGAAACGGTAGCTTGACCTTGGCGCTGACACGCCTCCACTCCACAAATGCGTCCGCTGGAATCAGGCATCGCCGGTAGAGAAACGACTTTCGCCAAATCGCGCTCGACAACAGCTTCTCCGCGCTCGCGTGGATCGTGTCCAGCTTCAGTTTCTTCGGGTCGGTGCAAAACGGTGGCAGAAACCGCCAGTGCATCATGCGCAGGGTTCGCATGCCGAGCGCTTCGTCCCATACGACGACAGGCTGCATCGTTCCCGGAGCGGCATTGTAGTTTGGAGCAAGTCCCAGCTCGACACTCGGGTCCGACTCGTCTGGCGTTCCAAGCTGGAACGCCTCCGCAATACGCTGCTTATCCGATCGCCGCTGGTATCGTCCGCACATACATTGCTCCCGGTCCGGGAATGCCGTAAAAAACCTCTATGCGAGGGTTAGCAGCGGAACCCCAACGACGGCGGAAAGTTCTTCGGCAATTCCCGGCGCGGAGGCAAAGATGGTGTTTCCCTTCACAAGTCCGTCGCCAGCCAGGAAATCATTCACCCGGCCGCCTGCCTCTTCGACCAAAATCAGACCGGCAAGGCAGTCCCACGAATACATGTGCGACTCGAAGCAGCCGTCTACGCGCCCGGTGGCCACGTTTGCGATGGCCAGCGCGCCCGAACCAGCACCTCGAATCCCGACGCCTGTCGCCATTACCTTATCCAGCATGGCGAGATAGGTTGCCTGCGGCTGCCGCGAAGCCCTGCCCACTTCCAGCACCGATTTGTCCAGGCTCGTCACCTTGGAAGTCCGGATCGGCTCGCCGTTTAGCGTAGCTCCCATCCCCTTTGCCGCAACATACAGCTCATCCGACATCGGCTGATAAATCACGCCGATCGAAGCCGCGCCCTTGAATACGAAGGCAATCGTCACGCAGAAATATGGGATGCCACGGGCAAAGTTCGAAGTGCCATCAATCGGATCAACGACCCAAGTCTGGTCGCTCACCCGGCCGCCGTCTTCCTCGCCGAGAAAGGTATCGCCGGGGAACGCTGTCAGCAGACGCTCGCGCACCAGCTTTTCGACCTCACCGTCGGTCGCGGTCAGGTAATCCTGCGGCCCTTTGAACTTGTAGATCATGTTGTCGCGGTCGAGAAACCGCCGCTTCTGGAGTGCTCCGGCCTCGCGCGCAACGGCGCAGGCTATCAGGAGCCGGTGTTCTAGTGGGTCAGTCATCAATGCAGCTTTCAAGTCAGACTTTCGAGTCGGCGGAAAGGCCAGATTTGGCCCTTGAATCCCCAATTTTGATTATAAAGTCCGCCGCCGACGCCGCGGCCTTACCTGCCCCGGGCTCCGACCACGACAAGCCCAATCCCGCCCACCACGGCGATTGCGCTCAGAATCGGAGGGATCGGCACGGACTCGGTCTTCTTGTGTTCGACCTGGAGCGGTCCAAGATCGACGTCTTTCTTCTCATGGGTAAAGGAAAATCCTCCCACGGCAAAACCAACGATTCCCACCAAAATCAGCACAATTCCTACAATCGTCGCTGCTTTCAAGTTATACCCCCGTTTTCACGTTCAGATTGGCGCACAAGCTATTCAGAAACATGCCAGGTTCGCTGACGGCTGGACCGGATTCCGATCAACCAAGTTATCCGCCTTTGAGAATGCGCCAATTTTGTGGTCGAGAGTGAGCGATTCAGATCAAAAGACAGCGGGCAGGGAAATCCCCGCCCGCTGTGCGATCCCGAATTCGTCCTGACCCTGAACCGGTTTAAAGCTTCTCCGCCACTGACTTTGCCTGCGTGAACAGCAGCAGGTAATCTGGCCCACCAGCCTTCGAATCCGTTCCGCTCATGTTGAAGCCGCCAAATGGGTGAGCGCCCACCATCGCGCCGGTGCACTTGCGATTCAGGTATAGATTACCGACGTGGAATTCCGCTGCGGCGTGGTCCAGGCGCGCCCGGTCTTTCGTGTAGATCGCGCCGGTCAGTCCGTACTCGGTGTTGTTCGCAACGGCAAGGCCTTCTTCGTAGCTCTCGACCTTGATCAGCGCCAGGACCGGTCCGAAGATCTCTTCCTGCGCAAGGACGGCTTCCGGATCGATGTCCGCAAAGACCGTGGGCTCAAGGAAATATCCTTCTGCATTCGTTTCAATTGCCGAGCCACCTGAAACCAGTCGCCCTTCCTGCTTGCCCTTTTCGATATAGCCGAGGATGCTTTCTTTTGCGCTGGCATTTACGACTGGTCCGAGATTTGGATTCTCTAACGGATCGCCAACGGTCAGTTTCGCGACCCGTTCCCGCACCTTTTCGACGATAGAGTCGTACACCGGCGCCTCGATGATGGCGCGCGAGCAAGCAGAGCACTTCTGGCCGCTGAATCCGAAGGCTGCGGCGACGATGCCGTCGGCTGCCGCGTCGATGTCGGCGTCGGCGCAGACCAGGATCGAGTCTTTGCCGCCCATTTCGAGAACAGTTCGCTTGATCCAGATCTGGCCCGGCTGCGTCTTGGCCGCCAGTTCGTGAATATCCAGGCCGACGGACTTCGAGCCGGTGAAGGCGATGAATCGGGTCTTCGGGTGGGCGACGATGGCATTGCCGAAGGTTGCCCCGGAACCGGGGCAGAAGTTGACCACTCCCGCCGGGAGTCCTGCTTCTTCCAGCACTTCCATGAACAGCGCCGCGATGGTCGGCGAATCGCTGGAGGGCTTCAGGATCACCGTGTTGCCGGTGACAATCGCCGCTGCGGTCATTCCGGCCATGATCGCGAAGGGGAAGTTCCAGGGTGGAATGACGGCTCCCACGCCTAGCGGAATATAGATCAGCCGATTGCGCTCGCCCGGCAGCTGAATCGGGGTCGTGGCCTTGGCCAGTCGCAGCGCTTCGCGAGCGTAAAACTCAAGAAAATCAACGGTTTCAGCTACGTCCGCGTCGGCTTCGGCCCAGTTCTTGCCGACTTCGTAGGTAAGCCACGCCGCAAATTCCAGCTTGCGTTCCCGAATGATCGCCGCCGCGTTCAATAACAGCGAAGAGCGCACTTCCGCCGGTGTCCGACTCCAAGAATGAAACGCTCGCAGAGCCGCGTCCATCGCCTCCTGCGCGTGCTCCGCGCCGGCCTTCTGGTGAAGGCCAACGATCTGCGCAGGCCGCGCCGGGTTCAGCGAGGTGATCTTGCCCGCTGTCTTTTCGCGATGTCCGCCGATAATCAGGTCGTATTCGCGACCGAGCTGCGTGGCTACATGGCTCAGGGCTGCGCGCATCCCGCGGGCATTCTCGGGCGCTGCGAAGTTGACAAAGGGCTCATTTACAAACTCGCCCTGCGGCGAACGAAGTGCAATTCCGGAAACGGTGTCGAAACTCATACGTAACAAGTCTAGCTGAGGACAGGACCCGGCGTCGCAGCGGGGCTTTTTGCGCGTATGCGAGCGTTGAGGCGTCCCCATTCTGCCGCGTTATCTTCAAAGAAGAAGGATGGGAGATGAAATTGAAATCGCAGCGGGCCGCTGGGGCCACCTTGACACTCTTGACACTCGGTTTTAGCGCATTCTTATTCAGCGCAAGCGCGCAAATGGGTTCTTCCAGCCAATTCGATGGCAAATGGCTGCATCGCGTTCCGGACGAAGACCGCGTGCGCACTAACCCTTACGCGCATCAGTCGCAGGCCGCGGAAGCCGGTAAGGCGCTTTTTGCCGAGAACTGCGCCAAATGCCATGGAGCTGACGCCAATGGCCGCATCCATCCACCGCCGCGCCCCAGCCTGCGCAGCGCGCGCGTTCGACATGCCACGGACGGCGAACTGAGCTGGATGCTCCGGAATGGCGATCCTTACGATGGGATGCCGTCGTGGAGTTCGCTGCCGGAGCAGCAGCGCTGGCAGATCATAGCCTACCTGCGCACTCTGCCGCCGAGCCAGCCCGCAACCCGGCATTAGGCCTGGCTGCGGGCAAGACGCTCTAAGCGCTTTCCATCAATTCATCGGTCTGCTTGCTCATCTTGGCTGTGCGCGCGATCTTGTCCCAGTTGAAGGGGCGTCCGTCGATGGCGCGTTTCACGGTCTTGAAAAGCACGACGGAAAACACCTGGCGGTAAGCAAATCGTTGCAGCCAGATATGGAAGAGCAGCCAGACGTCGCCTTTGTTGGCTGGGTGCTTTCGCTCCAGGCTGAAGGCGACTGAGGACGTGAGGAAGTCGATCACCATAAAGGTCAGGAAGTAGGCCACCAGCTTTTCGAAGGAAGCACTGCTAGCCGACCCTGGGTGATAATAGCGGTCCCAAAAGAACTGGCCGACACCGAACAGGAACATGATGTCGATGAAGGGCGAAACCAGCGGCAACAACATCTGGAAAACGATGATGTTGGGCAGCGCGAAGAGGCCCATCGCCTTATTCCGGGCAAAGGCCGCGCGATGCTTCCATACCGCCTGCAGTGTTCCAAACGACCAGCGGAAGCGCTGTCGCATCAAGCCTCTCGCGTCGACCGGAGCCTCGGTGAAGGCGAGCGACCGGTCTTCGTAAACGACCTTGAGCCCCTGCTCCAGCAGACTCATGGTCAGATCGGCATCCTCTGCGACTGTGTTGAGCGGGTAACCTCCGGCGGCCTTCACCGGCGCGGTTCGCCAGGCTCCGATCGCGCCTGGAACTACGGTCACGACGTTGAAGAGATCCAGGGCGCGGCGCTCGAAGTTCTGGCTGGTGATGTATTCGAGAGCCTGCCACCGGGTCCACAGGTTCACACGATTGCCAACTTTGGCGTTGCCGGCCACTGCGCCAACGAGCGGGTCTTCGAAGTGGGGAATCAGCTTGGCGATTGCGTCTGGCGCGATGACCGTATCGGCGTCGATGCCGACGTAGAACTCCTCCGTCAGCTGATCAACGGCATAGTTGAGCGCCGCCGCCTTGCCGCCATTCGGCTTGGAGAGCACAGCTACCTTGCCGGCCGCGATCTCGGGCTCGTATGCTTCGCGGGCTACCTCAGCAGTGCGGTCGCTTGATCCGTCATCGATCACCACGACATGCAGATTGGGGTAGCTCGAATTCAGGACCGAACGAACGGTGCGTACAATCACTGTCTCCTCGTTGTACGCGGGCACCAGCACGGCCACGCGAGGCGCAAATCCCGGCGTCGGCTCGCGATGCTTGCGCAGCCGGTCGATGATGGCGAGAATTCCAACCAGCACCAGCCGCGCGCTCATCAGCACGTCTCCTACGAAGAAGACCATCACGATGAAGTGTCCGAAGAACGACAGGATACTGAAGGCGACCGAGTCCGCACGAGCACGCCAATACTGCACTCCTGTAATCTTCGGCATCACTTCCGCCGTGGTCTTGCCCATCAGCGAAGAGACCGGGACGATTTTGTAGCCGTGAGCGCGCAGCGCATCAATAAGCACTGGGAGTGCCGCCACGGTTGGACCCCGGTTGCCGCCGCCGTCGTGCATCAGAATGATGCTGCCCTGGAACTGCGGCTTGGTCTTCATGTTGTCCAACTGCGCCAGCACCGAGGCTGTGATCTCCTGCGGAGACTTTCGCGGATGCTCATCCCAGTCGTCCGTGTCGATATTGTCGCCAACGACGACGTAGCCCATCTTTTCGACAAGATCGGCTGGCTCGGCCTGATCGTCGGTATCGGGGTCCTGATCGATGTCGTACGGCGGCCGGAAATAGAGGGGCTGGATACCCAGCTTGCTGGCAAAGAGACGCTCAGTGACATTGAGCTCCAGCTGCAACTGGCGCGGCGAAACTTCGCTGATATCGGGATGCGTGTAGGTGTGGTTGCCGATTTCGTGGCCTTCGCGCACCACGCGCTGCATCAGGCCCACATTCTCCTGCGCCTCCGACCCGATCAGCATGAAGGTGCCTTTGACGTTCTTCTGCTTGAGGATGTCGAGGACCTTTGGCGTCCACGTGGGATCGGGCCCGTCATCGAAGCTCAGAGCGACCTCGCCCGGATGGTATCCATAGTGCTCCACCTTGTAGCTCAATGGATACGAATCCATGTGCTCGTCGATGATGAGTTTTTGTCGCGGATCGGTTTCGTCGGTATCGAGTTCAACGATGCGCTTCCCCGGTTTTGGCGTCTCCGTTATGCGGATGATGTCTCCAACGCCTTCATCATCCAGGTCATGGCCGGGCGGGACGACATTTAGAGCGTTCAGAGAGTCGGGGCTGTTGGGCTTATCCCAGATGCTCCATAGCGAGCGATCTTCCTGCCCCAGCGACCATAGTGCAAAGGTCTGAATGCCCAGCGCACGCGCGCCGCGCATCTCATTGAGCATGGTCACGGCGTCCAGGAACCACACGACATGGCGAATGTGGTTGTCCTCGTCAATGAAGGAATAGTGCGGGTTCAGCGAGTCGTAATCCAGATCGAGATCGGCATCCGCATCCGAGGCGCGCTGCCACGCATCCTGGACGCTCAGATCATCGGTAAACAACACTTTCGGCTTGGGATGCGTCTTGTCCTTGGGGTCGGGAATCGATAACTTCCAGTCGTAGCCGTAATTCCCGACAGCGCAGATGATCTTTTCCTTTGGAACGACCTTCAGGACGCGCTTCAGGTTATCGAGGAACCACGTCTGCGAGGCGATTGGCCCCGGTTCGCTGCCTTCTTCGTGCTCGTCGTAGTTCATGATGAGCAGCCCGTCGGAGTTGGCCGCCATGCGCTTCAGCGTGTCGTCGTCAGTCGAGATCTCGACGTTAATATAGAGGCGGAGATTGCGCGCGTGCATCTCGGAGTACAGCGCCTGGATGAACTGCAGGTAGGCTTCCTGCGCGTTGTCCGGTATGTTTTCGAGGTCGAGCGAGAGCCCGCGGTATACCGGCAATCCGGCAAAGAAGCTGATGATCTGCGCACGCAGCGCCTGGTTCTTGACCGGGTCGGTCAGGACTCCGCCGATTGCCGGATCGAAGGTCTGGTTTTGCGGGTTGAAACTGCTCAGATTCGGGAAGATCTCGGTATCTTCTCTGGTCGCCGCGATCACATTCTTGACCTTGTTCATTTCGTCCGGATCGTGAACGCCGTGACTATCGACAGCCCGGTACTCCCGCCGGTCGTCGCTGGACTCGTCCATGAGATTTCCATCCGGTTCCGAGACGTGTAGCCAGACTGGAAAAAGAATGTCGAGCTGCTGAACATGCTCCTTTAGTGAGGAATAGCTGGCCGCATTATCCGGCCGGTAATAGGCGGCGCGCAGGACTTCACCCGTATTGAAAGGAATGTCGGATGGCCGACGCGAGGTTTTTCGCCGCGCGGGCCGCTCCTTGGCCTTTTCCGCCCGGATCAAGTCCGACTGCCGGTCCCGGAGGGCCCTGAAGTTGTGCTTTGGACTGGGCAGCAGCAGATCGGGAAGCTTCTGCTGGCGAAGCACATTGAAAATGAAGATTGTTACCACCACCGTAAACAGGAGCGCGGAAATGTCCAGAATGCGCCGAAGCCGCTTCCAGCGTTTGCGTTGGGGGTCGAAGAAAATCTGTCGGTCGGGTGTCATCTGTGCTTGGGGAACCTAATCTGGCAGTGTTTCTTGCCGCGCTGGTCTGATGGAAATTGATTTCACTCAACTGGAACTGCCGACGTGGGCAAGCGCAGCGGGTCCAAAAATTGCGCCGCTGCTCAAGTCTGGTTTGCCGAATGCGTCTGAATCGATCCCCTGTTGCGGATTTCGCAGGAGGCGTCCGAGGTTACACTCGAATCGTATGGAAGCAGGTTCGGTGCGTCAATTCAAAGCGAAACACATTTCAGGGCAAAACAAGTCTGCTGCGCAAAATCCGCAGCCGGAAGGCAAGGAAATCAAATCCACTCCTGCGGCCAAAATCGAGTCAAAGTCTGAGTCGACCTCCACTCCTGTTCCCAGTGTAAGCTGGCCGATTGGCGAACCACGCGGCTATCGCTGGCCTGATCCGCGCTCGCTGGGCTGGCGGACGATTGCCTCTCTGCTCGGCGCGCTGGTCGGTGGGCTGATCCTGCGCCTCTGGATGCTCTCCGCATTCCCGGAGGACAACGGCGATGCGCTCATCTACGGCGGCATTGGCAGGAACATTCTTCTGCACGGTCAATTTGCCATTACGGATGGGAGCGGCGTGATTCACCCGACGCTCATCCGGCTGCCCGGTTATCCGCTCTTTGTGGCGTTATGCTTCCGCCTTTTCGGCGTCGCCAACTACAACGCGGTCGCCTATCTGCAGATCATTCTCGAACTTGCGGCGTGTCTGCTGCTGGCCGACTTTGTCCGCCGGATCAGTACGTCGAGGGCCGGGCTGAACGCGTTATGGCTGTCCGCAATATGTCCATTTACAGCGGTTTATGCTTCGGCCCCGCTGACCGAGTCGCTCACCTTTGACGCGATCTGCCTTGCGATGTGGTCGCTGGAACGGTATTTGAGCCAAATGGCTACGGTCACGCCTGAATTACGAAAAGCGGCATGGAGCCCGCTGGCGTTCTTCACTTTTGCGATCAGCTCTGCTGCTCTTCTCCGTCCCGACGGCGCGCTGCTGGCCTTTGCTCTCTGGCCGGCATTGCTGTTCGCGTCTCGCCGTGATGGAGTGCCATTTGCGCCGGCTCTGCGGAATGCGTTGTTGTGCGCCGTGATCTCCGTTCTTCCCTTTGCAGTCTGGACGGCGCGCAACTGGCGGACATTCCATGTCTTCGAGCCGCTCGCCCCGCGATACGCCAATGACCCCGGCGAAGATCCGCATCTTGGCTGGCAGCATTGGGTCAAGACGTGGTGCCTCGACTTCACCTGCACGTACCAGATTTACTGGAATGTCCCGGATAATACGATCGAATTGAGTGACCTGCCGGGCCGGGCTTTTGATTCGCCCGCGCAGCGTCAGCAGACGGCGGAACTGATCTCCGAATACAACAAGGATCAGGAGCTTACTCCGGAACTCGACGGCCGCTTTGAAGCTCTCGCCCGGGAACGCGCCGCCAGCCATCCGCTGCGCACCTGGGTGCTGCTTCCCTTTGGGAGGCTTGCCGATATGGCGCTGCGGCCACGCGTCGAAAACCTGCCCATCGATCTGCGCTGGTGGCAGTATTCCCTTCATCACGTGGAGACAAGGTTCAGCGTGGTCTACGGACTTGTCAATCTGGCTCTGATCCTGTTGGGAATCTGGGGGCTCGTCTGCAAGCCGCGCTACTGGCCGTACATGGTCGCGTATCTAATCCTGCGCAGCCTGCTGCTGCTCACGATCGAAGCGCCCGAGACACGCTACACACTGGAGTTTTTCCCGATGCTCTTCGCGACGGGAGGGATTGCGCTGCAACGCATCTTTTCAAGGCCAAAACGGTTGCAGACGGCGATTTAACAGGCACCATCCGGGATAATCGGGCAGGCGTGGCCAACGAGACGATCCACCAATCTCAATGGTTGATCGTCTGCGTGCCCGGGGCGGTCTTGATATCAAATGCGTCGTCTGGAATCTTTGAGTTGAGGCGAACCTCGCTGTACGAGAAGATGACATAGCTGGCGTCGCTGGCAAACCGTTGCTGCTTCACCGCAATACCTTTGTCCATGTCAATCCAAAGGAGCACCTTGGGAGCGGTCTTCGCCACGCTCGGATCGCGGGGAATTAGTTGCAGCTTCTCAGAGGCGACTCCGTTGACTTGCTCCGCGCCCTCGTCTGTCACGATCCAGTTCTTCTGCAGGTCCTTTCCGCTGCCGCCAAAACCGAGCGTCAGAAAAGCATCCAGTTCCGAGCGCTTGTCTCCAACCTTGAAGACCTGCACCTGCTTCAGGCGCGCCTCGTAGAGTTTTCCGATGCCGTCGGCATAGACCATATCCTTTTCCACCGGCGTCTTGAGATGGACGGCGACTTTCATCTGGCCATCTTTGCGCTCAAAAAGCGCTGTTCCCGTCTGCTTCTCGTCGTCTTCGATCGGTTTCGTCTGCACGTTGTCCCAGACAATCTGCGCCTGCGCGGATTTGAATTTGGCCGCGGAGGCGTCGAGCTTGGCGAGGACCTTATCCAGATCGTCCGCCGCAAACGCCGGACGAGCGGCAACGGCAAGGGCGAAAACTCCAGCCAGAACTGCAGCCTGAGCAAGATGCCTGCGGGATGAAGCCATGCGAAAAGGGATCATAGCGCTCTCAGTTCGGTGATTTCTGCCCAGTTGCCTGGACGGAGAGTTGGACGGGAAGGGAGTCGTTAAGGATGCTCGCGAGTCGATCCGCGTATGGAATTAGCGGTGCGCCCAGACCTTCCAGGCGGTGGGCTTGCCATTCACATAGGCCGTTGTCTCCCAGCGCACGACCGCGACTGCGTC
>Ga0302326_10023136_pt1 | contig 12680 bp, 10 predicted proteins | sample Palsa_T0_3_FD_202264 | JGI IMG/M metagenome (GOLD analysis project Ga0302326, IMG submission 202264) | Peat permafrost microbial communities from Stordalen Mire near Abisko, Sweden - Palsa_T0_3 | ecosystem: Environmental > Terrestrial > Soil > Palsa > Peat permafrost | place: Sweden: Abisko... | reverse complement strand
ATGATGCCGCCGTTGTTTTCGCAGCCGCTCGCAAGCGCGAGACAGAGCGCAAAGCCGAGGATGCGACGCGAACTCCACCACGTTACCATTCCGCTGCGAATTGTTCGCCGGGGTGCGCAGGCTACCTGGCCTAAAAGGGCCAATAACGGGCTAGAGCCGATGAAGTCCACCCTCAGCAAACCCGCCCGGCAATCGTTCGAAGACATCGCCGCCGCGTACCGCCGCGCCGAATTTTCGGCTGCGGCCGGAGCGCTTGACGAACTCGCCGCCGGCCGGCCCCTTTCCGCCGAAGCGGCGCTCTTGCGCGTGCGGATCGCACTGCGCCGCCGCCGCCCGGCAGAAGCCCTCGAGATGCTCGGCCGTTCCGCTAGCCGCTTTACGACCGCTCGCGCTCGAGCGGAGGCCGCGTTGTTCTCCGGTGCCGCGTATTCGCGCCTCGGTGATGAACGCGCCGCGAAGGCGCAGTTTAAGCGCGCGGCTTCGCTTGCGCCGGACGATCGCGAGTTGGCGCTGGACATCGCGCATCATCGAGCGGTCGATGCATGGTTCGCGCGCAAACTCGACAGCGCGGAGGCGCTTCTCGACGAACTGGACGCTCTCGGCCCCACCGGCGATCTCTTGCTCGAGGCGCTCGTCGTGCGCGGAGCGGTCGCCGCATCCCGCGAGCGTTTGGCGGAGCAAGGCGCGATTTTGCTCGATGCGCTGCGCGCGCTGCATGCGATGCCCGATCCGCCCGCGCTCTCGTGGGCCGTCATTGCAAGCCAGATCGCCTACCTCGCGCGCGAGATGCCCGGCGACGCACTGCGGGACGCGGCGTTTGCCGAACTTGCCGCGGTTCCGTGGACGCCGGACCTTGCGGAATACCGCTTCACGATGCTGCGTGCGGTCGGCTGGCGTCACGCGCTGGAGGGCGATTACTTCAACGCGTTTCGACGCTTGAAGGACGCGCACGCGGCCGCGCCCTCGGACGGTTGGCGCGTCATGTCGTCGTGCGACCGCGCATACTTCGCGACGGTCTTGGGCGAACGGCGCTGGGCGGAGCAAGAGCTGAGCGACGCGCACGAACTCGCGGCAACGGTGCCGTGGACGACGCTCGACGGAGAAGAGCGCTTCGCGCTTTCGATCCTTGCGGAACTCGCAGCTCCGCGCGATCCGGCCCTGGCGCTCTCGTACGTCGCCCGCTATAAGGACGCGGGCAAGCGCTTCGCGCTCACCTTGGCCTCGAGCGACGACCGCCGGGTCGTCGCGATGGAGAGCTACTCGTTCGGCGTCGTGCAGCACGCGCTCGGCGAGTCGGCCGAAGCGGCCCGGCTCTTGCGCGAGGCGTGGAAGATCTACGACCGCATCGGCTACGATTGGCGCGCCGGCCGCGCGGCGTTGGCGCTCGCCACCGCGACCGGTGACGACGCCTGGAAGGAACGTGCGGCACCCAAACTGCGGCCCTATCGCCGCAGTTGGCTGGTCGCGGGTGTTGCCGGGGCAAACACCGCGGCGCTCGCGGGCGCCGAGACGCTCACGCCCGCGCAAGCGGCGGTCTACGAGTTGCTCTTGCGCGGTTTTTCGACGGCCCAAATTGCGGCCGAGCAAGGGCGCAGCGAATTCACGGTGCGCAACCACATCAAAGCGATCTTCAAGGCGCTCGGCGTCAAGTCGCGCCCCGCACTGATCGCGCGCGCCGTCGGCACGGCCCCAGCCGCCGACTGAGGCCCTCCGGGGTACAACAAGGGACTTTGCTCCTGCGCATCCTAGCGGTTCGACGGTGAAATTGCGTTGAGCTTGCGCCTCTACTCGCGACAGACTACCGTCACGCTGCTCCTGGTGTTGGGCCTGACTTTGGCGTTCGTGTATGCCGTGCGCTTGTCGTATTGGGGCGCAACCGATGTGAGCAACGCGTTCGCGTATCAGTCATCGGTTGTGGCCGCGCAGCGCGATTCCGAGCTCCTCGAGGTCGAGCAATTCGACCGGCGCGCGTCGCCCCCGCAACTGCAGCTGTATGAAACCTTGCTCGCGACCGATCTCGTGCGCATCGACTCGTTCGCCGGCAGCGAAGCGGACCGCGCGCCGAAGTTCGCGTTTCCCGCGACCCGTCAAAGCTACGAGACCTTAACGGCCCAGCTCGACTCGTTGCAGCAGGCCGGGGGCGAGCGTTTTGCGGCGACGGTCCGCGGCAACCAGCGCTCGCGCGACGGCTCAAATGCGATGTTCGCTCTGGTCGCACTGCTGTTCGCTCTGGTCGTCGGCCGTCTGCGGCGCACGGTCGAAGAGGGACAGTCGCTGGTCGAGCGTCTGCAGCGTGCCTTCGTGTCGCGGCGTCGCGAGATTCCCGGCGTCGACCTCGGCAGCGTGCTGCTCTCTTCGACGCGCGGGTCCAACGTCGGCGGCGATACGCACGACGCTTTTACCCTCGACGGGCGACGCGCGATGTTTCTCGTGGCCGACGTCAGCGGCAAGGGGATCGACGCGGCCGTCGATACCGCGCTCATAAAATATACGATTCGGACGCTGTTCTCCGTAGACGACGACCCCGCCAGCATCATCGCGCGCTTCAAACAAATGTACGCGGCGTCGGCCGAGCGCCCGGAGACGTTCGTCGCACTGTTCTTGGCGGTGATGGATTTGGAACACGGTACGGTTCGCTACGCGTCGGCCGGTCACGAGCCGGCGTGGGTAGTCGTCGGGCAAGACGTCGTTCCGCTTGCGTCGACCGGCTCGATCGTCAATCCAGCACTTCCGGCCGATCACCAAACGCGCACGCTGTACCTTCACCCGGGTGACGCGCTCGTGATTGCTACCGACGGTCTGACCGAATCTCGCGACGCGCGCGGCGGGATGCTCGGTACGGCGGGTGTCGTCGTCTGGTTGTCGGAGCTGCGCGGCGGTTCGCAAGCGGTCGCCGACGCGATCGTTCGCCGCTTGCGCAAACGCTCGAGCCGAATCACCGACGACCTTGCGATCCTCGTCGTGCGGTTCGCGCCCGCCGTCGTTCCCGGAGTCTTGACGCCGCCGCCTCCGGCGATCGCTGCCGGCGCGCAGCAGTGAATCCGTTCGGTCCGCGCTTGCGCGCCGCTCTCTTGGCGGGGCGCCGCGAGGGCCGGCGCGGGGTCGGCGCGGTCGCGCTGCGACGCAGCGACGGTTATGAGTTTTCGGAGCTGCGCGAGTACGTCGAAGGCGACGATCCGCGGCGCATCGATTGGGCTGCCACGGCACGTGCGGGCAACCTGCAGACGCGCGTCATTCTCGAAGATCACGCGTTGCTGCTCGGCGTCGCGCTCGACGCGTCGCCGTCGATGCACGTCGGCCGCGGGCGCAGCAACTACGACTTGGCCTGCGACGCCGCGGCGCTTTGGTACGGCGTCGCGATCGACGACGACCGCTGCGCGCGCTTCGGCGCCGTCCCGCTCGTTCTTCGCGACATGCGAGGCCGTGCGGGGGCGCTCGCCTGCGCGGCCCGGCGCGAGCCGCCCGGAACGGCGCTCGACGGTGCGCTAAGGCTCGCGCTTGCGATCCTGGCGCGGGGCGCGCGGCTGCTCGTCGTCAGCGACTTCTACGAACTCGACGCACTCGCGCCGCTGTTGCGTGCGTGCGCGGCGCGCTTCGATCTGACGGTGTTGTTCGCGCGCGATCCCTGGCATGCGGGCTTGCCGCTCGACGGGTTCGTACGGCTGCGCGACGCGGAGACGGGAATCGTCGCACGGCTCCATATCGGTCGCCACGCGCGCACCCGATTTGCAAGCGCGGTCGCCGCGCGCGAACGCGACGTCTTCGAAGCGCTGCAGCGAACGGGCGCGCGCGTCGGTACGCTCGACGAAGCGACCGGGCCGCAGCAAGCGCTCGCGCGAACGTTCGCTCTGTGACCTTCGCCCGGCCGGCCTTGCTCCTCGTTGCGCTGCTCGGAGTTGCGGCGCTGAGTTGGCTGTATCGTCGTGCCGAACGACGGCGCTCGGCACAGGCGCTCGTGTATTCGAACCTCGCATTCGCGCTCGAAGCACTGCGGCCGGCGCGGTGGCCGGGCGTAGCGCTTTTCGCCGCGTACGGCATCGGCGCGGCGGCGCTTTTGGTTGCGCTCGCCGGTCCGCACTTCTTCGCTCGGGTCCCTTCGAAGGATGGTACGGTCGTGCTGTGCATCGACACGTCGGGGTCGATGCGCGCGCGCGACGTCGATCCGACGCGCGCGGATGCGGCGCAAGCGGCCGCGCGAACCTTCATCGATTCGGTTCCCGACGGCACCCGCGTCGGCATCGTGTCGTTTGCGAGCGAGGCGAACGTCGTCCAAGCTCCGACGGCGGATCTCGACGCGGTGCGCGAATCGCTCGACCGCGTGCCGCCCCCTGAAGGCGGTACCGCAATCGGCGACGCGCTCGGCCTCGCGGCCGCTCAGCTGCCGAAGACCGGCCATCGGATCATCGTGTTGCTTACGGACGGCGTCAACAACTTGGGGCGCGATCCGGTGCAAGCGGCGCAAGACGTCGCCGGGCGCGGCATCCACATCGAAACGGTCGGCGTCGGCTCGAACGACAGCGGGCAAATCATTCCCGGAACCGACGAACTCGCCGATCTCGACGCGGATACGCTGCAGACGATCGCGCATTTGGGCCACGGACGGTACGCGGAAGCGCGTGACGCGCAGACGCTACGGGATGAGTTTCGCGCGATAGCGCTCGGCACGGTGTGGGAACGCAAGCCGGTCGACGGAAGCTTTCCGTTCGCGCTGGCCGGCGGAGCGCTGCTGATCGTGACGTTCCTCGTGGGTTTGGCGACGGGCCGGCTGCCCTGAAGTTGCCGCCGCGCGGAGCGGCGAAGCCCGGCGCGATGGGGACGACCGACACGCCCTGGGCGAACGCAGAGGACATCAAATTGCTTCGGCTTCCGGACGACCCGGCAGGCGGCGACCCGGGCGAACCCGACGCGGATACGGCGTTCTTCGATTTCGACGAAATCATCCGGCGCGCGGCCGATCGATTCGAACGCGAGCACCCCGAGATCGTCGTCCCGGACGCCGCGCGCCGATTGCTCGCGGACCGCGCGCACGAACGCGAGAGCGATGTCCTCGCGGCGGTGAAGCGTGACGGTTTGACGAGCGTCGACCTCGAGAACGCCGCATTTGCGCAGTTCGAAGAGGCGCTCGCCGTACGACACGATTTCACGGGGCGTGCAGCGGGGGCTCGCGCGAGTCTCGATGCCGGCGCCGTGCTCGCGGGCATCGCCCAAAAGTGCTGGTTCGTCGGCTGGTGCTAGGTGATGCGAGCGTGGTGCGGTCCGCTCGTGCCGCCTGACGAGGCGATCGCTCCAACCGAGAACGACCTCAAAGCCACCGATCTCGCCGGGACCTTCATCAACGCGCTCGAGACGATTGCGACCGGGGCGCTCGTATTCAGCATCGGTCTCGTGGCAATGGCCCCGGCATACGATTTCTGGGCGCGCATCGGCCTCATCGGCTCGTGGGTCGCGGCGGCGGCCAGCATCATCGCGGGGCTCGCGGCGCAGTCAACGATCCCGCTGCACGTGCAGCGGAAGATCCTGATCTTTTACTCGCCCGTGTTCAATTGGCCCGCGAAGATCCAGCAAATCGCCTTCGCGATCGCGATGGTGCTGCTCGCGGTCGTTCTAGCGCGGCAACTCTTGTCGAAACCGGTCGCGAGTAGCGCGGCCGTCCCATCCGCCGTGCAGGCGCTCGATATCGCGAAGCGTTGCGTCCCGCAAGCCGATGCGGGCGCCGTGATAAAGCTCGAGCTCTTGCCCGGGGACGACGGCACGGCTCTCGACCAGTCCACGTGGCACGTGCAGCTGCAGCGTTCGGCGAAGTCACAGATCGCGCTCGACCTGTTCGTCAATGCCCAGACCGGAGCTATCGCGACGCTCCAGAACGTCGCGCTCAACAAGAACTGTGCGCGCGCGAACTAAGCGCCGCGCCGGGAGGAACAGATAGTGTTCGAGCAGCGCGTAAGTTACGAGAAGGGGGAACTCGACGAACGGTCGGTCTCCCCCGACCCGTTCGCACAATTTACCGCCTGGTACGAGCAGGCGCGCGCCCACCCCGACATCGTTGAGCCGGGTGCGATGTCGCTTGCGACGGCGACGCCCGAGGGCGTGCCGTCGCTACGGATCGTGCTGTTGCGCGGCGTCGACGAGCGCGGGTTCGCGTTCTTCACGAACTACGAGAGCCGCAAAGGCCGCGAGCTAAACGCCAATCCGTTCGCGGCGCTGTTGCTCTTTTGGGATCGGCTCGAGCGGCAAATTCGCATCGAGGGTGGGATCGAGCGACTCGACGCGGCCGAATCGGACGCGTACTTCGCGCAGCGTCCGCGGGGGCACCGGTTGAACGCATGGGCATCGGCACAGAGCAGCGTCGTTCCGGATCGCGCGTTCGTTGAGGCACGGGTCGCCGCGCAAGCGCGGCGTTTCGAAGATGGGGACGTTCCGCGCCCGCCGTTTTGGGGCGGCTACCGCGTCGTGCCCTCCGCGTTCGAATTTTGGCAAGGCCGGCGCGATCGCTCGCACGATCGCGTCGCCTACGTGCGCGACGGCGGCGACTGGCGGACCCTGCGTCTCTCACCGTAGCTGCGAGCGGTCCCGGCTGCGGCCGCGGCAAAACAGCAACGCATGGCTGCCGGCGCTCATACGACGTTCTCGATTCCGCTCGTAGGGGCCGGCGGCGAACCGGTGTCGATGCGCGGTACGCTCGCCTCACACGGTCTGGCGTGGCTCGCACCAAACGAACTGGGTGAGGGCGAACGCACGCTGCGCACCACGGTGCGTCTTCGCGACGGGACGGCGCGCACGCTCGACATCGAAGAGAAGCCTGCGCGGACGCTCGCGATTACCGTCAGGGGACGGGCGCCGAGCGCGAGCGTTCGCGCGGAAATCGTCGCGATCGTGCGCACGATGTTCGCGCTCGACGACGACCTGGCGCCGTTGTACGATGCGCTCGCGCACGATCCCGAATTCTCGTTTGTCGCCGACGGCGGCATCGGCCGCTTGTTGCGCAGTCCGACGGCGTTTGAAGACGTCATACGCACGATCTGCACGACCAATTGCGCGTGGTCGGCGACCGAACGCATGATCCTCGCGCTCGTCGAACACCTCGGGACGCAAGCCCCAGGCTCGCCTGCGACCGGTTGGCGCGGCCGTGCGTTCCCGACCCCCGAGGCGATGGCAGAAGCGCCCGAGTCGTTCTATCGCGACGTAGCGCGCGCGGGCTATCGCGGCGCGTACTTTCGTACGCTCGCGAAGGCCGTGGCCGGCGGCGAAATCGATCTCGAGGCGTGGCGCTCCGCTCCTCGCACCGAGCTCTCCGACGAAGACCTCGCAGACAGGCTGCTGGAACTTCCGGGCGTCGGCCCGTACGCGGCGGCACACGCGATGATGCTCTTCGGTCGCAGCTCGCGACTCATCCTCGATTCGTGGACGCGCCCGCGCTATGCGCTGTTGAAAGGAAAGAAGAAAATCGCCGATCGCACGATTGCGCGCCATTTCAAACCCTACGGCGAGCACGCGGGGCTCGCGTTTTGGTTGTACCTGTGGAAGTCCCGGCACGTGAGTGGGAGCGTCAGAACCTAAGCCGTGCGCCTGAGGCTGCGCGCTCAACTCGAGCGGTACGAAATCGCCCTCGATGTGACGATGGCGCTGCTCGCGTGCGCGTACGTCGTCATCGGCGAAGTCAACGACGGGCTGTTCGGCTTCCGCGCAACGGCCCTGACGATCGGACTCGAGATCGCGATTACGGCGATATTCCTGATCGAGTACGGCAGCCGGCTGTACGCGGCAGAAGACCGGGTGCGCTTCGTCCGGACGCACATCCTGGAGTTACTCTCCCTGATCTCAACGTTGCGGCTGTTGCGCAGCTTTCAAGTCTTTCGCTTGTTGCGGCTGCTGCGGCTCGCGCGGCTCGGTGCCCTTTCGTTCGCGATCGCCCGCCTCGTACGCGCCGTTCGCAAGTTCGACAGCGCCGTGAGCGAGCCGCTATTCGCGTACGGGATCCTCGGGCTCGTCGCGCTGATTTTCTTCGGCTCGCTGGCCCTTTTCGAGTTCGAGAAGGGCATCAATCCGCAAATCCACACCTTCGCGGATGCGTTCTGGCTCGCGGTGTCGATCGTGCTTACCGTCGGCGTCACCTCGACCAAACCGATCTCGGACGAGGGCCGCGCGGTCGCGGGTGTCCTCATCGTGGGTGGTTTGACGTGCATCTCGTTTTTTTCCAGCGCGATGGCCGTGCGTCTGCAGCGCCGCGAGCGCAGCGAAGTGATCGACCGCCTCGAGCGCATCGAGGTGCTACTCGTGGGGCGCGCAGCCCCCGACCAAGAGCGAAGTCCCGACTGAAGTCGCACTCCTAGTGCTGCAAGCCGGGGGGCCTTCGGCCCCTGGACCTCAAACTAAGCGTTTCGTGCCTCGCAGCGTCCTCGTGATTGGCTCGGGTCCGATCGTCATCGGACAAGCCGCCGAGTTTGACTACGCCGGCGTTCAAGCTTGCCGTGCACTGCGCGAAGAAGGCCTGCGAGTCGTCCTCGTCAACTCGAATCCGGCGACGATAATGACCGATCCCGAAGTTGCGGATGCGGTGTATCTCGAGCCGCTGACGGTCGACTCGATCGAAGCGATCATCGAGCGCGAACGGCCGGACGCGCTCTTACCGACGCTCGGCGGTCAGACCGGCCTCAACCTCGCCGTCGAACTCGCGGAAAAGGGCGTCATCGAGCGTTACAAGATCGAGTTGCTCGGCACACCGCTCGAGACGATCGTGCTTGCCGAAGATCGCGCGCGTTTCAAAGAGGCAATGCTCGCGATCGGCGAGCCCGTTCCGGCGAGCACGATCGTTACCGGCATTGAGGCAGGCGTCGCCTACGGTGCCGAGATGGGCTACCCGCTCGTCGTTCGCCCCGCCTACACGCTTGGCGGCACGGGCGGCGGCGTCGTGCGCGACGAGGCCGAGCTGCGCGAGACGCTCGCGATCGGGCTCGAAGCCTCGCCCATCCACCAAGCCCTCGTTGAGACGAGCCTGCTCGGGTGGAAGGAAATCGAATACGAAGTTCTGCGCGACCGCGCGAATAATTGCATCATCGTTTGCAATATGGAGAACATCGATCCGGTCGGCGTGCATACGGGCGACTCGATCGTCGTGGCGCCGTCGCAAACGCTTTCGGATCTCGAGTATCAGATGTTGCGCACCGCGAGCCTCAACGTGATTCGCGCGCTCAACGTCCAGGGCGGCTGCAATATTCAGTTTGCGCTGCATCCCGACCGCAGTCAGTACAACATCATCGAGGTAAACCCGCGCGTCTCCCGTTCTTCGGCGTTGGCCTCGAAAGCGACGGGCTACCCAATCGCGAAGATCTCCACGAAGATCGCGCTCGGAATGACGCTCGATCAGATCGAAAACCCGGTTACCGGGGTCACCAAAGCTGCCTACGAGCCGACCCTCGACTACGTCGTGGTGAAGATTCCGCGCTGGCCGTTCGATAAATTTCCGCGTGCCGATACGCGCCTCGGCACGCAGATGAAGTCGACGGGCGAGGCGATGGGCATCGGCCGCACGTTCGGGGCGGCGCTGATAAAAGCGCTGCGCGGACTCGATCTCGGCCGCGAAACGCTGACCGGCACCACGCTCGAGACGTGGAGCGACGACGAACTCGAAATGGTTCAAGTGACCCCGACGCACGAGCGGCTCTTCGCGGTCGCGGAGGCGCTGCGTCGCGGCCGCACGCCCGAGAGCATCGCGAAGCTATCGACGATCGATCTGTTCTGGCTGTGGGAGATCGCGGAGCTGGTCGGACTCGAAGAGCGCTTGCGCGCGAAGAACGACCCGGCCGACGTGCGGCGCGCACGCGAACTCGGATACTCGCGCGCCGGCATCGCGCGTTTGACCGGTTCGAAGACATCCGCACCCGAGTCGACGGAGGCGCCCGCCTTTCGCATGGTCGATACGGCAGCCGCCGAGTTTCCGGCGCGCTCACCGTACTATTATCTCTCGCACTTCGAGCAGGACGAAATGCGCCGACCGGGCGGCGAACCGATCGTCGTGGTCGGCAGCGGCCCGATTCGCATCGGGCAAGGCATCGAGTTCGATTACAGCTGCGTGCACGCAGCTTGGGCGTTGCGCGAAGCCGGCCACCCCGCCGTCGTCGTCAACAATAATCCCGAGACGGTTTCAACAGATTTCGACATCTCGGACGTACTCGTGTTCGAGCCCCCGGGCGCCGACGAAGTGCAAGCGGCCTACGATGCAACGGGCGCCCGCGGCGTGATGCTCGCGTTCGGCGGCCAGACCGCAATCAATCTCGCGGGCGAGCTTGCCGAGCGCGGCGTGCGCATCATCGGCAGCGACCGCAAGAGCCTCGACATGGCCGAGGATCGGGAAAAGTTCGAAGCCGCGCTGCAGCGTCTCGGCGTGGCGCGGCCCGAAGGCAAGGCCGCGAGTTCGTTCCGTCAAGCGCGCACGATCGCGCGCGAACTCGGCTTCCCCGTTCTCGTGCGACCGTCGTACGTCTTAGGCGGGCGCGGCATGGAGATCGTCTATAACGAAGGCCAGCTCGCGAGCTATGTGGAGACCGCGCCGCCGATTACGCCGGGTGCGCCGCTGCTCGTCGACAAGTACTTGCGCGGTCTCGAGGTCGAGGTCGACGCCGTCTACGACGGCTCGGACATCCTGGTTCCCGGAATCTTCGAGCATATCGAGCGCGCGGGCATTCACTCGGGCGACTCGATTTCGGTCTATCCGCCGCAGACGATCGGCGCGGCGATGCAAGCGCACATCATCGCCGTCACCCGCGCGATCGCGCACGAACTGCAAACCCGCGGGCTGATCAACATCCAGTTCGTCATCCATGCGGGTGAGCTGTACATCATCGAAGCCAACCCGCGCGCGAGCCGCACGGTTCCGATCATCTCGAAAGCGACCGGCATCAATCTCGTCGCGGCGGCGACGCGCGTCGCGCTCGGCGAAAAGCTCGCGGACCTTCCGTACGGAACGGGCTTGCTGCCGGACGCACCGTTCGTCGTCGTCAAAGTGCCCGTGTTCTCGTTTGCCAAGATGCGCGGCGTGGAAACGATTCTCGGTCCTGAGATGAAGTCGACCGGAGAAGTGCTCGGAATCGACGAGACCTTCGGCGGCGCGCTCCGCAAAGGGTTCGTCGCCGCGGGCGTGCGCGTTCCCGATCCGCGCGAAGGCCGCAGCGGACGCATTCTCGTTTCGATCTCCGACGACGAGAAGACCGAGTCGATCGCGATCCTGCGCCGCTACGCCGACCTCGGGTTCACCTTGATCGCAACGCAGGGCACGCACGCGCTGCTCGCGGAGAACGGCGTAGCTTCCGAACGCATCAACAAGATCGCGGACGGCTCGCCGAACATCCTCGACGCGATCACCGCGCGGGCCGTCGACCTCATCATCAACGCGGCAGGCCCGCGCGAACAGAACGACGGCTATCGCATTCGCCGCGCCGCGGTCGAGTCGAGCGTCGCGTGTCTGACGAGCCTCGACACGGCCCGCGCCCTCGCAAACGCGCTCGAGTCGACGTCAGGCCCGCCGCGTTCGCTGCAGGCTTACCGTGAGAGCGCCATCGCAAGCCTTTAATTAAGAGTCGCCGTGATGGCAAGCCAGGCGCGAAAGCGCTAGACCAAGCCTTTGAGTAACCCGCACGCGTCTTCGAGCCGCAGTTGTTGTGCGGAGCCGGGCGTCAGCCACGCAAACCATGTGTCGTCGCCGACGATGCCGTCGGCAGTCAGGCCTGCCCACGTTTGAAGCGCTTTGACCGCAGCCTCGGTATCTGCGCCGAAGACCCCGTCGATCGGGCCTGTGTAGGGCGTGAACTGCACGGCGACGGCGCTTCCGCCGAGCACTTGCTGCAGCCATCCGACGCCGGGGCCGGTCGAGCCGTTTTTCAACACGGGAGAACCTTCCGTGTACGCGGGGAGCTTCGCCCAGGTAGCGGGGCCGACGATGCCGTCCACCGTGAGTCCCTGACTTTGTTGGAAGTTCTCGACCGCCGTTTTTAGGGTCGCGTCGAAGACGCCGGTGATGGGGCCGAATGGGTTCCACAGGAGTTGCCGCGCGAGTCCGCGCTGCACGCGCTTGACGTCGTCACCGGTGGAACCGAGGCTCACGGTTGCGGGCATAGCTGATCCCTCCTCGAGCGACGGTTAGCGCTTGCGACGCAGGTTCCCGCGGCGCGCGCGTATGACAATCATTCGCAGATGGAGAGGTAACGATGTCTCATTATTTGATCGTTCCAACCAACGAAAATGGGGTCGTCTTCGATCCGACCATGACGAGCTCGGTCGCGACCGCCCTCGGGGCGCCGTTCGGGTTCGAAGACATCTACGTCTATTCGCACGGCTGGTCGACCGACGGCGACCAGGCGATGGGAACCTATAACCGCTTCTCGGTCGATCTCGCGCGCCGGAACCTGTTGCTTGCGACGAACCCGCCCACGAAAACGTGGGCGCGCAACTCGCTCGGCATCGGAATTCATTGGCCGTCGGAAGTAACCGAGGATCCGAATAGTCCGCTCAACGCCGTCCAGCTGTTCAGCTTTTACACGATGGAGCATCGCGCGGAAGCGGTCGGCAAGAACGCGATCTATGCGATGGTGCGACTGATTCTCACTTCCGGCGACGGAGCCACGGCGCTTCGCATTTTCTTGATCGGCCACAGCTTCGGGTGCAAGGCGGTTTGCGCGGCGCTCAAC
>Ga0302326_10023135_pt1 | contig 12680 bp, 10 predicted proteins | sample Palsa_T0_3_FD_202264 | JGI IMG/M metagenome (GOLD analysis project Ga0302326, IMG submission 202264) | Peat permafrost microbial communities from Stordalen Mire near Abisko, Sweden - Palsa_T0_3 | ecosystem: Environmental > Terrestrial > Soil > Palsa > Peat permafrost | place: Sweden: Abisko... | reverse complement strand
GACGTAGATGAAAGTTCCCTTGCCCGGATGGGCGACGACCAGGCCGCCGCGCTGGGGGTCCTGACCGGGATCGGCGGTCTCGGTGAGGGCGGTGTAGGCCGGGTCCCAGGACTCGAGGAAGGAGTGGCCGCGCTCTTCAACCCAGCCGTCGAAATCCGCGGAAGTGAGGTCGTTGGGCGTGGTGAGCAGCGAATTTGCGGGCTCGAGCAGCTTGACTGCAGCCGACTCGTCGACCACGCGCTCGGCACGGCCCATCGACAGCGGAGACGGGGCGGGGAAGCTGTTGCTTTGGTAAAGAACGATGAGGGTTCCCCCGCGGCGGACAAATTCGTTGAGTCGCGGCTGCGCGGCCGCCAGTTCAGGAAGCGCGGAGTAGGCTCGGATTCCCACCACCAAAACGTTCCACGCAGCAAGGTCGGCGGAAGCGATCTCTCCTTTGGTGAGTAGGTGCGGCATCGCACCGAGGGCTTCAATGGCGTCGGGGACCTCGTCGCCGGTGCCCATGATGTAGCCGATGCGGAGATTGGGAGCCAGCTTGACGTCCACCTTGCGGGTGAGCATCTGTGCGGGCCTGAACAAGTTGTAAGGGCGCAGGCCAGGATAGCCGACAGACTGCCAGCCGGCTTGGTAGGTGTGCCCGGACGAATGAGCAACGGCCTGGATGGTGTAAGGGCTGGTCTGCGCGGCCGACGGCGTGACGGAGAAGAGAATAGGCTCGGAGTCGCCGGCTGCGGCCAAGTGGAAGGGTGCGGAAGCGGGTTGGGCGGTCCATCCCGCGGGAAGGTTGAGTTCGACGGTCCCCTCGGCGGCAGCTTGCGCGTGGACGGTTACGCGGACGGGAAGCGGGCTGCCGTCAAGGGGCAGGATGCGGGCTACGGGCTCCATGCGCAAGCCGATAGCGGGAGTGACCACGAGGGGCTCGTAAACCCCGCCTGGGCCGAGGACGCGCTGCATTGTCTGTACCACTTCACCCATGCGGATCGGCAGATCGTCAAAGGTGAACTCGACCCACGCGGCAAGCGGCCAGGGCGCGAAGGATCGCTCGCGGTACTGGGGCTGGGTCAGGTCGTAGTAGGCCTGCTCGATGTTGGGACGGGTGAAGTAGGGCTGGGTAGGCTGGGTATCGTCGGGTACGTGGAGCTTGAAGATGGCGTCGGACGTGGTGGGGGTGGAGTTGATGCTGATGGGGTCGCCGTGCTGCCAGTCGCTGCCGCTTTCTGTTGCGAGCCAAGTTTTCGCCATGTGGACATCGGAGGCGGCGCGGGCGGTGTGGATGCGGACGTTGAAATCTTCACCGGGAGAGACGCTTCGGGGAGTTTCGTCTGCGCCGCCGCCTCTGAAGCCGCCCGTATCCTGTGCGTTGCTTGATTTGGTGGTGAAGGCGGCGAGGTCCAGGCCGAGCAGGTTCCTGAGCGCAATTTGGAACTGGTCGATCTTGGCGTCGAGTTCCAAGAGCAGACTGCCTTTGGACTGTGGGTCGAGGCTGCTGGCATCGACTTTTGCGCGCAGGTCGAGGGCCTGGCGATAGATGGGTGTGAGCTTGTGGGCAGCGGCTGTTCCTTCCAGGCCACGGCGCTCGGCCCGGAAGAGCTTGAGGCCGGAGGCGAACTGCTCCAGGCCTTCGGTGAGACCTGCGGGCGGGTTTGGGCCGGCCAGCCGGATCAGGCCGGCGGGCGTGGTGTCGATGGCGACTTTGTTGTTGTGGAAGAGATCGTTGTCGGCGGCCTTCGCGCCGGGTTGCGCGGCGGCCTGCGGAGCGACGGCCCAAAGGTGGTAGCTGGTGCTGGCCGGTCCGCTCAGCGCTGGAACCGCGCCGCCATTCTGCGATTTTTGTTCGCCCCAACCCTGGCGGGCGATCTGGGCATAGCTGCGGCCGAGCGCCGGGTCGCGCATGCCCACCTGCATTGTCACGTCGCTCGACGGAACGCCGGCGGTGACCTCGCCTGTGACGTAGTTCTTGAACTTTGCCGGCGCCCATTTGCCGGTGGCATAGTCGAACATGCCTTTTTCGGTTACGGGCGCGAAAGGGACCATGGAGTAGACGGCAAGCGGTTGCCATGGCTGCAAGCCGTCCTTCAGTTGCTCGGGGAAGACGCTGGGGTCGGCCGCGGCTTTGAACACTTCCTGGGCAATTTCGCCGGAGACCTGGTGGTGGCCGTGGCCGTCGGTAATTCCTCCGACGAAGGTGGAGACGATGACCTGGGGACGTTCGCGCCGCACGGCAAGAACTGCGTCATAGAGGACGCGATCGTGGCCCCAGCGGGCGAAAGCTTCCTCCTGGGTCTTCGAGAAGCCGAAGTCGATCTCGGTGCCCCAAAGCTGTTTGGCGCCGTAATACTCGTCGGCCTTGAGGAGCTCGTTTGTTCGGATGAGGCCCAACGCGTCGTAAGTCTCGGCCGACATGGCGTTCTGGCCGCCTTCTCCGCGGGTGAGCGTGAGCAGCGTGCAGCGCGCGCCCAGTCCGCGGGAGAGATAGGTTAGCAGCGTGCCGTCTTCGTCGTCGGGGTGGGCGACTATCATCATCACGCTGGCGGTGGTGGAGAGCCGGCGGAGGGATTGCTCAAGAGCGGCCGCGCCGCGGTCTTCGGCAATGGGCAGGGCTATGCTGCTGGGGTCGCGAAGCGTTGGATCCGGGAGCTGGCCGGACTCGGACGTTGGAGAGGGCTGCTGCGCTCCGGCAAAGATGGCGGTGAGCAGGGAGGCGAAGGCAGCGACGACGGCGAGGCGAGGCGAGCGGAGGGCAAAAACCATGGTTGTGCCCAGTGTACAATCCGGTGAGTGGAGATGCGACCGAGCGGCCGTTTTCGCCTGAGAACCTGTCCAAATATCGAGTGCCGGGGAGGCGGTTGAGGTCTTGCGGTCTCCCACCCATTCGCAGAAAACGCGAATGGATGGGGCACGGAGCGTTTGTATCTGGTTGGAAGTGGCAAATCCCAGTTCTCGGACGGTTTCGGAGGATGCCGCGTGCTTCCAGGGGTCTGCAACGACCCGAATCAACCCGGCGAGGAGAGCGCGGTGCGGAAAAACTGGGGCCGTTGGGCCGGGCGTCTTGCTGCCGCAATGTTGATTTTCAACGCCGGAGGGATGGCCATTGCGCAGTTTCATCATCGCAAAAAGGTGGAACGCGTGGCGCCGTCTACGAGCCTGACGTTCATGAAGCGGGATGGAAGCTGCGTGACCGGGCCGATTCTGAAGATCGAGCCAAAGTTGCTCACAGTCCGGCAGCTTCAGGCCGCACCCGTGACCATTGAGCGCAAAGATATGCTTCAGGCCAGCCAGGCGGACGCGCTGGTCTTCAGTGCGCGCAGTTCCTGGGCAGATGTGGAGGCAGTGCATCTGCGGCCGCGCGAGAGTTTTGAGGTGAAGCTGCGCAATGGCAAACTCATGGAGGAAAGACCGCTCCGCGTGACGGACGACGGATTCGTTTGCAAGCGCTTTCTATGGGTGAAAAAAAGCTATGCGAAGGCCCAGATACTGTCAGTTGATTATCTGCGCATGAAACCGGACTCGGATGCGTTCGATTACTTCACGCAGGAAGCACCGGCGCTGCTTTTCTTTTATCCGGAGTCGTACGACCGCTTGAAAGGGCTTGAGGGCCGGATTCCGGTGCGGCTCTACGACGCGGCGATGCCGGAAGATGACACTGCTTTGAAGTGTTTGGCGCGCTGAAAACGGGGGTAAAGGTCCAAGTTGTCTAGGAACGTCCCGCAGGGGCTAAAGCCCTACGCTTTATTTTGCGTCGTTTGCGGCCCGGCTGAAGCCGGGCCCTTGTTACAAAGCGGTCGAGAGTTTTGCTGAGGGAGAATTTTTCGCAGCCTGTGAAGTCGTGCACTTTCAAAATGAAGGATTATTCAGAGGCTCCCAAGATGGGAGGCGGGAAAAAGGGAGAAGTCTCTTCGATGAACTTGAACTCCACCGGCACAGACGCGGGGCTTGAACGGCGCATCGGCCTGCGCTCGGCGGTGCTGTTCAACATGCTGGAGATGATCGGGGTGGGGCCGTTCATCACGCTGCCGCTGGTGATCGCGGCGGCGGGGTTCCGGCTGAGCGAGGGTGCGTGGGTGCTGGGCGCGGCCATCGCCGTGGCCGACGGGCTGGTGTGGGCGGAACTAGGCGCGGCGTTTCCGCGGGCAGGCGGGTCGTATGCGTTTCTACGCGAGATCTACGGGCCAAAGCGCGCGGGAAACTGGCTGAGCTTTCTTTATGTGTGGCAGTTGAGCTTTTCCGCGCCGTTGTCTATCGCTTCAGGATGCATTGGGCTCTCGAGTTTTCTTGGAGTCTTTTGGCCGGGCATTGACGGCGCGCCCATCGCGGCGTTGCCCGCGCTGCACTACGCGAATTTGGCCGCCGCTGGCGTCTGCCTGATGGTCACGTGGATGCTCTATCGCCGACTGAGCATCGTGACAGGAATGGCCTGGGTGCTTTTTTTTGGTGTCATGGCGGCGATTGCGGGCGTGATTGTGTCCGGATTCGTCCATGCGTCCGCGCTGGGCGGCTGGCACATGCCCGTGGCGCCAGCGCTTTCTGCCGTGGGCGGGCTTAGAGCATCGATCAATGGCCTGGCACAGGGAACGCTGCTGGCTACCTATTGCTACTGGGGGTACTACAACATCACGTTTCTGGGCAGCGAAGTGAAGCAGCCGGAGAAGACGATTCCACGCGCCATTCTGCTTTCCGTGATGTTTGTCGCTGCATTCTACGTGTTGATGGACCTGGCCGTTCTGCCGTCCTTGAATGGAGCCGCGGCGCTTGGCGGCGCAGCCGCACATACCAGCGAGAGCGCCGTGCTGCGCGTGCAGTTGGTGGCCGATATTGCGCGGGCTGCTTTTGGCGGTTGGGCCGGCTACACGATTGCCGCGCTGGTGGTGTGGACCGCGTTTTCGAGCGTGTTCTCGCTACTGCTGGGCTACTCGCGCGTGCCCTACGCGGCGGCGCGCGATGGCAACTACTTTCGCTTTCTCGCCGCGGTGCATCCACGCCATGGGATTCCACACCGGTCGCTGGTAGCGCTGGGAGTGGTGGCCACGGCGTTCTGCTTTCTCACGCTCACGCAAGTGATTACGCTGCTGGTGATCACGCGGATTGTGCTGCAGTTCTTTCTCCAGCATGTGGGCGTGATGCTGCTCAGGGTGCAGAGGCCGGAGTTGGAACGGCCGTTCAGGATGCCGCTCTATCCGCTGCCGCCGCTGGTGGCGATGGCGGGATTTGTGTTCATGCTGGTCAACCGAGCTCACGCAATGGAGGGGCTGGCTGTGGCATTTGGTATTGGAGCAAGCGGGACGCTGATTTACCTTTGGCGGGCGCGGCGGGACGGCGGGTGGCCGTTTGCAGTTGGCGAGCGAGCCCGCGGGTCAGCGGGATAGCGAGTTAGCGAACCTGCTGTTGAATCCGGATGGGGAGGCTGGGACGTTCTTGTAACGTAGGGGCGGCCGGTCGTGTCTAATCAAATGAGGACGAGAGTTTCCCCTTTTGAGGTCAAATCGATGCTGATTGGTAAACCTGCCGACATTGCTTCTTCTGAGATCACGCCGCGGAGCGGTTACGAGTGGTACATCAACCGGAGGAAGTTCTTGCGCGGAGCTGTCTCTGGAGTTGTAACGGCTGGCGCGGCGGCGCTGGGTGTGGAGCGCGCGGTGGAGCTGATCGATCCGCACATTGGCGCGCATGCGGGAACGAAGCTGGAGACGGTGAAGAGTCCGCTGACCACCACCGGCGAGGACTTGACCAGCCTGAACGACATTACGCACTACAACAACTTCTACGAGTTTGGCGTGAACAAGGACGATCCGGCGAAGAATGCGAGCGTGCTGCCCACGCGGCCTTGGACCGTGAAGGTGACCGGCAAGGTGAAAGCGCCGAAGACGTTCGACATCGACGCGCTGTTGAAGCTGCGGCCGCTGGAAGACCGCGTCTACCGCCATCGCTGCGTTGAGGCGTGGAGCATGGTGATTCCGTGGGTGGGCTATTCGCTTTCGGAATTCATCAAGCAGTGCGATCCGCTGCCTTCGGCGAAGTACGTGCAGTTTCTCTCCTACTACGACAAGCACGTGGAGAAGTGGACGAGCCAATCGACCATCGACTGGCCTTACTCCGAGGGTCTTCGCATGGATGAGGCCATGCACCCGCTGACGCTGTTGACGTTTGGCCTGTATGGCGAAGTGCTGCCCAACCAGGACGGCGCGCCGGTGCGGATTGTGCTGCCGTGGAAGTATGGGTTCAAGTCGGCCAAGTCGATTGTCGAGGTGCGGTTCACGGACAAACAGCCGATGACGACGTGGAATGAAATTGCTCCCAATGAATACGGTTTTTATTCGAACGTGAATCCGAACGTCGATCATCCGCGCTGGAGCCAGAAGACGGAAAGGCGTATTGGCCTGCCCTTCTACGCGCAACGAAAGACGACGTTGATGTTCAATGGGTATGGGGAGCAGGTGGCCTCGTTGTATAACGGGATGAATTTGGCGAGGGATTTCTAAGGGCAGGGACTAGGGACTGAGGGACTAGGGACTTGTTTGCGAATCTGTACGGAGATGCCATGCCGCAAGTAAAAAACGCAGAGGCGCAGCTTGCCGCGTTCCTGGCGAAATACTCGCCGGAGATCGCCGATCTTGCCGAAGACATTCGCGGCGAGATGCGCAAGCTCTATCCCACTGCGCTTGAGCTTGTGTATGACAATTACAACGCGCTGGTGATTGGCTATGGTCCGACGGAAAAGCCTTCAGAAGCGATTTTCTCGATCGTTCTTTATCCAAAGTGGGTGAGTCTCTTTTTTCTGCAGGCGAAAGGGCTGCCCGATCCTGACCGCATCTTGTGCGGGAGCGGAACCGTGGCGAGGCATATCGTTTTGCCGTCGGCTTCGGCGCTTTATCTTCCCGAAGTGAGAGCGCTGATGCAACAAGCAGAGACGCGAGCCAAACTACTTTTCGATCTCAAGGGTACGCACCGGCTCATTATCCGGTCGATCTCTCCGACGCAGAGGCCTCGCCGTCCGGCAGGCGAAGCGGAGAGCGGCGATGCGCGCCCGGCGGCGAAGAATAAACGGAAGGAAGCACCGGCGGGCGCGCGCTGATGATGAAACGATCGACGCTGATTCTGCTGAAGACGCTCACCTGGATAGCCTGTTTGTGGTCGATGGCGCTGCTGGTTTATGGGGCGGTGACCAATACGCTCGGGCCCGACCCCACTGCGAATATCGAACTCACCACCGGCTACAACACACTGCTGCTGCTGATCCTCTCGTTGGCCATTACGCCGCTGCGAAAGCTGTCTCCGCGGCTGAGCTGGTTGATCAAATTCCGCCGCCTGCTGGGGCTTTTCGCGTTTTTCTATGGCACAGTGCACTTGCTGACCTACGTGGCGCTCTATGCGGGCTTCAATGTACAGACAATGCTCGACGACATTGCCAAACGCAAATTCATCACCATGGGCGTGGCGGCCTGGCTGCTGCTGGTGCCGCTGGCGCTGACTTCGACAAACTGGGCGATTCGCAAGCTGGGCGGCAAGAACTGGAACCGGCTGCACAAGCTGGTGTACGTGGCCGCGGTGTGCGGCATCATCCACTATTGGTGGCAAGTGAAGACGGGCGTGCTCAGCCCGCTGCGCCTGACGTTGGTGCTGGCGGTGCTGCTTGCGGCCAGGCCGGTTTTGACCTGGTGGCAGCGGCGGAAAGTGCGAGCGGCTACGGTGTGATGGGGCGGTTACCTGCCAGAGTTGGTTGCGTAAATGCTGCCCGGCCCGTGCAGAGCATCCCTCAGGGGCTAAAGCCCACGTTGATCTCAATGACGTCTTGCCGGGGATAAATCCCCGGCCTACCGCCCGAACGCGTTTTTCCGCAGCCTGTTAAAGCCCCAAGTTTTATGCGGCTACTGCGGCACGGGACCCGGAGGGTACCCCGCCGTGCCCTTTCAAAGCCTGATTAATGCAACCGGATCTAAAGCCGTGCTTTTCGAATCCTGATTTATGCAACCGGCCGTAGGCCTTATTGCTTCGTGGCGCTTGGGGCAGCGGCGGCATCAGCGGGCGCGGCTGTGGCAAGAACAACGTTGAAGTCTTCAATATTGTTGACGACCGTGAGGAGTATTTCTTTGTCGGCGTAGCGGCGTACGGGGACGGTCTGTGCAGTTTCTGTCTGCGCATCGCCCTTGCCTGAGGCGGCGACTTTTTGTTCTTCATCCTGCGCATCGGAGACTTGCAGAATGTACTTGTCATCGGGAACGTATTCGAGCACATAGCTTCCATCGTCAAGCAGCGCGGTTTCACGGGCCTTTTCGCGGTCGTTGGCATAGAGCAGGCGCACCGTTCCGTGATTGATGGGATGTGCATCGGCGAGGGCGGTCACGGCGCCGGAGACAGTGTGAAGGCCGGAGAGCGGGATCTCGATATCAATGCCGGCGGCGGTTTCGGCCGCTCCCACCTTGACCGTCTTTGCCTTTTTTCTGCGAAAAACATCGCCCAGGCACACGCGCGGCGCGGCGCTTTCTTCATCCGCGGGCATGAGCGCGCATACCGTGTATTCGCCGGCGGGAAGGTTGGTGAGGCTGAAGCGGCCATGACTGTCGCTCAGGGCGTGGATGGTCCAGGAATCCATCAGAGCCAGGCCGACATCGGACCAGCCGCCTTTTTCCGTCTTGCGGAAGAGTTGAAAGTGCATGCCGATGGCAGGGCTTCCGTCATCGAAGGTCACGGTGCCGGCGATCTCCGCGGCGCGCTCGATTTGAATGGAGACCTCGGAGATGCGGTGTACGCCCACTGTGACCTGGGTGAGGTGATCCTTCCACTGCTCGATGGAGTAGTTGCGCTGTTCCCAGCCGGCGGAGAGGGATTTGAGCTTGTCCGGGTCGAGGGCGAACTCCGGGTCCAGGTAACCTTCCAGCGTGGCGAAGGCGTAGTAGCGGCCGGGCTGGACGGCCTCCAGCCGGAAGCGGCCGTCGAGATCGGTGATGGTCGTTTCCGCGGCGGGCAGGGGATCGGCGTCATCGCTCTTTTCGCCTTTTTTGGGGACTGCGGTGAGGATGACGGTGGCGAAGCGTGCCGGCTTGCCGGTGTCCGAGCAAAGAACGACGCCGGTAACCACGCCCTTGGTGGGATCGGGCTTTTTGTGCTGGAACTTGTTGCATCCGGCCAGCAACAGGCAGGCGATGGGCAGAATCGAGAGCCAACGCAGCCGCGCCAAGCAGGGCCTCCAGAGCGATTCAGAACTCAGGAAATTGTAACGCCGCTTGAGAGACAGGGCTGAAGCTCTTGCGATGCAGCGGCGTAGGTCCCAGCCGCGCCAGTGCGGCCAGGTGATCGGGACAGCCATAACCCTTGTGGCTGGCCAGGCCGTAGCCGGGGAACTGGCTGTCGAGTTCGACCAGCATGCGGTCGCGGTGGACTTTGGCGAGCACGCTGGCGGCGGCGATGGAGAGGCTTATGGCGTCGCCCTGGATGACGGACTGCTGCGGGCAGGGCCAGTCGATGGTGTCGATGCCGTCGATGAGCAGATAATCGGGCGAGAGAGCGAGCTGCTCGACGGCCAGGCGCATGGCCAGCAGCGAGGCGCGGCGGATGTTGATGCGGTCGATCGTCTCTACGTCAACCGCAGCCACGGCCCAGGCCACGGCGTTGGCGCGGATGAGGAGTTCGAATTCATCGCGCTTCTTTTCGGAGAGCTTCTTGGAGTCGGTGAGGCCTTGCAGGCGGCAGCGCGGAGCCAGAATCACCGCAGCCGCGACGACCGGGCCGAAGAGCGGTCCGCGGCCAACCTCGTCCAGGCCGGCGATGCGGATAGCGCCTTGCTTGCGCGCGGCTTTCTCGTGCTTCCAACCGCATACCGGGAGCTTGGCCATGGGTCCAGTATAAGAACAAAGGGCCCCGATGAGGATTGTTGAATTCCTGTCACAGTTGCGGAAAAAGGAGCCGGAGTGCGGTTCGGGAGTCGATCTGCGGAGCCCGAAGTACAACCGCAGATCCTTCCACTCGCTCCGCTCGGTCAGGATGACAATGAAGGGTTGCAGGCCAACAAAGAAAACCCCCGGTCGCGAAGCCGGGGGTCTTGTTGCGGAGAGAAACTGGAGAAGTTTGACCAGGCGCGAAGCTCTTACGCGCGAACCTTGCCGGTGACGCGATCCACTTCCTTGAGACGGGCGGCCTTGCCGCGCAGTCCGCGGATGTAAAACAGCTTGGCGCGGCGAACTTTGTAGCTGCGGATCTTCTCGATCTTGTCGATGACCTTGGAGTTGAAGGGGAAGATGCGCTCCACGCCCTGTCCAAAGCTCATTTTGCGCACGGTAAAGGTGCCCTGCGCGCCGCGGTTGATGGCGATGACCAGGCCCTCAAAGGCCTGAAGCCGTTCCTTGTCGCCCTCCTTGATCTTGACCTGGACGCGAATCTGGTCGCCGGGGACGAACGGGGGAAGGTCGGTGCGCTTGAGCTTGTCGGCCAGGCGCTGCATTACGGGATGAATAGACATGGTTGCTTCCTGCTCTTGGACTCAGAACTTCCAGTTTATCAGAAGTCGGGGTTTCGTGCTCAATCCACCGTGAGCGAGGGGCGAATTTGCGACTCATGGGGTTGAGTGCTGCTCTTCGGCCTTGACCGCCTTTTCGCGCATCGCCCTGAACGATGCTTCCGCCCCCGCTGGATCGTCCCAGGCCTTTTCCTGTTCCACCTTCGGGATGCGCCCGTTCAATACAGTTTGGATCAGTTCAAGGGTCAAATCCTCGGGGTAGACGACGGCAGCCAGGCTCCCTTTTGTGTCGAAGACGAAGACGCTTGGGACGCCCCATGCATGGAATGCCTTGAAGGTCCTGAAATCGTTGTCGAGGCTCACGGTGGTCTTAAGAGGAAATTTGCGCAATACCGGCTCGACCTGACCCCTGGTTTCATAGCTGACCGAAAGAAACTCGACCGGCTTGCCGGAGGATTGAGATTTCAATTCATTCAGCTTGGGAAAAGAAGCGATGCAGGGTCCGCACCAGGTTGCCCAGAAGTCCACAATCACAACTCTTCCGCCTAGCTCCGACCAGGTTGGGCGACGATTTCCGATCAAGGTGGTTACGTCGAGAAGCGGTTGCCGAGTGCCCACCTCAAGTGGAGGTTTGACGACGGCTTTGGTAGCACGCGCTTGAGACCGAGCCCAGGGAGTAGGCAACTGCGCAGAGAGGCACAACAGAATGATGAAGGAGGCGCGCATGGCGTGCACAGTATACGATGCCGGATCGTTTTTTAACGGGATTTAGTCATCGCCGAGGACCAGCCGAGGTGTGAACTTGAGTCGTCGCTTGCAGACCTTGACTCGCACTTTTGCGGTATAGTTCCGGGTATGGATGAGAAACGGGAATTGCTGCGGCACACGCTGGCGACGCTTGCCTACAGGTCGGCGCGGACGCTGGATGGGGCGCCAGACAGTTTTGCGGGATTTGCCGGCGCGGGGCGCATGCCGGTGCAGATTCTGGCGCACATGGGCGATCTGTTGGATTGGGCGCTGACCGCTGCGGTTGGGAAAGAACGGTGGCATACCTCGCAGCCTTCGCAATGGAAACAGGAGAAGCAGCGGTTCTTTGATGCGCTTCAGGCTCTTGACTCATTTCTTGCGTCGGGCGGGGAACTGAAGGCGCCGATTGAAGCCCTGTTGCAAGGGCCAGTGGTCGACGCTTTCACGCACGTGGGCCAGTTGGCAATGCTGCGTCGCCTATCCGGCAGCCCGACGCGGGGGGAAAACTTCTATGTCGCGGCGATCGTTGCCGGGCAGGTGGGCGCGAATCAGCCGGCGGCGGCGCAGCCGTTCAAGTAGGGATTATGCCCGTCCCGGCCGCATGCCTTCAAGCAACTGGCGGTCTTCCTTGCTGAGAGCCGCAGTTTCAAGGAGATCCGGACGGTTGGTGAGCGTTTTGCGCAGTTGCTGCTCGCGGCGCCAGCGGCGGATGGCCTGGTGATCGCCATTCAGCAGGGTTTCCGGCACTTGGAGGCTCTGGAACTCGGCGGGGCGGGTGTAGTGGGGGTAGTCGAGCAGGCCGCCGGCGCCGTGCTGGGAGCGGGGAACGCCTTCTGAATCCGTGGTGATTTCGGCGTCGGCGACGCCGAAGCTTTCAAATTCGCTGGAAGCTTCGTTGCCGAGAACGCCTGGGATCAGGCGCATGGCGGCATCGATGACCACTGCCGCGGCCAGTTCGCCGCCGCTGAGGACGTAATCGCCGATGGAAAGTTCCACGTCGCAGTAAAGCTGGTTGATGCGCTCGTCCACGCCTTCGTAGCGTCCGCAGATGAGGATTACGCGGTCGAGGGCGGCGATTTGGCGGGCGGTGGATTGGGTGAAAGGGAGGCCCTGGGCGGAGAGCAGGATCACGGTGGGGCGTGTTTCCGCAGGGGCTAAAGCCCCTCCTCCACTTAGGCGCGATTGCGGCGCGACTGAAATCGTGCCCTGACACTTCTTCGCCGCTTCGAAGGCCGAGCCCTGACGGTCGTCACGCTCTTCGAAGGCAAGCCCGGCACGAGAGGCTTTTGGCCTAATGCCAAGCGACTCGAGGGCTTCGGCGATGGGCTGCGGCTTGAGCACCATGCCTTCGCCGCCGCCAAAGGGGCGGTCGTCGACGGTGCGATGGCGATCGTGTGTGAAGGCGCGGAGATCGTGGACGGCGACTTCGACATGGCCTTCGGCGATGGCCCGGCGCAGGATTCCGTTCTCAAGGAAACTCAAAAAG
>Ga0302326_10023130_pt1 | contig 12682 bp, 11 predicted proteins | sample Palsa_T0_3_FD_202264 | JGI IMG/M metagenome (GOLD analysis project Ga0302326, IMG submission 202264) | Peat permafrost microbial communities from Stordalen Mire near Abisko, Sweden - Palsa_T0_3 | ecosystem: Environmental > Terrestrial > Soil > Palsa > Peat permafrost | place: Sweden: Abisko... | reverse complement strand
CCAAGATCCGGTGATTGGAAATGGCCACCCGGTGGGTATAACGACCGACGTAGTCCAAGACTTGCTCGGGGCCGGCGAAAGGCCGCTTGGCGTAGACCACCCATTCGGCCTCGCGGCTGGGAGCCAAAAAATCCAGGAATGAAGATCGGTCCCGGAGTGATTCCATCGAGGAGAAAAACGCCACTTTGCCGGCCTCAAAGGCTTTGATGAGATATTCCAGGAATAAACGACGAAACAACCGGGAGAGGACCCGGACGGGCAAGAAAAATCCTGCTCGGCAGCAAACCCACTCCGTGCCATCCGCAGAGAGACCACCGCCGGTGACCACACAATGCAGGTGGGGATGATGAAGCAGGTTAGAGCCCCAGGTATGGAGCACGGCAAAAAAGCCGATCTCGGCACCCAGATGCTTGGGATCAGCGGCGATGGTGCGTAAGGTCTCCGCCGCGGCCCGAAACAGAATGCCATAGAGCTCTCTCTTATTCTGATAGGAGATGGTGGCAATCTGTTCCGGCACGGTAAAGACCACGTGGAAATATTCGGTGTTCAAAAGCTCGGCTTGACGATCCTGGAGCCATTGAGCCCGGGCGAGCGATTGGCATTTTGGGCAATGCCTATTCGCGCATGAGTTAAACGCATTGCGCTGATGGCCGCACTGATCACACTGCTCCAGATGGCCACCCAGAACAGCAGTGCGACAGACCTCGATGGCTGTCATAACGCGGTGCTGCGCGTTTGACATCGAAGCGCCGTTTTGCAGACGATAGTCTCCGCCGTAGCAGCGGAACACATCCGCCACTTCAAACTGCGGGCGATCCATTTTCCGCCGCTCTAGGAGTCGTGGGGCGACTTTTGCTCAGAGCCAACCAGTGGCGGCTGCAGATCGAGCGGACTCTTGGTCGAACACACCTTGGTAGCGGCGAGGCAGAGATACTTGGCAGTGGTCGCAAGGCTGCGATGACCCAGCAGAATTTGGATAGTGCGCACGTCGGTACCGGCTTCCAACAGGTGGACGGCAAAGGCGTGCCGAAGGGAATGAGGTGTGATCGGTTTAGGAATATGGCAACGTTGATGCGCCTGTTGACAAGCCTGCTCTACGGTGAATCTGGTGACGTGGCTGCCGACTCTATCACCCGGGAAGAGCCACTCTTTGGGCTTGTCCAATCGCCACCAGGCGCGCAGGATTTCGAGGAGCTTTGGGGAGAGCATGACATCGCGATCTTTCTGTCCTTATGTGTCGGTGAAATTTATGTTGCGATGGCTTCGCCGATGCCCGGCATCAGAGCATCTTCTCGATATTGACTACACATAAGTTTTGCCTCTCCGGTGGCCAACGTCCGATCGTTTTGATGGAGGTTGAGCCATGTTTGATCAACTTTTTAAGCGTGCCTCAACGAGAGCTCGTCATGCGACAGCGCCGTTTGCTGAAGAGCGAGCTCGATATCTGGATTATTGCGAGCTGCGAGGTGACTCCCGTTCGCAACAGTTGCGCAAGGCTCATGACTTGCTCTGGATTGCCCGTAACCTCAATTCGCACCGTGAGTTACAAGTCACGAGCGACCAAATACGAGCGCTGGTTGTCAATGGCCAGCATGATGAGGACACTGATGGCCCTAATCTCAACTTGCTCTCGACACGCAAACGGCTCCTGGGACACGCCTTTGCATGGCTTCGGTATCTCGGCTGTCTCTGCGAACCAAGTGTGTTGATTCCGTTCGGATCACGATTGCTTGAATACTGCGACTGGGCGAAGCAGCAGCGCGGCCTTACTGACAGCAGTATTCATTATTTTCGCGGAACAATCCGGCGATTTCTTTGTTGGTATGGTCCAATCGAACGGCAGCTCTCCAGCGTTCGTGCCAGCGATATTGATGCCTATCTTGCTTTTGGAAGCCGCCGGGGATGGGCTCGTGTCACCATTCACAACGTCGTAGCCGCCCTACGGGCATTCTTCCGCTACGGAGCCCAAGAGGGAGGGGGTCCGCGGCATCTGGCAGATACCATTCAAGGGCCGCGGATTTATGCGCAGGAGAGACTGCCAGCTGGCCCCACGTGGGCAGATGTGGAGCGGCTCTTTGCGGGATTGGATGTGAATCGGTCCATGGACGTGCGTGATCGTGCTATCCTGATGCTGTTCGCAATCTACGGCCTACGCGAGAGCGAAGTGGCAAAGCTTCGGCTCGATGACATTGACTGGGAGCATGACCAACTGCGCATACCGCGTGCGAAACGGCGTGAGCCACAAGTTTACCCGCTTCTCCCTTCGGTCGGCAGGGCCCTCACCGATTACCTGCTGTCGGTGCGTCGATCGACCTCTCATCGTGAGATATTTTTGACCCTGGTATCACCGTATTGCCCGCTGTCAAGCGGTGGCCTGTACTACGTGGTCGCCGCCAGATTGAAGCCGCTCAACGTGCAGTGCGCTCATCACGGACCCCACAGTCTGAGGCACGCCTGTGCGGCTCGACTGGTTGCGCAAGGCTTGACCCTCAAAGAGATCGGCGATCATCTCGGACATCGCAGCACTTCTGCTACCCGTGTTTATGCGAAGGTGGATCTGCATGGCTTGCGTGAAGTGGCGGCCTTCGATTTGGGAGAACTATCATGAAACTTCACGATATCGTCGAAGCCTATATCGATTATAAGCATTCCTTGGGGATGCGGTTTCGATCACAAGCTGCCGTACTCCAAGCGTTTAAACGGGCTATGGGGGACATCGCCGTCGCGGAGGTCAAGCCTGAATCCGTTCTCGCCTTTATCGCTGGAACTGGCCCGATCACCGCTCGCTGGATCGAAAACCACAGAGTGCTTGGAGGCTTCTACCGTTATGCGGTCGGCCGCGGATTTGCGACGATATCTCCACTCCCGACGGAAACGCCGAGACCCCCGACTCACTTGACACCGTACATCTACACGGTTGACGAGCTGAAGCGCTTGATAGCGGCCACCGAAACCCTGCAAACACCTCTTTCGCCGCTGCTGGCCTTAACAATGCGCACCCTGCTTCTGCTTCTTTACGGCACGGGCATGCGGATTGGAGAAGCCCTATCTCTGACTTTACAGGATGTCGACTTGGAGAACCGCGTGCTGATGGTGCGTGATTCCAAGTTCTTTAAGACGCGGCTGGTTCCCATCGGTCCGCGGCTGACGACGGTTTTGACCGATTATCTCTCCGAGCGCTGTCAGCTTCCGTTGTTGGCCGGCGAGGCCTCGGCTTTCCTTGCTGCGCACACAGGCATTCGTTTGGACTACAAGCGTGTGAGCAAATTATTTGGTCGACTTCGACAATCCGCTGAGATTCGGCGAGAAGCCACCGCGCAATACCAGCCTCGCATCCACGACATTCGACACTCTGCAGCCGTTCATCGGGTGATCGCTTGGTATCGGGCCGGCGCAGACGTCCAAAAGCTGCTGCCGCAATTGGCGACCTATCTTGGGCATGTCGACATCGCCTCCACCCAACGCTACCTAACAATGACCGCGGAACTACTGAATGAAGCCAGTCTTCGCTTCGAACGTTATGCCGAACCGGAGGTGCCGCCATGCGTGACCGCACCCTAATCGGACCTTGGATCCGCCGTTTCCTGTTGGAACATTTGGTCTCGGACCGTAATTTGACCCGCAACACCCAAGCCAGTTATCGGGATACGTTGCTTTTGTTGCTGCCGTTCGTGAGCCAAGCGCAAAAAAAGCCAACCGATCGCCTGATGATCGACGATCTCTCGCCGACTCGGCTGCGTTCATTCCTGGAATATCTGGAGAAGGAACGTGGCTGCAGTGGCGCTACGCGCAATCTACGTCTCGCCGCGATCCACTCACTCGCGAAGTTCATCGGTATGCGCAGCCCGGAACATGTAGCTTGGTCCACAGAAATCCGTGCGGTTCCGTTCAAGAAGACGCCAAAATCCAGTCTCACCTACCTCGACAAACCGGAAATCGATGCGCTTTTGAAAGCCCCCGATCTGCGAACGCCACAGGGGAGCCGAGATTATGCATTACTACTGTTCCTCTACAACACCGGCGCACGCGTGGAGGAAGCTGCGCAGCTGACGATTGACGCCATCACCTGGAGCAGCTCTCCTGCGGTACGTCTGGTTGGCAAAGGCAACAAGAGTCGCTCCTGCCCCATTTGGAAACGCACCGCCGATATGCTCAAACCGCTTGTCGCTGGACGCAACACCCAGGAGTTCGTCTTTCTCAGCCGCCGCAATGAACCATTGACGCGCTTCGGCATTTATAGCCTTGTTCGCCGCGCCGCCGATCAAGCCAGTAGGACGCTGCCGTCAATCGCGGCAAAGCGCATTAGTCCGCACTGTCTTCGACATTCGTGCGCCGTCCATTTGCTTCGTTCCGGCGTGGACATCAATACCATCCGGGCGTGGCTCGGGCATGTTTCCTTAGACACCACGCACATCTACGCGGAGGTCGACCTGGAAATGAAAGCGAAAGCACTCGCACTCTGCGATCTGCCGAACGACGTCGCGACCAAGCCCTGGCATTCCGATCCGGGGCTTATCGGATTCCTGAGATCACTCTAAGGATCCACATGCAAAAGTTATGTTGCCGCCAAAAGGCGCCACCGTTCTTTCCCACTGTCGTCTTGCTGCCATCGCAACATAATTTTCACCAACACATAAGGACAGAAATGTGTTGCAACACATTTCTGCCCCTTACCCTGTTGGATACGGATGACCATTCGCTCACTATCGATATTGGTAACCTTCAGGCAGATCGCTTCCGAGACGCGCAGTCCGGCGGCGTAGCAGGTCGTCAGGATCGTGCGATGCTTGATGCTCCGCACACTGGCCAAAAACTTCAGCACTTCTTCCTGAGTCAAGACGATCGGCAACTTCTGAGGTTTTTTGGGTGTTGGAATTACTTCTTCCAAGTTCCAATCTCTATGGAGCGTGATTTTGTAGAGGAAGCGTAGAGCCGCTACGGCGATGATAATAGAACTTGGAGCGAGCTTCCTTTCGTTCGTGAGATAGACCTGGTAAGAGCGGATGTCCTCAGGTCCCAGTAACTCCGGTGACTTGTTGAAATGGCGTGCAAACAGCGAGACCTGCTGCACGTAGGTGGCTTGGGTCTGCAAAGAGAGATTCCTCACCTGCATATCCTCTGTCATGCGTCGACGAAGTGATGTCATGGGAAGCTCCTTTGCGAAAAAGGGCTTTGCTGCAAACGGCTTTTCCACGCTCCGACATTGGGGATGAGTGCGGCTGGATCTAACTAACTATCCAACGCTTTGGATAGTTAGTTAGGTCTCGAAGTTAGTCTCACCGCATACCGCGAAGCGGTTTAGTCCAACTCCTTTTATGACTGGTTAAGAACGAGTACGCGGAGGACGTGGTAAAAACCACAACGGCAAATGTCATTCTAAAAATTGTAAACTACAACAGAGCAGTTCGAAAAACCCGGCGTACCAGCCCAGTGGGCGACACGCCATCCAAAGCTCGGATGCTAAGGACCTAAGGCAATTTTGCCAAACAATTTGACGTAAAGTCGGAATCAAAGAATCCGAGTTCTCGGTTCACAGTGAATTGAGATTCCGGTGAACTAGATTGGGAATTGTCGAAGAATGAAGAATAGACTGGTGGTCGTTGATAACTAATGGTTGTTGCAGCTTCGAGGTTTGTTTTATCCTTACGTATAAAAGCAATAAATAGGAGCCTCGCGGCTCCCATTTACTTTGCATTGTCCAGCGCTGACAGGCGTCGGACAACACGGTTATTATAGCGCTGTTTGCCTACTTAAGGTAGCCGCCTTGTTTCATCGTGCGCTCGGCTTGATTTTGATTACTCTTCAGAGTGTCCTCCATCGAGGCCTTTCCCGCTACCAGACCGGAAACGTTCTGACCGACCACGGTACCCAGGGCTTGAAACTCGGGAATTAGCACAAAAGTGATACCCGTATATGGTACCTTCTTAATGCAGGGATTGGTCGGATCGGCTGTTTCCATTGCCTTCAGCGTGGCTTGAGCAAAAGGAGCCGCTTTTTGGTATTCGGGGTTTTCGTACGTCGATTTGCGCGTGCCTGGCGGGACCGAGGCCCACCCAATATCGTCAGCAACTAACTTAATATAGTCCTTAGAAGTGGCCCACTCGACGAACTGTTTTGCTCCCGCAGAATTCTTGGCTTTTTCAGGGATGGCAAAGGCCCAGGACCACAACCAATGAGAGCCGTTAGGGGTCACCGCGATCGGGGCGGGTGCATAGCCTACCTTTCCCACCACTTGAGACTGCTTGGGGTTCTCCAGAATGCCCCCCGCGACGGTGGCGTCCACCCACATCGCCGCTTTGCCGCCGGCAAACAAAGTGAGGTTCTCGTTGAACCCGTTGGAAGTTACGCCGGGCGGTCCGTACTTTTGCACCAGGTTCACATAGGTGGATAAGGCATTCTTCCATTCTGGAGTGTTAAGTGTAGGATGCCAGGTCATGTCGAACCAGGTCGCCCCGAAACTGTTTGCCATGGTGTCGACAATGGCCATGTTTTCTCCCCATCCGGGTTGGCCACGAAGGGCGAGCCCATAGAATCCATCCGCTTTGTTATTCAGAACCTCAGCGAATTTGGCCACGTCGTCAAAAGTAGGCTGATCGGGCATGGTAAGTCCTTTTTGCTCGAAAAGATCTTTTCGATACATGAGGAAGGAGCTCTCTCCATAGAAGGGCAGAGCAAAGAGTTTCCCATCGTAGGAGAGCCCGTCTCGAAGTGGTTTAAAGACATCATCGAGATCGTATTCCGTCGATAAATGCTCGATTGGTTGGAGCCAGCCTCGTTTGGCGAAGAGGGGAGTTTCATATAGCCCGATGAACACCAGATCAAATTGGCCGCTCCCCGTCGAGATGTCGGTCGAGACTCGCTGTCTCAGAATGTTTTCTTCCACGATGACCCACTTGAGAGTGATGTCCGGATTCTTTTGCTCGAACTGGGAAGAGAGTTTTTTGAGTTCGAGCATGTCGGGATTGTTGACCGCGGCAATGGTGACGGTCGTCTGTTCTGCCTGGAGGGCAGTCACTCCGAAAATGAGTGAACAGAGAAACGTTGTAAGAGGGGGTTTCATAGGTATAAGGCTAGCCTTGTTACTAAAATCCTGTTTGTATCTGTTGTTTGTTGTTTGTTGGGGAGAAGAAAATCGGCGTGAGCCGGAAAACCTGGCATCAGAGCTGTATCGAAAACCGGGATATCGGTGGTAAAGTGCACCAGGCTACCAGCAGGTGTAACCTCCATCGATCACTAGGTTGCTTCCGGTAAAAAAACTGCTCGCATCCGACGCCAGGAACACTACGGCCGGGGCTATCTCGTGCGGGTCCCCGATACGGCCCATGGGCGAGAACCTCATCCACACTTCGTACCAGTCGCTTCTAACCTGGTCCTTGGGCGTCATTGGGGTGTTGATATAGCCCGGCGAAATGCTGTTGACGCGAACTCCCTTTTTCGCCCATTCGCCCGCCAACGACTTCGTCAACATGATCACGCCGGATTTGGCCGCATTGTACGCGGATTGGGGTTGGGGAGTGTTTGAGATCAGGCCCGACATTGAAGCCGTGTTGATGATGCTGCCTCGCTCCTGCCTCAGCATAATCTTTCCGAACTCACGGCAGCAGTAAAACACGGCGTTTAAATTGATGTTGATAACTTTGAGCCATTCTTCGTCGGTGCAGTCTTCCGAGGGCACCGAGTAGGCGATGCCCGCATTATTGAAGGCGATGTCTAGCCGGCCGTGGTGGTTTAGGACGTGCTGGGCCAAGTGGCGGACCTGCGCGGAATTCGTCACGTCGGCGGGAAAGAACTCCAGCCCGAATTCTTGTTCGGCTTTTTCTCCCCGCTCTGCATTGAGGTCAGAAATGACCACCGTCGCGCCGTGTGTTTTTAAGGCTTTGGCGGATTCAAGGCCGATGCCGCCGGCGCCCCCGGTGACAATCGCCACCCGGTCTTTTAAGGAAATTGGTGGATTCTCACTCATCTTTTCAGTAAGGTTTTCGCGGGCTCCATTTTGAGGATCGGCAAAGGGCAGGCTTGGGCCCCACATCGGCCTTGGCTTCCGTGTGCTCAAACCGGAAGCGGGGTGGCGGACTTCCGCAGGTCGGTGCGCGCCGCTTCGAGCCGTTGGAGCAACGATTTGGACTGACCAGAGGCGCCCATCATCGACAACTTCCTTCGGGCCACTTCGCTGACCTTCGCGCTGGCGTGGTTCATCATGACGTGGTGCGGCGGTTCCTCGCCGTGGGGATTCAACGACGCTCCTTCCTGCAATCCGGTCACCCAGGTCCTGAACACGTCCGCCCCGATATTCACTTTCACCACATTCAGCTGCAGGGCTTCGCGCAGGTCGTCGGGGTGTATACCGCTGCCCCCGTGCAAGACCAAAGGTGCGGTGGTTACGCCGGCGATGGCTTCCAACAGCGGCAGGTCCAGCCGGCTGCTGGCGCCGTGCACGGAGCCCACCGCCGGGGCCAACGTGTCAATGCCGGTTTCCTCCACCAGCCGCCGGCTACCGTCGGCCGAGGCTTTTTCTACGCGCGCATGGCTGCCTTCGCCCCCGCCGAAAAGGCCCAGTTCGGCTTCGACCGCGGCTCCCATGGCGTGAGCGATTTTGGCGATGTAAGCGGCCCCCTTGATGTTGTCTTCGAGGGGTAGATGCCCCCCGTCGTACATCACCGAATAGTAGCCGCGCCGCAGCGTCTGCAGGATCAAATCATCTTTGTCGGGGTGGTCCTGATGGACCAGCACCGGCACGCGGGCTTGCTCGGCCAGGAGTCGCAACAACGGGGGTAACACGTCGAGGCCGCCATAATAGAGGTCCCCGAAGTAACTCTGCAGCATGACCGGGGCATTTTCGGCCTCGGCGGCGACGATCACAGCGCGGGCCATTTCCAGGTTGCAGACGTTGAAGGAGGGCACGGCGAAGTGGTTTTGCAGCGCTTGGTCAAAGAACAGACGGGGCTTAGTGACGTACATGAATTGGTTAGGTTCGTGCCTTAGTTAGGCATTTGCTTTTGGGTGAGGATGAAAAAGGGAGGGGCGCGTCCGAACGCAAGGGGGCTGATGCCGGCCTCAGCAGGGTTGTTGCAGTGGACGCGGGACGAGCGTCAGTTTTAGTGGCCGAGCCAGGAAAAGAAGTTTGGGGGGTTTTCATATGAGGACCGGGGATTGCAGAAGTGGCGTCAACGATTGGGCAGCGCACTTGTATACGCGTTTCTGTGGAAAACAGTCAACTATCTTTTTTAAAATCTGTATTTACCACATATTTATTTGGTTTTCTCCAAGATGGACTTACTTTCAACGAGTAAGGATTAAGATGCATTCTGCTCTTTTGAGCGTACCAACCCTTATGAGCAAGAATCGAAATGCGCCACTCGCTCGCCGTCATCGGGAGCTGCTCCGACTGGTCGAGGTCCAAGGCCAGATGAGCGTGGACGACCTAGCCCGCCGTTTCAACGTTTCGGACGAGACCATCCGACGCGATCTTCAGGAGCTAGAAAAACGCAAGGTACTGCTGCGCACGCACGGGGGCGCGGTTTCCACCGCCTTTCTAGGCCACCGCGAAACGCCATTTTTGACCCGGGCCAACGCCTATGCCGACGCGAAAACCCGGATCGGACGGGCGGCGGCCCAATTGATCTCGGACGGCGAAACGCTAATCATAAACGCCGGCTCAACGACTTTTGCGTTTGCCGCCAGCCTCGGGCCACGTCGAGATCTGACGATCGTCACCAACAACGTGGCAATGCTTACGGCTTTACCGGCTGAAGTTGTCCAAAGGGTTTACCTTCTTGGCGGGGAATACAACATGACCTTGGGATCGACCGTAGGTTCTGTGGGCTTCAACTCCAGTACCATCAGCGTAGATACGACTGTCTTGGGAGTCAGCGGCTTAACGAGTACGGACGGGCTTTCCGCGACTTTACTTGAGGAAGCATCAATGTTCGCCCGAATGATCACTTCGGGTCGGCGGACCATTGTTGTCGCGGACGCCTCGAAGTTCGGCTTCAATGCTTTTGCTCAAATCGCCCCTTTGAGCGCGATCGACATCTTGGTGACCGACGCGTCGCCGCCCGCCGCCCTGTGCCAGGCCTTAAAGCAAGCCAAGGTTGAAGTCATCGTGGCGAGCAAACTGGATTCTGAACTGCTCGGGATCGATTCGAAAACCTAAGGAGAGAATGACCCGCCATTTCCGACGATTATACACATTTGGATTGTGCCCTGCTTACGGAGGTTTCTAATGACAAAATCGATTGATATCCTTGGTCTGGGGTGCGTTGCGGTTGACGATCTCCTGTACGTCCCGAGCTTTCCGGTGGCCAATACCAAGGTTCGGGTATTAAGCTGGGAGCGCCAATGTGGCGGGTTAACTGGTGCGGCTCTGGTGACCGCGGCCCGGTTCGGCGCGCGCTGCGCTTTCGGTGGTTTGCTCGGCCTGGATGAGCTTTCCCACGTTATTGAGGAGAACTTCTTCAGCGAAGGCGTAGAGGTAAAGTTCGCGCCACGAGCCATGGACGCGTCAGTGGTGCATGCAACGGTCATCGTTGCGGCTGAAACCGGCACTCGGAATATCTTCTACCGTATTAACGGTCGCGTGGGTGCAGACGACTTGTTGCCGACGGAATCCGTGATTCGGTCCGCGCGGGTTCTCTTTCTTGATCACTACGGCATGGTCGGGAATCTCAGAGCCGCGTTGATCGCCCGAGCCGCCGGGATCCCTATTGTGGCTGATTTTGAACGGGACAATGATTCCAGATTTAAGGAATTGCTCGATTTGGTTGATCATATCGTTCTTCCCGAAGATATGGCGACTAAGGTAACAGGGAAGAGATCCCCCCAATCGGCTGCGGAAGCGCTTTGGCACAAGGAGCGTCACGCGGTCGTAATTACTTGCGGAGTTGCCGGAAGCTGGTTCGTAGGGACAGACCAGATGGTGAACCATCAACCCGCCTTTAAGGTGCGGGTTGTCGATACTACCGGCTGCGGCGACGTTTTCCATGGGGCCTATGCGGCCGCTCTAGCTCAGGGTGCGACGCTCAGCGAATGCGTTCGTCTGGCTTCGGCGGCAGCGGCGCTGAAAGCAACTCAGCCCGGCGGTCAACGCGGAATCCCAACGCGAAATCAGGTTGATGAATTTCTGCGGTCCGAGCCTGAAATCCTTTGATCAGGAAGCATTCTCGACGCGTTGACTTTGAAAGGCTTGGATCTGAGAGCGGATACGTCAGGTTCCCGGCAAATGTATTTGATCTATTGATCTAGCTTGGCGTCAATGCCATCGACAGGGAGTCGCTCGGCTAGCTCCAGGACGCGCTGGGTGTGCTTTGGAGAATCGTGGCTGTAGCAAAAAAACTTTGGGAGGATCAAGCGCCATCTTGCCTCCAAAAGCTTTAATCCAGTCTGACCGGATTTGTCAGGCTGGAACTTCTACAAGTAACAATATAAGAAACACAAAGTGTTTGGTTGGATGACATCTCGGTTCGACACAACAAACCCGTTTTTCCGAACCTCGCTTTGCCGTGCTTGTACCCTACACCTAGAGCCTACGCTTGTTTCGAAAACAAGTTCAATTTATTCAAACCAGACGAGTCAGCTTAACTCCCCTTGTTTTATCGATACCGACTTCAATGGTGTGGGCTTTTCCTCGTTCAGAAGGGATTCGATCCTTTTAATATTTCACTCGAAAAGTTGGACTATCTTCTGGCTTGCTCTTGCGCCGGTCGTATAGGCGCGTCGTGGATACGTTAGCGTGCCCCAGCCATTCCTGAACCTTGGCAATATCCGAATCATGCGACAGAGCGTTTGTTGCTGCCGTGGCACGCAGCGAATGCACGCACAGGCCCATAACCTCGGCGCTGAGGCCGGTTTCCAGACCGTACTTGCGCACAATATTTTGATAGACCGAGGCAGGATCCAGATGTCGATCAAGGCGACCGGTCCGATTGTTACTGACCGGTCGGAAAAGAGCTCCTTCGACATCGTTCCGATGGCCTGTTAGTGCCAGATAATCTTCAATCATCCTTTGGGCAGCTGCGTTAACCGGAACGAAGCGGATCTTGGTTCGCTTGCCTTTGACACGAAAATGCATGACACCTTGTCGGCTGTGCAGATCCTTTATCCGCAAACCGCAGAGTTCTTCGCGCCGGATACCGTGATACAGCAAGGTGGCCAGGATGGCCCGATCCCGGACGCCCTTGAGCGTGCCTGCGGGCGGCGCTTCCAACAGTTTGCGGGCCTGCACATCGCCGAGCGCCGGTGTGCTGCCTTCGTTCCCGTTGGCCATTGGCCGTTTCACTCCGTCCACCGGATTGCCGGTGACAGCGTTGCGTTCGCAGAGGTAATCAAAGAGCGAAGACAGCGCCGAGAGCTTGCGCCGAATTGTGGACGGCGCCAGACCGCGTCTTTCCATGTCCTTGCGCCAGGCAATGACATGCGATCGACCCACGGAACGCAGACCCATATAATCCTGCAAAGCGGTAAACCCGACAAACTCCCGTACATCTTCCTTATAAGCTCGTCGCGTTTTCAGGTTCGTGATGTTCGCCAGCCATTCCTCTTCGGGCGGAACATCGGCGAGTTTCTCAAATTGCGAGCGCGTCAGGCTGTGTTTTTTAAGCGGAATCAGATCCATTGTTTATTCACTCTTCTAACACGATAATGTATTTTATCATGTTAGAGAAGGGGATCTTTTTGAAACCTTTCA
>Ga0302326_10023127_pt1 | contig 12683 bp, 10 predicted proteins | sample Palsa_T0_3_FD_202264 | JGI IMG/M metagenome (GOLD analysis project Ga0302326, IMG submission 202264) | Peat permafrost microbial communities from Stordalen Mire near Abisko, Sweden - Palsa_T0_3 | ecosystem: Environmental > Terrestrial > Soil > Palsa > Peat permafrost | place: Sweden: Abisko... | reverse complement strand
TCCGCTCAGCAGAGTCCAGTCGATCGGATAGCCGGTGGTCCGAATTTTCGGTCCGAGCCCCGGATCCTCCGACAACAGGCGCTCGCGTACGAACTCACTCGGGGCCAGGACACGCGCCAGGCGCGAATAGAAACGGTACTGCCCCCTCGGCATGCGGCCGGCGGTGACCACCACCCGGCCCGCCGCGGGCTTTAGACGTCCAAGCCATATCGGCAGCGCCACGGCATTGCACACCACGACGTCGGCCGGCGGCAGCGCGCGGAACACCCTCCAGCTCCATACAAAATCCCGAACGAGGTTTTGACGGAGACTGGAATGGTGATCGAAACCGGGCAGGCGCAGGTGGCTGAAACCCCCCGATGTCTCCGAAGTCGGAAGACCGCGCCATCGACGTGAAATGCTCAAGACCTCGTGGCCACGATCGGCAAAGATGCGTCCCAGCCTATGCCAAGTCTTTTCGGTGGAGCCCCCGCTTGTCGGAGGCACTGGCAGGAAAAAGCCGTTGACGATCGATATCCGCATTTTGGGGTTAGTCGCAGACGGCAGGCGACCTGGGGCACTCGCAAGCCCGGCGGACGCCCCTTCCGCAGGTTGTGGGAAGTCGCGCCGCGCAACATCTTGCCAGGACCGGCGCGCAGGTCGGGGCGGGCATCATTGCTATGTTGGAACTGCGCGGCGCGCGGCGCAAACGGGAGATTATCTGGGAGCTTGGTGCGCCACGTGGGAATCGAACCCACCTCTCAAGCTTGGGAAGCTCACGTTCTACCGATGAACTAGTGGCGCGAGAAACGAACTGCCATTCGAAGGTCGGCACCGCTGCAGCGTCAATCCAAGAGTATCCCCATTGCGCCGGCCCGACGCCTGATCGGCACACTAATAGGCCCGACGGCCGTCCAATGCGCTCTTCAGGGTCACCGAATCCGCGTAGAGCACGCCGCCGCCGCTTGGAATCCCAAAGCCGATTCGCGTCACCCGAACCTTATGTCCGGAGGGCATGTGCTCCTGGATATAGTGGCAGGTCGCCTCCCCCTCAACGTCGTTTGACAGGGCGAGAACAACCTCGTCGACCTCGCCCGACTCCACCCTCGCGAAGAGGCTCGAAAGATTGAGGTCGTCCGGACCGATTTCCTGCATCGGTGATAGCCTGCCGTGGAGCACGTGATAGCCGGACCTCCAGGACCCGCTCCTCTCGATCGCAACGATGTCGGGGACGCTCTCGACGACGCAGACCGAGCGATGGTCGCGCTTGGGATCCGAGCAAATGGAGCAAAGCGAATCCTCGCTCAGGTTTCCGCAGCGCGCACACCGGCGAATGGTGCGCGACGCGTCGCCCAGCGCGGAAACGAGCGCCTGAAGCTGCTCCGGCTTGCCCAGAAGCAAGTGGAGCGCGATCCGCTCGGATGAGCGGTATCCCACCCCCGGCAGCTTCCGCAGGGCCTGTTGCAGCTTTTCAAAGGCATTCGTCACGCAATCAGAACATGCTGGGCATTTGGAAGGCCGATGTGATCTTTTGCATTTCCATGTCGTTCATTTCCTTAGCCTGTCTCGAGGCATCCTGAATCGCAGAAAGGATAGTTCCTGACACGATGTCGGCGCCCTCCTTCAGAAACTCGGGATCGAGCGTAAGGGACAGGAACTTGCCGGCCACGCTGACCTTAACCTTCACGGCGCCCCCGCCCGCCGTCACGTCGATCTCGCGGGCCTCCAGCTCGGCCTGGAGGGTCTCGATCGAGCGCTGCATCTTCTGCGCTTGCTTGAGGAGTTTGCCGACGCCTGCCATGAGGGGCGATGTTTGCGACCCGCCCGGTAAATAACGAGGCGTATTTGAGAAATTTTCCGTGAGGTTGGCGGCTTCGAGGTATTCAATGTATCCCATGACCCCGCCAACCGTGCTCGTGATACTTGCCGATGGCTTTGAGGAGATCGAGGTCGTGGCGCCCGTCGACATTCTTCGCAGGGCTGGAGCCGACGTACGAGTCGCGGCCCTTGGTGACGGGATCCACGTGACGGGCAGAAACGGAATGACCCTCCATTCCGACTCAACACTCTCGGCGGTCGCCGAATCGAGTTTTGATTGCCTGGTCCTTCCGGGCGGTCCCGGCGTCAGCCGGCTGCGGGGCGATCCGAGGGTCTCCGAATGGGTGAGGCGTCAGCACAGGGCCAATGGGTGGATAGCCGCAATATGCGCCGCACCAGTCGTATTGAAGGACGCCGGCGTGTTAGAGGGTCGGCGCTACACGGCCCATTTTTCGGTCGCCTTGGAGCTGCCGGAAGCCCTCCTCGGCGAACGGGTGGTCGCGGACGGGCGGCTAATAACGTCCCGCGGGGCCGGAACTGCCATCGATTTCGCCCTGTCGCTCGTTGGGAGCCTGTTCTCACCCGAAAAGGCGACCGAGGTCGCCCGATCGATCTCCGCGTGAATATGCGCCTCGCTGAAGGATTGAACCCCCTGCATCGCCACGATGGCATCTTGAGTTGGGATGGTGTCCCCATCGCATCTCCATGGACGGATAATCCCGGCGGCCGTCATTCGCCGCGTGCCGAAGCGACCCGCCAACGTTTTTCTTGAAGCCATGTGCGGCATCGCGGGATTCATAGACTCCAAGACCCCGGTCGACACCCGATCTGAGGCAGTGCTTCGGATGTGCTCGTCAATGATCCACCGGGGTCCGGACGACTCCGGAATCGCATCCGTTGGGCCTGCAACGATCGGGATGCGCCGCCTTGCAATATTCGATCCCGCCAACGGCCACCAGCCCATGTCGACGCCGGACGGGCGTTACACCCTCGTGTTCAACGGAGCCATATACAACTTCCGCTCGCTCCAGTCCGAACTCGAGCCCTTCGGATGGACGTTTCGCACAAGGTGCGACACGGAGGTGCTTCTTGCCGCCCTCGTGCAATGGGGTGAGGGTGCCCTTAACAGGCTGCGGGGCATGTTTGCATACGCCCTCTGGGATTCCAAAGAGCAGACTCTATACGCGGCGCGCGACCCCTTTGGCATCAAGCCGTTCTATTTTTGCCACACGGACAGCCGCCTCCTCTTCGCATCGGAGGTTTCCGCGCTGTTGGCGTCGGGTGCCCACGCCCGCGAGATCGATCCGGAATCGGTTGCTGACTACCTAGGGTGGTTTGCGGTTCCTGCGCCGCGCACGATCTATCGGGGGATTCTGTGCCTGCGGCCGGGCGAATGCCTTCAATTCTGCGGCGGAAAGCTGTCAATCCGTTCGGCATGGGCGTTCCGCAACATCCCAGTCGACCCGGCGCCAAGCACGTCCCGGGAGGAGTTCGTGCGCGGTCTCCGGGCGAGGCTGGAGGACTCGATACGGGCTCATGTGATTGCCGATGTGCCCGTCGGGGCGTTCCTATCCGGCGGGCTGGATTCGGCCATAGTCGCCGGCCTGATGTCGCGGTTGAGCGGAAATGTCCTCAAGACATTTTCGATCGGTTTTGAGGAGGACGGCTTTTCCGAGGCCGACGACGCCGAGGTGAGCGCGCGCCATTTTGGAGCCGTGCATCACACGCGGGTGCTCACCGGCGACGAGGTCGCAAACGACTTGGAGAAGATACTGTCCGCGTGCGATCAGCCCACCGGCGACGGGATAAACACCTATTATGCGAGCCAGACAGCTCAAGCGGGAGGAGTGAAGGTGGCGCTCTCCGGCCTCGGCGGCGACGAGCTCTTCGGCGGCTATCCCTCCTTTCGCGCGGTACCGGCTCTGGCGCGACGACTGCCGGTGTGGCGAAGCCTGCCGGACCCCTTGCGGCGCTTCATCACCAATCGCCTAAAGGCCGGGGGGCTGCGGGCCCGAAAGCTGGCGGACTTCCTCGAATACGCGCGCGATGCCCACGAGCTTGCCGCCCTTCAGCGCCGCGTATTTTCGGAAGCGAGCCGCCTTTCGTTGCTTTCCCCGGAAGTTCTGTCGGTTGCCGACGTCGCCGCGCCGTTCCACAGGCAGCTCGCTTTGCTGCGAGCCGATGTCGGCGCGACCGACATATTTTCCGTTGTGAGCGCCTGGGAGCTTCGGACCTACATGGCCGATGTGCTCTTGCGGGACAGCGATGTGATGAGCATGCGCCATTCCCTGGAGCTGCGAATACCCTTCGTCGACCGGCCCCTCGTCGAATGGCTGTGGCGCCAGCCCGCCGCCTTCAAGGAGGACCGGCGCCGTCCAAAATCCGCCCTATTCCAAGCGACGATGGACATACTGCCTCCCGGTCTAAGCAGCCGGCGGAAGCGGGGCTTTACGCTCCCTTTCTCAATATGGATGCGCAGGGACCTTCGCCCGTTTCTTGAGGAGACATTCACGGCCTCCAGCATTGAGCGGAGCGGCTTGTTTTCACGGGGCCCCGTGCAAGCACTTTGGAAGGACTTTGTGTCGGGGGGAGAGGATCGCGAATGGTCTCGCGTATGGAGCCTGGCGGTCCTCATTGCCTTCGTGAATCGCACGCGCGCGGATTCATTGGCATCCGGGCCAATTTCCGGCGGAAACCGGTGAAGACCCTACTGCTCGCCCCCGACCTTTTCACCGGAAACGGTGGCATCCAGCGCATCCTGCGGCTGTATCTCAAGGCCCTTTGCGACCTCTCTGGAAACGCTGACAGTGTACGCTTTGTCTCACTCAACGACGCCTGCGTTGATTCGGCCATCCTCGGTCGGTACTCGGGCCCAAGGCTCGTCGAATGGGAGGCATGCGAAAAAGGCAAATTGAGGTTCTGCAGGGCGGCCCTGAAGATGGCCCTTCGATCGGATCGGATCATATGCGGGCACATCGCGCAGCTACCGGTCGCATGGGCGGCCTCCCTCATACGCCCCCGGCTGTCCTATTACCTCGTCGCGCATGGAATAGAGGTCTGGCGCCCGTTCACCTTTCTTGAGCAACGGGCCCTGCGCAGAGCCAAGCGCATTTGGTGCGTGAGCGAATATACGCGTCAACAATTACTCAGGCACGCGCAGGTGCCTGCCGAGAGGACAGCCATCTTGCATAACGCGCTTGATCCATTTCTCGACCCTGCGTCGCCGCCTCCCCCACCGGAGGGGCCTCCGTCGATCCTCTCGATCTCCCGGCTCACGATTTCCGACAGCTACAAGGGAATTGGCCATCTGATCGCCGCGATGCGCGCGGTGCTCGATCAAATTCCAGACGCGCGCCTGCGCATCGTCGGACAGGGAAATGGGCTTGAGGGCCTCCGGGCCCTCGCAAGAGAACACGGGGTGTCCGATGCGGTTGTTTTTGCTGGGTTTCGAAGCGACCCGGAGCTCGTCGAAGAGTTTGCTGGCAGCCGGCTGTTTGCTTTGCCCAGCGAGAAGGAGGGCTTTGGATTGGTGTTTCTTGAGGCAATGGCGCACGGGCGCCCTTGCCTTGGGGCCCGATCCGGCGGCGTTCCAGAGGTGATCACCGATGAAACGGGCGTGCTTGTCGAATACGGCGACGTGCCCGGAATGGCGGCGGCGATAGTCGCGGCTTTGCGCCGGGTGTGGCCAATGGGGCCCCTGCTCGAGCGCGCGGAAATGTTTTCCTATTTGCGATTCAAGGAGCGCTTCGCCTCATTGCTGGTTGCATGAGCGGCCTTCCCCTTAGCCATCCTGGATCGGCGTCGGCTGATTCTGAGAATGACCTCATCATCGAGGCCGGACGGGCGAGCTCAAACTACTGGAGCGATTTATGGCGCTATCGAGACCTGCTCATGTTCTTGACCATGAGAGACATAAAGGTCCGCTACAAGCAGACGGTATTGGGCGTGGGCTGGGCCGTGATTCAGCCTGTCATCACAACGATTATCTTTACGTTCGTCTTTGGAAAGCTCGCCGGGATGTCGGCCGGCGGCGTGCCATATCCCCTCCTCGTTCTCGCGGGGCTGCTGCCCTGGCAGCTCTTTTCAGCCGCCCTTTCGGGGTCGAGCGCGAGTCTGATCTCAAACGCCAATCTTATTTCAAAGGTCTACTTCCCAAGGCTCATCATCCCGCTCTCCTCCCTTGGCGTAGCCCTCATCGATTTCCTGGTCGTCCTTGTCCTCTATTTCGGCATGTCCATATGGTTCGGCCGGATTCCATCTTGGCACTGGGCGCTGCTGCCCCTGTTCATAGTTGCAGCGATGGTGCTCGCACTTGGAGCCGGCCTCTGGTTCACGGCATTGACGGTAAAGTATCGTGATTTCCGATACATCGTTCCGTTCTTCGTCCAGGTCGGCGTGTTCATCTCGCCGATCGGCTACAGCACGGGCGTCGTGCCCTCGTGGAGAAATCTGCTCGACCTCAATCCCATTACCGGAGTCATCGACGCATTCCGGTGGTGCCTGCTGAGCGACGGCCAGCCCTTCGACGTCCGCGGCATACTCTGCTCAATCGCCATCTCGGCAGTCCTGACGTTGTCCGGCCTGCAGTACTTCCGCAAGATGGAGAAGACGTTCGCCGACATCATCTGACCCGGTTCTTCATGCCCGGAGACCCCATCATTACAGTCGAGAATCTCTCGAAGCGTTACCTGCTAGGCCATCAGGCCCTCGCCGACACCCTTCGGGACCGGTTGGGCCACGGCGCGCGGAGGGCGCTTGGATTCCTCCGCCTGGGAAAGCGGCATGAGAAACCGAAAATCGAGGAATTTTGGGCCTTGAGCGATGTGTCCTTTGAGGTTCCGCGCGGGCGGGTGATGGGGGTCGTCGGAAGAAATGGCGCGGGAAAGTCGACGCTCCTTAAGATCCTTTCAAGGATCACCGAGCCAACGACGGGCCGCGTTCGGATGCGCGGACGAGTGGCGAGCCTTCTCGAGGTGGGCACTGGATTCCATCCTGAGCTGACCGGCCGCGAAAACGTGTTTCTCAACGGGGCGATTCTCGGAATGAGCCGATCCGAGATCTTCCGGAAATTCGACGAGATCGTCGCCTTCTCCGAGATCGAGAAATTCCTGGACACGCCGGTAAAGCACTATTCGAGCGGGATGTACGTGCGCCTGGCATTCGCCATCGCCGCCCATCTTGAGCCGGAGATTCTGATCGTGGATGAGGTGCTGGCGGTCGGAGACGCGCAGTTCCAAAAAAAATGCCTGGCCAAGGTGAGCGAGGTGACCCGCGACGACGGGCGCACCGTGCTTTTTGTCAGCCATAACAGCGCTGCGCTCCAGAGCATCTGTGACACGGGCCTCTGGCTCAGCCAGGGGAAGGTGGCGGGCGAAGGGCCGATTAATGAGTGTCTGGCCGCCTACCTTCGCACCGGCAGCAACCAGGTGGTCTTTTCAGCCCCGTCGGAGGAGAAGCCTCACATCACCTCGATCAGTGTCGACTCAAGGAGTCTCGCCGAGGGGCGCGTCCAGGTGGCGGTGGGTTTCAAGTCGCCATTTCCCCTTTCGCCGCCGATCGTCGGTGTTCTGATATCCTCCAAGTTTGGCCAACCGATCTCGGGCAGCAATGGCAGGATGGCCGGCGACCGGTGGAAGCCGGGGCCGGTACGCGCGGGCGTTATTACGGCGCATCTCGATCACGTGCCGCTTCATAGCGACACTTACCTCATTTCCGTGTATCTTGGGGATTCCATCATGGACTACGATCAGCGGCTTGAGGCCGTGGAGTTTAACTTTGTGTCCCCCCGCTTCTATCCACAGATGCCGCCCCTCCATGTCATCGGGCCCTCGGACTTCGAATGGCAATGGTCGCTGAAGGAAGACTGACCGGTCCGCCACCAGCCCTGCATCCATGATCGCGGTGGCCACGACCTTGTGCATTGTTGCCCCGAGGCTTCGAGCCGGTTCCACGGGAACATGCGTACTTCGGCCCGCTGAATCAAGGGTGTGACCGAGACGCGGAATCGCGATGGCAAATGCCTCAAATAAGCAGATAGATCGCTATACCGATATTGGTACCCTTAGCGTCAAGGTTCGGGCTGTGGTCAAGCGAACCAACCTTCCCCTCGCGATCATACTGGCCTGCGAGACGCTTTATTTGGTCGTGTCAAATCGCCCCGGCGGCGCCGCCCTTGGATTGATAGGCGCCGGCACCTGGATCAGTCTGTATGTGTGGAGCCAGGGCGGCATTGGACTGCCGCTGATGCCCATGATGGCCATCCAGACGCTGGTCATATACGGCGTGCCGATCATGACCTCGCACGACGTGATATTGGAATATCCTCAGAGCTTCGTATTCAGTGCCGGCGTCGAGGTCCTCATTTTCGGGGCGGCCATGACCGCAGCATGGAACTTCGGCATGAGGACTTTCCATCCGTCCCCTCCCATTTGCTACGCACTCCATAAGTTCAGTGGGTCGGGCGTGAAAGGATGGTCCCGGCTGGGATTTGGCATGATTGGCTGCGCCACCGGATTCATAGTGCTTCAGGACCTCAATCTCTTGGATTCATTCTTCCTGGTCCTGCCCGGTGGCGCATATCCCATCGTGCTGGCGTTGCTCTCCGCAATGAGCGCGTGCGGCTTTTTCCTGGTCTCGCTGGTCATAGGGGGAAACGAGGCGACGACATTCGATAAGGTGCTTTTTTGGAGCCTCCTCGTCGGCAATGCTATGATCTCCGCGCTGGATTTTATATTGGCCTCGGCGGCGGCAAATCTGATCACGGTCGCGATCGGGCTCTTTTGGAGCAGAGGGCGCGTGCCCTGGCGGTATCTGGCGATCGCGATGCTGAGCCTTTCGTTCTTTAATACGGGCAAGGCGACGATGCGGGCCCGGTATTGGGGGAACGATTATTCGCCCGCCACGACATTCACTTTAGAGCAACTGCCGGCGTGCTACTCGGAGTGGGCACAGGCCAGCTACGATGCAATTCTTGAAAATAATGCCGAGAAATCGCCCGGGTCGGGAGCCAATGAATCCCAATCCAACAAGAACCAGACGCTGCTCGACCGGGTCGACAACCTGCAAAACCTGTTGTTCGTCATCGATGCGATTAAGACGAATCACATAACGCCCTTATATGGGGATACATATCTTCTCATTCCACCGTTGCTTGTCCCCAGGGTTCTTTGGCCGAACAAGCCGCGCGGCCACGAGGGCCAAGTCCTCTTGAATGTGCATTTTGGCCGCCAGGATCTGGATTCAACATATGCGACCTACATTGCATGGGGCCTCTTGCCGGAGGCCTACGGAAATTTCGGGCCCATTGCCGGCTCAGTCGTCCTCGGATGCGCACTCGGATTTCTCTTTGCCTGGATCGAAAATGTTAGCGCGAAAAAGCTCATAATTTCGATGGAGGGGTTCCTGCTGATCAGCTTCCTGATGAACCTGATGAATTCGTTTGAAATGGTCGCGAGCATCCTCGTGACGTCGACCTTTCAATCGATGGTCGTCATTGTGCTGGCAAGCGCGCCCTTCGTCCGTCGGACCGTAGTCAAACCGCGCATGGAGGAAGAGTATTGAGCAAGGTGCAGCGCTCATTGAAACCCAAACAAAGTGTCCTTTCCGGGACCGCGAGCATCCTGACACTGGGATGGTCGAATTCGAGCCGCGGACGCCTGCTTCTCAGGCGCGCGATTGCCAATCTTGTCCGCGCAGGACTCCGCGTGCGCAGCTCCCGCTTCTCACCGGACATGCTTACCTCGGCCCTTGTATTTTCCCCTCACCCGGACGACGAGTCCTTTGGTTGCGGCGGCACGCTGGCGCTGTTGTCCCGTGGTAAAGTCGCAATTCACGTCGCGTTCATCACCGATGGAGGCGCTTCGCACCCCTTCCATGCGGTCGTCCCGCCCAAGGAGATCTCCCAAAGGCGCCGAAAGGAGGCAATCGCGGCCGCCGGCGCGCTGGGAATTGGTTTGAGCGGCGTTACGTTCCTTGAAGCGCCCGACGGAGCACTTGCCCGCCTTCATGGGGAGGATCTTCAGAAAACCCTCGAGAATATCTCGGCCGTATTGACGCGTGTCATGCCGGACGCGATCCTCTTGCCGTGCCGACGCGACGGGAGCTCCGAGCATGACGCTGCATTCTGGCTCGCCCGGAGGGCCCTTGACGGCTCGGGCCTACGGCCGCGCATATTCGAGTTCCCGGTCTGGTCCTGGTGGAATCCAATGCTGCTGTTGCGATCCATGTTCGAATACAAGAAAGTCTGGCGTGTGACGCTTGGCGACGCCCGGGAGGCCAAGGCGCGCGCGATCGCTTCGTACGTTTCGCAGACTCACCCCATACCGCCCGACACGACTTCCGCACTTCCGCCGGGGTTTGCCTCGATGTTTCTTGGCGATGAGGAGTTCCTCCTCGAGAAATGATGGAAGCTGCCGCGTCAACTCCTTCGCGAAAGGTCCTGATTGTTTCGCCGCATTTTGCGCCCATAAACGCGCCGGATATGCAGCGCGTTCGGCTGGCGCTGCCCTACCTAAAGGCGCAAGGATGGGAGCCCGTGGTTCTGGCTATCGCCCCCGAGTCGATCGAGGGAGGAGTCTACGATCCGCTGCTCGAGGACACCTATCCCGCAGACATCCGAATAATCCGCGTGAGAGGGATCTCCTTTCGGTTAACCCGATGGGCGGGCGTTGGCAGCCTTTGGTTGCGTTGCGGGCGGGCGCTGCGCATTGCCGGGGATCGGCTTCTTCGCGGGGAGAAATTCGACCTGGCTTTTTTCAGCACGACCCAATTCGACGCGTTCACCTTGGGTCCGAGATGGAAGGCCATGTTTGGAGTTCCCTACGTGCTCGACTACCAAGACCCCTGGGTAAACGACTACTATAGCAAGACTGGCACTACCCCGCCGGGCGGAAAGATCAAATTTGCCCTTTCCCAGTGGTCCGCGCGGCGCCTCGAGCCGGGGGTGCTGCGCAACGCCTCCGGAGTGATCGCGGTCTCGAAGGCCTATGGCGAGACCCTGGCGAAGGCTTATCCGTGGTTTAATGCGGGAAACGTCGCGTTCCTGCCGTTCGGCGCGGCGGCAAACGACGTAGAGATCGCCAAGCACTATAAGCCCGCAGTCTCTCTCGTTACCTACGGCGACGGCTGCTTTCACCACGTCTATACGGGGCGGTGCGGACCGGACATGTCGACATCCCTTACGATCGTCTTCCGGGCATTCAAGAAATTCATGGCAACCCGCCCGGCAGAGGCCGGACGCATACGCTTTCATTTCATAGGCACCGACTACGCTCCACGTCCCTTTGGACGGGAATGGGCTATGCCTATTGCGCGATTCGAAGGGGTCGAGGCCTATGTGTCAGAGCATTGCTACCGGGTGCCGTATTTCGAGGCTCTCTACTACCTGGTGAATGCCGACGCCCTGGTGGGTGTCGGGTCTAACGATCCAACCTACAGCGCCTCAAAGATTTTCCCTTACATACTGGCAAGACGCCCCATGCTGCTCGTGTTCAATCGTTTGAGCCAGGTTCTCGAGATCGCAAGCCTCGTGAAATGCGGCCGAACATATGCCTTCAAGGACAATTCCGACATCGACGCGCTGGTGGACGAGGTGGCGAAGGACTGGTTTTTTGACGGAAGGATGCGCGACATTGTAGAGTCGGACCGCTCGGCCTTTCTGCCGTACACTGCCGATGGAATGACACGCCAGCTTGTCACTTGCTTCAACACGGCGCTGGAGAGCTACCGCGCACAGCCCCGATGACACCGCCCGAGTCCGGTGAACGCCTGGCGGTGGTCCTTTCGCATCCGACGCAGTATTACAGTCCGTGGTTCCGCTGGCTTCGGTGCCAAACATCGGTCGCCTTCCGGGTCTATTACCTTTGGGATTTTGGCATCGCCAAACGGCACGATCCGGAGTTCGAGACCAGTTTCTCGTGGGACGTGGACCTGCTTTCCGGATATGACGCGGAGTTCGTGCCGAACGCCTCGAAGAAGCCTGGCGCCGAACATTTCTTCGGATTCAACAATCCCGGCCTGACGAAGCGCATAGGGGCTTGGCGACCCACGGCGATCCTTCTCTTCGGCTACAATTGGGCGAGCCACATTCGGGTGATCCTTTGGGCAGTCACACGGGGAATTCCAATCCTGTTTCGTGGCGACTCCCATTTGCTTGGCCGTGAAAGGCCGCCACTGCACGTGCGCATCATGCTGCGCATGTTGTATTCGCAGTTTTCATCCTTCCTCTTTGTGGGAGCGGCAAACCGCGAATACTTCAGGGCCTTCGGAGTGCCGGACCGGAAGCTTTTCTTTGCGCCGCATTCGGTGAATGCGGCGCTTTTCAACCGGGGAGACGTGGCGCAGCAGGACGCCGCAGGGAGGCTTCGTCTTCAACTCGGTATCGGCCCCTCGTCCCGCGTCGTGCTGTTTGCCGGCAAGCTCATTGAGGCCAAGCAGCCCAGGGAGCTGCTGGAGGCCTTCCTAGAGATCAACCTGCCCGATACATTTCTCCTTTTCGTGGGCGAGGGTCCCGAGAAGGACAGGCTCCTGGATCTCGTGTCGGAAAGGGCCGCACCGCAAGGAGGCTCGGCTGTGCGATTCCTCCCATTCGCCAACCAGAGCGAGATGCCATCGCGCTACCTCCTCTCCGACCTCTTCGTTCTGCCTTCGAGAGGCAGCTACGAGACGTGGGGTCTCGCCGTAAATGAGGCAATGCACATGGGAGTCCCCTGCCTGGTAAGCTCACGGGTGGGTTGCCAGCGGGATCTCGTCACAGAGGGCGAGACCGGCTGGGTATTCGACCCCGCCAACGCCGGTGCGCTTCGGCAGTCCTTGTCGAAGGCTCTTTCCGAACTGGGGTCGGCGACCCGTCGGGTGGAGATTCGCCTGAGCGTCGAACGCATGATCGC
>Ga0302326_10023126_pt1 | contig 12683 bp, 5 predicted proteins | sample Palsa_T0_3_FD_202264 | JGI IMG/M metagenome (GOLD analysis project Ga0302326, IMG submission 202264) | Peat permafrost microbial communities from Stordalen Mire near Abisko, Sweden - Palsa_T0_3 | ecosystem: Environmental > Terrestrial > Soil > Palsa > Peat permafrost | place: Sweden: Abisko... | reverse complement strand
GCGCTCTCAGCGGCACTCTGCTCTCGAGCCAGGTAAGTATTCCCACGCCCAGCCAGTACTTTGGCAACGCCGGACGCAACGACCTGCACGGCCCCGCATTTGGGCAGCTCACGCTGGCGCTGCACAAGTCGGTTCCGCTGGGGTGGGAGAACAGCAACCTCGAGTTCCGTTTGGAGGCTTTCAACGTTTTGAATTCGACGAACTTCCAATACCCGGATACGGCAGTCACCGACGGTGCAAGCTTCGGTACTTACACGGCATCGAATGCCTATCCCGCTCGTGAAGTGCAAGTGGCCTTGCGCTTGTCCTTTTAGTGCGGTTCACCATGGAGGAGATCACTGTAGTGGTTACGAATCGCTGCGTTACTATATGTATCGCTGTTCTATCCATCGCCCTTTCCTCGTGTGCGGTGGGGCAAACAGCGGGCAATGATTCTGTACGAATAAATCAGATTCAAGTGATCGGCACCCATAACAGCTATCACGCCGGGCTCGCGCCCAGTGAAGCGAAGCTCATGCAGGCCAGGAATCCCAAAGTGTATCAAGCCTTGGAATATCGGCACCGTCCCCTGGACCAGCAGTTCAGTTCAGGGATACGGCAGATAGAGCTGGACATCTTTGCCGATAGCCAAGGCGGCCGCTATGCTCATCCGGCAGGCCTGGAGGCAGTCGCAGCGGCGGGTCTGGCAAAAGATCCGGAGTTTGACCCGCAGGGAATCATGACCAAGCCCGGGTTTAAGGTAATGCACGTGCAAGACTTTGACGTCCGCAGTACCTGCCAGCCGCTCATTGCCTGTCTCACCATCATTCGCGAGTGGTCCCGCTCCCATCCGCAACACTTAGCGATCTATGTTCTTCTCGAGACCAAGCAGAGTGATCTGCCCGCCCAATACCACGCAACGATTCCAGAGAAATTCACCTCAGCCACCTTCGACGCCCTGGATGCGGAGATTCGTTCGGTGTTTCCCCCGAATGAAATGATTACGCCGGACCAGGTGCGTGGAGACCACAAGACGCTGGAAGAGGCTGTCCTGCATAGTGGCTGGCCCACGCTGGCGGCCGCGCGGGGTAAGGTCGTATTTCTGATGGATCAGCGGCCGGTCGGGCCGGTTTACCTTGAGGGCCACCCGTTCCTCCGCGGACGCGTCATCTTCACCAATGCCGAGCCTGGCCAACCCGATTGCGCCTTCACCGAGGAGAACGAGGGAAGTAGGGAAGCGATCGCAGCCCTGGTTCGCAAAGGATATCTGGTGCGCACGCGAACCGACGAAGATACAAAACAAGCGCGTACCAATGACACAGCTCGCCGGGACGTTGCCCTGGCCAGTGGAGCACAGCTACTCAGCACAGACTACCCGTCGGCAGAACCCTCACCGTGGACAGCATATTCGGTCGGTTTTCCCGACGGCGCGGTCGCCAGGTGCAATCCAGTCAACGGACCACCCTCTTGTTCGAATGCGGACTTCGCCGCCGATAAGGCCGCGCTCCCGGTCTCAGCCGCGATCTCTTCCGCACCTTAGCGGAATCCCGGTGGGAGCCCCCTGCCTCAGCAGGGGGAGCGCCGCTTCAACGTCGCGGAAGGAGTCGCCCAAAGGAGTCTGCGTCATAGCAGCAGCCAATAGGAACAGGACGGGTGCCCCTCGCCAAAGCGTACCTGGGCCGAGAAAGACGGGCGACCCGGATTTCCTGCACGCGGTACTCACCAACGTCGACGTGTGCGGCTTTCAGTAAGGAAAGCCGCATGAGGCTCGATCACGCCACCAAACTCAACAGGAAATCCGGGGGAAGCCCACCATAGCTCTTTGCGATGTTGACCAGCAAATCAAGGGCCGGAGTAGGAAAAGCAATTGAAACATATCATTTTCGGCCCAGGTACGCTTTGGCGAACCTGGGGCACCCGTCCTGTTCCTATTGCTCGTGCTACGACACAGACGCAGGGATTCAATTCCTTCCGGCAGGTTTTCACGCAGATTCATACTGCAGTCCGTCTAGGGTGTTCGCGCCTCCTGAGTATCGGCACGAAACCCTATGCTTTCGAGCGCCGGCCGGACTTCGGGGTTGGCCATGAAGTTCTTCCAGACAAGCCCGCTGCGGTAATTTTCGATCATGACTACCATCGGCGCCTGATTCAAGCCCATGGTTATACCGGAATACCAGTTCTGCTGCAGGTTGAAGGCGTCGCGGAAGCCGTAGATCGACCAGACCTGGGCGCCCAGGTCACGGTAGAAGTGTTTTAGCGCGTCCATCGATGGTTGTGGGGTGTAGGGGAAGGCACTGATAGCCCCGGTAGGCGCAATCGTGCCGTCATCGAGATCGAATGTGGGCTCATAAGGAACGTAGCCCTCCGGACCATCCACCGCGGTAAGACCCCAGGTGTCGTCCCCATAGCCGTGCCAGTGGTGTGCATTGTGGATGCAGTACTGCTGGTTGATGAGGGCCTGGGCACGGTTGTTGTCGAAGTAGTCGGTGAAGCGGTCATGGATACCGCGGGGATCAAAGCCCATGAACGAGTAGTCGGTGAAGAAAAGGGGGCCGCCGGTGTTTTCTCCTACCTCAAGTTTGATGCCAAAGTATGTTTTGCCATTCGCATAATGATTGTCAATGCCTTCGCCCACCCATCCACTGTAGTAGTCGCTGGCGGGGATGCCGTGTGTGGGGGACGCGATGGCGTCCAGATAAGTGATCATGACCTCGTTCCATCCGGTGAGTCGATTGGCAATATGGAAGGAGTATTCTGGCGACCAGTGCCAATAAAGTGCGTCCCGTTGGGGCGTTGCTCGAAACGAGTTCCAGTCCACCGCTCGCCAAAGTCTCGTGATGCGCTGGTACAGCGCCTGGCCCGATGGGCCGTCCTGCTTGAAGTATTGCCGAGCTGCAAGCAGCCCTTCCATCATGAAGGAGGTCTCGACCAGGTCCGCGCCATTGTCATACACATCGAAGACCGGCAATCTGCGTCCAGTGCTGCCGCTGAGGAAATGCGGCCACACACCGTGATAGTGGTCCGCTGTGGAGAGAAATTGTGTGACCCGCATGAGCCGGTCGATCGCCTGCTGGTGAGTGATGAAGCCGCGATCGGCAGCTACAATAATGGCCATCACACCAAAGCCACTCGCTCCCACGGCAACGATGTCATCATTGCCAGGCGTGTTTTCTCGAGTCATGCCCGAGTGCGGTTCGGCTGCTTCCCAGTAATAGCGAAACCCAGCCTCCTGCACCATGGTCAGCAGTTCATCGTCGGTCATCGCATGCGTGGTCGCACTCACCGTTGCCGATGGGGCCGATTCGCGCAGGGATGAGGTCCGCGCCGTAACCCGATAGGAAGCCGTCAGGGGAGGATTTCCGGTGTAATCGCAGAAGCGGTTTACTCCCGGCCGCTGCACGCCGATGGGCCGGAACGGCTCCCCGCCGACCGACCGATAGATCACATACTGTGCCAGTGACGGATCTCCAACCGCTCCCCAGGTAATATCCATGTGGCGTTCGTATCCCTTTGCCTGCACACTCGACGGAGTGGGTGGTGCAGGCTGTCCTGGGGGCGAGTCGTTCTCGATGCGGATGTCATCCAGCAACAGCGTGTGTGGCTTCGCATCCGCATTTCCCTGTACCAGGATCAATGTGTTCATGCGGTGGGGCTCAAATGCGTTCACCGAAGCGGTCGCGAAAGACGCGAGGGGAATTCCCACACGTATCCAACTGCGTGGCTTTATGTCTCCCGTGTAAGCATCCAGAGCGAGCGGCTGGGTAAAATTACTTTCCGCATCTCGCAACGCGAGATGCGGAAGGTCAACGGCGCGGATGCCCTGCGCAGCATAGACCCAGAGGAAGAGCTTAGCTCCAGGAAAAAGCCGCATCCGGTTACGCCATTCGTATAGCCGCACCTCGGCGGACCAGCCTCCGTTCGCAGCCGACTCCCATTGAAGTTTAAGCGCGTTCGGGGCACTGATGAAAGTGTCCGTTTCCACCGGAAGTCTTCCGTCTACGAGTTCAAGGGTGCTGGGAGGAGTTACTTTGCCGCTGCTATAGAAGTAATTCCCGGGCGAAAGGCTATTCTCGAAGAGAACCTGATCGGAGTAATTGTGGTCTGCGCGAGCGCGCGTGCCGGCGATGAGAAAAGCCAGCAGGACCAACCATGCAGTTACAACTTTTCCTTTGAGTACAACCTTTCCTTTGAAATAGATCATCTCATTCACTTTTGCTCTCCGTGACGTGGCTCTGTTGGTTAAGAGGAGGAGATGAAATCCGCGGCGGGGAGGGCGAGCCCTAGGGAGCCCTTGCTTGACAGCCCCATATTCGGCTGGTAACAATTCTAGCCGAGCGCAACCGATTGCGCACAGGTGAATGGAACCGCCGAATGAAGAGCGGACCGCTCACTGCCGAAGAGTCATTAAGACCACGATCGATTGACCAGATCGGATGAAGGCGCCCTCTAGGCGCCCAGCGATCGGCGGAACGAAAGACAATTCGTCACTTTAGGAGAGCCAAATATGCACAGTATCGATCGTTATCAGGAGAAGTTGCGTTCGCCGCTCAAGAGGCTGTCTGCATTTCTCTTATGCATGGTCGCGATGTCGTGGCTGAGTCCCGCGCTGCATGCCCAGTTCCGCACCTCTATCCAGGGCGTGGTAACCGATCCTTCGGGTGCCGTGATTCCTGGCGCCAACCTGACCCTCACCAACAACGGCACCGGCGAAAAGCAGGTCCGCACCAGCGATGCCAGCGGGGTCTACAACTTTAATGCGTTGCCGGCCGATAAGTTTAGCTTGGTCGTTACCAAGGACGGTTTCCAGGAGAAGGACCTTCTTCAGCTGCAACTGATTCCAGAGCAGCCGAACGCAATCAATGTGCAGCTCACGGTTGGACCGCAGACTCAGACGGTGACTGTCGATGCCTCTACGGAGTCTGCAATTGACACAGAGACGGCTAACAATGGGCGAACCATTTCGGACAATGAAGTACAACACATGCCGGTCTATGAACGCGATGTGACCAGCCTCATTCAGCTGGCGCCCGGAGTTCTGGCCGATGGAGCGCAGCAAGGGGGAGGCGGCGGATTCCAGTCTCCGGGTACGCAAACCGGGGCCTCATCCAATGGCGGCGGCAACTTGGGACATTCGAGCAGTATTTTTGCCACGGAAAATGGAGCTTCAGCAAACGCCAATGGTGGCCAGTTTGAGACCAACGGATACACCATCGACGGTATCAGCACGGCGAGCGCCGTCTGGGGTGGAGCGACGATCATTACTCCCAGTGAAGATTCGGTCGGCAACCTCAAAATCGTCACCAATGCCTACGATGCTGAAAACGGTCGCTTCTCAGGTGCGCTGACCGAAATCACATCGAAGAGCGGGACCAACGATCTCCACGGAAGCTTCTTCATCCAGATCACTCGCCCTGGATTGAATGCGTATCAGCGTTGGAATGGCCCTTCTTCGGTACAGGCATTTGATCCGACAACTGGCGCCAAACTGACAGCCGACGAGCGTGGCCTGCTGCGGGATGAAGATCGTTACAACCAACTGGGCGGCAGCATTGGTGGACCCATCTGGAAGAATCGGGTCTTTGCCTTCTTCGCCTACGAGGGACAGAGCCAAAGCGTGGCGACGACCGGCACGCAATGGTTCCCCACCTCGGCCCTTACGGCGTTGGCGCCGGCAAACAGCATCGCCCACACCTACCTCAACTTCAAGGGAGCAGCAGTGGCTGGCACCGTCATTGCCTCGGCAACCTGCGCAGATGCCGGACTCAGCGAAGGCGTAAACTGCAGAACCATCGCGGGTCAAGGCTTGAACATTGGTTCGCCGCTGACTACCGGCCTGGGCACCCAGGACCTCACCTACGTGAACAATAGCTCACCCGGCGTCGGCGGTGGACTCTCCAACGTCCCGGATATCGCTCAGTACACCATAAAAGACCCGACGAGTAGCGATTTCAAACAGTACAGCGGACGTCTCGACGCCGACGTGACCAGCAAGGATCATGCGAGCTTCGCGATTTACTGGGTTCCCGCGAGCACGACCACGCTCAACGGCGGCCTGGGTTATCAGCTCTTCAATCACTCTCAGACCAACGATGCGTTCTCGGTCATCTGGAACCACACCTTCTCGCCCACTTTCCTGAATGAAGCCCGGGCCAACGCTGCGGGGTGGCGCTACAACGAGCTTGCGAGCAACCCTCAGGCCCCTTTCGGTCTGCCGCAGGCCCAGCTATTTTCCCCGAACGGCACTGATCAAATTGGCAGTATCACCCTCGGTTCTCTCGGCGTGCCGGCGCCTAACCATCTGGACCAATGGACCTACGGCTACAAGGACGTTGCCACCAAAGTGCTACACGCGCAAACGATGAAATTTGGCTTCGATTTTACCCGGCTTTACTATTTGAATGATCCGATCGGGGCGCCGCTTTACACCTTTTACAATCTGTGGGACTTCATGAATGATGCCCCAGAGGGGGAAAGTGGTCCGTTTCAAGCCAAGACCGGTCTTCCCGGCGGCTACCGCAACGATAACCGCGAGAATATGTACGGCATCTTCTTTCAAGACGACTGGAAGGCTCGACCCAACCTTACTTTAAGCGCCGGTCTGCGCTACTCCTACTTCGGGCCGCTCACCGATAAAGACAACAATATGGGAGTACTCACCTTCGGCAGCGGGTCCGACCTTTTGACCGGTATCACTATACGTTCGGGAATCTCCGCTTGGACAGCGCAAAAACTCAACTTCGGCCCTCAGATCGGCTTCAACTGGGCTCCGACTCATTCCAACGGTAAAGTGGTTTTCCGCGGCGGTTACGGCCTGAACTATAACCAGCAGCAAATTGCAACCGCCAACGCTTACGATGGCAATCCGCCGGGAACCAGCTCCGTTCCGGGCACCAGTAAGAGTCCGACGCAGATCAATCCGAATATCCTCTACGCGGTTTCGAGCAGCCCAACTAATATTTTCGGTTTTCCGGCGAACCCAAATGCCATTTCGACGTTTAACTCTGCCGGTCTACCGACAGCAGGTGGCGCAAACATTGGCGCCCTCCCCGGTCACTTACCCACTGAGTACACGCACCATTACTCACTCGACATGGAGATGGATCTGGGGCACGCGTGGGTCGCAAATCTTGGCTATGTGGGCAGTTCCGCTCATCACACTTTGTACAACTATGACTCAAATGCTTTCGGAGACATTGTCGGGGCGCCGCTGAACCCTCTGGTAAATAGCATCAACACCTTCGGCAGCCAGGGTAAGTCGAACAACAACATGATGCTCGCCGGGATCAAGCATCAGTTCTCGCATACCTTCTCTGCGGAAGCGCAGTATGCCTGGGGCCACAGCATGGATACCAATTCGGGCCCGTATTATCGCGATCCCTATCTGTACGATACGAAGTACTCCTATGGGCGATCGAACTTCGACGTCAATCAATCTTTCAAGGTTTTTGGTGTCTGGCAGCCAGTTATCTTTCACGGCAGCCATAACTGGGCGGAGAAGATCGCTGGTGGATGGTCACTCAGCGGCATCGCGACCTTCCACACCGGCTATGGGTGGACTCCAGTCTATACTGCGCCACACCAGATCTACTGCAATAGTTGCAACTATGGATACCAGAACCTGCGCCCTACTTATCTCGGCGGAGCCGGCAATAGCACCAGCAACAACGCCTTTAAAACAGGAAGCGATTTTCCCAGCCCAGGCACCGCAAATACGGGAACGAATAACAATGAGTTCCTGAATAATTATTTCCAGGTTCCGGACTACACGAATGCGATCGCAGATAACCCCGGACAATCGGCAACCAGTTTCATCCCTCCGCCGGGAATCGACCGCAACACCTTTCCCGGTCCCGACTATCGTGATGTGGATCTCAACGTCGCCAAATCGTTCGGATTGCCCAGCATGCGGGTGATTGGTGAGAATGCCAGGTTCGAAATCAAAGCCAACCTGATTAACGCCTTCAATTTATTGAATATCAACCCCAGCCAGCTTTCGACTAATGTCGCAAACTCCAACCTTGGTCAGGCATCAGCCGCACTGGGATCGAGAATCATCGACTTCCAGGCGCGGTTCAGCTTCTAACCTGGCAATGGTTTAACGAGACTAACGCGAATCAAAGGGCGGCCTCTTAGTGTCTTCCGGTTCCACGCAGACACTAAGAGGCGACGCAGCGAGCGCGACTACTCCACTTGCCGAAGATCGATTCCAAGTTGCTGACACTTCTTGTACAGGTGGCTTCGCTCGAGCCCTAGCGCCTTTGCCGTATTGGTTACGTGGTGATGATTGCGCTCCAATTCCGCCAGGACAGTTTCGCGTTCAAAACTGGCCACGCGCTCTGACAAAGGTCCGCGCGAGAAGAATGAAGAGGCAGCGCCGCCGGCTACCCTTTTTGCATTCGGCAACGCCAGCTCAACTGCGCCCCGGTCCACTTCTCCTTCCGCCAGCAGGAGAAGCCTTTCCACGACATTTCGTAATTCGCGGATGTTTCCCGGCCATGCATACTGCTGCAAAGCCTCGATCGCTTCGGGAGCAAACCGCAGCGTCTTCCAGCCGTTTTGTGCGCATACCTGACGCGCAAAATGCTCTACCAGCGCCGGGATATCTTCCTGTCGCTCGCGAAGTGCGGGAAGCACGATCGGGAACACATAGATGCGATGGTATAAATCACCACGGAAGGCGCCCTGCTTTGCCAGCTCCTCAAGGTCTCTGTGCGTCGCCACCACAACGCGAACGTCCACGGTAATCGGTTTGTCCCCGCCAATGCGTTCGACCTCTGACTCCTCCAGCACGCGCAGCAGTTTGGCTTGCATTGCCAAGGGCATGTCGCCGATTTCGTCGAGAAACAACGTGCCGCGGTGAGCCTGTTCGAACTTACCTATGTGCCTCGTTGCCGCACCTGTGAAAGAGCCCTTCTCGTGGCCAAAAAGCTCCGATTCGATCAGCTCCGTTGGAACGGCTGCACAATTCAATGTAACGAAAGCGCCACCAGCGCGAGGACTCTTCTCGTGCAACGTGCGTGCAACCAATTCCTTGCCCGTCCCGGTTTCGCCATAGATGCAAACCCGCGTTTCACTGGCGGCAACCCGTTCAATTTGTGCCATCACGCGCTGCATCGTCTTACCAGAGGAAACGATCTCGTGTTTGCCGATGCGGCGGCGCAGTTCAGTATTCTCAACTTCGAGACGTTTCAGCTTCAACGCATTCTCGACCGTCAACAGAAGCCTTTCCGTCGAGAGCGGCTTTTCAAGAAAATCCATCGCCCCCAGCCGCGTGGCCTGCACAGCCATCTCTATGTGCGCCTGCCCTGACATCATGACGACTGGGGTCGTCACGTTGTTCGTTTTCAAGTCCTGCAACAGGGCAATTCCGTCGCGTTTGGGCATCACAACGTCAGAAAGGATTAGATCGAAAGCGCGCGACTTCGCCAGCTCCAGCGCCTTGACGGCGTTGTCGCAAACGGTCGCTTCATGCCCAGCAAGGCGGAATGCGCGCGACAACGAGGCAAGCGTGTTCGCTTCATCATCCACGATGAGGATGTCGGCTTTCGAGTTCATGCATGCGCCTCGCTCGCGATCGGCAATGCAGGCAGCTCGATGACAAATGTCGCGCCCCTGCCCTGTATGCTCTCTACTGTAATGGTTCCATGATGATCGGCGACAACGGATTGCACAATCGCCAGGCCAAGGCCGGTGCCGTGCTGCTTAGTCGTGTAATAGGGAGTAAACAAACGCTGGCACTCCTCTGGAGTGAGCCCGGTGCCAGTATCGGAGATTCTGATCTGAACGACATTGCTTTTCCTTAACGCAACCGCCGTTAGGGTACCGCCTTCCGGCATCGCGTCGATTGCGTTCAGTACCAGGTTTGAAAGCGCCCGGTGCAATAACTCAGCGTCCGCTGACACCATCAATGGATCCGTTGCGATCTCGGTCTTCAACGCAATCGGCCGCTCTCGCTGATCGAGCGTGGGGGCAAATAACGCTAAAACGCGTTGCATCACTCCTCGCACGTCAAGGTTCGATTCCTGAGGCTTCGGCATCTTTGAGAAGTCGCTGAAACGGGCAATGATGGTCTTCAAATTCGCGATCTCTGCCATCAGAGTCGCAGTACTCTCCGCAAAAACCTCGTCACACTGCTCTTGAGGAAGGTGCCTGGCCCGCACCATGTTTTCCACCGTGAGTTGCAGTGGGAAAAGCGGGTTATTCAACTCGTGGGCCAGCCGCCGGGCCAGCTCTCGCCATGCAGCAACCCGCTCTGCCTGAACCAGGCGATCGCGCTGCTCGACCAGCTGCGACGTCATGCGATTAAAGCTGTCTGCCAATAAACCGACCTCGTCGTGGGAACCTACCCTCACTTGCGTCTCCCAACGCCCATTTGCAACCTCACCCGCCGCCCGGGCAAGCTGTTCAATCGGCCGCGACACGCGCGCAGCGATCCATAAGCTGGCGGCGATGGCGAACAGAATACCAACCCCGGCAACTCCATAAGCGATCGCCTTGATGTGTTGTTGAACCTCCACCATGCCTCGCCTCGAATTGGCGACGATCAGCACGGCCATCACGTGGCCATCCTCTGCCTTCAGGGGAATCGCGGTCACATCCATGCTGTCCTCGAGATTTCCGCTCGGGTAGACGACAGCATTCGAATCCAGACCGCTCGCCCGCGACTGATCGATCAGCGATTGGTAGGGCGCTGCGTTGTCCACATCCCCGTTCACGCCGGCCAGGCCGTGAGGGTTGAAACCCGCGTTGAAGTTTCGATAGAGAAAGATCTGTGTTCCTACCAGAGCGGGCAGACTCATCAGGAATTCGCGGTCAAGCCTGGTCCCGCCAACCAGATATACCGCCTTTTCACCGCCGCGCACCGAGCGAACGGCAAACAATCCAATCTGCGAAGAACCATCCGGAAGGCTTTCCTCTTTGAGAAAAGGCTTACGGTTCGCTCCGGTGACAGCCGTCTCCTTGTAACCGAATCGTGCCGGCCATTGTGATGAAGACACAATACTGCCGTTAGGTGAGACAATTTCCAGAAAATCCAATTGGTATTCCTGTGCCAGCGCCGCTGCACGGTTGAGATATGGCGCAGGATCACCTCCGTGCCCCAGGTCGAATGCGATGCGGGTCACCGCCTCGCTCGCGGCCATTCGATCGAGCGATAGAGCAACCGAATCCGCCCGTCGTTGGTATTCCCGCCGAAACTGGCCGACAAAGTCAGCGGTTCGTTCTCTGTCAATCTTCTCGAATACACGGCGCACACGCACTGAAACCGTCCAGCCGACGGCTGCCACCGTGACCATGACAGTCACTGCAATCATGGCCAGCATTTTTTGCCGGAGATTCACTTTGCACCGTCGAGCGAGACATCAGCAATCATCGGTGTGCCGTCGCCTGTCAATCGTAAATCCCGAACCCGCTCACTGAAGGCAAGCGCGCGCGGAAGATACAGCAGCGGGATGGCTTGGTATGTCTTGAGAAAATCACGCTCTGCCTGGTAAAGCGCCTCGGGGTCGCCTTTCTCTTCCGGTACTTTCTGACCGAAGTTTTCCAACATTTCATCCAGGCCGGAAGCCGCGTCTCCCGCTTCCAGGTGAATGCGCTTCAGCACCAGGTCTGCAGTTGGTTGGCTTGAAGCAGGCCTGACCTGTGCGTTCAATCCTGCCTCGCGCAAATTCAGCACGATTCTCTCAGCAACAAGCTGCGTGCTTGCATCCGGATTGTCGATAGTGAGAACCAGAGGCGGCGTGCTCACTCCAGCCCGATAGTTCCGCGCACGCGTTATATCGCGCTCCGTGGAAAAGAGAAAACCATACCCGGTAAGGTCAGCAGGCAGCAGGCTTCCAGTAGGCTCTCCTTCTTTCTGAAAAATTACATTGAAGAGTGCGCTTCGATCCACCGCAAGCGCGATCGCCTGTCTTAGCTGATCGTCGTGCAGAGCGCCTTTCGAGGAGACGCTCAAGACCAGCAGATCGGTGGGGCGAGAGGCCAGAACCATCAAACGATCCTGCACCGCCTGATGAAGCAACTCAGCCGGAACCTCAACCATGTCCGCGCGCCCCACACTCAGGTCCAGCCATTGGTCCCGCAGGCCTCGCTTGCCCTCCACCTGAACCGTGTCTACAAACGGTCTTCCTTGCCAGTAGTCATTGTTTGCGGCCAGAGACACCACCTCATTTGTAACCTTGGTGACGCGAAATGGCCCCGTGCCAGATGGCTCTGCGGCGTCATGCTGGCGAGCAATGAGGTACATACTGCGCGCCAGCTCGGCAGGCAGCTGCGGCATGGCTGAATCGCCTACGAAGACGAGAGAATTGCCGACAGCAGACAATCCGGTCCACGGGCATTGCTTTGCGCACGATTGCGACAGCGAGAGTGCCACGGCCGCGGGTGTCAGCGCGGCTCCATCGTGAAACCTTACCCCCGGACGCAGCCAGAACTGCCAACGATGGTTGTCATTTTGCGATTCCCATCGAGTGGCTAACTCAGGCAGCACAACACCTGAATCATCTAAGCGCGTCAAGCCGTCGAACACAAGTCTACGAGCAATGCCGTCCGGAACCCGCCACGGATCGCTCTGCGTTTCAATGCGGAGAGCGCCGCCGTAGCGCGAACGTGTGCGCGCGCCGGCGCTCAGCGTCAGGCAGACAACCAGGCTGCTAATTACAAACGGCCGAAACATTGTAGGCTTCATATTGCACTGGTTGCTCCTT
>Ga0302326_10023125_pt1 | contig 12683 bp, 14 predicted proteins | sample Palsa_T0_3_FD_202264 | JGI IMG/M metagenome (GOLD analysis project Ga0302326, IMG submission 202264) | Peat permafrost microbial communities from Stordalen Mire near Abisko, Sweden - Palsa_T0_3 | ecosystem: Environmental > Terrestrial > Soil > Palsa > Peat permafrost | place: Sweden: Abisko... | reverse complement strand
GAGTGACGCAACGCCCCCGGTGTTGTGCGAGGACAGGCAAAGCCAGACGACAACACCTTGCTGGAGATGGCCATCGTCGGCTATCAGAGAGAACTGGGCAGGATCTCAGCGAAGATAGCCGATATCAAGCAGCGACTGGGCCAGCGTCAATGGATCATGCGGGCCCGCAGAAGCGCCGCACGATGAGCAAGGCGGGTCGCGTCAGGATCGCCGCCGCGCAGAGGCAAGATGGGCGCGCGGAAGAAGCAACAGGCGCTACCGGCCAAGCCAGGCGAACCGGCGAAGCCCAAGAAGCGGATGATGTCGGCGGCGGGGTTGAAGGCGATCACGGAAGCCATCACAACGCGCTGGGCTACTTACCGGAAAGCCGAGAAGGCGGCGGCTTAATCAGCCTGTCAGCCATCCGCAAAACGGCGGTAGCGGCGTTCGACAGCGGCTGCTGGCGCTGGAACTGGGGGGGCACCGATGCGTGGAAAGTGAGGTCCATCAGGGACCACCCTTCTGGCTCTAATGTTGGTTTCGCGCGTCGCTGCTCAGCCTGTCTTACCGGGTACGGCTTAGCTGACGCCGCACGGTGACTTCGCGGCGGAGATGGTGGAGGATATCAACGAATACCTGCTGCGTGCCACCGCGGATTCGATTGTCAGCTCCATCGCAAGTAACCGTGAGCGTTTGGCGAAATTATCGGAGCCGTCGATCCGCGCCTTCCGGTCACTGCGGTTGAATTCGAAGGCACTACATCGACGCCGGCTCTGGTCGCAGCAGGGAAGAACTGCAGAGTCTATTCCTTGCGCTGGCGCGTGATGGCTTCGAACGGCTGGCGGCGTTTGCAGCGGACGAGGATCCAGCCGAAAATCACTCATCGCATGCGCGAGCCCATCGACGGCGAATTCTGAGTAGCGCGCTGGATACCTACCTCAGGGCCGCCCTGATATCGAGTGAGAGCTGCACGCCCGCTGAGCATCATTGGTCAGCCGATTATAATCGGACGATGATCCCTATCAACTGGACCCGCAGAGACGCGCTGAAGATTTCTGGCGCGGCGATGTTCACGACGGTTGCGCGCGCCGGGCGCGATGCCGGCATCCCTATTCAGCCGGGGCCCTTCCAGGCAGAAGATCATTCGCTCGACAAGTACTCCTGCCCGGAGTGGTTTCGCTACGCCAAGTTCGGCCTGTGGGCGCATTGGGGGCCGACATCGGCGATCGGCGTGGGCGACTGGTACGCCCGCAATATGTACATGCAGGGCAGCCACCAGTATGAGTATCATCTGAAGACTTACGGCCACCCCTCTCGGTTCGGCTACAAGGACACCATCCCGCTGTGGAAGGCCGAACGCTTCGACCCCAAGGCCCTGGCGCGTCTGTACCGCGAGGCAGGAGCGAAGTACTTCGTCAGCATGGGCGTCCACTGTGACAACTTCGACCTGTGGAACTCGCGCAACCGCCGCTGGAATTCGGTCAAAATGGGCCCCAAACGCGACATCGTCGGCGAGTGGCACGAGGCGGCGCGCGCCGAAGGGCTGCGCTTTGGCGTCAGCGAGCACGTCTGGGGCAGCTACAACTGGTGGGAGACCAACAAGGGCGCCGACAAGCAGGGGCCCTACGCGGGGGTGCCCTACGACGGCAACGATCCCGCCAATCGCGATCTCTATTTTCCGCCGCACGCTCCGGCGCGGGAAGCCTGGGCCGAGCAGGGCAACGAACCGGAGGAGTGGAAGCGCGAGTGGTTCCTGCGGGCGCAGGATCTGATCGATCAGCACCAGCCCGACCTGTACTACGAAGACGGCGGCATTCCTTTCGGCCGCTGGGGCCGCCGCCTGGTGGCGCACTACTACAACCAGAGCCTGCGCTGGCATCACGGGAAGGCGGACGTGGTTTACACCGGCAAACGGCGCAGCGATTGCGCGGCCGGCACATGCGTTCTGGATGTAGAGCGCGGCGTGGTGGATGAAATCGCGGCGCGGCCTTTCCAGACCGACACTTGCATCGGAGACTGGCATTACAACCGCGAGGCGGTCTACAAGCCGCCGAAGACGGTCATCGATCTGCTGGTGGATATTGTCAGCCGCAACGGCAATCTGCTGCTCAACATCCCGCTGCCGGCGAGCGGCATGCCCGACGACCGGGAACTCGAGATCCTCGCCGCCATCACAGCCTGGATGAAAGTGAACTCCGAGGCGATCTATACCACGCGGCCGTGGAAGATATTCGGCGAAGGGCCGGGCATCCGCAAGAGCGCGCCAAGCGAGGGCTTCAACGGCACGCCGGAGCACTTTAACGAGAGCAAGCGTGTCGATCTCACGGGCGAGGACATCCGCTTCACGACGAAGGGCAGCACACTCTACGCCTTCGCCATGGGCTGGAATCGGGGAGAGACGCGCATCGCCGCGCTGGCTCCCGCGCGCGGGCTGGAACGGCGCCAGATCGCGCACGTCGACCTGCTGGGCTCGCAGGAGCCGGTGCGGTGGAGGCTGACCGGCGACGGCCTGCACATAGAGTCGCCTGGGAGCTGGCCGAGCGAACACGCCGTGGCGTTCCGGATTCTGTTTGCCTGACCGGGCCAGAAATTGGGTGACCAGTTGCGGCCGCGTGACTTGCCATTATCGTCCCGCCAATCCGTCAGTCGCGCCCAGTCTGGCGTAACCAGTTTCCGAGAATTAATGGAGCCGCCCTAAACCCGGCGCGGCGGGGGCTCGGATAAAAAGATAACGCGCTCCTTCTATCTCAATGCTGCTACAGTCGATGATGTCAAGGAGCGCATCGATCAAACGGATCGTCAACGCGCGTTAGGCACACTGAACTGGGGGAAGCGGGCGTGCGCGGTTCTTGTGCTGTGCACAGCGCCGGCGACGGCGTTACCCGCGCAGACTTATACGAGACTGTACAGCTTCGATGGCCCCGACGGTAAGAGCCCTGCGGCCGCGCTGACCCAGGGCGCCGACGGGCACTTGTATGGGACGACGTTGACTGGCGGACTCGATGGGGCTAACTGCATGTTGGGCTGTGGCACGATCTTCAAAACCACGCCGGGCGCCGCGGGGACCACGCTATACAAGTTTTGTTCCGAAATCGGCTGCGCGGACGGCTTCGCTCCCGGAGCGTCGCTGGCCCAGGCCACTAACGGCGACTTCTACGGTACGACCGAGTATGGCGGGGCCAACGCCGGCCCCGACGACGATGGCGCTGGCACGATCTTCAAAATCACTCCGAACGGCACACTGACGACGCTCTATAGCTTGTGTTCCCAAAGTGGTTGCACGGACGGCCAAACGCCGTATGCGGGGCTGGTCCAGGCAGCCAATGGAGACTTCTAACGGAACGACGTACTTTGGCGGGGCCAACGGCGATGGGACGGTCTTTAGAGTCACCCCGAGTGGCATGCTCACGACCCTATACAGCTTCTGCTCCCAGGGCTCTCCGGGCCACTGCACGGACGGCGCGTTCCCGAAGGCGGGACTTGTCCAGGCCGCCAATGGAGACCTCTACGGGACAACCAGCGCGGGCGGGGCGAGCAACTCTGGGACGGTCTTCAGAATCACGCCGGCCGGCGCGCTGACGATAATATACAGCTTCTGCTCCCAAAGCGGCTGCACGGACGGCGGCAAGCCCTACGCCGGACTGTTCCAAGCCGCCAACGGGGACCTATACGGGACAACGTATGGCGGTGGGGCCTGCTACAGTTCGAATGGCTGTGGTACGGTCTTCAAGATCACCCCGACTGGCGCGTTGACGACGCTTTACAGCTTTTGCTCCCAAAGCCCGTGCATGGACGGCCTCAACATCTAGGCGGGCTTGGTTCAGGCCACCGACGGGGACTTCTACGGGACAACGTATGGCGGCGGGGCCAACGGGCCGGGAACGATCTTCAAAATCACGGCGGGGGGTACGCTGACGACGCTATACAGCTTCTGCGGCCAATATGCGTGCGGGGACGGCGAGTCGCCCTACGCGGGGCTGATCCAGGACACCAACGGGGACCTATACGGTACGGCCAGCGCGGGCGGGGCCGTCGGCTATGGCGCGGTCTTCAACCTATCCGTAAGTTTAGGCCCATTTGTGAAAACACTGCCTCACCTAGGGGAGGTGGGAAAGTTCGTCGAGATCCTGGGGACCAACCTGACCGGCGCGACCGGCGTCGCCTTTAATGGCACCGTGGCTGTGTTCACCGTCAACTCTTCCGGTACTGCTATCTCGACCACGGTGCCCGCTGCCGCAACCACCGGCACGGTCCAAGTGGTAACACCCACCGGCTCGCTTTCGAGCAACGCGGCCTTCCGGGTGCTGCCGTAAAAGTCCGGCGAGCAATAGCATTGTGGAGGCATATCGGTAGCGGTCGAGTGCAACCAATAACTTCCGGTTGCCGGACAGCCGCCCATTGTTCGGGAACGTAAACACTACGGCGTGCGGGCGGATCAATGGTGGGATCGCAGATGTCGGCAGCAAACGCTATATAATTCCCAAATGTCATTCTTTCGCGGGATGCTCCTTGCCCTGGTGCTTGCTCCGCTGGCGGCCGCACAGCAAACCATCTCGTTTCCCGCCGCAGACGGTGGACGCGTTTGCGCCGATCTCTATGGTCAAGGCACACGCGCCGTTCTGCTCGCGCACGGTGGCAGATTCAACAAGGAGAGCTGGCAGGAGCAAGCTCGGGCTATGGTATCGGAAGGATTTCGAGCCCTGGCAATCGATTTCCGTGGATTCGGCTGCTCGACCGGTCCCGGCCAGTCTGACTTTGATCATGCCCCTTTTGAGAAAGACGTGCTCGCCGCGGTTCGCTATTTGAGAGCGCACGGCGCCAAAACGGTGTCGGTGGTGGGGGGGAGTTTTGGCGGCGGAGCCGCCGGCGATGCGTCGATCAAGTCCGCGCCGGGTGAGATTGATCGCATCGTATTTCTCGGCGCAGCGCCGAACCTCCCGGCAGAAAAGCTGAAGTCGCGGGCCCTGTTTATCGTCGCCCGCGATGACGCCAACGACAGCGGCCGACGCCTTCCGGGCATTCGTGCGCAATACGAAAACGCTCCTCAGCCGAAGGAACTAATCGTCCTGGATGGTTCTGCGCACGCTCAGTTTCTTTTCCAAACGGACCAGAGTGCGCGGGTGATGCACGAGATCCTGCGATTCCTATCGATGCCATAAGCGATAGATCGCCCCGGGTCGCCCAGCGTTTACTGGCTCCGGTCGGATCACGGCGCATTCGGGGGTTGTACGTCAGGGCTCAAAAGCAAGGAGCCACGTATCGCCGCGTGCTGGGCCGGAGCTGTATCCCCCGAACATCACCAGGATTTTGGCGGCGGCATCGTAATCAATACCGAAGCCATACCGGTTGGGCGGAACGGTAACTCTTTACATCACTGCGTTTGGCCTCAGTGATGAGCACGTAGCGCGGCAGGTAATCGTCGTGATCCAGCAGAACATGGGCCTTGACGCCGCCCTTGGCCCTGCGAAAACTTGGCCCACGGAAACAGCTCCAGGCACAGCGAAATAGTGGTCGAGTCGAGCGAGAGCAGCTTGTTCTTGAAACGGAACTTCTTTTTGCACTGCCCCAATCCTTCTTCGTCCGGGAACCGGTTGAGCGCGGTGTAGAACAGATCCTCGTACAACTTTGCGGGCCGGTGTTCGTTGGCGTAGGAAAGGGTGGATTTATTGGGAGCCTTGGCGATGCCGAGATGCGCCAGTTTGCCCAGACAACAGCCCAGGCCATTGCAAATCTCGCGTAGCGAATCGGCCTGGCCGAGTTGGCAGAACAGCATCGAGACCAACTGCGTCCAGCAGCTAAAGCCTTTAGCGCACCGTTCCGCGTCATTTTCTTTGACCAGCGCTCCGAACTCGGTCCGCGGAAAATGCTAGAGCGGTTGATTGAATAGACTCGCGACGTTTATGATGGCCTTGGCCTCCTTGTGGGTGGCGTCTGGCGAAGCTCCGGCCAAGGAATCATTCGCCGACGTTTATGATAGGAGGGCTTTTCTTTTGCTCAGGTGGGAATCAAACCTATTTTGGACAAGAGTGATCTTGCATCGATGCGCGCCCTGAAGAGCTTGAACCTGTATCACACCCTGGTGACCGAGAAGGGGCTGGCACGGCTCAAAACAGCTCTGCCCGATTGCGGCATTATTTTCGATCGCGACTCTACGCTGCCCTCGCGGAGGGGCCGGGGATAGCCATGCGGTTCGATGAGTTCCCCTGGCGCTCTTCATCACATCCGCGTCGGCTGGCGAACCGGACTCCTTGAGCTGGATCGCGGATGCTGGCGGCGCGGTTACGCGCGATGCTCAAGGCCGCGTGGTGGCTGTCGATCTTCGCGCGAGCTGGGCCGGCGACTCCGACATTGCCAGCCTCGCTGAGATTCCTACCCTAAGGCGGCTGGACCTGTCCCAGACTCGCATCAGCGATCACGGGCTAAGGCAGTTGAAGAGCGCGCCGGCTATTGCGGATCTGAATCTTCGATACGCGGAACTGATTACCGATGAGGGTATCTCAGCGTTGAAGACCTGGAAGCACCTGAAGCGGCTGGATGTCGAGGGCACAAAGGTTACCGATAGCACGCTTCGGCACTTCTCCGACCTGAGTACTCTCGAAGCGCTCAATATCGGTTACGTCCTGGTGACCGACGCCGGTCTTGAGGCGCAAGCCTCTCTGACTCATCTCAAGGAATTGACCCTCGGCGGCAACAAGCTAACCGATGCGGGACTTCAGCCGCTCAGGGAACTGCCCGGTTTGACCTTTCTCGATCTCGGAGGCGCACAACGCACGGACTCGGGACTATGGTCGGTTAGTTTCACAGAACCGGGTCTCGCAGCCATCGGCAACGCTCAAGGATCTCCGCCAATTGCGACTTACGGGCACGTTGATTGGCGCACGCGGTCTCGAAACGATCAAAAGCCTTCCGCGCGAACTGCGGGACTTACACGATTGCGCGCGGGTTGCGGACGACGCCATCCCGCTCCTGGCCGCGATGCAAACACTTCAGTCCGTGGACCTCACGGGCACCATGGTAAACCGCCGCCGGGCTTGCGAACCTGCGGCGAGCCAGGCCGGACTGCCAGACCCTCATGGCGCCCTCGAGTCCGAGCCCGGAGCCCCAGGTCGCGGAGCATTAGCCTACGCCAGTATCTCAGTCAGCTTCCGGTTGAAGGTTGGGAACGTACCGAGCCCGACCCCAGCACCTCGTCTGCAAGCGTGACATACAGATTGGCAATCGTACCGATAGTTTCAGTATGCCTGTCGGTAGCAAGACGTCCGGCGTGTCCAGCGACGATTATCGCCAGACCGTTGTTCTTGTGGGGATTCGCCTCGGCGTGCTCGTGCACGAAGGCCAGACAACAATGGTCGATGAGATTGCCGTCTCCTTCGGGTGTGGATTTCAGGCGTCCCAGGCCCATGCGGGTGACGATCCTTTTCCCGGAGGGACGCGATCGGTGAAAAGTCTCGGGATGTTGGCTGCTCCGGTATCCAAAATCCTGCGATAGCCGCTTTAACAAACTTGCGCAGGTCGCTGAGGAAAGCTCAGCCGCGATCGCCAGTTCGTCCACGGTGAAGCCCATTATTGCATCGGCATATTAGGTGAGAGCTTCCGTTCGAGCGCTATTGTCGACACCGTCACTCCGAGTCTTCGGTAACACCTGGTGGAGCCGCCAAGCTGAAAGATCCATCGCCGCCTGCACGGCTTGCAGCGCCTCCCGGATAGTGAAGCCCAAGGTCTCTTGGAACCGGCCATCGTGTTCCCCTTAGAGACCGACGGCCATTTGTTCGAGCTGGTGCGGATAGGCTTCTCCGCGTACCATGAGGGAATAATTCTTGGCTTCAAACGCCAGTTTGTGCAGCTTGCCGGTTCGTTCAAGTGCATCCGCCATCAGGTCTCTTTCAACCGCAAGATAATAATCCTGCAGCTGCCAAATCTCGTCGCACTGGGAGACCGTCGGCTTTTTCAACTCGCCCGAAGGGAATGGCTGAGCGGCAAGAAGGCCGGTGAGAAATTCGATGCATGCGTGGTGACGGTGGATCTCCGAGGACTCCTCATGGAACTCCTCACTCCGAACAAAAAGGAATCGCACTGTCAGTTGGGAGAGAATAGACACCGGGCTGTAGCCATGAACGGCATCTTTCAATAGCTGAAATGTTGTTGCCGGGGATGGTTGTTGCATGAGTTGGGAGAGAACAGAAATCGGCTTACTACCTTCGACGGCATCCTTGAGATCGGTGGCCGGCGGCTTCCGCATGGCTTCATAGGAACGGACAAGGCTTCACCTCATTTTCGTCCAACCATGGGGGTAGGGTGGTTATCCAATGAGCGCAAGTATCTTCGCCCGCACTTCGGCCAGTTGTTCCGGCGACACACGGCCCTTCGGTTTGGCATCCCAGCTACGCCAGTCCAGGCTCTTCACCTGATCTGCCAGGACCGCATTCGGCGGCGTGCCGCCGATCATAACCTCAAACGGATAGTTCTTGACCTGCATCGTCAGCGGACAGCAGATCATCAAACTCGTCTTGCCGTTATACGCCGCCGGACTCAGGACGAGTGCCGGACGGTGCCCGGCCTGCTCATGGCCAGTCTGCGGCGTGAAGTTGATCCAGACGATCTCGCCGGCGTCAGGCACGTACTGCTTTGCCATCACCAGACCTCTTTGCCTTCCGGAGGCCCGAAATCAACCGCCTCATGCAGGTTTTTCGCGGTGATGCCTTTCAGCAGATCGTTGAGAACGTACGTTTTTTGCCGCACCGGTTCGATAACAATCCTGCCTTTCTCCTCGCGCACCTCCACGACCTCGTCGAGATCAAGGTGCATGGCCTCCATCACGGAGGCCGGAATCCTCACGGACGCAGGACTCGCCATTTGTCAACAATGTAGAGACATGCACTGTTCCCGCCATCCGCGCACGCCCACGCGCAGACAGCATGAAGCGGCCCAAGGCGAAGTTTCCGAGAAAGGCCATGGAGAGGGCGCGGAAGATCGGTGCCGATCCCGATGCTTTCAATGTCGCAGGCAATAAATCTGAATAGAGCAATTGAAGCCGGGAACCAATAAACGGAAAAGTTCTGGCGCAGGGTTTTCCGCGCTTATGCTCACATCATCGCCAGGCGCGGGGCCGACGACACGACGTGGCACCTGATGAACACGGCGGCAGGCTACGCAAAGGGCATGGTGTCGCCCACAAAAGTCGAAATTGTGTGAGCAGGTGTGAGTAAAGAGGATGTAAGTCTATGAAAACATGGTAGCGCTAACGGGAATCGAAAGGGTTAAGTGCCAGACCTCAGCAGGCGTGAGCGGCTCAAGCCGTTCATTTTCTGTAACGCCAGTATAACTCCCCCAGCGTTCCCCCAGGCATGAATCCTCGTGATGTGACACCGGTGTGTCACCCATGTCGGCACTGTAGGTGCCCCACCCATCGAAGCGAGCCCGGTCAACAGCGCCAACCATGTGCAAGAATTGACAAGGGTATTAATGGCATGCCAAACTCCGAATAGGTGGAACAAAGCAGTGCAAATCCCGTCGGCGACGGCGGGCGGTTGTGAAGCGGTTGTGGCTGCGTAGGCGTTGACTCGACGGCGACGGATACCGAAAGGTATTGCGGATCGCGGACGCTGCGCAGGACTGGACGGCGGAAACCGGGCATATGTAAAGACGCCCGGTGGACGTGAAGCGGTCTGAAAGCCGTTGCGCAGTCCAGTTGTGAGACCGTGGCTCGGATCGTTAGACCGGTCGTCTCTCAGAGACGGCTACACAAGCGAGCCAGAACACCCATCAGCGTCCCCGAAGTCTGGGGATGAGCGACCGACGGAAAAGACGTTCGGCGCGGCTGATACCGAGGTAAAGGTATCAGTTCGCTCACTCGGGAAAAGGGATTTGAATTGGTCATGCCCCCTTCGGGGGCACATGGCCCCCCTCTGGGGGGCAGATGCGCCGACCCAGTGCTATTGATTGAAAGAAGCAACACAAACGTCGGCCATTGATGAACACCGCAAAAACAGACTGTCTGGGACAGACGCCAATCAGAGTATGTCGCAACTGGGAGGCCGAACGGTCATGATTCTTGCGACCAATTGCACTGGGTCGGCGCATCGGGGGGCTGCGTGAAGTAGATGGTCTGATAGAGATGACAGAGAGGGTAGATCGAGTGACGAAGCGGAAGGAAGCGAGAGGGAACACTGAGGGGAGCGATCTGACGGGCGTTCCCGGCAGGTGGTGCAATTAGTTGCACGGTCATCATCATTGACGAACCGAGCAATTTGAGTGGGATGGTTAGCAAAGCTGGCCGGGTACAACCTTGCCGCCATCCGGTTTGGAAATGGCATTCGCACGGGCGCACTCTCAGTCATCATCCACGTCGGCCCGCCAAGGGCCTTTCTAGAGTTCTTCTAGGCTCCGCTAACGCAATCGACTGGAGTCAGAATACCGACACACCCTTGGCACCGTGAATGGCTACATTGGGCCGATTGCACGGCCAGAGCGAACTGCAACAGCTCTCCTTTGGCTCTACGCCGCGATGTCGAACGCAGTGGGATGGAGCGGAATCTACCGCGTCTTGAAGTGTAGAACGACGTAGAAATGTAGAACGATGTAGACGGGTTCTTCGGCGGCTCACTTCTCGGCCCCGCCCTCCGTGCCGCCATTCTGTTCGGAGCATCGGTGGTTTCGCGCCGGGACGCCCGTGAAACCAGCGTGGAAAGACAAGTGTAGAATGGACCGCCGGACCGGGAACTGCCTTCGCGTGAGGCCCACGGGTGACTGACATCGCCTGCTTTCCTGAGCGAACCCGTCGCCGAAACTAGCTGGGAACCATCGTAAGCATCGCCGGGAAATCCGCCCTGAAGCACCAAATTGCAATCAATTGCAACGGGGGGCCGTGATACAGTCGCGCCGAAACGAAAGCCAAGCAGACTCGACTAGACTCGCGGAGCCATCACAAGGGTTCAGACCATGCGATTTTGTCGGCGTCACCGTGCAGTTCATCGAAATAGGTTAACAATTCCTCAATGTGGTTGTTGATGGCTTCGACCTGTTCCGCAAATCGCTCCATTTGATCGTCGGGAATCGCGAGAATCAGACCAGTGAGCAGCCCCGTATCGCCAGTTTGAAGAAGCAACTCGGAGTACCGGTCGCGCTGCTCCTGGGGTAGGTTTTTCAGTCCCTGCAAAAATGGGTGGGAGGTCCACCAAGCAATCTCTGGGACTTCGGCGAACGGATCACGCGGATATCTCGCCCGGAGCAGTGCTCGCCGCCGAAAATGTTCCACAGTTAGGTAGATTCGGATTGTATCGAGCTGATCGTCGTTCAATGCGTCCGCCGGGATCGGCCCTTCTGCACAACCGTTAACGATAGCGATAGTGTGGAGGACAATCAGCAGCCGCAGTTTCTCACTCTGCGCTGCGGCCTGGAGAACCTGCCCTGGCAGTCGTCGAAGGAAGCGGCTGAAGCCGAGTTCGGTTCCGTGCGAGCCCTGGGCCGCCTCGACGACATCGCCGTACATTCGCTGAAGAAAAGACTTCTGGTCTGCGGTTTCCTCCACATCCGGCTCTATGTCGTAGGTCCGTTGATTCAGCGCAGCCGCTACCTTGAGGAACGTGTCGTGGCTGACCGGTTCTCCGCGCTCCAAACGTTGGATGGTCCGTTCGGTAACGCCCGCGCTGTCAGCGAGCGCAAATTGTTTCCAACCCATAGCTTTTCGGGCTCGCAGCACCGCTTCGGCGATCTGGTCGGGTGAAACAGCATCGTACGCTTCGACGCCGATCATCTCTCGTATTCGATCAGCTCCATTCTTCGCCATGGACCCATTCTTGCGCCGAAGGCAAGCCGAAAGAAAGCATACTTTCCCGACAGCAACCCGACAGGATGAGAACCCGCCGCGAGCAGCCCTGCTGTTCTCGTCGCTCCAGCAAGAATCCGGGTCTCTGCCAAAGAATCCGGCGTGGCATGGGACAACTTCGACGGGAGCGGGCAGGACCTTGACCCGTCCCCGCTGCTAAATTTGATGGCCCGCAAGTAACTCATTACAAGCCACTTACGTCTTAATATATAGATACTCTTACGACTATCGGCGGTGAGCCGTCGCATGAGTACCTAATTTAGACAACAGGATAAGTACGATATGGAAGAACCGCGCAAAACTGTACGTCTCAAAGCGTTCAACGGTTCGGGCTGGCACAATGTCTCTCTGGACAGGAGAACGTGCGACTGCTCTGATTTCGAGGCGGGAACCGGTCCTTGCAAGAACCTCAATTCGGTGGGAATCTTTCGCCTCAGACCTTTCGTCGCAAGGGTCCGCCCCACCTTTTCGCAGGCGCTCTCAGCACTTGTGAAGTCCCTCCGAACACGGAGAGTGGAAGACGCCGTCTACTGGCTCGTTTATCTGGATTCATTTCCCGAAGGTCAGCATCGGATTCGGGTTGCCAGAAGGCTGCTCATCGGGTCAGCAGAGGATGGTCACTCCATCGCTGTGATGGAGAAAGTGGTCGATGGATTCCGGGCGATAAGTAAACGGCAGGCACAGTTGCGGGAACTCGTGGCCGAAGCTGTCCGAATTTGCAAGATCCCCAATTGGTGGCACCCGAGTACCGGCGGGCCTGACTACATCTACAGCGGTATGTGATTTCGCTACTCTGAATTGGGCCCTTTTGATACTCTGATTTGGCCCCACCTGTATAAATCAGAAACCATGTATCTTGTTTTGGGCGTTCGCGCCCGGA
>Ga0302326_10023123_pt1 | contig 12685 bp, 5 predicted proteins | sample Palsa_T0_3_FD_202264 | JGI IMG/M metagenome (GOLD analysis project Ga0302326, IMG submission 202264) | Peat permafrost microbial communities from Stordalen Mire near Abisko, Sweden - Palsa_T0_3 | ecosystem: Environmental > Terrestrial > Soil > Palsa > Peat permafrost | place: Sweden: Abisko... | reverse complement strand
ACGTCGCCTCTTTATTCCAAGTTGAAGGTCAAAGGTATCACAAACTGGATGTTTCACTCGCCGGAACCGGACATGGTCGTCTTTCTGCGCCTTCACAACCCTCCGCAGTTCGGCGATCGGCTGAACCGGTTCATGGACAACGAGGTAGCTCGCACACACGCCGTGGTGGCGGGGAACGAACTGGCCAAGGCCGGGTTTGCTTTGCGGATCATTCGACCGTGCTATGACGCCAACCAAAAACTCACCGGCTATGTCGAGTTCGGCGAGGAAATTGGCGGCTTCATTCACGAGATGAAGAAACAAACAGGAGACGAATACGGTCTCTTGCTGAGCAAGAAGTATGTGAATCAGAAGTTTTGGAGCGATTCGAGCGCCATCCTAAAACGGCGTGACAACTGGGGCGACCACCCTGGCTTCGTGGTAGCGGATAAGACCTCGACGAACGAGAACGTCATCGCATTCCAGGGAGATCTGGCTTCTGTGGCTGGCGAGGGCAAGGTTCTGGAGCGTTTCAACGATGGGAAATCTGTCTTCGTTCGCGGCATCTTTCCGATACGTGACGCGTCAAACCATACGGTTGGTGCGATGTTCGTTGTCCGGGATATTTCCAGCGTTTACGTAGGCATGAGGAATACGCAGAATCTTCTGATACTCCTGAGCGTCGCTGGTTTGGTGATCGGTGCCGTGGTTATGCTGACACTGCTCAACCGCCTGATATTCCGCCGCCTGGAGCACATCATCGTCGTCGCAACCCGCGTGGTTGGCGGAGATTTCCATACCGAAATTAAGGTCGGGTCGCGTGATGAAATCGGCCGCTTCGAGCAACTGTTCGAACAATTCCGATGCGTCTTTGTGGATCTGCTTTCGAACGTGCCGGAGTTTCAGGAGAAGGAGTAGCGGGGAACGCGGAATCGCGATACGTTGATTCTGACGCCCGGATCTTCCCTCTTCTCGCATCCTTTCTTATTCTTCTCGCCTCAGCTCTCATGCTGGCGCAGACCTGCCAACTTCCACCGGTTCCCGGCTAGCTAGTTAAGGAACGCCGGATTTAAACCTTCGACGCGTCGCGATGCAAAACGGACCTGGTTGCTGCGCTTCGCGCGGGTGCCGATTACGGGTTTGATCAATTTAGGCGCGAACCGCGACTCATTCCGCGCGCAGCGCTTCGACAGGATTGACGGACGCCGCGCGCCGCGCGGGGATGTAGCTTGCCAGCAGGGCAGATATGATGAGCACCACCGCGACGGCAGCGAGGATCGAAACATCCCAGGAGCGAATCCCAAACAAAAGGCTGCGCATGAAGACTCCGGCCGCGAGAGAGCAGGAGAGACCGATGACGAGTCCGGTGAGGGTTAGCCAGCCGGCTTCCTTCAGGATGAGTTGATAGACGGAGCCGCGGCCTGCGCCGAGGGCCATTCGCACTCCGATTTCACGGGTCCTCTGAGTGACGGAGTAGGCGATGACGCCGTAGAGTCCGACGATGCTCAGCACTAGCGCCAGTGCGGCGAAGCTACTCGCCAGCCACGCCGAAGCGCGATGCAGGTAAGCTGCGGACGATTCCTGGATCAGCTCCGGCATGGTGCCGGCGTCGGAGGTCACGATGCCCGGGTTGATTTTGTGAATGGAGGCGACGAGAGACGGCAACACGGAGGCGGCCTCTTGCGATGTCCGAACCACGATGGCAAAATCGGGCGAGGGCCCTTGATCGAACGGGGTATAGATGACCGGGGCGGCCTGCTGGTCCAACGCAATTTCTTTTACATCCGCGATCACGCCGACAATCCGGATCGGATTTTGCGGCCGTCCATGCCAGAAAACCAACTGCCCTAAGGGGTTTTCATCCGGAAAATAGCGCCGCGCCAGGCTCTGATTGATGATTGCTACGACGGGTGACTTCAGGTTGTCATTTTCGTCGAAATAGCGGCCACTGAGTAACTGGGCTCGGAGTGCAGATAAGTATTCCGCACTCATGGTCCGGTGCGTGGCTTCGTTGTTTTCACCAAGCGCCGGGCGCGCTTCGAAGCCGATCTGGGTGAGGCTGTTACCGCCAACGGGTAAATCATTTGCCGTACCAACGGCGGTAACTCCCGGCAGATTCCGGAGACGTTTCATGACGACTTTCTGGAACGCGACCGCTTGCTCGTCCTTTTGATAGTCGGGGTCGGTGGCAATGACATGCAGAGTGGCCAAGTGATCTGGGACAAACCCGATGTCAACGCGCATCAGCATGAAGAAGCTCTTGCCAAGCAGACCCGCGCCCGTCAGCAGCACCATGGTGGTGGCAAGTTCAACCACCACGAGTCTTGCTCCCAGATGACGCCATGTCGTTCCTATCCCGCCGCGGCCACCTTCGGCCAGGCCAGCACGCAGGTCGGCGAACGGAAGGCGGAGAGACGGGGTCAGCGCGAAAAGAATACAGGCGATTAGAATCAACGCCGCTGCGAAGAGGAACACATGCCAATTCCAGACAGTTCCGCGCAGATAAGGCATGCCGTCCAGCATGTCGGCGGGAATCAGCCTGAGGATCATTCGGCGGGTCAGGGTCGCGAGGAACAGCGCCAGGGCACTACTTACGGCCACCACCACAAGACTTTCGATGACAAACTGGCGCATCAGGCGGTTGCGGGCTGCCCCGAGAGCGCCGCGAACCGCGAACTCGCGCCGGCGATTTTCGGATCGGGACAGAAGCAGGCCGGTCACGTTGACGTAGGCAATCAGAAGCAGGAGGCCGGCTCCGCCGAGCAGCGTCAGCAGGATCGGTTGTATGTCGCCCAGGATCGCCGCACCCAGGGGAATAACAGTGGCGCTCCGGTTCCTATCCGGATCCGGATGCAACCTGGCTTCCCGTGCGGCGATGGCCTTCACTTCGGCAAGCGCCTGAGGCAGGGTGACGCCGTCTTTTAATCGCGCGACGACACCCATTACCATGCATCCGCGGTGCTGGGCGCAGGAGTCGCCGGCAAAGGGGTGAAGAGTGGTCCAGAACTCAGCGGCTCCGGTGGGCGCGAACTGGAAGTTGCGCGGCAGCACGCCAATGATCGTATAAGATTCTCCATCCAACGGGACGGTTTTTCCCAGCACATCGGGCTTTCCGCCGAACCGATTCTGCCACGCGGCGTAACTGAGGATAACGGTGGCCGGCGAGGCCACCAGATCCTGGCTCGCAGGACCGGCATCGAAGTCTCTTCCCAGCACCGGTGTAACTCCCAGAATGCGAAAGAAGCTTCCCGTCACGCCAATCCCATTCACCGGTTGCAGACCGGCAGGGCCGGTAAGGATAAAAGACTTGTCCTCATAGGCGGCGATGGAACTAAAGACGCTGTTGAAGCGCTCGAGGTCGATGTAATTGGGATAGGAATAGCCGGAGTGCCGGCCGCTCATCGGCCTCGTCTCAAAAACTCCCATCAGCTGTGAAGGGCTGGGGTACGGCAGCGGGCGGATCAACGCGGAATCCACGAAACCGAAGATGGCCACGGTGGCGGCGATGCCGAGTGAAAGCGTGACTATCGTTGTGATGGCGAAGCCGGGCGACTTCCACAATTGGCGGACAGCGAACCGGATGTCGGACCAGATGCTCTCGAGGTTAACCCAGCGCATGAAGACCTCTTTACTTGTTGGAGACTTCTCTCGGCAGCTCGGGCCAATCGAAGCTGGGGTCCACGTCCACCGGCACGCCTTTCACTTGTTTGAGGATGGCAGCTAACTGGGCGGGCATCTTGTCGTATTTCGCGAACCAGGCCTCGGCGCGTTTGCTGTCGCCGGTGGCTTCGATCTGGAGGAGTTCGCGAGCCAGGGCGGAAATGGCCACGGCCATCCGATCGTAATTGATGGCGTAGCGGCCGCCGGTGAGTTCGATGGCGTTACTCTCGCTGAGGTAGTTGAACTCCATCATCTCGGCCCGGCCATGGGCTTCGGCGATGCCGTAGCGCACGGTGCGGAATACGCCGGCGATATAGGACGCGTAATATTCCTGCTCGCGGCTGCTGGGCAGCGCGCCGTGATCCATCAGCCAGTGCAGGCCGTACATCCCGACGATATCCGCCTTGGCTTCCTCCAGTGCGGCATAGACCGGACCGACGGAGGCGCGGATATCCTGCTTTTTGCCTCTGACTCTGGAGTAAGCCGGTCCTAACCCGTGGGAGATTTCGTGGAGCACCACCGCGGCAAGGTAGCCGTCGCCCGACGCGGATTGCGCTTGTTCCGGGCGCATCACCTGTTTAGCCAGCGGCAGGATCACGGAATTGACGCGTGCGTCCATGAAGTTCTTGAAGAAGATTTTCTTGGTGCCTTTCTCGGCATGGATGCGCGGATCGTTGGGAAGATTGTCGGCGACGGCCTGGTAACCGTGACGCAGATCGCCGGTGCGGAACGGGGAATCCATCACCTCGAGCGGCGTGGCCTGTCCCGACATAGAGGGCTTATCGATGGGTTCGAGAGGCAGCGCGTTCTGAATCTGCGGGACGTACTTTTCGTAGATGGCCAGTTTCGCGCTTTCGGCTTCATTGCGGATGAGGACGGCCGCGCCCCAGGATGCCTTGACGCCGAGAACATCGTCGAGATAGGTTTCGTAGGGTGCGTAGATGAGATCGATCTGGGGATTCTTGAGGTCAACCCAGGCGGAATCGCTTTTATAGTAGTCGTCATCCAGCAGCGACGCGGCGCGGAGGCGAAGGAAGCTGGCAAACGCGGCATCGTCGGACAAGTCAGCCGCGCGGAGCAGAAGGCGGGAGGCTTCCCGCAACTGGGGCTGGTATTGAACGTGGTAGGGGATGGCGCGCAGTTGCTCGTGATCCCAGCGCAGGACGGTGAGCGGGTTATAGACCGCGGCTTTCTGATCGGGATGGTGGGCGACGAAGTCTTCAATCTGCGCGCGGGTCAGGCCGGCGGGATAGATTTCGCGTCCCCGGCGAAAGGGCTGATTGCCCGCGAACTGCCGGTTGTCGTGGAGCAGATCGAAGCGGCTGCCGTTGATCATTAACATGCGCTTCAGCTTCTCGTCGTGGGTGGCGCGCAGAATGCTTAAGCCTTCGGGGTCGCTCTGGTTCCAGTAGATGAGCTCCAACTGGCGGCAGGCGAGCACCAGCTCTTCCACCGTCTGCTTCTGTCTTACCGACAGGCCGGTGGCGTTGAAGGGCATCTTCACCGGCTGCCATTCCGCCAGCGTGCTGTCGAGGTCAGATGCTGCGAGCAGGGCAACCGCGAGCAAGGCCGGCAGGAGACGCATGCAAGGATTGTATTAAATGTTTCTGGCGGGGTTGTTGTTAGAATCATCGAGCGTGACCGGGCGACTCACATTGGCGCTGCTGATATTTTCGGCGGCTGCGAGCGCCGGGCAAAGCGGTTATGTGGGCAGCGACGTATGCGCCGGCTGTCATGAAGACATCGCCAAGACGCAGGCCCAGACGAATATGCGGCGGACGTTTCAGGGGGACGCCACGGACCAGCTGCCGGCTCACTATGTGGAGACACATGCCGAAGGACCCGGCCCCGAAATCCAATACAAGGTAACCAGAGAAGACAGCAAACCGACGTATCGCGTGCAGATGCCGGGACTGCCGGCCTACGAATATCCGGTGGAGACCGTTATTGGGGGGAAGCGGCATGGCGTCACTTTTCTGTACCGCATTCCGGAGCTGGGAGGATTGTCGCTGGTGCGCGCGCCGCTGATGGAAGGGCGCTACATCCACTCCGTCCTCGAGAACGGGCTGGCGCTTGAACTTGGTTTTCCGGAGGACAAGCCGACGAATTACGAGACGGCTTTTGGGCGGGTGTTGACGCCGAACCTGGAGAAGCGGTGCCTGAGCTGCCATCCGGCGCCGCGTGCTTTGGGAACGCGCATGGAAAGCGGGGTGGCCTGCGAGAGCTGTCACGGACCGGGCCAGGCGCATTTAGCCGCCCTGGGCGCGCATTCGAAAGACCTGCACATCCTGAACCCGGGTAAATTGCCGGTGACCGAGCGCATGAAGCCCTGCACGCAGTGTCACGCCGGCTCGGGTTTCGTCGAAGATCCGCTGGCCGGAAACCTCTTAATTTCGGACCAGGTGACAGCGTTGAGAAACAGCGAGTGCTGGCGGCAGAGCGGGGGGCAGATCACATGCACGAACTGCCACAATCCGCACCAGGACGCGCCGGATTCCGTGCTGGTCGCGCGCAGCGAAGTCACTTGTTTGCAATGCCATACGGCTACGGTTGCGAAGCATGCGGCGTTGTGTCCAGTGAACCGGGTGGACGGGTGCGTGGGCTGTCATCTGCCGAAGTCGATTCACGGGGCATTTCATCTGGCGGATCATTGGATCCGCGTGCATCCCGAGCAGACTACGGAGGTGACGGCGCATGACCCGGCGTGGCGGACCACGCTGGTTCCGAAGCATATGTATCTGCGCCATATGGTTTTGGACGACGCGGCAACGGCGGCGGCGCTTCAGCAGCAGCTGCGCTCGGGAGAATCGTTCTTTGAACTCGCGCGGGCCAGTTCAGTTGACCGTGCTACGGGCGTCAACGGCGGATATATGGGTGACCTGGAGGCCGCGCAGTTCGATCCGGCCTGGCGGGCGGCGGTGCTGAAGCTGCAGCACGGGGAGGTTTCGGGTGTAGTACAAGCCATGGGGAAGTACGTGATTCTGCAGCGGATGCCGCGCAATTTCCGCGAGGATGCGGACGCCAAAGTCACCGAGGCGCTTCAACTAGGGAAGGAAGGAAAGCCGCAGGAAGCAGTGGCTGGATTGGTAGACGCTTTGAAGATTTACCCGCATTTCTTGCGGGCGCTGACTTATTTAGGAATCAATTTCGCCCAAACGGGGAATCCGCAGACAGGCGCCCAGATCCTCGAGGTGGCGACGCGTCTTTATCCGAAGGACCAGGGTGCGCACTTCAACCTGGGAATCGCGTACGGGGCGATGGGGAGCGCGGATGAGATCGCCGAATACAAACGCACTCTCGAAATAGACCCGGATTACGTGCCGGCGTACTTGAATTGGGGCGGGTCATTGTACACGAAGGGTAAATACGAGGAAGCCATCCAGCTCTACAGGAAGGCGATCGAGATCAACCCTCTGAGTGCTTCACTGCACTACAGTCTAAGCGTTGCGCTGGATCAGATGAACCATAAGGAAGAGGCGGAGGCGGAGCTAGCGCTGGCGGCGAAGATCGACCCCAAATACGGGGCGCACTAAAATCCCCCCTGCACCGGAAGTTGACATGTGGTTTAGGGCGAAAGTGGCTATATCAACCTGTATGACCACTGGTTGCTGCAAGTCTTTCATTTCTCATAAGTTACGTATTCCATTCCTGGATCTGTAACAACGTTTAACTTACAACCTAACCCATTGAATAGAAAAATCTTATGGGCCTTAACAGTATCAAACCCCTTTAAACTTGTGCAGGCCCTAATACAGATCCATTATTGAAAGGCACAAGAGGTTTGTCTGGTCCCGCTGCGGGGAGGCCTCGCGCTTTCCTGAGGATTCACGGGCCCATGGAAGATTGCAAGGTGAAAGCCTTGCCAAAAAGGAGAACGCGAACAACATGTTCAGCTATCGTCGTTGCGGGCCCTGGTTGGGATTGGCAGTATTGCTCTTCGTGAGCGTCTCGGCCAGTTTTGCCCAGCAAGTGTTCGGCAGCATTTACGGAACAATTACCGATGCGAACGGGGGTGGGGTACCCAATGCAAAGGTCACCATTACAGATCAAAACAAGGGCACGGAGATCGATATAGAAACCGATGCCTCAGGAAACTATAACAAAGGCCAACTGATTCCGGACGCCTATAAGGTGACCATCGAAGCGCCTGGCTTCAGCAAGGTGATTTCCGACGTGATCACCGTCCGGGTTGACGAAGCACAAAAGTATGACGTTGCGCTGAAGGTTGGCGCGGTCAATACCGAAGTGGAAGTGAGCGCCGAGGCCCCGTTGCTGCAGGCCGACCGCGCAGACGTTGCGCAAACGTTTTCGGCGAAGGAAGTGAACGATCTGCCGAATATCGGCCGCAACCTTCAGTCTATGGAGCTGCTGAATCCGGGAACGGCGAAACTCGGTTGGCAGCACGCCTCGGATGAGAATCCGCAAAACAGTGTGCAGTTGATCGCCAACGGCCAGCTTTTCGACGCCATCGGCTATGAACTGGACGGCACGACCGACCAGGATCCGATCCTCGGAATCATCGTGATCAATCCGAATCTGGATGCGGTAAACGAGGTCCGTCAGTCGGAGCAGAACTTCGACGCGGAATTCTCCTATGTCGGCGGCGGTGTGATCAACTATTCGACACGCTCGGGCACGAACAGTTTCCACGCGGACGGTTTTGAAACGCTGCAGCTGAACACACCCGGCTTTACGACGTTTGCAGCGAATCCGTTCACGGGTTTGCCGGCGGCGACGTACCGGCAGAACCAGTTTGGCGGCGCGATCGGCGGCCGGATCATCAAGAATAAGCTGTTCTTCTTCGGCGACGCGCAGTTGAACCGGCAGTCCCAGGGCGCCTCGGTGGTAACAACGGTACCCGACGCGCTGGAAAGAACGGGGAATTTCAGCGAATGGCTCGCGAACAGCTCGGATTATACAATCTTCGATCCTAATACCGGCAATACGGCCACGGGCGTCGGCCGAACTGCTTACGCGAACAACACGATCCCGAAGAGCGAACTCAGCCCTCAGGCTATGGCGATCTTGAATTACTTCCCCTCGCCGAACTTTCAACAAATTGCCAACGAACCATTTGTGAATAACTATGCAATCAATGGAGCGGTTGCGATTACGGGGAATGCGTGGGACACGCGGGAAGATTATTACCTGAACGAGAAGAACACGATCTTCGGCCGCTACAGCCACTTTGCATACACCGAGCAGGCTCCGGGAGCGTTCGGATCGGAAGCGGGCGGTCCAGCGTTCGGTAACTACGCCGGTAATTCCCAGGCGCTGAACCAGAGCATCGCGCTCGGGTGGACGAACACGATCAGCCCGACTCTGATCAATGAATTCCGTTTCGGTTTCATGCGTTATCACGTGTTCGACGTGCCGAACGGTTACGGAACGGACCCTGCCGCCGCAGCAGGGATCCCGGGGCTGAACCTCGACAAGACCTATACGTCGGGAATGCCGTACTTCAACATCAACGTCCCCACAGGCGACGGACTCGATCTCGGCTACGCGCTGGGAGCGAACCAATGCAACTGCCCCCTGACGCAGACGGAGACCCAATACCAATTCGTCGATAACCTGACTAAGACGGTTGGAAAGCACAACTTCAAGTTCGGTGCGGATTTGCGGTATGCGGAGAATCTCCGGGTACCGAGCGACAGCCACCGCGCAGGTGAACTCACTTTCGCCGACGGCGCAACCGGCAACGTCTCAGTAGCCGGGGCGGGTGCGACAGATGGCATTGGATTAGCGACGTTCCTGCTTGGCGACACGACCTTTTTCCAACGCTACGTCAGCAGCAGCACCAATGCGCAAGAGCGTCAGCGGCGGTTCCTGTGGTATGGACAGGACGAGTGGCGTCCGACTCCCAAGTGGACCATCACGCTGGGTTTGCGCTGGGAAATGATTTTCCCGGAGAGCGTGAACGGCGCGGGTAATGGCGCAACGCTCGACTTGAACAACGGTCTAATGTATGTATTCGGAGTGGGCGGCGTGCCGCTGTCCGGCATTCAGGCTGAAAACTGGAGAACCTACGCACCGCGCGCAGGCATCGCCTATCAGCTCAACCAGAAGACCGTGATTCGCGCCGGCTACGGCTGGGGCTACGATCTCGGAGTCTTTGGTTCCACTTTCGGCCACAATGTCACCCAGAATCCGCCGGTGCTCAGCAACCAGCAGTTGAACGCCGCAGGCAACTACACCGACGTCTTCAACCTGGCTCAAGGTCCGCCCGCGCCTGCGGCAATCAGCGTCAGCGCCAACGGAACCTTCCCGCTCCCCAACGGCATCAATCCGAAGTTCCGTCCGGCATACCAAACGCTACCCGTCACCTACTTGTACAACCTTTCTGTTCAGCACCAGTTGACGAACAGGATTGCGGTAACGGCATCCTATGTCGGCAATGCAAACCGGCACGGTTTCCTGGGAACGGGCAACTCCTATTCGTTGAATACTCCGGACTACATCCCCGGGGAAAACAACAACCAGGAAAGACCCTATTACGCGAAGTATGGATGGACGCAGGATATCAGCTATTACGGGGATGACGCCAACGAGGAATATAACTCCTTTCAAGCGGCATTTAACGTGAATAACCTGGCAGGGTGGACGCTCAAGGGAAGTTACACCTATCAGGAGCAATGGGGCGATGGTTGGGGACCTGATTCGAACTACACGTTCCTTTACGACCGCTCGTTTGGCCAAGGCTACAGCAACACCTTGCCACGGCAACAGTGGACGCTGGCGCAAATTTATGCCATTCCGTTCGGACGCGGCTTGAAGTACGGTTCGAATCTGAATCGCGGTTTGGACACTCTGATCGGCGGATGGCAGATCAGCGGTGTAATGACTTATTACAGCGGTTTCCCGTTCATGCCATCCCTGGAGAACTACGGCTCGGGCGTGCTGGTACCGAACGCGGGACCGACGGGCGTACCCAACGTCGGGTCGGGAAGTCCGTATGCCGGCGCGCAGGGCAATCGCAACCAGTGGATTACGGGCCTCAGCAGCGGCGCCTACGCTCTGCCGGCCGCCGGGACCTTCGGGAACTATCCGATCAACACGTTGTTCGGTCCGCAATTTATCCAGCAGGATATTTCGTTATCGAAGACGTTCAAAGTCACGGAGCGGCTGAACTTCACGTTTAAGACGGAAGCTCGAAACGCGTTTAACCACACCAACCTGGGTCTGCCGAATAGCGACATTCAAAGCTCGAACGTAGGACAGATCACCGGATTGGCCGGCGGCGCGAATATGCGCTCGCTGCAGTTTGACGGCGCTTTCCACTTCTAGAAAGTACGTAACTCGTAAGTAAATCACGGCCGGCCAGAGTGAAAGCTCTCGCCGGCCGTTTTCTTTTGCCACAAGATCTCTTCCCGTAGCCCTGCCTACCTTGTTCTATTCTGTAGATGAAGTGGTTATCTGCTCTCGAAGCGAAGTGGTTATCTTGTGGATGGCGGGAATGACCGTTCTGCACGCCCAGCAGCCGTGCGCGCGATGCCATCCCGCTGAAGTAACCGCATTTGAAAAATCCCCGATGGCCCGGTCGGTTGGCCCGCCTTCGGTTTCCGAACCGGGCCGCATCGTCCACAAGCTATCCGGAAGCACCCTTACTATCGAGCAGAATGGCGCGCAGATGGAGCACGCGGTGGCCCAGCGCGGGGTGACTGCGAAGTATCCTGTGTCGTACTCGGTAGGCGCGGGGATGGTGGGATACAGCTACATGGTCCGCCTGGGAAAGTATCTTTACCAGTCACCCATTTCCTACTACTCGCAAACGAAGAGTTGGGATCTTACGCCGGGATACGAGAGCGAAAGGCGCGTCGATTTCACGCACCAGGTTTCGAGCGGATGCCTGTTCTGCCACACCGGCTCGGTGAATCTTGTTACCGGGACCGTGAACCAGTTCAACGACCCACCCTTCACGGCCATTTCCTGCGAACGCTGCCATGGCCCTTCCGCGGAACACCTGAAGAATCCGGTACCCGGATCGATTGTGAACCCCGCGAAGCTTTCCGGGGGCTACCGCGACAGCGTCTGCGAGCAGTGTCATCTGGAGGGTGACGCGCGAGTTCTGAACCCCGGTCGTGATTGGTGGGATTTCCAGGCAGGGAAGGCAACTGAGAGTGTTTTTGTCACCTATCTTAAGAGATCCGATCCCGGGAATTTGCGAGCCGTGAGTCAGAGCGAACTGCTGGCGCGGAGCCAGTGCGCGCAACGAAGCGGAGGCGCGTTGTGGTGTGGAAGCTGTCACAATCCGCATCGGGAAACGCAACACCGTGCGAAGGAAGTCCGCGATGTTTGCCTGTCCTGCCACGCGAACTTGTTCACGGCGGGGTTAACGACGGGACGCCATCAGCCGGCGTCCGAGTGCGTGAGCTGTCACATGCCCCGCCTGACTCCCACCAACGTGGCTCACTCCGCCGTGACGGACCATAGCATTCCACGAGTGCCACACAAGCAGGCGGCGGCGGCTCCGGGTCGCCTGCCGGAACTGCGGGCCTGGCGCGAACCGGCGAATGCGGAAGAAGGCCGCCGTGACCTGGGGCTGGCGTATTTTGAGTTGGCCACCAGCACGAAAGCCGCGCCGGATCTACGCGAGGCATACCAGATTCTGGCGCAGCTGCCGCCGAAAAAGAGGCTGGTGGATCCCGCAGTGGAGGCCGATCTGGGTTCGGTGCTGCTGGCTGAAGACCAGGTAAGACTGGCCGTTCAGTTATTTCAGAATGCGCTGGTTCTCGAGCCGCAAAACGCGCGGTATGCGTATTGCCTGGGAACGGCACTGGAGCGCGCGGGCGACTCTGGAAACGCCCTGAAAGAGCTACGCCGGAGTATTGAACTCGATCCCTCGCAACCGGACGCGTACCTGGCGTTGGCCGAGTTCTATAAGAGGAAAGGCCACGACGCCGAGAGCCAGGCGGCGATTCGCGAATATCTCCGGTTCATGCCCCAGAACATCGGACTGCGATCGACGAAATAGCCCGCGCGTTCGTCGATAATATGAGTTGCCTCATCCCTTTTCGCGACGCGGCTTCATCGGTTCCCTCTGCGC
>Ga0302326_10023122_pt1 | contig 12685 bp, 8 predicted proteins | sample Palsa_T0_3_FD_202264 | JGI IMG/M metagenome (GOLD analysis project Ga0302326, IMG submission 202264) | Peat permafrost microbial communities from Stordalen Mire near Abisko, Sweden - Palsa_T0_3 | ecosystem: Environmental > Terrestrial > Soil > Palsa > Peat permafrost | place: Sweden: Abisko... | reverse complement strand
CTGAAGGTGCTGTCGCAGTTCGCCGCGGACGCGGGTGAGCCGGACACGGCGCAGCGGGCGCGCGATTTGGCGCGGGCCCGGGGCATTCCCACGGCGGATTTTGACGTGAGGGTGGCCCAGGCCAGTTTCGCCGCGCGCGATTACCGGCGGGCGGTTCGTGCGATCGCCGTTGCGCAAACGGAAATCCCACCGGAGGACCATGCCTATGAGACCCTCCTGGCCGGGATGAAGGCGGTTGCCCTGTTCGGCGCCGGGGACGGGGGCGCCGAACTCGCGTATTCTGATTTTTTCCCGCGCGCGGGAGCGCTTGCTCCCATCGCCGGTCTCTATCTGGCTGACGAACTGCGCGGGATGGGGCTGGCCGAAAAGAGCCGGCAGTTGCTGGAGCGCGTGAGCGCCGAGACCCCGGACGATCAGCCACTGCTGGCCGCGTTGATCCGCGGCGATGCCGCCGCCGGCAATCGAACCGGACTGGTCACGAACCTTCCCCGGCTCCTGAAGATGCGAAAACCGCCCCGTGATGCCCTGGACGCCTCCCTGCGGTGCCTCGACCCCGCCCGGGACGCGGCCCTCCGCACCACGGTGACAAAGGCGCTGGCGGGCAGCCCGGCGGCAGCGCTTCCCGACAGCGATTGATTCAGCCGGATCCGGAAGTCCACTCCCGCTGCAGGATGCGCGCCCGCTCGATCTCCTGGGGAGTGAGCGAGGCGGAGCGGGACAGCACGTCGCCGATGATCGCGAGGGCCAGCGACTGGTCATGAACGCGGCGCGCCCATTGCGCATGGCCGATCTCAATCCATCCGTCGTTCGGCATCAGCATCCGCCCGAACACGAGAAATTTTCCATCATCGGGAGTCACGTGGTTCGCAATGGGGATGAGCGTGGCCATGAACTCGTACGCGCGCTGAAGTCCCTTGCAGCAAATAATCGCCTTCTCGCTGGCGTTGATCGCCTCGCGCGCCTTTTCGGGCGTGATCCCGGCGGTGTCCCCCAGCCCGGCGACCCCGGCGATTTCCTCCGCATTCTCCTCCCACGTCCATCCGTCCCGCGTGCCCAGCCGGATCGCTTCCCCGCAGTCGGCGGCAGCCTCGGCATGACGGCCCGCCGAATAATCGACCAGGGCCAGCGCTTCGCGCGGCCGCACGTCGTCCGGGGCCATCCGAATTGCCTGCTCCGCATAGGAGCGGGCCACATCGGGATGGTGGGCGATCACTTCCAGACGGGCCAAAACCGACGCCACGAAGGCCGGATCGGCGGGCGCGGGCGAACCCACCAGCGGCGCCGGTTCGATCGGACGGCCCAGCTCGTAAAAGTCTCCGCCGCGGATATAATTATAGAACCGCGAATTGATCGTGTCCACGCCGTCGCCGAAGGCCTCCCGCATGGCGTCGTGCGGCGTGGCATGGCGCGCAAACGCGTCAAGGAGCCGCTCCATGGCGTGCTCCTTCGCCATATCCTTGGAGAAAAGCAGGAAGTGGGCAAACCCCCACGACTCGACGAAAAACATGGATTCCCCGTGACGATCCGAAACCAGGTTCATATCCTTGACGCTCAGCAGATCCTCGATTTTTAGGAAGCGGTCGTTGTTGCCCAGGAGATGATTGGTGGCGCGCTGGAGGCGCGAGGTGTAGCCTTGGGGGGGCTGGCCAAAAATCTCCCGGTTGTTTTTGATGACATAGGCGCCGTACACCTCTTTCAGGCCGATTCTCAGGGCGTGCGGAATGTGCCGGTGATCCGCGCTCAGGAGCCATTCGACGCCGCCTTGGAAGATGAAACGCTGGTTCAGCTCATCTGACTCCCGGTCGGATGACGCCACCATCGCGCCCCAGCCGCCCGAGCCCACGAAGTTTGCCAGGTCGCGCATCGGGTTGCCGTTATCGAGGACCGGCGCGGACGCCCAGAAATCGGATGCGCTGCTGAAGAGCACCATGGTGAGCGGCCCCAGCAGCCGCGGATCCTCCGGCAGCCTTCCCTTCATCGCGTGCAGGAACTGGTTAAGGTTGGCCGCCCACGCGGCGGTGTCCGCCTCGCTCCTTTGCGAAACCACGGTGAAATCCCGACAGGTGTACTGGCACCATCCCGAGGTGTCCACCACGCTGGCCGTATGGACTGCGTAAACCGGGGCGCCGCCGAGCGCCAAGACAAATATGAACGCAATGGGGATCGATTTCATTGAGGTAATTTAAGTGCCTGAATTAGGGGGATTATTGTTCAGTTGTCACTGATCATTGTTCATTGTCCAGAGTTGTCAGCTCCGCGCTGACGAGGCGGGTTAGGGACAACTCGCCCCACCTTTCCATAATGAAAAATGAGAAATACACCCGGCGCGCAGAGTGGCTCGGCCTGGTCGCGCTGGCGGGATTGGCCGTTTTCTTCGTAGCGGCGTCCTGGCGCAAGTGGCCGGATACCCTGATCGATTTCAGCCGCGAACTCTACGTGCCCTGGCGCGTGGCCGGCGGCGCGCTGCTCTACCGCGACGTGCATGAAATCTTCGGGCCCCTGTCGCAGTACGTCAACGCCGGTCTGTTTGCGGTCTTCGGTCCCGGCCTGATGGTGCTGGTGGCGGCCAACCTGGCCGTCTTCGCCGCGATCCTTGCCGTTATTTACGCCCTCTTTCGCCGGGCCTGGGGCGCGGGCGCCGCGCTCGCGGCGGCCGCGGTCTTCATCGCCGTGTTCGGGTTCTCCCAATTCATCACGATCGGAAACTACAACTACGCCACGCCTTACTGCCACGAGGCGACCCACGGCATGCTCGCCTGCCTGCTGCTGGTCGCCGTGCTTTCCCGCTGGGTGGAGGCGGCGACGCCGGGGCGCAGCTTCCTGGCGGGCGGCCTGTTTGGCCTGACGGCGGTGTTGAAGCCGGAGATCATGCTGGCCGGGGGTGTGGTCACGTCCGCCGCGGTGGCAATGCGGTCCTGGCAGCGGAGGCCCTGGTCGAACCGCGCCACCGTCGCCTGGGCCGTCGGAGCAGTCCTGCCGACCGCGGCGTTCGCCGCTTATTTCGCCACCGCGGTGCCTTGGACGACGGCGCTGAAAATGGCCTGCCGGGTGTGGATGAGCGCCGACGTCACGACCCGGCAGATCAACGAACAGGTCCAGATCCGGTTTCTCGGATTCGACCAGCCGCAGGCGCATCTGATCGAGCACGTGGAGGCGACCCTGCTGGCCCTGCTGCTGTTCGCCGGAATCGCCGCGATGGCGTGGCTGGCGGATCGCGCCCCGCGCCCATGGCTGCGGTGGGTCCTGAGCGGAGCCTTGATTGGCGGAGTCCTCTGGCTCGCCTGCGCCAAGATCCACTGGATCAACATCGGCCACTGCCTGTTGGGCCTCACGCTTGTCTATATCGGATCGAGGTGGGGCGGCGCGCCCCTGCGACGCCAGTTTGACTCCGACAACGGGAAAACGCCCGCAGAGGCCAACCGGCGTCGCAGGGGCGCGCCGCCCCACCTTCGGATATTGATTGCCGTGCTCGCCGCCGTCCTGATGTCGCGGATGATTTTAGCCGGACGGATTTATCATTATGGTTTTTATCAGGCGGCGCTCGCCGGCATCCTGGTTCCAGCCGTCTTGATCGGAGAGCTGCCAGAGCGGCTGGGTCTCGGCCGATGGGGCCGGGGCCTGGTCGTGGCCGCCAGCCTCCTCCTCCTTGCTCCGGGCGTGGTGATGCTGGCCCGGAGATCGCTGCACCTGATGAGCCTTAAAACCGCCGCGGTCGGACAAGGGCGGGATCGCTTCTACACCTTCCCTCCGCAAATCAATCCGACCGGCGAAATGGTGCAGCTCGCCAGCACGTGGCTGGCCAAAATGCCGCCCGGCCAGACCCTGGTCGTGCTGCCGGAGGGGGAAATCATCAACTACCTGGCGCGCCTGCCCAGTCCGGTGCCCCCCTACGCATTTTTTGGCGCGACCACCAGCGACGGGCAGGAAAAGGTCGTCGTGGACGAATTGAAACGGCACCCGCCCGACTGGGTCGTGATCATCAGCCGGGACCTGAACGACTATGGCATCCAAAGTTACGGCGAGAGATCGGGCGCCGGGCTGGATATCCTGCTTTGGGTGGCGGACCACTACCGGCAAACCGTGTCATTCGGGGGCAATCCCTTCGATTCCCGGCAGTGCGGCGCACTCATCCTGAAACGAAAGTGACATGACCAACGTGCTGCTCATCCATTCCGACCAGCATCGCTACGACTGCGTCGGGGCCAACGGACACCCGTTCATCCGCACGCCGAACCTCGACCGGCTGGCGCGCGAGGGCATGCGATTCACGCATGCCTTCACTCCCGTTCCCCTCTGCACCCCCGCGCGCAATTGCCTGCTCTATGGCTGCTGGCCGCACCAGCACCTGGCCATCTGCAATTATGACACCGAGGCTCCGCGCGGGGCGCGCCAGGGACTGGTGTCGTTCAGCGAGTTGCTGCAGGCCGCGGGGCATAACCTCGCCTATGTCGGCAAATGGCACGCCAACGCGGTCCGGGAGCCGCCCTCCTACGGATTCAAGACCTGGATCGACGAGGGCGGCTATGCCGCCTGGCGCCAGGCCGAGGGCCTTCCGCCGCAGCCGGCGGCCAACGGCTGGTTTGGGGAAACGGATCCCTTTATCACCGATCGCCAAAGCCGCCTGGCCTGGGGGGCCGATCGGGTGATCGAGGCGCTGCGCCAGTCCGCCGGCGACCGGCGGCCGTTCTTTGTGCGCTGGGATCCCAGCGAGCCGCACCTGCCCAACCGGGTTCCGCCCCCCTATGACCGGATGTATCCGCCGGGGCGGATACAACCGTGGCCCGGTTTCGCGGACCCGCTGGACGGCAAGCCCTACATCCAGCGCAAGCAGCAGCGCACGTGGGGCGTGGAAGGCTGGAGCTGGGATCGCTGGCGCCCGATCGTCCAGCGCTATCTCGGCGAGATCACCCTGCTCGACGCCCAGGTGGGGCGCATTCTCGCCGCGCTCGACGGGCTCGGCTGCGGCGACGACACCCTCGTCATCTATACCTCCGACCACGGGGACATGTGCGGCTCCCACGGCATGATGGACAAGCATTACATCATGTACGACGACGTCCTGCGCGTGCCGCTGCTGGCGCGGTGCCCGTCCCTCGTTCCGGCCGGGGGCACCTGCGACGCCTTCGTCTCCAGCGCGCTGGACCTGGCGCGCACGTTCCTGGACCTCGCCGGGGTGCCCGCCCCGGACACCTGCGTCGGCCAGAGCCTCGTTCCCGCGCTGCGCGGCGGCCCCGGGCCAAACCGCGATTATATCGTTTCAACCTATTACGGCAATCAGCTCGGCTTGTTCACCCAGCGGATGATCCGGGATTCCCGCTGGAAATATGTCTGGAACGCCACGGCCGAGGACGAACTTTACGATCTCCAAGGCGATCCGGGAGAGATTCGCAACCTGTCCGCGCAAGCCGGGGCCGCCGGCGAACTCTCGCGCCTCCGCCGGCAACTCCTGGCCTGGATGCAAACCGAACGGGACCCCATTCTCAATCCGTGGACGCAGCGGCAGCTGGAGAGAGGGTAGAGGGAGGGATAATATTATAGAATCAGCTCCCAGTAGCCGACGTCGATCCACTGGTTGAATTTCCAGCCCACCTGCTCGAAATGCGCGACTTTGCGAAAGCCGAACTTCTCATGCAGGGCGACGCTGCCAGCATTGGGCAGCGCGATCCCGGCGATCAAGCTGTGCAGGGAAAGGGCCCGGAGGTCGGCGATCAGGTGCGCGTACAGCCTTGACCCAATTCCCGACCTCACGGCCGCTTGATCCACATAGACGGTGGTTTCGACGCAGTACCGGAAGGCGGACCGGGTTTTCCACCGGCTCGCGTACGCGTAGGCGGCCACGCGCCCGTCGCGTTCGAAGACCAGCCAGGGGAAGGCCGGTCGGATTTCCGCGATTCTCGCCGCCATTTCCCCGTCGCTGATCGCAGTTTCCTCAAATGTCACCGGTGTGTTGAGCACATGGTGATTGTAAATCGCGCAGATCGCGGGCGCGTCAGCGGCGGTGGCGGGGCGGATCATGGGGTGGCGCGCCCCGGGTCATGACCCAATCGGCCGGAGGATGTCAATTGCAGTTGCCGCGCCCACCGCCGGCGGTTGCGATGGGCGCATGATGCCGAGCCCGGAGCACCCCACCAAAACGCGCACCCGGGATATCATCGGGTATGCGCTGGGCGAAGGCGCCGCCTCCCTGACCTTCAATGGCATCTCCGCGTATTTCATGCTCTATTACACCCAGGCGCTGGGTTTGCCTTTTGCCCAGGCGGCGCTGGCCATTGCGGTTTCCAGCCTGTGGGATGCCTTCGTCGATCCGCTGGTCGGAAATCTGAGCGACCACACCCGCTCGCGCTGGGGCCGGCGGCAGCCCTACTTGCTCGTCGGCGGCCTGCTGATGGCGGGCTGTTTCTATTGCCTGTGGGCGGTGCCGGGCTTCGTGCCGCGGCACGGCCTGCTTTTCTTCTACGCCGTCGCCGTCAATTTCCTCTACCGCAGCGCCTTTGCGATTTTCTATGTGCCGTACGTCGCGCTGGGTTTCGAAGTGTGCACCGATTACCACCAGCGTTCGCAATTACAGGCCGCCCGCATGGTCCTCGGCATGGCGACCAACCTGTGCGTGGCGCTGGGCTGGTCCCTGTTTTTCCCCGACCGGCCGGGCGGCCGCGAGGCCACGAGCGTGCCGGCGAATTTCCTGCACATGGGTGCGATCTTCTCGCTCATCGCCGTGGGACTCACCGCCGCCGTTTTGCTGGCCACCCGCCGCCATATCACCGACACACGCGCCACGGTCGCGGGTCCCGGCAAGGGCCTGCGCGCCCATTTCGGCGAATTCCGGGATGTCATCACGGATCGCTACCTTCGGCCGATCATGCTCTTCACCTGCGTCGGAATGATCGCCTCGGTCTTTGTCGGAATGCTGCAGATGTATTTGTATGTCTATTTCCTGCACCTGACCGCGCTCCAGAAGACAATGGTCCACGGGGGCGGCATGGTGCTCTGCGCCCTGGGCGCCATGGCGGGGCCGCTGCTGGAGCGCAAATGGGACAAAAAACGCGCCGTCTGCATCGGCGCGGCGATCATGGCCGGCGCGGACCTGCTGGCGGTGTTTTTATCCCTGAGCGGCCTGCTGCAGGGGACGACCACGTGGGCGGTCGGCGGCCACGTCGTGCCGGTCTCCGTGATCGTGTTCGGCGGCTGCGACATGGTCAATTGGTTCGGCTACGGCCTCCTCTCGATCCTGGGCATCTCGATGATCGCCGACGCCGCCGAGATCAACGAACTGGAATCGGGCGTGCGCAAGGACGGCGGTTATGCCGCGATCTTCTCGTTCACGACCAAGCTGGTGTCGTCCGCGTCCGTCCTCGTCGCCGGCGCCTGCCTGAAATGGGTGGGCTTCGCCAGCGGCAGCGACCGCCAGACTCCGTCGGCCATCCACGGGCTGGTGTTCCTGACCTTCGGGCTCGGATCTTTTTTCGCGGCGCTGGTCATCCCGATTGTCCTCCGCTCCCGCATTTCCCAGGGCTTCATGACGAAAGTCAAAGCGGCCCTGGCCGAAAAAAGGACAAAAGCGGCGGCCTGACGCGGCGCGCTACCGGCCGGGCGTTTTTTCGTAAGTCAGGACCGCCGACCCCGGCCGATCGGAAATCGCCAGCTCAAGGCCGGCGGCCATCAAATCAGCGCCCCCCATGGTCCGCGCCTCGCCGGGGCGATCGAGGTCAGTGAAGCGGTAGCTCGCAGCCGGGTCGAGCCCGCGCAGCCGGACCCGCGCCGTCTCGTAGATGCTTTCCGCGCGGCGAAACGCCTGCACGACGCCGCGACCGGCGGCCGGACGGTCGAACTGCCAGGCGACCCAGACGTCCGCGCCCAGGCTGCAGGGCGTGAGGGGATAAAAATCGCCCGAGTAATTTTCCGCATAGTCCCGCCAGGCGCGGACCGCTTTGCGGAGGTCGCCATACGGCAGGGTGCGGTCGCGCATGTCCCACGACAGGATGGCGAGCGGGCAGGTCAGGTTGCTGCGCAGTTCATAAGCGGTGAACTGGCGCGGCCCGGTCGCGGTGCCAAAAAACGGCAGCCAAAGCGCCAGGCCATAGGTCTGGGTTTGATTGGACACCACGTCGTAGCAGTAGTCGGAGCGCCAGAACGCCAGCGCGCGCCGCATGGACTCGAGGTCGATCCGCGACCCGCCGCCCGCGCAGGAATCGATGATCAGCCCGGGGTGCCGGCGCAGCAACTCGTCCCAGAAGGACAGGTATCCGGCGACGTGATGATTCTCCGTGATGCCCTGGCGGTCGGCGGCATCGTTGCTGCGCCAGATCTCGGCCGGTTCGACCACGTTGAAATCCTGACGGTAGACGTCGATGCCCTCCGCGGTGATAATCCCGCTGATGAGGTCCGTGAGCCACGCCCGCGCCGCCGGATTGCCGAGATAGAGCAGCCGGGAGGACCGCTTGGAAATGCGGTTGGGCAGCAGCCATTCCGGATGCTGCTTATAGAGAGAGTTGCTGGGCATCACCCGCTCCGGCTCGAACCAGACAATGCTTTTCACGCCGCCGCGGTGCGCGTAATCGGTGACGGCGCGCAGGCCGCGCGGAAAGCGCGCGGGGTCCGCCTGCCATGCGATCGGCTCCTGCCAGCGGCCGTTGTTCACATACCAGCCCGCGTCCATCCACCAATAGTCGATCGGCAGCTTTTCCTCGCGATAGCGGTCGATGAACCGGAGCTGGTTCGTTTCGTTGGCCCTGACCATATTGTCGAACTGCTCCCCGCTGCTGGCCGTGAGGATGGGCCCGGGAGGACGACCGCCGGGCCGGGGCAGGTTGTGCGCGAACATCCAGCGGCGCCAGGTGTTCTGGGCCTGGATCCAGTCGCCGCGCCAGAATTGCAGGACCATGAGCGGGGTGCGAATTTCCTCGCCGGGATGGAGCCGCAGGTGGGTGAGCTCCTGGCCGGCGGTGACCCGGATCCCGGCCTTGGCGTCGCGGGCAAACTCGGCGACCCACGCCCCGGGCCAGCCCACCACGACGATCACCCCCGCGCCCGGGCCACGCTCCAGGTCGAAATACGGCATCACGCCGCCGCAGGCGCGGCCCTTGGCGGGAACGAAGCGCCGGTCCTGCCCCGGTTCGAGCCGGCTGGACTGCGGCATGAAATCGGCCGGCGAATTGGGATAGAACGTGCCAAACTCATGGTGCAGCACAAACTCGTCCTGGCCCGCGCGCTTCCAGCGCGCGTCGAGCCCCCGGATATCCGTGATCAGGGGCGTGTCGTCCGTCCCGTTATTTTGGAAATAAACCGTCCATTCGACCGTGGGAAAATCGCGATAGCTGACGGCGACGCAGCGGACCTCCAGGCCGGTCTTGGGATCGTTGTAGCTCACGACCGCTTCCTGCCGCTGCGAATCCAGGGCGCGCTGGCTATGGCGCTGCGGCCAGCCAGGCAGAAGCCCGGCGGAAGATCGGCCGTCGTAATTGAACGCAAACGGCATCCCCGGCGCGACCGCGCCCGGAGCGGGTGGAAGAAATTTCTGAAACCAATCGCGGGCCTCGGAAAACTCCGCCGGCGCCGAAGGGGAGGAAGGCGGCGCCGGCTCGGCCGAGGCGGCGGCCAGGCCGGCGACAAAGAGGAAGAAAAAGGGGGCGCGCCGCTTCGTCTTCATAGCCTGACGGGCGCCCCGTTCATCTTTCCGGCGAGCTCCATCGCCCGCTCGACCGCGCCGTCCACGTTCACGTACTCAAAGTACGAAAATCTCCCCACGAGGCGGATGCCCTGGCGCCAGAACCAGTCCCGGACGATCCCCGCGTTTTTCTGGTAGTCCGCGTCGTACACCACATACGCGTACCTTGACCGCTTGACGTCGGCCAGCGCGATCGCCTCGCGGCTCACGAGCCCGCGCCGGACCAGGCCCGCGATCACGTGCTCCAGGATATCCCCATCGCTCATTTTCCATTCCCGGCTCCCGGCCCGGCAGGTGATCTCCGCCTGGATGCTATGGTGTCCCGCGGGCGCGTTCGCCGGCGAGAAGGTCGCGGGATAGCTCACCCGATTCACGAGAAACTCCTCCTCGGGAAAATAGATCGCGGTCATCTTTTTTTGGTCCCGGCCCCGGACCCCGAGCGAGACGACATACATCGGATTCACGATCAGGTCCCGGACCGCCGCGCGCACCCGCTCGGGCACCTCGAACCGGGCCATCTTCAATAATTCGTGAACGGGAACGGTCGAGACGAGTTCGTCGAACCCCAGCGGCGCCTTCCCATCCGAAATCTCCCACCGTCCGGCGGCAAGCCGCCGCACCGATTTGACCTCATACCCGAACCGCACCGGCTTCAGCTTTTCGGCGAACGCCTGGGACAGGGCCTGGTAGCCCCCGCGTTTCGGATAGTGGTAGAAAAGCTGGTGGAGGTTTCCCTCGGTCTTGAACCCCAGCGCGGCCCGCAGGATCGTCTCCGGCGTGGGCCGGGGAATGCGCTCCGCCCAGAGCATCGAGAGCCGGTCCACCGGAAGGTTCCAGACCTTGCGGTTGTAGGGGAAAAGATACGCCTCGCAGATCCCCCGGCCAAAAGTCGCGAGCAGCCACTCCTCGAGATTCTTCGGCTGCCGGAACCGGTCCCGGCAGGGGTTGTTCAGGAAATCCCAGGTGCACCGGAAATTGTCCTCGGGATCGAGCGATCCCAGGTCGTTCTCGAAGGGATACCGGATGAGCCGGCCCTTGAACGATATCCGGTTGTTCCGCCGGCACTGCCTGACGTTCGCTCCCAGCGAGCGCACCATGTAGTCCAGCACCGCCTGGTTCCGGGAAAACATGATGTGCGGACCGAAGTCAAAGGTGTATCCGTCGCGGGAAAAAGAGCCCGCGTGGCCGCCGACCCGGGCGCCCCGCTCGACCATCTCACAATCCGCCTTGAGGAATCGGGCCATGCACAGGCCCGAGGGCCCGGCTCCGAGAATGCCGATTCGTTTATGCGGCCGCGGGAGTGTCATCGCAACGGCGATTCAGTCAGAAAAACCGGGCCCTTAGCAATCGCTTCGCGGTCCACCACGCCGACTCGACCGGCCGCATCGTGCTCTTTCCAATCCGCTCCCGATAATCGATGGGCACCACCTTGACCCTCCGGCCCTGGCGGATCGGCCGGGTCAGCAGCTCCACCGGGAGCGCCGCCCCTTTCGGATCGTATCGCAGCTCCTGGATCACCGACCGCCGGTAGGCCCGCATCCCGCTGTGCAGGTCCGGCAGCCAGCGCCAAAACAGCCCGGACGCGATCAGCCCGAATCCCGCGTTCGCGAGGTAGTTCGGCCAGGGCATCGCCGCCGGCTTTCCCTTGAGCCGCGCCCCATCAACCACGTCATAGCCCTCCTCGGTCACCATCCGGGCCAGGACCGGGATCATCGCCGCCGGGTAAGACCCGTCGCAATCCAGCGTCACGATCACCTCCCCTTGGGCGCGCCGGAGCGCCAGGTCCATCGCGGGCCCGTATCCCCGCGGCGGAAACTGTTTGATGACCCGGATGCCCAGCGCCGCCGCCTTTTCCGCCGTCCGGTCCCGGCTCGAGTCGACGATCAGGATTTCGGCCTCCGGCGCGACGACCCTGATGTCCCCGATCACACCCTCGACCGCCTGTTCCTCGTTCATCGTGATCATCACGACGCTCAGGGGAAAATTAATAGAAGGCATCTTGGGGCTTCGAGCGATGGTAGGGCTTGCCCTGCTCATAGAGCCGCAGCCGCGCTTCCTCCGCCTGGAGCGGGCCAGTGCTCAAATCTCCCGCCACGGCGATGGCGCGTTTCTGGGTGGCCACGGCATCCTTGAAGTCCCCGTCCTCCGCGTACGCGGCCGCCTGGGTCCCCAGAAAATTGTAAACCTCGGTGTTGGCGCCGGCTTCCCGGAGCAGCTGAAAGGCGAGGCCGATCTCCTGGAGCGCGCGCGGCCCGCTCCGGATTTTTGCCGACGGGCAGGTGGAAAGATCCCAGGAGTATTCATTGTGGTAGCGCGGGTTGTTCGGGGTGAGCGCCAGCGCCGCTCCATGGCTCGCCATGGCCGCCGCGTAATCAGTGTCGGCCTCGGCAAATTTTCCCTGAAAGTAGCAGGCGTCGCCGAGCAGCACCTCGTTGTGGATCAGTTCATCGATATCCTCGGGGGAATTGGGGGCGGTGGCCAGCAGGGCCTGAAGCCGGTCGACGGCGTCCTGATAAAACGGCTCCGCCTTGTCGGGATGGCCCTGGATCATGGAGACGTCGCCCAGCTGGCGGCTGGCGATCGCGTATTCGTGCTGCCATTCCGCCTGCCTGGGATCGGAAGCGACCAGTTGCTTCGCCCCGGCGAGACCCTTCACCAGGTTTTCCGCGGCCAGGTCGAGCTGGTTGTTGAGAAAATAGATCCGGCCGATCTTGGTATAAACCGTCGTGAGCGTGCTGAGCCACGCCGTATTCTTGAAATCCAGATTCGTCAGGCTCGTGAGGGTTTGCCGGCTTTGCTGGTACAACTTGAGCGCCTTGACCTGCTGGTTCAGCCGGGAATAGAGCGCCCCAAAACTGTCGTAGGAGGCGCTCAGCTCGTACAACGCGGGCGTGTTGCCGGCGGCGACAGCGGAAAGCTGGGCGATGCTCAACTGGTAATATTTCGCGGCGTCCTGCGACTCATCCTGGGTCGCGAAAATATCGCCCATGAGCCGATAGGTCACGCCCAGGTTGAACGGGC
>Ga0302326_10023121_pt1 | contig 12685 bp, 10 predicted proteins | sample Palsa_T0_3_FD_202264 | JGI IMG/M metagenome (GOLD analysis project Ga0302326, IMG submission 202264) | Peat permafrost microbial communities from Stordalen Mire near Abisko, Sweden - Palsa_T0_3 | ecosystem: Environmental > Terrestrial > Soil > Palsa > Peat permafrost | place: Sweden: Abisko... | reverse complement strand
GGGCTTCGCGGCGGGCGCGGACGACTACCTGGCCAAGCCTTTCGAGCTGGCGATTCTGATCGCCCGCATCAGCGGCCTGCTGCGGCGCCGCGAGTGGTTGCGCGCGTCCATGAATCACGTGACGGAGCCTCTGGCCGGGCCGCCCGCCGCGCCGGACGAGACGTTCGCCTTCGGCGACAAGTCGATGTACTTCGACCGGCTGGAACTGCACGTGCGCGACCAGGTGTTTCCGCTGACCTTGATGGAGGCCAACGTGCTGCGATACCTGATCCGGCACGAGGGCAAACCGGTTTCGCGGAAGGCCATGCTGGAAGAGGTGTGGGGCCTGCACGAAGACACCGATACGCGGGCCATCGATAATTTCATCGTGCGGCTGCGGCGCTATATCGAGGACGATCCCACGCATCCGCGGCACCTGCTGACGGTGCGCGGGGTGGGCTACCGGTTCGTGGCGGAATCTCAGGCGTGAGGATCGGCGCCGCCGCGCAGCGCCGGCAACATGACTGCGGCGCGGTCCTCCTCCGCGCGCACGATCGGGATCTGCTGCGCTTCACTCGGGCATTCCCAGCCTTCAGAATTAACAGATCGCACCCTTGACGATCCCTGCAAAAGGGAGCAGAATCAATTACATGAAATCCTTAGTTGAGAATGCGAAAATAATCCTGCCTATCTTGGCCTTAGTGTGTGTCCAAAGTGTAAACTTATGCGCAGGTACTCTTTCGGCGAGTGCGACGTTCACCGACACCCAAGTAAGTCCAGGGGTATTCCAGTATGACCTGACGCTGAACGATACGGGGACTACCAACGTGGGCACATTCTGGTTCGCATGGATTCCCGGCGACGGTTTCATGACCGTGGCGCCCACTGCCGTCCAATCGCCGTCCGGCTGGACCGGGACGATTACGAACGGCGGCGATTCGATTCAATGGGTCGACTCCGGCGCGCTGGGTCAAGGAAGTTCCCAATCGGGTTTCGAATTTGACAGCACGTTGACTCCATCTCAACTGGAAGGCCCCTCGGCCATCCCTGGGGACCCGGTGGCTACGTCGTTCGTTTACATCGGCGCACCGTTTGGGGATCCCGGGCTTCAATTGGTTGCGACTCCGGCTCAAGCTTCAGCTCCGGAGCCTGCCACGATCCTACTCACAGCGTTAGGAATCGGGGTTGCAGGTTTCGGCCGGAGGTTATCAAGCCGTCAGCGATCGGACCAGTAGAGCGGAGGCCGGCTGCGGGTTAGTTCCTGGCGATGGAGATGGCGCGGAAGGAAGTAACAAGCTGCACCGCGAGTGTGTTTCCCTGCGTGCCCTGGAACTGGGGGCCCTGCTGGATCTCATAGCCGATCTTCACAAGTTGATAACGGTTCGGACGAAAGCCCGCCACGAGTTCATACTCCTGGTAGCCGGTGAAGGCATTGGCGCGGATGTAGGCGAGACGCGCGGCGATGTACCAACGCGGGGTCAGCACCCGGCGAACTTCGGCATACCCAGTGTGCTCGTGGATAGTGGGAATCACGGTATAGTCCATCTGAAACCGCTGCCACTCTCCGTACACATTCCATGGACCGCGGCCCCATTGCGCATCGACGCCGAATGCGGTGGCCGGCAGATCGCGCGGCGGCAACTCGCCCGGAAAGAAGTATTCGTATTGGCGATCCAGGTAGGGACCGCGATAGGTGGAGGCGCCCACGCGAAAACCTTGCCGGATGGTGTAGCCCGCGCCGCCGGCCCAGTTGCCGTACTGATCGCGATCGAAGACGCCGCGGGGGTTCGCCGGAGACGAGTTCACGAACTGCGCCCGCATGTCCAGCTTGCCCAGATTGACGTCCGCCTGCGCGCCGGCCAGACTCAGGATCGAAACGGGGTCGTAGTAATAGCCGTAGGCCATGGGGACGTCGATGAGGGGATTATCGGCGTCGTCTTACCGCAATAAAAACGAACCGAAGGCCGTGGACATCTGTCCCAGGCGAACCACCACCGAGCCGCCATCCCAGAACCGGGAATAGCTCAGGTGGGGCTGCAGAACATCCGTCTTCAGCCCGTAACCCTGGGTGGCGAACTCTTCGTAGGCGTACGGACGCGAGTGGGTATCCACGGCGCCGGAGACAGTCCAGTGTTTGCTTAGTTTCCAGGTGGGATAGAGCATCAGGCGGAATCCGGCGGCGACCGGCGCGCCATCGCGCGGCACGGCTGTGAGTTGCGGAGTGTAGAACGCTCCGGCACTAATGCTGGTGCGGAGATCGAATCCCGATTCGGCCTCCTGCGCGTAGAGGCAGAGGGGCAGCAGGCAAACGAGATAGACAGACGGCTTCATCCTTAGATAGCCTCGTTCGCCTCGTTCACAACGTTGGGCAGCACGTGCACACGGCTCGGCCCGGCGTGCGCGCCAGCGGAGGACGACGGCTCCTGGGTAAATGCCATCAGGCTGGCGAACAGCGGCACGATATCGGGATCGAACTGCGTGCCGGCGTACTGCCGCAACACGCGAATGGCCTGTTCGAGGCTCATGCCGCGGCGGTACGGCCTGTCCGAGGTCATGGCGTCATAGGCGTCGGCCACATGCACGATGCGCGCGGCCAAGGGGGCGGCCTCGCCGCGCAGGCCCCACGGATAGCCGGTACCGTTCCAGTTCTCGTGGTGCAGCTCCACGATGGAAAGGTAATCTTCGAATCCATGTACGCCTTCCAGGATCCGGCGGCCAATGGTGGGGTGCTGCTGGATGAGCGCGAACTCCTCGTTGGTCAGCTTGCCGGGTTTTTGCAGCACGCCGTCGCCGATGCCGATTTTGCCGATGTCGTGCAAGAGCGCGCCAATGCGAATGACGTCAAGCTCCTGGGGCGCCAGCTCCATGGCTCGCCCGATGGACCAGGACAGTTCGCTGACGCGGCGGCTGTGGCCGGCGGTATAGCGGTCGCGGGCGTCCAGCGCACTGGCCAGCGACCCCACGAATTCCACATACGCGCGGTGCAGATTCGCGCGCGCTTCACGGATGGCGGAAGCGGCCCGGTTGAAGCTCTCGGCCAGCTCGCGGATCTCCTGAATGCGGGCGGGCTTGGCCTGGAACTCGGGCAACAAGCCGGTGCCCTCGCTTTTCTTGAGGTGCTCCACGACAGCGCGAATGGGCCGCACGATGGACTGCGACGAAAGAATGGTGACAATGGCGGTAGCCAGCAGCGCGCCGAAGCCGGCGATCCCAAAAACGTTGCGCAGAATACCCTGCACTGGACCACTAGCGGCATCGATACTCTGCAGGCTGCGCAGCACGTAGCCCTCGCCGAAGGAGATGCTGTCCATGGGCAGCGAGATATAGGTTTCGCCGCGCAGACGCACTTCGCACTCGGCGCGCTCCCGGCAAGGCTTGAGCGCGATTTCGACCTCTTCCAGCGGGATTCCCGGAATGCTGGACTTCAGCACTTTGCCGCGACGCGCCAGCACGGCCGGCGTGGTGAAGGCGGTAAAATCGAACGGCTCTCCCACCGAGAGGGTGCCGATGTTCTCGTCGCCTTGATCGATGGGCGTGGATGCGACTTGGTAGGATCGCTCGCCGATGGTTGTGAATCCCTGTTGTGGCGGCCGCAGGCGGGCGATGTCCATGCCGACCAATTGCTCGCCGACCCGCATCACACCCGCCAACGCGACGCCATCGGGACTCGAAACCAGCAAAAAGTCGAAGCCCAGCTTCGCGCAGATCTCGCGGAGTTGATCCTCGACAGTACGGCGCGCGTCTCCGTTTCTTGGGGCGGCCAGCAGCAATTGCAGGCCCGCCTTGAGGGAAGCGTTCTCCCCGAGGATTTTCAGGAAGCGGCTGTTTTGCAGTTCGCTGTTGGCGCGCACGCGCGCCATTGAGACATGCGTTTGGCGCAGGGAAGTACGCAGACCGTCGCGTACGGTATGTTCCACCAGCTTCTGAATGGCCCAAAAACTCCCCAGCAAGAGGACCACGAACGGGATAAACGACCATAGAAAAGTACGAGTGGCGAAACGCATCGGCTACCTTTGCGCCACGACCTTCGCGTCGCCGGTTTCATCGAGTGGAATGATAAACTCGACGGGGCTGGCATGATCCTTGGCCACCTTTACAGTCTGGCGGAAGAATCCGGCGGCGCGGTGCCAGGCCACCAGGGTATAGGCGCCTGGAGGCACGTCCGTAAGCGCGAAGCGGCCCGCGCCGTCCGCTTTGGTACACCATTGGTTGGGGGCGACTACGATAGCGGCAGTCATATTCGGATGCAGATGGCAGTTGACGAAAACGATGCCCGGCTTTGGGAAATTCACGGTGCGGGTGTGGTCTTTCGGGTAGTTGCCGAGGTCGAACGTCTTGGGCTTGGATAACGACAATACATTGTGAAAGATGGGGTCCCGATTGGGGAACGAGACCGTTGAGCCGGCCGGCACGACCAGCGTATCGGTGACGAATTGGCGGTTTTTCTGCTCCAGGGCAGCGGTGGCGGGCTGGCTTTGGAATTGGCCCTCCAGGTAGACCGCCACGCGCGTACGCTCGAAGGCCAGGGAATCCGTATCCGGGCCAGTATCCAGTTTCACGGTGACGCCCCGCTCGTAAGCGCTGACGGACGCCGTGACCCGCCGCTTGGTCAGCTTGCGCTTGATGACCACGGATCCCTGGATGTCCGCGGCCGACAGCCCGCCCACGGCAGTAACACCCAGGAATACGGCGGCGATGGCCAGTTTGACGATCATTTGCATTTAGGACGATCCTGCAAGATGAGGTTAACGAGTGGCACTAAGCGGAGGCAAGGCTGTCTTTCGTTAGAAGGTTGTTAAAAAAGCGGTAATCTCGATCATGGCGTTGATCGGGCTTTCGTGGTCGGCATCATCTCCTGCTGGAAAGCAGCCAAGCTGGTGGAGTACGGACCGCTGAAACAGGATCGGCAGTGGGGTTTTGGATAGAAAGGGCACTTGCGGAACCTGGCGTGTTGCTCCTTCAGATCTCCCCGCAGATCGTCGTGGAGCCGTCCCCACTGCCGCAACCATTCCATCGCGATTCTGCCGACCAAGGGGTCGGATCCTTGTCTAAGACCAATTTCACGACATTTCCGCGGTGGTTGCGGCGAAGACGCGGTTGCGCCCGTCCGCCTTTGCCTGGTAGAGGGCGCTGTCGGCGGCAGCGATCAGATCGCCGAGGATCGTTCCGTTTGCAGGGTAGGATGCCACGCCGATGGAGATGGTGATCACGCCGAGGCTTTGTCCGCCGAGTTTAACGGCAAGATTATTGACTTCCAACCGGAGTTGCTCGGCGCGGCGGAGGGTGTCGTCGAGGGACGACTCCCCGAAAAAGACGCAGAATTCTTCGCCGCCGTAGCGGCACGCGATGTCTTCTTTGCGGAGGTGTTCCCGCAGGAATTGTCCGAATGCGCGCAGTAGGGCGTCCCCGCCTTCGTGGCCGTAGGTGTCGTTGAACGTCTTGAAGTGGTCGAGATCCATCATGGCGAAGCCCGCGGGTTTTTTCCCGCGCGCCATGCGGTAAAGTTCCCGCTCGCCGGATTCCTCCAGATAGCGCCGGTTGAAGAGGCCGGTCAGGGGGTCGCGTACGGACTGGATGCGGAGGGCTTCCTGCAAGTAAATGTTGGAGAGGGATATGGCCACATTCTCGGCGACGGTAACGGCAAGTTGCCGGTCCTCGGGCGGGAGGAATTCTTTGGGGACCGTTGCGCCGTCGCGGTGCCGGCTCTGAAGATAGAGGATGCCCAGCCCGGTGCCTTGCGCCATCAGTGGGAAGCAGGCGTGCCCGCCTGGAATGTCTTTGAGGTGGCGGCAGGCAGTTGCGAACTGTCCGGAGCCGGTGATGTGTGGTTGTCCGCGGCGCAAGGCCCAGCAGTCGTCGGGTTCGAAGGCCGCGTCACTGACGAGGGGATCGTTCCAGGTCGCTACACTCTTGACCAGATTGCGCGACGCGCTAAACATGTACAGCGCGCCAGCGTATGCACGGAAGAGATGCGTACAGAATTGGGCGACGATGTCGTAGGCTTCGCTGGAACTGGAGCATGCCTGGAGCAAGTCGGTCATTTTGCGGAGGATCGCGGCTTGCTCCTTGAGCCGTTCCAGTTCCCGGAGAGACTGTGTGAGCTTCTCATTGGCGACACGCAGGTTCTCTTCCGCTTGTTGACGTTTGGTCACGTCCCAAGTGACGCCGGTAAACCGGTATGGCCGTCCGCCTTCACCACGATAGACTTTGCCGCGGACGGACAGATACCGTAAGACGCCGTCCTGGCCGACGACGCGGAAGTCCGTATTGTAGTCGGCGCCGCCTTCGATGGAAGCAGCGGTCTCTTGCAGGACCCGCTCGCGGTCGTCCGGGTGTAACAGGGCTGCAAACTCCTCGCCCGTGTTGACGAACTGGCCGGGAGGAAGGCCAAAGACGGGCGAGCAATTCTCATCCGTCGTGATGATGCTCGTCGCGATGTCCCAACTCCAGACGGCGACCCCTGAAGCATGCAACGTAAGGCTTAAGCGTTCCTGGCTTTGGGCCAGCGCCTCGCGCGCTTGCCGCAGTTTCCGAATGAACCGGAACAGCAGAAATGCGACGGTCGCGCCGGAGACGGCAAGCGCGCCGCAGACGATGGCGATATTGGTCATGCGGAAGGCATCCAACAAAAATAGTCCGCCGCGTTCCCATTTTTCTCCCGATTATGTGTCGCGGCGTCACGGCTGGGGGGATGGGGACCGCCTGCGGGCGAGAGAGGGATTCGCAACCTCCCGCTTGTGGTGAACATCTACTGGATGGTACATTCTGTTATCCTAAGACTAATACTTTGCGATCCAATCTGAATCGGCATTTTCTATGTTTGTTCGTTGTGTCACTGGGGGCGCTGAGCGCCGCCACGGTGACCGGCCCGGATTCCGTCGTCGAAAACTACTGGGCCGCGTCGCAACGGCAGGAGCGCGCCCTCCAAGGCTCGTCCATGGAAGTGGATATTCAAGCTTCCTTGCCCAAGCTCAAGAAACACGGGCGGTTGTACGGGCTGCGCCGCATCTCGCGCCTGGGCCGCATCACCTACGAAGCCCTCCACTTCGAAGGCGACAATTCCGTCAAGAACCACGTGATTGCCAGATATCTGGCTGCTGAGGCGGAAGCCCAAGCCGACGATTCCCCGTCTTTGGCCGTTACGCCGGCCAATTACAAGTTTAAGTACATGGGACCAAAGCAGTGCGGGGGCGAAGCGGTCGAGGTATTTCAGGTGACGCCCAAGCGCAAGTTGATCGGCCTTTTCAAAGGCGAGATCTGGATCGACGCCAAGACATTCCTGTGCGTCCGCGAATCCGGCCGGCTGGTCAAACCCGGCTCTATTTTCTTGAAGAGGATCGAATTTGTCAAGGAGTACGCGATTCAAGACGGCATTTCGGTTCCGCGCCAGATCCACAGCGTAGTGGACACTCGGCTGGTGGGTCCGGCGGAACTGACCATCGATTTTCGGAACGTCTCGTTGGCCGGCGGCCCCCAGCGGACCAGTCTGCCATATGCGATCCCATATGCGATTAATGACGTGGGCGATCAATAACGGCTCGCCCGCCGAGTGACTAATTCATGAGAACACTGTTTCTGAATCCTCCTTCCTTTGAAGGTTTCGATGGCGGCGCAAGTTCGCGGTGGCCAGCCACTCGGGAAATCGAATCCTACTGGTATCCCGTGTGGCTCTGCTATCCGGCCGGCATGCTGCCCGACAGCAAAGTGGTGGACGCGCCCCCGCACAAAATCTCCATCGAGCAGACCGTGGCCATGGCCAACGACTTTGAGTTGCTGGTGCTTTTCACATCCACCCCCGGATTTCACGTGGACGTGAAGATGGCCGAGATGATGAAGGACACCAATCCCAAGTTGAAGGTCGCCTTCGTCGGACCGCCCGTCACCGTGGAGCCCGAAAAATCCCTGCGCACCTCGCCGGCCATCGATTTCGTGGTGCGCCGCGAATTCGATTACCAGATCGCCGATTATGCCAATGGCACTCCCGTCGAAGATCTGCCGGGCGTCAGCTTCCGCAAGAACGGCCACATCGTCAACAACCCGGAGCGGCCCCCCATCGAGAATCTGGACGAACTGCCGTGGGTCACCAAGGTCTACAAACGGGATCTCGATGTGAGGCGCTATAACGTTCCGTTTCTGATGAATCCTTACATCTCGCTGTACACCTCCCGCGGCTGTCCGGCGATGTGCACCTTCTGCCTGTGGCCGCAGACGCATTCGGGTCACCGCTGGCGCCTGCGCTCCACCGACGACATCGCGCGCGAAGTGGCCTACGCCAGAGAGGCCTTTCCTTACGTCAAGGAAATATTCTTCGACGACGACACCTTCAACTATCAGAAGGCGCGCACCATCGAGTTGTGCAAGAAGTTGAAGCCGCTGAATTTCACCTGGTCGTGCACCTCGCGCGTGACCACGGATTACGACACCTTGAAGGCCATGAAGGATTCCGGCTGCCGCCTGCTGATCGTAGGCTACGAATCCGGCGACCAGCAGATTCTGAAGAACATCAAGAAGGGCGCCACCATCGATATGGCCCTGCGGTTCACGGACAACTGCAAGAAGCTGGGCTTGGTGGTGCATGGCGACTTCATCATCGGACTGCCCGGCGAAACGCGCGAAAGCATCCGCAAGACCATCGATTTCGCCAAGCGCCTGGATACCGAAACCGTTCAGGTATCCCTCGCGTCTCCCTACCCCGGCACTGAATTCTACGATTACGTCAAGAAGAACGATCTGATCACCATCGATGCGATGACCGATGAGACCGGGCACCAACTTCCCAACATCATTTATCCCGGCCTGGAGCGCGGCGAGCTGGTCGAGTGGGTCGAGCGCTTCTACGGCGAATACTACTTCCGCCCGCGGGTCATTTGGCGCGTTGTGCGTAAGGCCATCTTCGACACCAGCGAGCGCAAGCGCCTCTCGAAGGAAGCCCGCGAGTACATGGCGTTGCGCTCCAAACGGAAAAAGTTCGTGGCTTCCGAGCGCAAGGCCCTCGCCACGGCCGCATCCGGCTCCGGTGACTAGTCAAAGTGGGGCGGACGCCCCCGTCCGCGCGCGACCCCCCGGTCGCGCTCTTAACCGCCTCCGCCTGAAGACACGCCTCTTCACCGTCCTCGTAATCCTGACCAGCCTGTGCGGAAATTTTTCCTTGAGTTGGGGCATGCGCCAGGTCGGGCGTCTGATCTCCTTCTCGCCGCTGGCTTACATGCGCGCGGTCTTCAACCCTTGGGTGGCCCTGGGAATTTCGCTGTTGATCCTCTGGCTGTTCTCGCACATGACGTTGTTAAGCTGGGCGGACCTTAGCTATGTGCTGCCGGTCACCTCCATCGGCTACGTGCTCTCGGCCCTGGCGGGCAAGTTGTTTCTGCACGAAGAGATTTCCCGCTCGCGCTGGGCCGGCATCTTACTGATCGTGGCCGGCGTGGCGCTGGTTGCGCGCACCGCCCCGCACCTCGCCGCAGGCGCGTCAATGAGTCGCGGAGCGCCATCGTGAAATGGCTGCTAGTGGCCGTGATCGCGGCGGCTACGACCATCTCCGACGTGCTACAAGCCGCCGCCATGAAGCGTCACGGCGAAATCCGCGATTTCCGGCCCGGCGCGCTGGGGCGCGTGCTGGCCATGCTGGCGCGCAATAAGCTGGTAGTGGCTTCCGTGGCCGCCATGACCGTCTCTTTCTTCGCGTTCATCGCGCTCCTTTCGGCCGCCGATCTCAGCTTCGCCGTGCCGGCCACCGCCGCCAGCTACGTGCTCGAGACCGTGCTCGCCAAGTACCTGTTGAAGGAGCCTGTGACCTTGGGGCGCTGGGCAGGCGCATCGCTGGTAGCCTGCGGCGTGGCGCTGCTCTCGCTGTGATAGGAGCGATCTGGCCGGCCGTTCCCGCGTTGGCGTCGACCGCCTACTGGCTACTGGCGATCGGGGCAGCCATTCGCTGGCGCAAGCGGCTTCGCCTGCCTTCCAGGCTCCGGACCACCAGCCCCACCACTGATTCGGTCTCCATCCTGAAACCCGTCTATGGCCGCGATCCGCACTTCTACGAAGCCATCCGCTCACACGCCTTGCAAGACTATCCGCAATACGAGATCCTGTTCGGCATCGGCCGCCCCGACGACCCTGCCGCCGACGATATCCGCCGCCTCATCGCAGAATTCCCCGCGCGCCACATCCGCCTGATCGTCACCTCCACCAAAATGCCCAACGCCAAAGTGGGTGTGCTGGCCGATCTGGCTGTCCAAGCCCGGTATCCGCTCCTGCTGATCAACGACAGCGACATAAAGGTAGATCCCGGCTATCTTCGGCAGGTGACCGCGCTCCTCGACCAGCCCCGCACCGGCTTGGTCACTTGCCTCTATCGCGCGCAGTCTGAGAAGTGGCCCGGCCGCTGGGAGGCTCTCGGCGTGGCCACCGAATTCGCTCCCAGCGTGCTGGTGGCGCGTATGCTGGGCTCCGTGGAATTCGCCCTGGGTTCCACCATGCTCCTGCGCGCCGAAGACCTGCGCCGCATCGGCGGCTTTGCGGCCATCGGCGATTATTTGGCCGACGATTACCAACTCGGACGCAGCATCCGCGGCCTCGGCCTGCGGGTGGTCTTCGCCCCGGCCATCGTCGAGACGCACTTGGCCGGCGCCACCTGGGGAGAAGTCTGGCGACACCAACTGCGCTGGTCGCGCGGCATCCGCGTATCTCGGCCGCGCGGTTACTACGGCTACCTGGTCACCCACGCGACGTTCTGGTCTCTGATCGCCATCGCCGCGGGCGCCTGGCCGGCCGGCGTGGCCGCGCTCGCCATCCGCGTGCTTGCGGGAGTTTGGGTGGGCTGGGGCGTGCTGCGCGATCCCGCCGCGTTGCGCCGGGCCTGGTGCATCCCCTTCCGCGACCTGTGGGGCTTCGCCATCTGGGTGTGCGGCCTCTCCGGCGACACCGTCGAGTGGAGGGGCGCGCGCATGCACCTCTCGCCCGATGGCAAAATTCTGCAGGACCGGCCCATGGACTAAATAAGTGGCATTGGGCATGATTGCCCGCCCCACAATACGGACCAGCTTATGGGGTCTGCCCCACAATTTATGCAGGTGTTCTGTTATGGAATAAGTAAGTGGCCGCGCCACAACGCAAGAAACACTACTGCACCGCGATCACGGCGGTACCCGGCGAGGCTGTGGATCCCACCAGCGCCACCAACGGCACGTCTCCACTGGCTGTGGAAGCGGGTACGATCACGTTGATCTGGAATAAACCAGCGGAAATCAGGCCTGCGAAAGTTACTTGGCTAGCAACGGAGCCGATAGTGACGGTCGGCGTCGTCGCCAGAGGCAAGTTGGTGGTAATCAGTTGGCCTGCCGGCGTTGCGGGATTAGTAACGCCGAATCCAGTGCCGTAAAGCACGATAGTCTCCCCGGGCGCCGCAGGAGTGGCCCCGGTTGTCGTGCTGGTGGGTCCTACCAGCGTGCCGTTCGCATGCGTCGCCACAATGTGCGTGCCATCGCTTTGCAGGAAGAACGCCGGCGCCACATCTTGTACCTGGACAGCCACGGTTGCGCTGGCGAGGCCGAAGTTGTAAGTCTCCAATTGCGCCTGCCCGGACGCCAGGCCTACCGGCAGCAGAACGTTAAGCTGCGTGGGGCTGACATATTCCACATACGCGTATGTCCCATTCACGGTCACGCTCACGCTGTCGATGTCGGTCGGCAGCGCCGAACCCACAAAGTCGTCGGTGTCCCACACGCGCGTGGTCCCCGAAAGATTTCCTCCGGTTATGGTGACCCACGTATTGGGAGCGATCGCGGGCTGAAAGCTCGCGCCATTGACTACGTCCGCGGCGGTGACGATGGGCGCCGCCTGCAGCCGGCCAAGCAAGCCATGGTTTCCCATGTCGGGACCCGGAATTCCTGCCGTGAAATAGACGGCATTCGCGTCTCCGCCGCTGCCACCGTTGCCCACCTGCAGGGCCCAGAGATTTGGGATCACGATGGTAGCGCCATCCACGCTGTCGAGCGTAGCGATGTACGCGCCCGTAGTAGAGTTGAACACGTTGATGGTGCCGTCGCCGAAATTCCCCACCAGCAGATCGCTTGCGTAATCGCCGAAGCCTGTGGAAGCGATCGCCAGTCCCCAGGGCGCATTCAGCGTACTCAGATTTCCGCCCGAGATCAGCCGGTCCATGAGCGTTCCCGCCGTACTGTAAACGTCCACGTACCCATCGCCCACGCCAGGCATCACGAAGTTCTTAGCGGTGTTCTGCAGCGCGTAGGCGACGTACAAATTGCCCGCGAGATTCTGAATATTGAAAGGCGCGTAGCCCGCCGGAAGGTTGCCGTCCTGGAAAGCATTCGGCAAAGTCACCGCAGTATAGGTGGAGTCAAAGACGTCGATAGTCCCCTTGCTGAGATTCGCGGCGTAAAGGTAGGTGTTGGAACCGCTGGCGCCAATCGCCAGACCGGTGTAGACGGCCCCGGCGGCCGAGTTGTCTACCATCACCTGCGCTTCTGCCGCGTTCACGCTGTGATTCCATCCCGATATGGTGCCATCCAATGTGGCGAAAATGAACGCCGCCGGATCTCCGGTGGCGATCGCAAATCCCGTCGTGCTGTTGTATACAGTTCCGGTTGGAGTGCCTGTACCTGTAGCGCCAACCGTTTTGGAGGGAGGTATGGTCACCACCAGCCCTTGCACTGCCCCGGCGCTGTTATAGAGCGTGGACAGCCCCGAGCCC
>Ga0302326_10023120_pt1 | contig 12686 bp, 12 predicted proteins | sample Palsa_T0_3_FD_202264 | JGI IMG/M metagenome (GOLD analysis project Ga0302326, IMG submission 202264) | Peat permafrost microbial communities from Stordalen Mire near Abisko, Sweden - Palsa_T0_3 | ecosystem: Environmental > Terrestrial > Soil > Palsa > Peat permafrost | place: Sweden: Abisko... | reverse complement strand
CGTCGATGATACTTGTTGATGTTGCCGTCACAGTCACACCGTTCTAAGCAGATGTGTCAGTACTTTGAAGCAATTTTGCACAACGATTAACGGAAAAGAGAACACAGCTTCAATTCTATGAAAAGGGAAAGAATGTGAAGTAGGATCATTAGAAAAAAGGAAGAAGTCCAGAACGCCGCAAAACTCACGATGATCGTCGTATAGACGGTAAGAGTAGGAGGGTTGGGTGTAGAGGTGATGGTTGACGAGATGCCACTTGTAGCAGCCGCAGCGTAAAAACTACTCGAAGTGCTGGTGACAGAGCTACTGGCAGTTGTAGAAGATAAGGACGCAGATAGCGACGAAGTCGAAGCAACAGAGCTACTCAGGGCGGCGGGAAAAGAAGAACTCGAGCTAAGGGCTCCGATTGAACTGCTTTGGATTGTTGTGGTAGTTTGAGCAGCAGAGACAATATAATTTGAGCTAGATAATGCGGCCAAAATGCTTTGGCGACTGGACGTGCTGATTTGGGCGGCAGAGAGCGTAGAACTCGAGCTCGAGGGAGCTCCGGCGGAATTGCCTTGATTGGACGTGCCACTCGAGGCGGCAGACAATGTGGAACTTGAGCTAGACGGTGTGGTCGAAATACTTTGACTGGACGTGCTACTTGACGCAGCAGAAATTATAAAAAACGAGCTAGATGCTGCCGCCGAACTGCTTTGACCGAACGCACTACTCTGGGCAGCAGAGAGTGTAGATATCGAGCTAGAGAATGCGGTCGTACTACTTTGAGCAGCAGAGAAAATAGACGTTGAGCTAGACACTGCGGCGAAATTGTTTTGGCTAGAGGTGCTACTTGACGCAGCAGAAAGCGTAGAAACCGAGTTAGCTGCCGTTGAACTGCTCTGGGCGAACGTATTACTTTGGGCAGCAGAAAACGTTGAAGTAGAGCTGGACGCTGCCACTGAAATCCTTTGGCTGAACGAGTTGCTCTGGGTAGCAGAAACGGTGGAACTCGAGATACTCGGTGTAGTAGAAAGAGTGGAAGTTGAGCTGGATACTGTAGCCGAATTGCTTTGGCGGAAAGTACTGCTTTGGGAAGCAGAAAGCGTCAAACTGCCTTGACTGGACGAACTACTTTGAGCGGCAGAGAGTGTAGAACTTGAGCTACTGGCCGCAGCAGAAAGCGTAGATGCAGAGCTAGAGGCTAGCGCCGAACTGCTTTGGCTGATCGTGCTGCTGGTTGAGGACACTGCTGTTGATGGGGTCAAGGACGAAGGAAATGACGATTGAGAGCTTGAAGTAGAGAATGACGCAGCCGCAAATGGCGAGGTAGATGTCCAGTTGCAGACCGAAGTTATGAGTGTCACAGTCGTTGGATTAACAGTTACAAAGAGAGTGGAAGTTGCCAACTGTGAAGTGGTCGCTGCACCCGTGATCGTCACGGTAGCAGGACAATTATTTTGCCGCCTGTTTTTCTCTCCAGCTGGAGAAGCCCAGGATGATGACAATATCGAGCACACGAAAAAAAGACTGCGAATGATGAACATCTTCAAGGATTGGGGATGTAGAGAATGAGTTGCCCTGAATCTGGAAGGAACAAAGGACTTGGCATGACTATATGCAAATTATCGAGCTCGAGACAGGTGGCTTGCAAAATAATTTGAGAAACAGAAGCCGAAACAAGTCTCAATAAATCAAAAGCGGTGCGTCGAGGCAAATGAGCGACGATCGTCCTCGTTCTGACAGCCACAACAATTGGTAACCCAGGAAAGTTCTGAAGGGATGGCCGTTGGGGAGCAAGACGAAGAAGTTCACCAATATAAATAGCATTCGTAACGAAATTCCCTTGCATTACCTTGATAGACCAAGCATAGATCGCAAGGAATCATCAAAACGACAAAATAAATGACTGAAAAAGTCTTCCCGAAAGGCAAGACAGATCTGAGAGTGGACTCACTTGAGGTCGCGCCACTCAATTTCAGATCTTCCCTACGAAGCAAATCTGATCGAACCTGCGAAAGTTTTCGTGATAGCATGGTGGAAAGGTGGAAGGATGCGAAGAAGGCACCTGCAGGTTGAAGGGGCTGGGTCACGTGTAAAAGCGCTAAGCCTTTTTTGGCTAGTATTCCTCGCTTCAAACCGCGCCCACAAACCAGAAATTTGTCTTTCCTTTGATCGCGAACTTTCACGTCACCCAACGACACTCGACCCTTCTCGAACGAAACCCCATCCACACAGCATGGCAGGTGGAATATCCGTCCGGGACGTCGATGTGAGTATACACGAACCCAACATTTGAAAGCGAAACCTTCGACGACAAATGAATCCCAACCTCGAACCACACACATATTGAGCAGGCGAGAGGGTGTGAACAACACCCGTACGGAATCATGCTGATTTGAGGGATTATACAGGCCCAAAAGTTCATCGAGTTATATTCTCAGTTCTTAAAGCGCCAGGTCGGTCATAGTTCAATTCCAGTTTGAACGCATGCTAACCAATTCTCAGGGCAAACTGCCGATCCCCGGTTGGGTTGATACCGTCAAGCTTGGTCCTGCGAAGGAACTCCCACCTCAATCGATCGACTGGTTTTACGTCAGAGCTGCCTCAGTTGCGCGCCATGGTAAGATGATTCAAAACACTACTCGTTTGCAATAACTGAATTACCATTTTTCTACAGTCTATCTCCGCAAGACTGTCGGTGTAGGAAGATTGCGAAAGGTCCACGGTTCAACTCGGAACAGAGGCAGTCGCCCATCTCACCACGTCGATGCTAGCGGAAGTGTAGACCGCAAGATCATGCAAGCACTCGAGAAGATCGGTGTATTGGAGAAGGATGAGGAGAAGGGAGGCCGTCGTATCACACAAGCTGGACAGCGTGATTTGGACCGAATTGCACAGACCGCCGTCGAGGTAATACCTGTTCTCTACCTTTGTAGAATTCAAGCTAACATTTGACTTAGGCCGAGGAAGAAGATGAAGACGAGTAGATTCATTTACATTGTAGTCGTCTGGGAACGGAGTTTCGGGCATACATAGTGACAATGCACAAAAGCTCTTGAAGACCAAGTTGCTCATCATCTCAATTTCAAACCCCAAGTGATATTTCTCCATATTTCGTTATGGTCCATAGTACTTACAAATTTCCTCATTTTATGTCCGATGGTACACTTACAGAACTCCCAATAATGGCTTGTTGCTGCACTTCGCCCGGCCAATTCCACTCAACCACCAAAGCCCACAGAGTCCTTTGCCACGGACGCATGCTGGATCTGCTTTGAAGGTGGTGCTAAACATCATGGGTTCGCTCGTTTGAAGCAAGTCGTGGTCTATGACGGAAAATAGACAATAAAATATACTTCTCTTAATGTTGCCGATCTCAAATTTAAGGTCAAGGAAGAGTTAAGCGCCTCTGAGTGAGCGGTTTGGAACTGCTGCTAATGTGGCTGGCAATCTCCTGATCACGTACACCCTTGTTGTGCATTACTAATATAAGGATCATCGGATTGATCATCTGTGGATATCACGTTGCTCATCCTATGAAAACTACCGCCTTCTTTCCCTCCGTCTCCGGGTCCGAACCCTGACCCTTTTATTTCCCTTACTCCTTCAATTGCATCTTCACCTTCTATAGTAGCTTTAGCTTAGGCTTTGCATTGAGCTTGGCGTTTTCCCGCTTGCTAGCCTAGAGACGAACCTATCGTCCTTACGTTCCCTTCTTCCCGGCCACTTCAGCGCTATGATCGAAAGAACTATCAGCTTCAAACATGTACTATAAACATGTAATAAGTTTACTTCTGGATCATATATGAGATTTCTTATATAGCTCTGTTATCAACAACAGGTGTTTGCATGTAAGTGCTCGGCTCTGTCTTCACAAGACCGGGAGGGAGCGGAAAGGGGGAAGCAGGTTCTCACGTGACGACTTGTGATCTTCTCGATGAGAGGAAAACTCTACACGCCCATTTGAAGAGATTTGCCATGCTTTCACTAACCTGCTTCTTCTTCGGCATGCAGATTATGAAGCTGTGCGTTTCATGTGTGTAGACTGCTGTACGAGTCAGAAGGTTGCAACGGAAAGCCACATGTGACGAGTCCTTTTTTCATCCTACGAAGCCTAGGGGCCTCGAAAACTCGAGTTCCCCTTTCAAGTTTGCATGGTAATGAATTCACTCTTATCAAGCTACCTTGTTGCCAGATTTACCTCAAGCCTCGCTCTCGTTTTTACACAAAACAATCTTTTCTTCTTCACACTGTCAACCTTGCACGCTTGTTCACTCCTTCCTCTATCTCTGGGGACAACAGGACTGCTTGCTTTGCCTTGGGAGCCTTACATTGCATTGAAAAGGGTTTTGACAACTTCCAGTCTCTTTCACCTCTCGGTGCAACTCACAATTTCAACATCCTCCAAAGTTGTCAGATCCAGATTTGACACCTTCACCTTTACTTCCCCGAACCTTCACTTGCAAAAGTTGCCTTACCTCTTTGAACCGTCAGACATTACTCTTCTACGAATAGCACTCAATAACTTCGCAAAGCAGATCTATTTGATCCCTGAATCTCCTTAAGATGCCCCCGCAAGGGTCCAAGAAGGTAGCAGGCGTCCGACGCAGCAAGCTTCTAGAGAAATCGCACATCATCGAAGAGCCTGATTCTGAAATCACACTTCCCGTGAAAAATACTCGGAAGAAATACGGAAGGAAGCCTAAGCAGAAGACGAAATCCCAAAAGTTCGCAAAGGCAAGCGTAGAAGAGGACTTTGACAACCAAGACGGACCCTCCACAGGTCTTCGCCTGCAACGAGGTTCAGCGCACAATAGGAAAGTTGCGCCCGCTGAGTTGTTCAACCTCTTGGAAAGGATCGCAATCGCACTATCAGCAATTGGTGGCCCCGAAGACGTGACGGAGTACCTCGAGAATGGCGGGTTTGGTAGTAACGAGGCTGTCCAAACAATTCAAAGACATTGCAACACCATCTCAAATCTGCTCCAGCAGTCAGCAACATCTCAAATGCTATCCGGGGGTCAAGTACCAAGCACGGTGGCAGAATACCACAAGTACTTTGTGTATCGCGGGCCATCAAACCTGCTGTATTTTCTCAAACCCATCGAGGTGTTGAAAGGAAATGCCTTGTACCATAGGCGAAAGGTCCCTGGGTTTGTTCAGGAAAAGGGCTCTAGTCTTCCACTCATGTTTGCACTTCCCGGATGGAAAAAGTGTACTGACGATCACCCGCGGCTGTTGGACTCTGAATTCTGGACACTAGAAGTGAAGAGATGGGCCAGTTTTCACAACCATAGGTTCAGGAAGTTCGTGTTCGATGAACGTCATGGGGAAAAGCCTGGACATACTTATTCTTCACACTCAGAGCCCCGCCTCATGCTTTGGTTTGCATGTAACCTGTACAGAGCGCTCACAGGTGTCGCCGAGTCGATCCGAACACAAATCGGAGAACTTTGGAGGCTTAAAGACATGTGTAAAGGCATCGAAGCCGAGATTGTGCTGACCGAAGAGCCATGTAAGCCGTGCCTACAATTCCAAGCACTGGTCGAGAGCTATACAGGCATCAAGTTCACAGTCATCGTCTGTCCGAACTTGGGGAGATTGAAGTCGACAAAAAATAAGCAAAAATTCAAGAACTACCCACTTTACGCTTATGATAGTGAGGAAGAAGAAGAGTCTCCAGTTGACGAAGCAGAAGAAGAGGTGGCGGAGGAGTCTCCACCGGATGGAGAAGATGATGATGATGATGAAGAGCAGCTGGAGGTTATGGAGGAGACTCGGAGCCGCATAGCTGTAGTGATCCGTGGGAAGCCTGCAACCACACCTAGCTCTTCGGCTCCTTCTCGGAAGGATACAAAGACATCTTTTGCAGAATACGCAGCTTCCATGATGATGACTTCAACCCAAAAGCAGCAGACCCTTGTCAGGAGCAAGCCGAAGAAACCATCAAAGAGATATTCACATTACGACGATTCCGACGAAGCAGAATACTTGCCGCCGACCGCCCCGAAGTCAAAGACGACGACACACATGTCAACTCCGGCCAAAAGGGCGAGTCAAAATGGAATTTGGACGCCTCTTGATTCAATTCCGTTCGGATTTGACGCCTTGCAGCACACAGCAAAGATTAACAAGAAAAAGCGGAAGCGCCAGCACGATCTTGACGGTCCCCCCACCCCTACTAAGAAGAGTCACCATATCAGATTTTGAGATCAGCTTCGAGAAGGAGATCGATGCTGAAGCAGCGGTATGAAGATCGTATACGTTGAGGTTTATTTCAATTGTTTCTTGAATGACACTAAATTAGCATCGAGGTGTCGATGGCGATGAAATGCATAAGGGGTTTGACGATTCAAAGGGGATGAAGTTACGTAAATGTCAAGGTTGTGGTTTTCCTTCAAAAAAACGTCTTTGATAAGTTGAGCCTCGACAGCTAGTCTGTTAGGTCGTCGAGAAAGCTAAAAGGCTTGAGAGACTGGAGATACCAGCCATAAGGAGTGGAGATCAAGGATGAAAATTCATGCTGGGCGGCATTAAATGTGCATGAATAGGCAGAAAAGTGCGCTGAATAAAATCACATCATGATTGTGGGTGCTGGTTAATCGAAGTGATGTTTTACCATGCCAGTTTGTGAGGACTCTAAATTGACTGTAATATTGTAAAAGCATTATACAGCTGAATATGTACTAACTTCTTAACTCTCTTCACCACCATGTCATCGTAGGCCAAAGCAAGACCAGAATTTACTTGATCAAACCAGCACATGCTCTCCAAGATGGAATCTTTCCCAGCCCAGATGGTGTGCGGATCGATTTTGGCGATGCCCACTGGTGAAGCATCTCAGTGCGCAATGCTCTGTCATGTCTAGTATTCCACCGTCAGTGTGCGATTTCCAAAGGGGTTAAATAGCCAATACTAAATGAGTTTTTGCCGTTCTTTGACGCCCCCAAAGGAGTACTAACAGGCCTCCTAAGAAAATGATTAATGAAAATCATCCCAGCATCAATTTTTCTCGCGACTTTACTGCTTCTTTCTGCATCCCTGACATAAATTCCGGATGTAACTCGTAAGACCATAAGACGAGTTGTTCGTAATAGCAACAGCCTCCTCCTCACTCTCAAACTTCAACCCCGTGATCGCTTGTCCAAAGATTTCCTCCTTCGCAATGCTCATCTCTCTTGTTACACCTTTGAAAAGGCTCGGAGGCACGAAGAATCCATCCCTGCAAGCCAGGTTTCGTAGTGCCCCGCACTCACGAGAGCTGGTTGTGACAGTCGTAGTAGGTTGACAACGAGAACAAACGTGATATTCTGCCAGGACTAGTGCACTCGCAGTTTGACGGGCTAAAACTTCAGGAGCTGATTTGGGGAGAATCTTCTGCATTAGAATATATCATAGTCTGCATGTGTCGTAGTTCTATGTATAGCGACCTTGTAACTGACATTCTCTTCCCAAATGAGGGTTCCATGAGGGGAAAGTTGAGGCCTTCTTGATTTGTTCGCATTGGACAGTCTGCAGATGCGTACTGATACATGGTGCTGGCCTGCTCTCTCCGGCTCTCATATCTCCATGCGAAATTGATCCAGCACAGGAGCTTGCCAGTCAATCCCACAAAGATCTTCTGATGGCGGTATTCAGCCTGATCTTGAAAAATACTGCATTATAGTGAGCCTGGATAAGACTATGGCGCATCCCGGCAATGCTTTTGCACGAAAGGTCTGGTTTAGACCTGCGAATGCCGTACAGAGGTTGTGCTCATTTGACTCCAATGCCCTCCTTAAACCCTAAGGGTATAAGGGCTCCAGCAACAGCATTTAGCCCTCTTTCAGTTGCAAGAAGATTGTACTGCGCAGCAGCATTTCTAGTGTCCTGAATATCGACCCTAATTCCGAGGGAATTTAGGCGTTGCCGGACTCGTGGGCTGATAGGTCGCATTTCCTTGCCAAGTCCAAGTATGAGTAAATCTAATCCCAATTATTAGTAGGGCACCTCAAGAGAATACATAGTATAAGCTTCGAGAGCTGTTGGGAGACGTACCAGGTTTCGGCCAAACCAGCGAAAGCAGTCCCCACGACTCATCCTCCAGATCAAACTGTCCTTTCTCATTAACTAATTTCATATCCCCCTTCCCAGTCTCCCAAGGTCTCCAAGTGAATGCCTCTCCAGCAACTAATAGCACGCCAGAGCCTCCCGTGATCTTGACACCACTGTCCAGATGAAACCCATCCCAAAGGCATGCGTCTATAGAGGTACTTGGGGCCGGCGTGTTGCCAAGCATATTCAGACTTCCAAAATCTGTCTGCGTATCTTCCGTACTAGGCGGTCCTCTGTCATGGGACTTTGGTGCTGCATTGAGGGCGCGGGAGGCAGAGAACTCTCGTGTAGCATTTGCAGAGATTCGGTGAGTGGACTCATTTGCGCGTGTACATCGGGCATGGCATTGTCTGCTCAATTGCTGTGTTGGTGGAGAGAGGAGGAAAGCCTTGAGATCACGGATGCTGGGTCGCCGGATGGATCGTAGACAGGACATCTTCGATTTCTCTGCAGCTGATATGCCGCCTGGGATTGATAGAGATGTGCTGGCGAAGCTTGGATTTACCGGTTCAGTAAGGTTAAACCCCTGCACACCAGGGGAGCTTAGAAACGCTAGCCACTAGAGGCAATCTACGACATCACCACGAAGCTAGTCCAGCTCCCCGAATCCCTTCTTGAAGATGAGCTTCAACTCTCGACTTGTAGTCTGCATGGATCAGTGCAGGAGATGAACTAATTGAGTGGAAACCTGTCTTTTGACCTTGAACATAAGACAATCAAAGTCAGAGACTCAGAGCACCCTTGGGATCTGGGAGATTCAGAGCACCTCATGATCCCCTGGTTTTCCAGTTGAATTGCGTTCTTGCATTTTATTTCGGTTACCTACCTTTGAGAATCTCTCGAGAATAAAAATTAAGGCAATAGTCAGAACGCCTTTCTGCTTCTCATTGTAACGGCCATTTTCGGGATTGGCCCACGGTGACAAAATCATACCGACTGGCAACTGATCGCGTCCGTCTGTACGCAGAATCGCATTTATTTTTCACGATTCTGCTAAAATATTCACATGCTTTCTAGAAATTCAAGCTTGAGTCATGTCTGATCAATTCCAACTTCTTTAGAAGCCACTGCCCGATGCAAGCTTCTATAATAAGCACTCTACGGATCTTGCTATGGGGGCTAGAATTATACCCCTTAATGGGGAAATCATCAAAAGGGCCTCATACTAGAAGGCAAAGATCTGTAGCGAATTAAAAAGGAAGTGTTTGACAAAGTCTTTATGAAGGAAGAAAGCGGCGAATGGACATTTGAAAAATTCCTTCATTCCGATAGAGGTAAAGCGAAAATGAAGATACTGCTGGATAAAATAAGAGCAAAGTTTGCGCCTCAGTCAGTTTGGATAGAACCGAATCACTCCTTATGGGCAAGGACTGGGTTTATAAGCAATGAAAAGCATACTGAATAATCGGAAACAGAAGAAACCCGAGCATGGAAAAGGCAACCCATTTTCTCAAATCTCAACGCTAGCCCCGAGCAACGAAAAAACCACATCGAAATAGCCTCTTCACCCTACACAGCGCCTATCCAAACACTCACCACCCCTCGAGGGAATCTTACCTCTCTTGAGTCTATTCAAACCCCTACTTCATTATTAGAGATGTCGCAAAGCAACCACGATCCGACCCCTCTCCGTTACCTGTAATATCTCAAAAAATTCCCACTAATTAACCAACCAACTAACCAGGGAGGACAATACGACACGACACCCCTTACTGCATTCGCCGCAACCCCGTAGAAACTCATCTTGAAATTTACCCATGGAAAGACATCTTGACTCAATACCTATACGAGAGGAGCAGAAGCAAAGCCTTCTACAAAACTTTACCCGTCCGGCTTCAACTTTATTAAGTTCAAACCCGCTTTGGCCAATTCCTCACAATCTCTATTTTGGATTTGACGAGGCTGAGCGCCAGCTTGTCGGTAGAGCACGCGTCCAAGATATTGTCATTCACCACGAGAGATCCTGACGGATTATTCTACAGCAGGCTGCTAGTCAAAGCGTCACCGAGATTACCTTAGAAGTTCGGAATAAAGTCTAAGTAGGTTGATACCCAAGGATGATGATTCCGCAAATCCGAAAGCGCTAACCTCGGCGAGCGGTGGTTTTGAGTGGCGAGTGTAGTGAAATCGGGGGTAGAGTTCGAGAGGGCACTTGATATTTGAAGCAACTGTATTTGCAAGATGGCGTGAAATAGCATTGACGGAAATATGCGGTGAGCTACTAGCGTCATCCAATTATCTTGCTTTGAATCCCGACTATCTAGGAACTATGCGTTAGAAATATCCAACGCGATCATTGAAATACCAACTGTCTTCGTGATCGAGGACGAGCTGAGTGACATCCTCAGAAGCAAAGATGCACTTAAATTTGGCAGCTGGATGGGATTTTATTGCTGCTTCTGGCAGGATCTTTGGGTACTACTTTTAGCCACAAAAGGCTTAACGCGATGTATGAGATGGTGCATCCGGGGCCAGGAAATATACTGAAACAAAAGAAATTTTTATTGTTAGCTCGAAGAAAGGTGAGGTGTTTGTTGAAAGCCAAAGGTGGAGTGTTGTTTCCAAATGCTGCTGTGAAATGCATCACGCCACCTGAGTTCTCCCAAATCCGAAATTTCTCGCCCCTCGCAACAATTGCTTGAACAGCAGAAGTAGTTGAATAGCATGGCTTACAGTAAACTTAAATGAATTAAACATTGACGAATCTATACTAGCACGCTGATGACGAAAGAAAGATAGCTAGGCAGTGACCTGAACGCCAATGCTAATCTCAATCCAAACCGAGCCCAAATTATATCTTATTGACTATCTAATTCCCTCTCAAAGTCTCCAATTGCTGAACTCCATTTTTATTTGGCGATGTGGTGCTGCTGATGTTGCATCTCAACATCCTTTTCCTTGTTGGGGATGAAAGCCATCACAATACGACCAATAATGGTATACTGCAAGGCTTTCAGCACCTTGTTGCCGGCCCCACTTTTCTGTTGCCGTTGTTGTTGCGGCGCGGCATAGGTGTTGCTGTGACTGTCAGAGCCTGGAATGATTCTAGCTCCTTCGACATGCTCCTCGTGGACGACCTTCTTCAAAGTCAAGCCGATACCCTCAAAGAGAAGGACAACGATGAACTCTTCGATGAGGGCGACGCAGAGCAGAACTGTAACACTTCCATCAAGAAGATTGAACGATTTTTTGTGAGTGAAAGTGCTGAAGATCGAGTAGACGAGTCGTACCTGTTAATTTCCGAGTTAGCATTGCCAAATCAGGAAGAAGTTGGGAGCTGAAATCCAGTTCTACGAGTCTTGCACCCCAGAAACATGTCTAGAAAGTAGAGACGCTTTGCAAGAAATTCGAAAGAGGAAATTAGTGCTTACAAGTAAAAATGGGAGAGCGAGGACGATGGCCATGAGGAGTCTCCTCTCGCCATGCTCAGCGTGCGAGACAGAGAACGAGGTCAGGGCGGTTGCAATGGCTAGTAGAACCCAGGAAATAATCATAAGCGATGTTCCGGCCTTATTGAGGGGTCCGGGTTGATATCTTCCGCTCTCGACATAGTTGTTGGCAGCATCTATACCGCCGACGATACCGAGAATAAGACCAACGACGACGAGAAGTTCGATGATTCTAAGCATTCTGGGCTGGACAAAAGTGTGGTGGGTTTTGTTGATGCTATCCAAAAGCCTTGAAAGAAGTCCCAATGCAGCAAGCGTCAAAGGACTGAAGCCCACGTTATTGAGAATGGCTGAACCCTCATAGAGGGCTTGTTCTCTGGGATTGCTGATCTCCGCTAATTGCATAGCAGGCCCTGAGAGAAACGAGTCAGCAACTGCCCGTTAAAAATTGACTCGGGGCGACTGCGAGAAACTTAAAATATATAGAATAGGAAGGGGGTATTTCTCCCTCAATATGAGTACATACCAATGAGACGAGCAAGACAGAAGACGATGAGGAACATCCAGCCACTACTACGGGCAAAGCCGTGACGGACTGATAGAAAGATGGCAATCGCCAAGCTCGGTACATAAACCACGATTTCTGCAATGGAAACCCCATTACGATAATTGAGACCCATCTCGTTGAGTGGGGACGTGAGGAGAAGTAAGAAGTGAGGAGAAGAGTGGAGAAGTGTGGAGCAGCGTGGACGATTGTGTTATGAAGTTGCGAGGGAGTTGAAGAGGAGAAAGGTCAATGAGGTTGTGTGAGTGTGAAGCGCTGTGTGATGAAGGAGAGGAAATTCAACAGAGATAGCGACGAGAATATATACAAACCGCGCATCGACAGTTCTTTTTTGCTGGCGCTGCAACATGAACACGTGAGATAAAAGTCGGGTACTGAGGTGCGTTTTGAAGGTTCGTGGCTGCGCAGGCTAACCTAAAAGGACCCTGCAATTTGCAGGCAGGCCTCAGTAAGGGTGGTCCCGACGCCCCGTTGCTACTGGCAGTCTGAGTCTGGCAAGCGGCTGTTGTTACTCAGCGAAAGGGCGGAAGGCTGAGTTCGGCCTTGCCGCCCTGGCGTGCCTGGCTGCGAAATGCTGGACAGATTAATACTCGGTTAGCCTTCGACGGCGAGAGTCTAACGGGATCGGGAGTCCATGACGTCCCGAGATTTTG
>Ga0302326_10023118_pt1 | contig 12686 bp, 7 predicted proteins | sample Palsa_T0_3_FD_202264 | JGI IMG/M metagenome (GOLD analysis project Ga0302326, IMG submission 202264) | Peat permafrost microbial communities from Stordalen Mire near Abisko, Sweden - Palsa_T0_3 | ecosystem: Environmental > Terrestrial > Soil > Palsa > Peat permafrost | place: Sweden: Abisko... | reverse complement strand
ATCCGCTGAACGCCACCGGCTCTCCCACCAGCGGATGCTTCATGAAATAAATATTCCAGATGAAGCAGGAGAGCAGCGCGCCGAGCGTGAAAAATACCGCGAGGCTGTAAGGGCCGAGACTATTTCCGGTGCGCATCGCATGCGTCGAAATCGGCGACCACAGTCCCATCAACACGCCGGAGACCACGCAAATCGTTATGCTCTTGCGTGAAATCGCACGATTCGACACCGGCAGTTGCCCGTAAGCCTTTCCATCCATAATGACCGCCACGATCGCGCAGAGCACCCCGGCCCCAAGCATCAGCGCGCTGCCCTTTGGCTCGCGAAGATATGTGAGCACCACTCCGACCACGAGTGCGATTCCGATCGATACCGGGAACGCGATCGAAAGTCCCGCGATGTCAATTCCCGCGACGAGCAAAAGATTCGCGAGATTAAAAATCGCGCCCGCAATCATCGCGTAGCCGATGTTCGAATTATCCGCGGCACGCACGTTCGTCCAGAAATTCGATGCATCCGTTCCGGTGTTGCCCATCGTCAGTGCGAGGATCAGTGAGATCACAAAAATGCCGATCGCGTAATCCCAGTAAAAAAGCTCAAAGCGAAAATTCTTGACGCCTTTATAAGTGTTGGCCCACGAGCCCCAGCAAAAAGCAGTCGCGACCATCATGACCAGCGCGATCGTGAAATTTGGCGGTGTGTACATCGCCCCGTCCTTTCGATTCTGCCTGTGGAATCGTGCTCGCTGCTTTTTCGGAAGCGGTCTCTAGAACGCCGGGGCTCCCGCCGGACTTTTCGCCTTAATAAACGCCAAAACTTCATCGCGCTTCGCCATCGCTCGCGCGCCAACCTTAGTGCAGACAAGCGCAGCACACGCGTTGGCAAAAAGTCCCGCGCGCGCGTGATCCCATCCCTGAAGCAGCGCGTACGAAAGCCCGCCCATGAACGCGTCGCCCGCGCCGGTAGTGTCCACCACATTCGGCCTGAACGCCGGAACATGGACCATTTTATCCGCCGACGCGATTAAGCAACCCTCCCCTCCCATGGTGATCGCGACAAGTTTCGGCCCGAGTTTCAGCAGCCCGGCTGCCATACGTTCAAAGTCACTCGCGCCCGTCAGTTCCCGCGCCGCAGCCTTGCAGGGTTTCAAGACGTCCACGAGTTTCAACGCCGCGGACAATTCTTGCTCCGATCCTAAGTTTGACTGCGCAAAAAAGCTCGGGGAGACATCGAGATCGAAAACAACGCGCACACCTGCGGCCTGCGCCACCTTCATCGCCTCGCGGACGGGCACGATCGGAAGCTGCGACGCTTCGGTGTGAAAATGCTTCGCCTTCTGAATGTGCGGCGCGAAGCGCCCGTTCACTTGATACGCCGTGATCTTTCCGGTTACGTTTGGAAACATGTAAATGCATCGCTCGCCAGCCGCGTCAACCGGAATCCACGTCAGCGATGATCGCTCGCCCTTCACAATTTCAATTCCGCCAAGGTCCATACTATCGGCCCGGAACGCTTCCTGAATAATCCGGCCGTTGTCGTCGTCGCCAATCAATCCGAGCCAGCCGGCCGGCGCGCCGAGCCGCGCCACCTGCGTCAAATTGTTCGCCGTGACGCCGCCCGCGTGAACTTCGAGGCGCTCGGCGTTGATTTTCTCTTCGGGTCCGAGAAGCCGCGGCACAATCGCGAAATAATCCACCGTGCAGCTTCCGATTCCCACCACGTCAACATTTCGGTTCTGCGCCATCAGCCCCTCACTTGGACTTCGCTTGGACTCTCATTTGGACAGTTATTTGGACCCTTATTTGGAATTGGCCGCCGGATGCGCGCCGGGCGTGGGCCGCGCCATCAGTTCAATAAACATTTTCTCGAATTTTTCGCGGTTCAGCTCCGCTGGCAAATGCACCAGCTGCTCCCCAAGTCCCGGATGCAAGTCAGCAGTCCACACAATCACGTTCCCGTAGCCCGCTCCATGATCAATGTTTATGTCCATGTAAAGTTGGTCTTCCTTGGTGATGACGCTCGGATCGAGCCAGCCCGCCGCAGCAAGTTCGTCCCACATATATTCCACGTCCGCGTATTTCGCCACGTATTGCGAAGCCGCGCTCGGCGATTTTGCCAGTTCGGCGATGAGCTCTTTTGTCATTCGAGTTTTGATCGAGATGTCCACCGTGGTGATCGTGATTTTATGCCACGGCGAAGTCAGCGTGATGTGCACCGCTTCCGGGTCCCACCAGAAATTAAATTCCCGGCGATTTTCCGTCCTCCACTCAATCGGAACCACCGGCGCAACGCTCCCGCCCATGATCACAAGCTCCTGCGCCAGATCAGGCACCATCGGATCAAGGCTGATGGCTTGCGCAATATTTGTCAGCGGCCCTCCGGCGTAGATGGTCACTTGGTGCGGATATTTGTGCACCATGCGAATAATGAAATGCGCCGCGTCTTCTTCGGACGCTTTCGTCGTGGGATTGCCCTCAACGATGTCCGGCACCACGAACGGTTCATGCCACCTCCCGCGCAATCCTTCGCCCAGATTCATCCCCGGGCGATGCCCGTTCCACGCGCCCTGATAGTGCACGGTCCCGTACAATTTTTCCCACCGCTCGATGAAATCCATCCGGTTGATCAGTGGATACACCGCGCCCGGCAGCACCGGAATATCCGTGCGCCCGACGATCTCGAGCATGCGCAGCGTGTGCGCCACTTCTTCATCGCGCCACATATCTCCGCTCACCACTGTAATGCCGAGCGTTTCCACTTCCGGCGATTGGATGAACATCAACATCGACTGCTGATCCGTCGTCGCCGGTCCGCGCGCGTCCTGATCGAGAATTACTTTTCTTTTATTCTGCGCGGCGGCAGGGAAGACAAAAATCAAGCCAAGCGCGATCGTACAAATTATTTTGAAGCTGGTTTTGAGGCCCACGGATGGAAATACCCCCTTGGATTTGTGCGCATCTCTTCGCGTTGAGACGCATTGAGACGGCCGTTCGATTTCTGGTTCGAAGTCATTCGGGTAGGCGCCGCTTATAATTCCCGGCACGGCGCGAGTCAAGCGAAAACCCCCGGTCACCCGCGCGAAATCGATCTCCACGCAAAATATCGAAGCAATATCGGATGTTATAATTCGCGGATGCCTCTGCATCATCGGCCGAGTCTTGCGGCTTTCCGGCGCAATCTTGTGTGCCGTATCGTTTGTATACAAACCTTCGCCGCATTGTACTTCTTCCTATTTCCAGCCGCATCTTTTTGCGCCGCGCAGCAGCTTCCCGAAAATGCGCGCGTGATGGCGGAGCAAGCTCGATCCGAATTCGCGCGCGGCCACTGGGACGAAGCCGCCGCCGCGTATGAAAAGGCCGCAGCGTTAGCGCCGCACGATGCGAATTTGCGCGTCGCGCTTGGCCTCGCGCTCGCAAAGGCCGGCCGCCCCACCGATGCCATCGCCAGCTACGAAGCCGCGCTCGAAATCTCGCCGCGCAACAGCGCCGCGGAAATCGATCTCGCCGAGGCCTATCGCGCCGTCCACAATAACGACGCAGCCCGCCGCCTACTCGAGCGCTCGTCTCGCGAGCATCCCAAGCTCGCCGCTCCGCTCGCCGTCCTCGGCGATCTCGATATCGAACTCCAAACCTACGAGGCCGCGATCAAGCATCTCTCAGCCGCGCTCGCGCTCGATCCCGCGAACAGCGAAACGCGCGACCGCCTCGCGCTGGCCTACAAATCAAAAGGCGACGCAGCCGCCGCGCTCGCGCAACTTTCAAAATCTCTCGCCCACGATCCGAACGACGCTCTCGCGCATTTTCTCCGCGCGCAAATCTACGACGACCGCAATCAGGACGACCGCGCGCTTCGCGAAGCCGAAAAAGTTCTCGCGCTCCAGCCGCAAAATCTCCCAGGCCGCGCCATCCTCGGCAAAATCCTGTTGCGCGTTTCAGAGAGCGCCAGCCCCGCCGACGCGACAGCTGTTTGCACTCGCGCCGCCGACATCCTAAAACCGCTCGCCGAATCCCAACCCGCCGATTCCGAGACTCTCTTCATTCTCGCTCGCGCTTATCGCTGCGCAGGCGACGCCGGCGCAGCCGACAAAACCCTCGCCGCATTCGAATCGGCCTCGAAAACTCTCCGCACTTCCAAAGAAAATCAAAATCAAGCCCTGCATCTCGTCCACCAAGCCAACGATCGCGCTCTGCAAAACGATTTTCCCGGCGCCCTCGATCTTCTTCAGCAAGCGCTCGAAAAATATCCCGACTACGATGCCGCATACTCGCAACTCGCCAAGCTCTACTATTCGGCCGGCGACATCGGCAAAGCGAGCGATGCAATTTCCCGCGCGCTCGAGCTCTCTCCCTACCAGCCCGATTTTCTCTACGTCCAGGGTAAAATCTTCGAGAAACAGCGCAAGTTCGACGAAGCGCTCTCCGATTTCGAGCGAGCCACGCTCGTCAATCCCAAAGAATCCGACGCCTACTTCGAAATCGGCGCCATCTACCAGCAGAAAAACGATCCCGCGCGCGCCAAAGCCGCCTACAAAAAAGCCGTCGAGCTCGCTCCCGACGACGCCGACTACCGCCGCGCGCTCGCGTCAGTCTCCGCTGCCGACCCCTCTCCCTGAGACTTCGCAAACCTTTCGGCACCCGCAACCGGGAGAGTTCTCGCGCCCGCAACGAGATGCGCTCCTGGCGTCTCTGCCGTCATCAGCGCAACAAACTCTCTATAAAATTTCGCGAGATCCAAATCTTCCTGCACCTCAACAAGCTGCTCGCCAAGCCCAGGTTGCTGGCCCGGCACCCAGACCATCGTGTCGCCATACGATGCCCCATGATCAATCGAAACATCCATGTAAAGCTTCACCGATTTCGTAATCATCGACGGATCAAGCCACGCCGCCGCCGCCAATTCGTCCCAGAGATAGCCTTCCTCGGCATACTTCGCGATGTACTTTGCCGATGGCGAAGTCCCCGCCGCAATCTGCCGAATCATTTCCTTGCTCATCTTCGTCTTCACCGAAATATCCACGGTCGTAACCACGATCCGCGGCCACGGCGCGCGAAACACGCGCTTCGTCGCCTCGGCATCAATCCAAAAGTTAAATTCCCGCCGCGGCGTCACCACAAATTCCGGATCGTTCGTCTCCGGTGCGATGCCCCCGCCCATCACAATCAATTCTTTCGCGAGCGACGCAAATTCCGGATCGAGACTTATCGCCAGCGCCAGATTCGTCATCGGCCCCGCCGCGTAAATCGTCACCTCGTGCGGATATTTCCGCACCATCCGAATCAGGAAATGCGCCGCATCTTCATCGATCGCCTTCGTCGTTGGCTTGCCTTCCGGCATCGGCGGAATTTCGTACGGGCCATGTACCGGCTTGCCCCAATTCCACGCCCCCTGATAAATAATCTTTCCGTAGATGTTTTCCCAGCGCGCCATCTCCTCTTTCGTATTCACCAGAGGGAACACGGCGCCAGGAACCACCGGAACATCCGTCCTGCCGACAATCTCGAGCAGCCGCAATGCGTGCAGCACTTCTTCATCGCGCCAAGCATCGCCGGTAAGCACCGTAACGCCGAGAACATCCGTCTCCGGCGAGTTCAAAATTGTCAGCACCGCCTGCATATCCGTCCCGCCAGGCCCAGCGCAATCCTGGTCAATAATCACTTTGCGTTTCGCCTGCGCAGCGGCCGCCGGCGCGAAGAGCGCCGCGAACGTCGCCGCAAAAAGCACAGCGCCCGCCAATTTACACAACGTCGCGCACTTCGCGGACAAAACAATCCTGCGAGCCATTTTCATTTTCATCTGAAGGGCCTTTCGGAAGGGGACTCCGATACTCCAGTCAATTCTCAATACATAATCGTTCGAGTCAAATGGTGCGGCCAGAAGGTCGTGTGATACGGCAGCCAGAGCCTGGCGTCAATCTGAGGAATAATAACCTGCAACTCGGGCGGACGAATCTTGTTCACCTCTTCGCGCAGCAGCGCGGTCGCGTAAAGCAAGTGCGCTCGAATCTCGATTTCCTGCGTGCTGTCCCGCGGAATCAATTGGTACGTGTTGATCGTGTGCTCGAGCGCCGGCGAATACTTCAGAATTCCGAGAATGCGCAATGCCGCCGGCACGATGTAATCCGCAAACGCCGTCATTTTCTGGGGATCTTCCAGCCGGAACCCGCCTTTTCGTATTTGCCGGTAAAGCATCCAGATGCCCAGCTGCGCCAGCTTGTAGAATTTGATCTCATGCCCGTCGTACATGCTGACGTCGTTGAATCGCGGAAATTCCTTCACTAGCCGGTCAACTAGACCGTTGCCATTGTCGTACAGCTTCGGCGAGCAGGAGTGAACGAAGTTCGAAAATCGCCCGTCGTACTTCGCCGCCAGCACGCCTCCCACTTCATGGAGCACCGCCAGCTTTTCATCGAGCATCGGCATCTCGATATTTCCCGCAAAAATCTTATTCAGCTCGTCCCGGCTGATCTTCGCGAGGTACCGCCCGTCGAGAATTGGAATCCCTTCTTCCATCGCCCGCCTCAAGCAGGCAAACTCGGCTTCGGAATCCGACCAGTGTTGCCCCATGTAATCAACCTGGAATTTCACGTGGTTCGAAAAATCCGTGAACGCCGTATCGATCGAGTCCGTCACCATGATGAAATCGATCTGCTTGTCTGGATCGCTGCCGATGTCCAGCGGCTCAGCGTAATCGGGCATCGGCAAATCTTCGTACGCCATCCAGCCGGCAACCTCGACGATCTTGTCCACGTCCGTCCGCACGTCCCGCGAATGCTCGATGACCGGCCGTAGGCTGTCGAGTACGGGGCTGCCGATGGGTTTAGGCCAGCGCACTGGTGTGCTTTCCGCAGAAGCGGAAGCTGAAAACGAAGACGACACTGCGGCGCACCGGAGACCCTCGCCTCCGGCCGCCGCCAACATCATAGAACTTCCGAGTCCCTGAAGAAACCGCCTGCGTCCATTCGCTTCAAAGGTCATTAGAAGATGAACTTGACCCCCGCCTGGAACGCGAACGGCGTGCTGCCCGGCGCCACCTGCGTGATCTGCCGGTACGTCGAGCCGACCGGCGAAATCGACTGGAGATACGAGAGCGAGAGCGAAGTCAGCGGCGAGCAACTCTGACCGAGCGCCGTCGATCCCGGATACAGCGTAGTCCACGGCACGCAATTTCCTGCCGTCGAGTACGAAATTGTTCCATTCGTGTCCGGATTCGAATACAAATTCGCATGGTTTGTCAGGTTGTAGAAGTCACCCGATAGCTGCACCCTATATTTCTCGCCGAGCTTGATATCCTTTGCCAACCGCGCATCCCACTGCGCGTAGCTTGGTTGATTGAACGGATAGCGCCCGAGCAGGTAAGGCTTGCCGCTCCCGATTTGAACCGTTGGCCGGTCGTTATTGTGTGAATAACCGGAATTGGCCACGCCGTCTCCATTCACGTCAACGTCCACGTAGAGCGGAAATGGCACGCCGGTGTGGTAGATGATCGTCGAGCTCAGCAAGAAGCCCCACGGCAGATCAACCACGCCACCGCCCTTGATTTGCGATCGGATATCCAGGCTGTTCCGGCCGTAATCGAGGTTGATGTTGAACGGATCCTGCTGTCCGAAGTATGTATCGGTGTCGCGTTCGCTCGCGCCGTTATCCTTATTGTTCGACCAAATGTAGTTCGCGAACAGTTGGTAGCGGTTTGCAAAGCGCTTCGTGATGTTAACGACGAATGATTCATAGTTGCCGTGCGCGTAGCTCGCCGTGGTATTTGTGTCAGACGCGAGCGTCGGGTCCAGAAGCCCGCAAATGATTGTGCGGCCGAACGCGTCGGTTGCCGGAGGTTGTCCCGGGCCGCCGCACGGGGTGAAGTTTCTATACCACGCTTCTTCCGAGCCGTATCCGCCGGTTCGGAGGTGCTGAGAGTTAACCCAAGCGAACGTTCCGGTCAACGTCCAGCTGCCCGCAAACGTCTGTTCGATCCCGCTCGTCAGACTTGAAACGCGCGGGTTCTTGAACGCCGGATCCACGAGATTGGGGCCTGGGCATCCGTATACGATTCCATTGACGGGGTCTGGCGTACTGCAAAGCTGGTTGATATTCAACGAAGTTGAGCTTGGGAAAAGATAAGGAAATCCAGGAGTTGGCAGGCAAGAAGAATCGAAAAAGCAGAATAACCCAGTGGTCTTCCCGCCGCCGCCCGTCGGCATGAAAATAGTCGGTATTACAGCGTAGTAGTATCCCCACGCCGCGCGAACGATCGTCGGATTTTTCGTTCCACCCACATTCCACGCCAGCCCGATACGCGGTCCCCACTGGCCAAAGTCATCCGGGAAGCGCTGCGGTATCGGAATGGCCTTGCTGCTCGAGCCGAGCCCCGTATACGTTTCGTTTCCGGGGAAAGGGGTCTGCGGCTGCGGGTACCAGGTGCCGTCCCATCGCAAGCCGTAGGTCAGCGTAATTCGCGGCGTAATTGTCCATTTGTCCTGCCAATAAAGCCCTATGCCTGTCAGGTAATTGGGGTAAAGCGTCCCGGCATTGAAGAGAGGTGTGTTGTTGAGCCCCAAGTCCTGAATCAAAGCGTTCGGAACGCCGGACTGGAACGCGGCTAGGTCATCCGAGAAGCTGTCCAGGAGGCTGAATTCATATTGGCCCGTGGACCATCCGACGAAGGTATCTTTGCGATCTTCAAACGTGTCTGAGTCGCCGCCGAATTTCATGTCGTGCTTGCCGAATGAGTAGGAGAAGTTATCCGCGATTTGCAGCTTGTCGTTTTCGCCGTTGATCGGGAGATAGTACCGCTCACCGATCAATCCAGGCCCGATCAGGTTGGTCTGCTGAAAACCATCCGCTGCATGCCGGGCGCGGTTTTCGGCCGCCACGCTGACCCGCAGTTCGTTGACTTTCCGGCCCATCACCGTGTTAAGCGAAAATACAACGCTGATTCCTTCGTTAAGGAAGTTCTCGGTATCTCCGAAGGCAGCCGGCGTTTCATTTTGGCCCAGTCCGCCGGTGAAACCGCTGGTGTGATTCCGCGTACCGTACGCCCGCACGCTGAAGTGATTTGCCGGGGTGAACTGGTAATCGTAATGGCCGAGGATGGTAAACAAGTCCTGAAATTGCGTGTGCGGCCCGTTAAAATCCGCCAGGCTCGCGACTCCAAAGCAGGCCTGCAGATACGTTTGCCCCGCTGTGGGCGTGCCGCAAGAGGACGGAAGCTGGAAGCCCGCTGTCAACGGCCCTGGCACAGGAACCTCGCCCGAAGGGCACGGCAACGTCACGCAGTTTGCGAACGTCGGCCCGGTTACACCGCTCAACATCGTGTTGCAATCTGCCACCGATCCGCTGCTGCACAGGTTGGTAACCAGCGGACCGTTTTGCTTCTGAACGTCCGTGGCAAGGAACAGGAACTGGCGATCCTTGTGTATCGGGAAGCCGATTGAACCTCCAACCTGATTCTGTGTGCTGATGTTCGGCGGATTTCCCAGCGCGTCTTGCGCCGTCAGGGCGCTGCCGCGGTAGTATTCGTGGGCTTCGCCGTGTACTTCGTTCGTGCCCGACTTCGTCACCACGTTCACCAGTCCGCCGGTCGCGCGCCCGAACTCGGGAGCAAATCCGTTCGTCACGACTTGAAATTCCTGCACGGCGTCCAGCGGAATCGTGAAGTTCTTCGTCTCCAGAGATCCGAAAATTTCGCCGAAGAAATTGTTGAAAGTGTCTTGGCCGTCAACGACCATGCCCAGATAGTCGCTCTGCTGGCCGCCCAAGCGGATGCCGCCGCGCAATCCAGGAACGATCTGCGCCGACGAACTCAATTGAGCGAGGTCGCGATAATCGCGGCCGGAGAGCGGCAAGTCTTCAACATCTTTCTCGTTGATGACCTGGTTGATGCCCGCAGTCGTCGTGTCTACCGGCCCAAGTTCGGACGCGCTCACCGTCACGGTCTGCGTCTGGCCTTTCACTGGCAGCGTCACGTTGAGGTCCAGACTCGCGCCAATCTGCACGGTGATGTCCGTGACCTCGGTCGCGGCGAATCCCTCCGCCTCCGCCCGCACCCTGTATACGCCCGGCAGCAAATCATCAAACGCGTACGTCCCGCCCGCGTCCGTCTTCACCTCACGCTTGTAACCGGTGGACGGATTCGAGATCGTTACCTTCGCGTTTGGCACCACCGAATGCGTCGAGTCGAACACGAAGCCTCGGATCGCGCCGCGTTCCAGGTTCTGCGCGTTCACGCCGGCAGCCGTCACCAGCAATCCCAGCACCGCCAAGGCCAGGAATACACTCTTCCAAATCTTCATCGTCGCTCTCCCGTTTGTAGTTTGCTCGTGAGACATTTCTGCTCGAATCCCAGTTCGCAATCTACTTCCCCTCAATCCGTGAAATAAAAAGCTGAATAAATCTCTCGCCTTCCACGCTCGTGCAAACTTCCACGTTCGGATTCACGTGGTCAACGCCTTCGATAATATATCTGTCGCCGTGCAGCACGTTTCGCTCGATTTCATTCCGCCGGTTGGCCACCGTCTCGCCGCGGCTGAATTCTCCTCGCGTTTCCACGTCCACGTGCATCGCTTGGGTCTTCATCAGCGTTGAGTCGATCGCCTCGCCCACCGCCAGCGGGTCGTACATCGGCGATCCCGTATCGCCGAATTTCTCCGAGAGCTTCACCAGAAAATCCAGCACCGAAACCATGAAATCGTTCTCCGGCCCGTGCGTCTTCGCAAGTTGCGCCAGATGCTTGCGCCCAAAAAGCGTCTCATTCCCGACATCGAGTCCCACCATCGTCACCGGCCATCCCGCCTGAAACACGATCTGCGCCGCTTCGGGATCGTTATAAATGTTCGCTTCGGCCGCCGCGTTCACGTTCCCGCCCGAAATTGACCCGCCCATCACGATTACTTCCTTCACCAGCGGCACGATCGAAGGGTCCTTCAGCACCGCCAGCGCGATATTCGTTTCCGGCCCGATCGGCACCAGCGTGATTTCATGCGGCGCTTCGTGCACCATCTGAATGATCAGGTCGGGCCCGAACCGCGAATCTGCCTTGCATTTCGGCGCGGGCAATTCGACGTTGGCCAGCCCGTTCTTCCCGTGCCAGAATTCCGCTGTAATTAACTTCTGAAACAGCGGATGTTCCGCGCCTCCCGCCACCGCAACGTCGCAGCGGTTCGCCAGCGACACCAGTTTCAGCGCGTTCTGCAATCCCTGCGCCGCGGTCACATTGCCGGGGACCACCGTCAGCGCCCGCACATCCAATTCCGGCGAGTTCAGCGCGAGCAGGATCGCGATCGCGTCATCCGTGCCCGGATCAGTATCAATAATTACCTTGCGCGCTTTGGCCGGCGCGCCCGCCGCAAATGACGGCGCAGCGGCCAGGGCAGCAATCGCCAGGCACGCGCACAGCATCGCACATGCGTTCAAAATCAGGCCCGTCAGGAACTTTCGAGCCCCGAAATTCTGGGAGGGGTCTAGAACTGTAAAAGATTTGCCTTCACGAGCGATTCGAGTCTCAAAAACGTGGCCCAGGACCGTCCCCCCAGCTTACGAATGGCGCGTAGCGTAACTTTCGCCTCAGACCCTGTCAAGCACAAACTCTTAATCTGTGGAATTCAAAATTTCCGATTGTTGTAACACAAACAATATAAGTTTTCGTATCCGCCGAGCTCGCGCGCTAGCGTGTGCCGATTCCGAACACGCCAAGAATTCACGATCTCCGTGTGTCCCAAATTTCACCCGAGGGCGGCACCGCGAGATGCTAAGATTTTGAATTCCATGCACTCGTCTTCCGTTCCACTTTGGTCTCGACGCGCGTCCTGGCTGCGCGCCTGTGCTCTCGTCATCCTAAGCAGCGCCCTCGGCCTCACCGCCGCAACGCCCCAACAGCAACCGCATCGCACGCCGCCCCGCGCCGCCGAATCGAAAATCCCTGCAGACGCGAATCCCTACCAAATTCAATTCCTCGACGTCACCGCCTCCGCCGGCATCCATTTCCATCACGAGCGCGCCCAATCGCCGAAGCGCATGTACCCCGAAACGATGGGCGCCGGCGTCGCCTGGCTCGACTACAACCAGGACGGCTACCTCGACGCCTTCTTCGTCAACAGCGGCTTCACTCCGCTCTTCCATCCCGCCCACGCGCCCCAGCCCGCTCTCTATCGCAATAACGGCGACGGCACCTTCACCGACGTCACCGCCTCCAGCAAAATTCATTCCGACGGCACATTCTTCTTCGGCGTCGCCGTCGGCGATTACAATAACGACGGCTATCCCGACATCTACATGACCGGCTATCGCCACTCCGTCCTCCTCCACAACAATGGCGACGGCACTTTCACCGATGTCACCGAAAAAGCCGGCGTCGGCAATGACGGCAACTGGGGCACGGCCGCCGGCTGGTTCGACTACGATCGCGACGGCAAGCTCGATCTCCTCGTCACCAATTACGTTCAATACGACGTGGACAATCCCATCACCTGCGGCGATTTCCGCCCCGGCTACCAAAATCTCCCGCAAGTCAGCTCCTATTGCCATCCCGACAATTTCCCCGGCACTTCGCCGCGCCTCTATCACAACAACGGCGACGGCACCTTCACCGACGTCACGCAAAAAGCCGGCCTCGTCAACAAAGATGGCAAAAGCCTCGCCGTAGTCCTCGCCGATCTAAATAACGACGGTTGGCCCGACATCTTCATCGCCAACGCC
>Ga0302326_10023117_pt1 | contig 12686 bp, 7 predicted proteins | sample Palsa_T0_3_FD_202264 | JGI IMG/M metagenome (GOLD analysis project Ga0302326, IMG submission 202264) | Peat permafrost microbial communities from Stordalen Mire near Abisko, Sweden - Palsa_T0_3 | ecosystem: Environmental > Terrestrial > Soil > Palsa > Peat permafrost | place: Sweden: Abisko... | reverse complement strand
CGGCGGTGATCTCGGAGGCGAGCAGGGCGAGGATGATCCCGTCCTTATCGGTGGTCCAGACCGAGCCGTCGCGCTGCAGGAACGACGCCCCGGCGCTTTCCTCACCGCCGAAGGCCACCGAACCGTCTTCCAGCCCCGGCACGAACCACTTGAAGCCGACCGGGACCTCGAGCAGCGTCCGGTCCAAGCCCTCGGCCACCCGGTCGATCATCGAGGAGCTGACCAGCGTCTTGCCCACTGCCGCGTCGGCCGGCCAGCCGTCCCGGTGCCGGTAGAGGTAGTCGATGGCGACCGCGAGGTAGTGGTTGGGGTTCATCAGGCCCCCGTCGGGGGTGACGATGCCGTGCCGGTCGGCGTCGGTGTCGTTCCCGGTCGCGATCGTGAACTCGTGCTGGCGAGCGATCAAGCTGGCCATGGCGAACGGCGACGAGCAGTCCATCCGGATCTTGCCGTCCCAGTCCAGCGTCATGAACCGGAACGTGGCGTCCACGTCGGGGTTGACCACGGTCAGGTCCAGGCCGTAGCGCTCGCCGATCTCGCCCCAGTAGGCCACGCTGGCCCCGCCGAGCGGGTCCGCGCCGATGCGCACCCCGGCCGCTTTGATCGCGGCCAGGTCCACCACCTGCTCCAGCGCCGACACGTACTGGTCGAGGAAGTCGAACTCGGCGGTGGTCTCGGCCGCGGCCGCCCGTGCGTACGGTATCCGCCGGACCCCCTTCAGCCCGCTGGCCAGCAGTTCGTTCGCCCGGTCCTGGATTTGCGTGGTGATGTCGGTACCGGCCGGCCCGCCGTCGGGCGGGTTGTACTTGAATCCGCCGTCCGGCGGGGGGTTGTGCGACGGGGTGACCACGATCCCGTCGGCGCGGGGTCCCCGGCCTGCGTTGTGCGCCAGGATCGCGCGGGACACCGCGGGGGTGGGCGTGTACCCGCCGCGGGCGTCCACCATGACCCGCACCCCGTTGGCGGCGAGCACTTCGAGCGCGCTGACCTGGGCCGGCTCGGACAGCGCATGCGTATCCGCTCCCAGGAACAGCGGTCCGTCGATGCCCTGGGTGGCCCGGTACTCGCAGATAGCCTGCGTGGTGGCCAGGATGTGATCCTCATTGAACGTCGCGGTGAAGGCCGATCCGCGGTGACCGGACGTGCCGAACGACACCCGCTGCGCGGCATCACCAGGATCGGGATGCACCGCGTAGTAGGCGGTCACTAGCTTCGCGACGTCCACCAGGTCTTCAGCGGCAGCGGGTTGACCCGCACGCGGATTTACCATGCCGTCATACTGACACGCATGAATCAGGAGCGCGACGACGAGTGGCGGCGATGGGTCGTCTACCAGGTGTACCCGAGAAGCTTCGCCGACTCCGACGGGGACGGCATCGGCGACCTGCGGGGGGTGCTGGCCCACCTGGATTACCTGCAGCGCCTGGGTGTCGACGTCATCTGGCTGAGCCCGGTCTACCGGTCGCCGATGGCCGACAACGGCTACGACATCAGCGACTACACCGACATCGACCCGCTCTTCGGGACGCTGGCTGACGCCGGCGAGCTCGTCGCCGAGCTGCACGCCCGCGGCATGCGGCTGGTCATGGACCTGGTGGTGAACCACACCTCCGACGAACATCCGTGGTTCATCGAGTCCCGCTCCAGCCGGGACAACCCCAAGCGGGACTGGTACTGGTGGCGTGATCCGCGCCCGGGTGCGACACCCGGCACGCCGGGCGCCGAGCCGACCAACTGGGAGTCGCACTTCTCCGGCCCGACCTGGACCTTCGACGAGTCGACCGGCCAGTACTACCTGCACATCTTCTCCCCCAAGCAGCCCGACCTGAACTGGGAGAATCCCGAGGTCCGCCAGGCGGTCTTCGCCATGATGCGATGGTGGCTGGACCGCGGCGTGGACGGCTTCCGCATGGACGTGATCGACATGATCAGCAAGGACACGTCCCTGCCGGACACCACGCCCCGGCCCGGCTCGCTCTACGGGCCAGGGGACCAGTACTTCGTCTGCGGCCCGCGCAACCACGAGTTCCTGCAGGAGATGTACCGCGAGGTCTTCGCCGGCCGCGACGCCCACGTGCTTACCGTCGGCGAGATGCCCGACGTCACCATTCCCCAGGCGGTCCTGTTCACCGCCCCCGAACGACACGAGCTCGACATGGTGTTCCAGTTCGAGCACGTCCGGCTGGACATCGGCGCGAACAAGTACGACCTGCGCCCGCTGCACCTGCCTGACCTGAAGGCGTCGCTGGCCGCCTGGCAGGCGGGCCTGGCCGGGCGCGGCTGGAACTCGCTGTACTTCGGCAACCACGATCAGCCGCGCTCGCTGTCGCGGTTCGGCGATGACAGCCCGGCGCACCGGGTGGCCTCGGCCAAGACCCTGGCTACCGTCCTGCACCTGCACCAGGGCACGCCGTACGTGTACCAGGGCGACGAGCTAGGGATGGCCAACGCGCCGTTCGCTACCATCGCCGACTACCGGGACATCCAGGCGCTCAACTTCTATGCCGAAGCGGCCGCCCGCGCCGGTGCCGACCTGCCGGCCCTTCTGCTGGCGATGGCCCGGATGAGCCGTGACCAGGGCCGGACCCCGGTTCAGTGGGACGCCTCGCCCGGCGCTGGCTTCACCACCGGCACCCCCTGGATCGGCGTCAACCCCGACTACACGGAGGTGAACGCGGCTGCCGAGGTCGGCGTCCCCACCTCGGTGTTCGAGCACTACCGCCAGCTCATCGCCTTGCGTCACGCCGATCGGCTGGTCACCGACGGCGACTTCGAGCTCCTGCTGCCTGATCACCCGGTGATCTGGGCTTTCCTGCGCCGTGGTCCCGGGGGCGAGCTGCTGGTCGCCGCGAACTTCTCCGCGGGCGCGGTCAAGGCATCCCTGCCGCTGGACAGCGGCTGGGCCGCCGCCCCGGTCATCCTGGCCAACCTCCCCGACGCCCCGCTCCGCCCGCTGCCCGACCTGGAACTGCGGCCCTGGGAGTCGCTCGTCTGGCGCCGGGGACAGATCGGCTAACCCCGGCAAGGCTGCTATCTTGGCAAATAACAGATAGGAACCGCCTCACTACTCATTGTTGATCACAAAAAGGGGAATGGTCGACGAGGGTTCAGGGCGGTGGACGGGGGTCCCATGGATGCCACCGAGCGTGACCAGCAGCCCGCGCGCATACTGCTGATCGACGACGATCCCGCTCTCGGCGGGTACCTGACGCGGGTGCTGCGTACCCACGGCGGTTTCGACGTCACTCATCAGCTCGAACCAGAGCTGATCACCGCGACGGCCCGGTACTGGTCCCGGTACTGCGGCGGAAGCCACGCCGAGCCGTTCGAGGTCATCCGCGACCGCGCGGGCGGCCTGCCAGCCCGCTCGGCCGGCAGCCATTCGCTGGTGACGCCATGAAGGTGCCAAAGCAGCGGAGGCCTGACCAGCGAGGGATCGGCCGGCTGGGATCTGGCCGTCCGGGAGGGGTACTGCGTGTCCTGGTCACGGGGGCGGGCGGTCCGGCCGCGATCGCCGCGATGAAATCGCTGCGTGCCGACGAAACCGTGCAGCTCCTCGCCGCGGACATGGATCCCTGGGCTGCCGGGCTGTACCTGGTTCCGCGCTGGGCGCGGACCCTTGTCCCGGCGGGCGCGGCTCCGGGCTTCGCGGCTGCGCTGCTGATCCGGTGCCTCGCGCTGGGTGTGGACGTGGTCCTGCCGACCGTCGACAGCGAGCTGCGGCCGCTGGCCCACGAGCGGGAGACGTTCACGGCCGCCGGCATCGGCCTGCTCCTGGCGCCCGCTGCCGCGCTGGACGTCATCCTCGACAAGCTCGCGCTGGCCGAGCACTGCGCCGGGGTCGTTCAGGTCCCTCGCACCGAGCTGTTCGGGCCTTCCGTTGATCCGGCCAGCTGGACCTATCCCCTCATCGTCAAGCCCCGGGAGGGGAGCGGATCCCGCGGCATCATCACGGTGGCCTCCGCCGCGGAACTGGCCGCCCTTGATCGCTCACCGAGCCTGATCGTCCAGGAGTTCTTGCCCGGCGAGGAGTACTCCGTCGATGTGCTCGCCGACGCGGCAGGACATGTGATCGCGTCCGTCCCGCGTCTTCGGGCCCGGGTCGATTCTGGCGTGTCGGTGGCTGGCCTGACCGTTCACGACCCCGAGGTCGAGCAGTTCGGGCGGTCCGTCGCCCGGGCGACCGGTGTTACCTTCGTCGCTAACGTGCAGTGCAAGCGTGACCATCACGGCTCACCCGCGCTGCTCGAGGTGAACCCCAGGATGCCGGGCACGCTCGGGCTCACCATCGCCAGCGGTGTCGACATGCCCAGGCTCGCGCTCGCCGCCCTGCTCGGGCGGCCACTTCCGGCCACGATCGAGTTCCGCGAGCGGGCCGTGGTCCGCTTCCTGGACGAGCTCTTCCTTGATCCCGCCGACATCTCCAGCGTCGGGCTGAACCTGGAGGCGGAAGTGGGCCTCGGCACCACGATCACCGTGCTGCTGCCGGCCACCGACGAAGACGTCGCACCATACCTGGCTCCGGCCGACACCATCGACGGTCAACGCGGGCACGGCGAGACGATCCTGCTCGTCGAGGACGAGGAAAGCCTGCGCCAGCTGACCACCCGTATCCTGACCCGGAACGGCTACCAGGTCCGCGCGGTCGGCAACGGCGCCGAGGCGGTGCGGCAGGCCGGCGATACGGCTCAGCCGATCACTCTCCTCCTGACCGACATGGTCATGCCCGGGATGCTCGGCAACGAGGTCGCCGCCCGGATCGGCGCCATCCGGCCGGACGTCCCGGCCCTTTTCATGTCCGGGTACGCCCAGCCGATCCTGGACTCCCACGGCGTTGGCGCCTCGTCCTTTGACATCTTGGCCAAGCCCTTCACAGAATCGGCCCTGCTGAGCCGGGTACGACAGGCCATCACCCGGATTCCCGCGCCACGCCGCGCTAACGCTGATACGACCGGGGAACGTCTCGCCGCGGGCCAATCGACGATAAAGCGCACCGGCGATATATAAGCCTCGAGAAAGTATATATATAAGGCAGGAGAAAGAACGGCGCAGGACCTTTCCGAACAGCGCGAGGCCCGCCCTGCGCGGGTTTATATGACGACGAGAATTCGTCTCGTGAGGTATTCATGACACGCCGTATGACCTGGACATCTACGATATGAAGGCGGCAAAGAGGGAGCATTAGCGCTGTGAAGACAATCCTGGGACTCCAAGGTCGCGCCAATGCTCCCTGAGCCGACCGCAGGAAAATCGTCCGCCCCGCCGGCCCGGCCGCAGCCGGGGGTAATGACCCCGCTGTTCGCCGTGCCCGGCGGTCCCGAGCCGGACGCAACCCCGGCCGCCGGGCGGCGGGTGCGCCCGGCCGCCCGGACCCGGCAACCCCGGCGCGCGAGCCCACGCCTTCCCGCGGCGGACTCCGGGCCGCGTAAAGACACCGCGGATTTGCTGACCGTCACGGCCGAGCGGCTCCGGCGGGCGCTGGGCCGCAGTTTCCTGCGCTATGGCATCGCCTCCGATCTCGAGGCCGCCGTCCATGCCGCCATGAACGTCATAGAGCCCGTGCTCGACGCGCGGGATACGGAGATCTTGCGGCTGCGCCGGCTGATGGCCGGCAAAGTCCCCGGCAAGAGCGCCCGGTAGAGTCCCGGGCAAAAGCCCCTCTGCCCGGTAAGGAGTCGTGCGTGCCCGAGCTGGGTCCCGAGGTCGAGCGCGAGGCGAGGTCGCGGCTGGGTCTGGAGGAGGCTGACGCGTTCCTGGGGCGCCTCGAGCAGCTGTCGTTCGACATAGTCGGGCCGCTCAGCCAGGTGTACGGTGACGTCACCGATATCGGCGCGTTCGTCACCGTGCTTGTGCTTGACGCGCTGCGGGCGACGGCCGACCGCCCGGTGCCGCTACGCCTGCTCGATCGCCGCCGTGAGATCGATCCGGCCTGGTTCCAGCGGTCCCGCATGATCGGCTACGTCTGCTACGCCGACCGGTTCGCCGGCTCGCTGCCGGGGGTCCGGCAGCATCTTGACTACCTGGCGGAGCTCGGCGTCACCTACCTGCACCTGATGCCGCTGCTCCGGCCGCGCCCGGGGGAGAACGACGGCGGCTACGCGGTGGCGGACTACGACACGGTGGATCCGCAGGTCGGCACGATGGCTGACCTGCAGGCGCTCGCCGCCGACCTGCACGAGCGCGGCATGGTCCTGTGCATCGACCTGGTGCTCAACCACACGGCAGCCGAACACCAATGGGCCCGCCAGGCGCAGGCCGGCGACCCCGGCTGCCGCGAGATGTACCTGGTGTACCCGGACCGGACCGAGCCCGACGCCTATGAGCGCACGCTGCCCGAGGTGTTTCCCGCCCTGGCGCCGGGCAGTTTCACCGAGGTACCGGATCTGGGCTGGGTGTGGACGAGCTTCCGCGAGTATCAGTGGGATCTGAACTACGCCAACCCGGCGGTGTTCCGGGCCATGCTCGGCACCATGCTCGCGCTGGCCAACCGGGGCATTGACGTCCTGCGGCTGGACGCGGCGCCGTTCCTGTGGAAGCGGATGGGCACTGACAGCCAGAACCAGCCCGAGGCCCACCTGCTCGTTCAGGCGTTCCGGGCGCTGACCCGGCTCGCCGCCCCTGGCCTGGTTCTTAAGGCGGAGGCGATCGTCAGCCCGGAGATGCTCGTCCAGTACCTCGGCCGCCACGACCAGTTCCGGCCCGAATGCGACCTGGCGTACGACAACCAGCTCATGGTGATGCTCTGGTCCAGCCTGGCTACCCGGGATGTCCGGCTGGCCGAGCGCGCGCTGTCGCGCCGCAGGCCCGCGCCCTCTTCCACCTCATGGGTCACCTACGTCCGCTGCCACGACGACATCGGCTGGGCGGTATCCGACGCCGACGCCGCCGCCGTGGGCCTCGACGGCTTCTCTCACCGGCGCTTCCTGTCCGACTACTATTCCGGTGCCTTTCCCGGCTCGTTCGCCCGGGGCGCACGATTCCAGGACAACCCGGCGACCGGTGACGCCCGTATCTCCGGCAGCGCCGCGTCGCTGTGCGGCGTGGAGGCCGCGCTCGAAGCCGGCGACTCCGCCGCGCTCACGGCCGCCATCAGGCGGTTTGAGTCGCTGTATGCCGCCGCCTTCTCCTTCGGCGGCATCCCGCTGATCTACATGGGTGACGAGCTGGCCATGTGCAACGACGTCCGGTGGGCGCGGGACGCCTCACACGAGCACGACAACCGGTGGATGCACCGGCCCCAGATGGACTGGGCCAGGGCCGCCAGGCGCCACGATCCGGACTCGCTGGAAGGCCGGATGTTCGCCGCGATCCGCGGCCTGGCCGACGCGCGGCGCTCGCTACTCGCCCTGCGCGCGGGCGGCAGCACCGAGATCCTGCCGACCGAGAGCCGCAGCGTGCTGGCCTACCGGCGAGTGCACCCGCGCAGCGTCCCGTTCCTGGCGCTCACCAACTTCAGCGACGTCACTGCCTCGCCCGACGCCGGGATCATCGCCCGAGCTGGCCTGCGTGAGCCCGCCCACGTGCACTCCACCACGGGCCAGCTGACGATCAGCGCCGGACGGATCGAGCTGCCGCCGTGGAGCTTCGTCTGGCTCACCGGCACCTGAAACCGCCTGATTTATGCCGGATGGGGTCAGGCAACCCACAAAATAAATCCGTTCCGTTACTATGACGTGACAGAAAGCAACATTTTTCTCCGGCCTGCCCCTGCTAGCGTTTGCCCCCGGATTTAAAGTCACTGGCCTTGGCGCCTGATCGGCGATCACTGGTGCGCGAGGACTCCCGTCAGGCGTGGTCGCACGCGGCCGCACATTTGTGGTGAGGCGAGTCATGCATAGCTTCAGGTCCGGTAGCACGACTGGCAGGCGCGGGCGAAGGCTGTCCTTGATCACGGCCGCAGCCGGGGTAACCGCCCTGATAGCCGGTCAGTCCGCCGCGGCCAGCGCCGCGACCGACGACGTCAGCGCGTTGCTAGGGCCGATGACGCCCGCACTGGCCGCCCAGCTGTCGCAGAACGTGAACCAGCCGGTCATCGTGATCATGAAGAGCCAGCCGGGCCAGGAGCCGGTCGGCAGCCGGGCGGCGAGCACCCGGGCCACCGCGATCAGCTCCGCCCAGGCGCCGGTGATGAGCGAGCTCACCACGGTGAACGCCACCCATGTCAAGAACTATTCGCTGGTGAACGCGTTCGCGGCGACGGTCTCCGCGGGCGAGGAGGCCCGGCTGAGCGCGAATTCCTCTGTCGCTGAGATCATCCCTGACGTGACCATCCAGGGCGGCCAGGACGAGGCGGCCGCGCCCGCGGCCACGACCGGGAAGGCTGCGGCGGATCCGGCCACGTCGCTGCCGCAGCACGACATCCCCGGTGCCTGCGGCCCGAACGGCCAGGTCCAGCTCGCCCCCGAAGGGCTCTCGCTGACGAACACCGCGTCGGGCAACCCCGCCGCCAAGACCGCGCGCTCGCTCGGCATCACCGGCGCCGGCGTGAAGGTCGCCTACCTCGCGGACGGCCTGGACCCGGACAACGTGAACTTCATCCGGCCGGACGGCACCTCGGTGTTCGACCCGGCCACCGGCGGGGACTACCAGGACTTCAGCGGCAACGGCCCGGGCGCGCCGACCGGCGGCGATGAGGCGTTCCTGGACGCCAACCAGATCGCCGGCCAGGGCCTGCACGTCTATGACGTGAACGGCTTCTCCGCGCAGGCCGATCCGTCGGCGTGCAACGTCCGGATCGAGGGCGTGGCCCCCGGCGCCAGCCTGGTCGGGCTGGACGTGTACAGCGAGGACGACAATGACCTGCTGGATACGACCGAATCCAACTTCCTGGCGGCCATCAACTACGCGGTCGAGACGGACCACGTCAACGTGATCAACGAGTCGTTCGGAAGCAACCCCTTCCCCGACATCACCGCGCTGGACGCGACCAAGCAGTTCGACCAGGCGGCCATCGCCGCGGGCGTGACCGTCGTCTCCTCTACCGGTGACGCGGGCGCGACCAACACCATCGGCTCGCCGGCGAGCGACCCGGACGTCATCTCGGCCGGCGCCACGACGCAGTTCCACACATACGCCCAGACCAACTACGCCGCCGCGCGCTACTTCGCCACGACGGGCTGGCTCAGCGACAACATCAGCTCGCTGAGCTCGGGCGGGACCGACGAGACCGGCGGTACGGTCGACCTGGTCGCGCCGGGTGACATTAGCTTTGCCTCATGCAGCACGGACACGGCGCTCTACACCGCGTGCACCAACTTCGGTGGCCAGCCCTCCGACATCGAGGAGAGCGGCGGCACCAGCGAGTCCTCCCCGTTCGTCGCGGGTGCGGCGGCGCTGGTCATCCAGGCGTACGCCAAGACCCACGGGGGCGCCCGCCCGACACCGGCGCTGGTCAAGCAGATCCTGACCAGCACCGCCACCGATCTGGGCGCTCCCGCCCCCGAGCAGGGCTCTGGCCTGCTGAACAGCTACAAGGCCGTCCAGCTGGCCGAGTCCATCCACACCAGCGACGGCTCGCCGCGAGCGGTCGGCGACACCCTGCTGCTGTCCAGCAACCAGCTGAATGGAACCGGCAACCCGGGCAGCACGCAGAGCTTCCGCGAGACCATCACCAACACCGGCGCGAGCACCCAGTCCGTGCGGCTGACCGGCCGCGGCTTCGGCCCGGACCAGGACGCGCAGACGGGCAGCGTCACGCTGAACGACTCCACCAGCCCGCAGTTCGCGAACTATCAGGGGCTGGCCAACAACTACGGCGTCTTCCACTTCACCGTGGCGCCGCGGCAGGACCGGCTCGTGGCCTCGATTGCCTGGCCAGGCGACCCGACCTACTGCCTCCAGACGCAGTGCGAGACCGGGCTGAACTCCCGGGTCCGGCTCATCCTCGTCGATCCGCTCGGCCGGTTCGCCGCGCATTCGCTGCCGCAGGGCCCGGGGAACTACGGCAGCGTGGACGTACGGTACCCGACCGCTGGCACCTGGACCGGTGTCATCTTCGGTGACACGGCCGCCAACGGCGGGACAACCGGAACCGTTCCCTGGAAGGTGGCCACCGAGCGGTTCGACTCGTTCGGTTCGGTCTCACCCGCCACGCTCGCGCTCGCGCCCGGCCGGAGCCGGACCGTCACGGTCCGCGCGACTACCCCGGCTGCACCCGGCGACTCAGCCGGGTCGATTGTCGTCAACTCGAGCAGCGGCGGGACCACCTCGGTCCCGGTGACGCTGCGCGCCCTGGTGGACGTGGCCGCTGGCGGCGTGTTCAGCGGGGTGCTGACCGGCGGCAACGGGCGCGACCCCGGGGCGGGGCAGCAGGACTACTACGAATTCGACGTCGGCGCCGGCGTGACCGACATCACCGCCAACGTGACGCTCGCTAACGACGCAAACGACCCGGTGGCCGAGTACCTGATCAGCCCGGACGGCGATACCGTCGGCTACGGCCAGAACAGCCTGAACGGCAGCGGCGGGCTCTCGCTGACCGCCTACACCGTGCACCCGGTTTCCGGCACCTGGACGCTGATCGTCGACTTCGCCGAGCCGGTGGAGGGCAACGAGCTGTCCGATCCCTATACCGGGAACATCGTGTTCAACAACGTCGCGGCCAGCGCGGCAGGGCTGCCGGACAGTGCCAGCACGACACTCAAGGCAACCGTGCCGGTGACGGTGCCCGTCACGATCACGAACAACGGTGCCGCGCCCGAGGACTTCTACGTCGACCCCAGGCTCGACACCACGCAATCGATCACGCTGGTCCCGGCCGGTGGCTCGGGCACCGTATCGCTGCCGATGACGGGCGACTTCCCGACCTGGTTTGTGCCCACCGAGACCTCGAGCCTCTCGGTGACGCAGACCTCGACGTTGCCCGCCGTGTTCGACGTCAGCCCGTACACCGGGGACCCGGATGTCGCGAGCGCGAGCAGCGGGTCAGGTCCGTTGTGCTCGACGACGGAATCGGCCTCCTACAGCCCCTCCGGCGGGACCGTAACCGCTGGGCTGTGGGCTGGCGGGCCCAGCGAGTGCGGGCCGTACTCGGCGACGGCGCCGGCGGGCTCGGCCACCATCTCGATGACCGCGCAGACCAAGGCGTTCGACCCGGCGGTCACCTCCGCGCCGGGTGACCTGTGGCTGCTGGCCACCAGCGCGTCGACGCCGTTCTCGCCGGTCACCATCAACCCGGGTCAGTCGGCCACCATCGACGTCACCATTTCGCCGTCCGCCGCGGTCGGCGCGGTGGTCTCCGGTGACCTGTACGTCGACGACTACGCCAGCGGAGTCCCGCCGGGCGGCCAGCTGAGCGGCGATGAACTAGCCGCGATCCCGTACGAGTACACGGTCGGCAGCTAGGGCCCTGCCGCGTACCGCTGCTCGGCCTCGCGCACCTGGGGCAGCCCGATGAAATCGGTGAACTCGCCGAACGTCGGCAGTTCGCGCATCGCCGCGGCCGGCGTCCCGGCCTGGGCGATCTCCCGCAGCACCTGGCGCATCGCCGCTGTCGCCGCCAGCAGCGTGCTGATCGGAAAGATGACGATCCGGTATCCCAGCTCGGTCAGGCGGTCGAGGCTGAGCGGCGGGGTCTTGCCGCCTTCTGCCCAGTTGAACAGCATGGGCACCCCGGGGAATGCCCGGACGGCCTGTTCGGCTTCCCGCTCGGTCACCACGGCCTCGATGAACAGCGCGTCGGCCCCGGCGTCGCGGTACATCCGCCCGCGTTCGAGGGCCCGCTCCAGGCCTTCGACCGCGCGCGCGTCGGTCCGGGCGATGATCACGAATTCCGGCTGCGTGCGCGCGTCGGCCGCGGCCCGGACCTTCGCCGCCATCTCCTCCGCCGGGATGACGCGCTTGCCCTCCATATGCCCGCACTTTTTCGGGGCCACCTGATCCTCGAGGTGAATCCCGGCGACCCCGGCTGCCTCGTAGGCCCCGACGGTGCGGATCACGTTCAGCGGATTCCCGTAGCCGGTGTCGGCGTCGGCGATCACCGGGATGTCCACGCAGGCCGCGATACGCCCGGCATTGTCGACCATCTCGGTCATCGTCAGCAGACCGACATCGGGCCGCCCGAGCAGCGCGGCCGAGGTTCCGAATCCGGTCATGTACACCGCGGGGAACCCGGCCTCCTCTACCAGCCGGGCCGCGAGCGGATCGAAGGCTCCCGGCGCCACGATGGTCTGGCCGGACTCCAGCAGAGCGCGCAGCCGGGCCGCCCCGCCCGGGCGCCGGGTCAGCCGTGCCGTCACCTGCACACAGTAACGCGGCCTTCGCCCCCAGCCAGGTGAGAACCTTATTTTTTCGGAACGGGCGGTGGTGCGTGCCCCAGGCCCCTCACTTCGCGTGGCCGGCTTCCGCCCAGCGCAGCAGGCACGCGTACAGGGTCAGGCCGGGTCCGAAGGCCATCGCGACCACCGGTGCGCCCGGCTCTAGCGGGCGGCGGCGGAGTTCTGAGAGGACCAGCAGCAAGGTGGCCGACGAGCAGTTGCCGTGCTCGGCCAGGACCCGGCGGGAGGCGTCCAGGTCGCCCTCGGCCAGCCCCAGCCGGTCGGCGACCACGTCCAGGATGCGCGGGCCGCCGGGATGGACGGCCCACGCCTGCACGTCGCCGCGGCGCAGGCCGTTGCGGGTCAGCAGATCGTCGATGGCCGGACCGACGTGCCGGGCCAGGACATCGGGCACCTGCCGGTCCAGGGTCA
>Ga0302326_10023116_pt1 | contig 12686 bp, 9 predicted proteins | sample Palsa_T0_3_FD_202264 | JGI IMG/M metagenome (GOLD analysis project Ga0302326, IMG submission 202264) | Peat permafrost microbial communities from Stordalen Mire near Abisko, Sweden - Palsa_T0_3 | ecosystem: Environmental > Terrestrial > Soil > Palsa > Peat permafrost | place: Sweden: Abisko... | reverse complement strand
TGCGCCAGGCGGGCTGTTTGCCGAAGACCCCCATACACAGCGGTGTCGCGCCGAACAGAGCTCCCGCTCCGCCGGTGTTGAGCCGGAGTGCGAGCGCAAAGAGATCGTCGGCCGCGCTGCCGGCCGAGATTTCGCAGAAGTCCGGCCCGGCTACAATCCACGCCAGGGGATCGACGCGCGTGAGTTCGATGAGATCGGGCACCAGCTCGGCAGCCAAGGCACCGCACAGCGCGAGCGCGCGCGGTGCCCGGCGCGGCAGATGTGAAGAGAAATCGCCGAACTGGGCGCGGCCGCGCCCGGGAAGCCACCAGGTCGATCCCGCGATATGCAGACCTTGGCCGGGCAGCAGATGCACGGCTTGGGTGCTCGGCGCGAGCAGCGAATCCGCGTCCGCCGGCGCTTTGAAGTCCTCGGGCGCCGTGTCGAAAGCGGTCCGGCGCCGGCGCCGAAACGGATCGAAGCCGAGCCCGAGTTCGGCGAACCATGGGGCGCCGCCCATCGCATAGGGCACGATGCGTTTCGCGCCAAGCGCATCGGCGAGCGCCCAAACTTCGTCCTCGTCGAGCATGAGACGTTGCGCCACCGGCAATTCCTCGTCGGGGACATAACACAGGAACTGCGGAACGGAACTCACGAGATACTGCGGCGGGTAGAGCCGCCAACGCCGATGATTGCAGAACAGCGCATCGATCGGGCCGAAGCGAGCGCGAATCTTCCGCGCTTCGCCGAGGATGCTGCCGGCAGGGTCGGCGCCGCTGTCGGCGAGCAGCAACGACGAGCTGCCGGTACTGCTTCGGACGAGGTAGGTGTTGCCGCTATTGCGATCGCCCGGGCGCACTCCCAACGAAGCGCCCAGTCCGAGCGGCTGTTCGCCAAAGAACGGCAGCGCCGCGACCACAAAAGCGCCGATCGCCACCGTCTCGTACCAATCGAGCGCGCTCACGTTCGTGAAGCCGAGTTGACGTAAGCGCACGTCGAGCCGAAGTGTCAGCGGCGTTTCTTGCTCGACGGATGGAACGACGAAGTGCGTATCGTTGGGAAACCAGAACAGCGATCCCGGATCGAAATGATCGGGGTGAGCGTGCGTGAGCAAGACCGTATGTTGCCGTTCGGGAAAATCGAATGGAGACAGCGGCGTAAAGTGAGCGGGATATGCGTCGCGTTTGGGACGCAAGAAGGGGTCGATCCAGAGTCGCCGCGCGCCGTCCGTCCAGGATACGCACGCATGACCGACGAGCAGCGGCTCGAAGATGGGAACGGAGGCAACGGACGGCCGTGCAGGCGGCCTCAGCGGCCGCACGAGACGCGTCAGCGCGCTCGACAGCTCAGTGTCGCAGCTTGATCCGCCGCCCAGATCGCTGCGCAACGCACGGCAGCGCTGCGCATCGACCGGCAGACGCAGTTCGCACGAAAGATCAGCGGCGCGCAGCGTCACGAATGCGGGCTCGACGTCGCCCGGATCGTGACACCAGAACGCCGCATCGGCGAGGATCGCGCGGTGCGTCGCCGTAGCCCGTTCATTCCGCACGAGCTCGGCGAGTTCGTGCGCACCGCGGACCTTGCGCTGGCGTGGCGCGCGTCCCATCTCGGCGGACAGCAGCTCGAAGGTCCGCGGATAAAGCCGCTCGCGAAGCGCCGCTTGCAAGCGGCCCGAAAGCATCGATCCGTAGGTCGTCGTATCGCGCCACTCGACCGAGATGTCCAGGCGGTCAAACACACTGCTGGTGTTCATCGGCGAGTGAGCTCGGGCGCAGAGAACGTGCGCGCACGCGCCAGGACGGCGTTCTGCGCGATCCCGTCGACGGCCCACATGTTGAAGATGTAGTTCAAGGTTTGGAGAAGTGCGATGCTGGCTCCGAAACCGGCGCTCTGCTGCATCGCCGAGTGACGGGTGAAGCGTTGAATGATACCGCGCGGATCGTGCATGGTGCGCTGACGTGCGGCCTCGGCCTGGTTCTGCAGATCGCCCGGCACGGGCTGCGAGCGTAGACGGTGAAATCGGCCTAATGCTTCCCACGCAAACCAGCGGTCACCGATGAAGTGTTCGAGAAAGTGAAGCGCGAAATTCGCCCACGCATCGATACTGGTGCTGCCGTTACGAGCCATCGCAACATCGATGAGTTCGTTCGCAGCCGCGCCGAGAATGGCGTCGACGGTCGCGCGGTATCGTGCGTCGAGAAGTTCCGCTTGCGCGAAGAAAGACCCGAACGTCAGGTTACCAAGCCAGGCTGGGCGGCAGCCCGAGATGCACTCGAGGATCACGCTCACTTCGTGCGTGCGGTCGTCACCGAGTTTGAAACGCATACGCAGCCCGGGTGGTTTGTGAACGAAAAACCAGTCACCGCCGCCGCGCGCGTCGCGGAGCGCCGCGAATTGGGCGAACAGCACGCGTTCCTCGTCCGCGTCGGGAACGCGTTTCACAACTGCGTCGAGTTGCAGCCAGCCGTCGACCACGGGTACGCGGGCAATCGGTTTTCCACGCGCATCGAGAAGGTCGAGCAGTTCGAGGTCGAGGTGCTCGCGCCACCCACTGCGGCAAACAGTGTAGGCGGCTGCGGTGTTTGCAGCGATCATTGTGGTGCTTTCGTACGTGAGAAGGAAAGGCCGGCGAACCCCAAGCGCGACGAGATACGGCAGTGGTATCTGCGTCGCGCCCAGCCGAGCGTTTTGGATCAAAACGAGGTGACGTTTTGGGGGGCCGTTACGGAACGAGAATCGTATCTACCAGGGGCACATTATGGTATCGCGAGGCGCCGTGACGGCGACTTGCTGCTTCTCGCCGGCCGCACCGAGCTTGGTCTGAAGGGAAGCCGACAGCGTATTGAACGCGTCGATCTGGCCGCTCGAGACTCTGCTCACTTGACCTTTGATATTCACGACGTGGGCTGTCGCGTCCGGCGCGACGGAATCGAGCAGATCGGCAGCGTAGCTCGGTTCGGCGATGACGGGGCTAGGGGCGGCGGCCGATGCCACCGCCGGCGCGACGGCGCCATTGGCGAGCAGAATTCCCATTCCGGCGAGTGCCGCTCCCATTGGATGATGCTTCATTTCTAATTTCCTTTTCGAGCCAAAAGCTCGAAGCGATGAGTGGAGTTGGTCCGGGCTCTACGATAAAGCGGTGGGTGCCGTTCGCGCATGCGTAAAAATACTCAAACGTCTGAGTAGGAGCACGAATGGGTGACGGCATGCCGAGGCGCCCCGGGAAGGGTGCTTGTTTTCTGGAGAAGGCTGCAGTGAGGCCGCTCGGCCGCCGCCCGCCTGTCAATGCGCAGCTCGCTGCCTGAGCGGCTCTCGGCACGCCAGGCCGAAATTGCACGGTTAGTCGCCCGGGGAAACTCCACGCGCGAGATCGCCGCGACGCTTTTCCTCAGTCCGCGTACGGTCGAAAATCATATTGCCGCGATCTTTAACAAGCTGGGCGTTGGTTCACGGCTCGAGCTGGCGTCCGCACTGTTGACGTCCGCCGCTGGCATCGACCAAAAATCAGCCGGAACGACGGCGCCCGGCCCTCCGACGAACCTGCCGCTTGCGCGGACGAGCTTGCTCGCCCGCGAGACCGAAATCGCGGATATCGTTCGTATTTTTGAGGATAGCCGGCTCGTCACGGTGATCGGTGCCGGTGGGATCGGCAAGACGCGGAGCGCGATTGCGGTTGGCGAAGCTCTGCTGGGCGGCATGCCGGGCGGAGTGTGGTTCGTCCAACTAGCGGCGCTCGGGAAGGGAGCCTTCGTGGCCGGCGCGATCGCGCAGGCGCTCGATGTGCGAGAGTCTCTCGCGCGTCCGGTGCTCGAAACACTGCTCGCGCAATTGAAACCGAAGCGGATGCTGCTGATCCTCGACAACTGCGAGCACGTTATCGCCGACGCCGCCGCGATCGCCAACGCGCTGCTGGCCGAGTGTCCACACCTGCGCATCCTTGCAACGAGCCGCGAGCCGCTGCGAATTGCCGGCGAGCAGACATACCGGCTCCCGTCATTGGCCGTCCCTACCGCGGACGAAAGCCGCGAGCTGAGCGCCGTCCGAGCCGCGGGATACGCGGCCCTCGTGCTTTTCGCTCAAAGCGCGAAGGGCAGCGATCGCAGCTTCGCGCTCAGCGACGACAATGCGCCGATCGTGGCCGACATTTGCCGGCGGCTCGACGGCATTCCGCTGGCAATCGAACTCGCCGCAGCGCGCGTCAGTATCTTGACGGTGCGGGCTCTCTCGACAAGGCTCGAGGACCGTTTTGCGGTGCTCACCCGCGGCGACCGCGCCGCGCTGCCGCGCCACCAGACGATGCGTGCGCTTATCGATTGGAGCTACGATCTGCTCGCGCCGGCCGAACAGCGACTCTTCGAGCGGCTGTCGGTCTTTGCCGGCGGCTGTGACCTTGCGGCGGCGACAGCGGTACACGCCGATGAGGCCGACGAGATCGGTGTTTTGGCGCTGCTTTCATCGCTTGTCGACAAGTCGTTGGTCATCGCTGATCTGACGGATCGCGAGCCACGCTATCGGTTCCTCGAAACCACTCGGCAATACGCCCGTGAAAAGCTCGCGGTCGGATGCGAAGCGATGCCCGCCGCGCGCCGTCATGCGCTCTTTTATCTGGAGCTCGCCGAGCGGCTGGAGGGGACCGTCGTGCGAATCGTCGATGCCGAACGGGCCTGGGCGCACCAAGAGTTGGAGAATTGGCGAGCAGCGCTGGATTGGAGTCTCGAAGCGCGCGGCGATGTGATCCTTGGGCAGCGCTTAGCGGCTGCGACGATGGACGTCTGGTTAGACGTTTCGCTTACCGAAGGGCGACGTTGGCTTGCTGCAGCTGTCGCGCTGACCGATGAACGCACCCCCGCGCTCGTACGGGCACGCCTCGATTTTGCCGCAACTGGTATTGCCCAGTCGCTGGGCGAGTGGAGTGTCGTGATCGCGGAGAGCCGGGGCTTGATCGAAATTTTCCGTGAACTCGGCGCGACCCTCGAAGTTACGCGGCTCGAATACTGGACCGGGAGATCGTTGCTTTGTTTGGGCCGCTTCGCCGAGGGGGAGCAGCTGTTGCGCGGAGTTCTCGAGAAGGCGCGATCATTGCAAGATCGTCGGCTCTTCGGCGAAGCACTCGAAAACATCGCCTACGCCCAATCGAGTTCCGGTAATCTTGCCGAGGCTCGCGCGTACATTGCAGAAGCGCTCGATGTCTGGCATTCGCTTGGCGCCGAGCGCAAGGCATCAAACGCGGAGGTCATTCTGGCGGAGGCTGAATTTCGCGCCGGCTACGTCGAGCGGGCAATTGGACTCGTCACCACAGCGCTCCTGAGGCTGCGGCAAATCGATCACGGCAGGGTCATGCCGGCAATTATCAACCTGGCGGCCTATCTTATCGCGTGCGATCGATGGGGCGAGGCGCAAGCAGTCGCGTGTGAAGCCCTCGGCCTTGCGCAGGAAACCCAGCGTACCGTGTACCGCGCCTGGGCGCTCCAGCATGTGGCTGCGGTTGCCGCCTTGTCCGCGAACGCCGAGTCCGATTTGGCGAAGCTAGCAACTTCAGCGCGGCTGATCGGCTACGTCGACGCGCGCATCGCGGTGCTGGCCTCGCCGCGCGAATATACCGAACAACAGGAATACGATCGTGTGCGTACCGTGCTGCGGGACGCGCTCGGCTCGGAAGAAATGGAGCGGCTCATGGCCGCCGGCGCTGGAATGATGGAACATCAGGCGGTGACGCTCGCGCTGTCGATCTAAAAGATGGGTCCAGACAGCGAGAGTGCGAGACCGCAGCCGGGAATCTGGCCGGTACAGTTTGCACTGCCGCCGCCCCACGCGGTTGTCGTGTACAGCGCGTTTGCGGTGACGAGAACGTCGTGGCTCGGATAGATTCCGTCGTTCTTTGCACGCAGCATACGCGTCGGACTTTCTGCTTTTGCCGACGACGATCGCGATGCTGCTTCTCGCGGTGTGGTTCCTCCTTCGCGGCGTCGACGTGCCAAAATGGGAAGCGAGAGCCGCGACATGCGCAACCGTGGAGCGAACGAGAACCTAGCTTTTGGTACGCCTTTTCTGACGATACTGGTCCGCGATCACCGCGAGGACGATGATCACGCCTTTGACGATCTCCTGATAGTACGCATCGACACGCAGAAACGTAAAGCCTGACGTCATGACGCCAAGGATGATTGTGCCGATGACCGTTCCGGTGATCCGGCCAACCCCGCCGGCAAGCGAAGTACCTCCGATGACCGCTGCGGCGATTGCGTCGAGCTCGTAGCCCGTGCCCATGCCCGCCTGTCCCGAAACCGCGCGAGCGCATGTGACGATACCGGCCAAACCGGCTAACAAACCTGCGATTCCGTAAACCATAACTAAATGCCGGCTAACATTGATACCGGAGACGCGGGCCGCCTGTCGATTGGCACCGATCGCGTAGGTGAACTTGCCGTATCGAGTGTAGCGTAGGGCTATTTGAAAGATGAATGCGGTGAGAAGGAAGATAACCACCGGCACCGAGCCGCTGCCAATCCAGGCGAATTGGTCGGTCAGCATGCTGACCGGCTCTCCGTGTGTATAGAGCTTGGCGAAGCCGCGCGCGCTCACCATCATACCGAGCGTCGCAATAAAGGCTGGAATACCTACATAGGCCACCAACGCTCCGTTGATGACGCCGGCCAGAAGTCCGATGAGCAAACCAGCTGCGACCGGCACGATGACGGGCATGTTGGTCAACGCCGGATAAACCGCGCGCGCAAAATCCGACGATTGCGCCAGACTTGCCGCAACGATAGCGGTGACACCCACGACGGAGCCGGAGGATAGGTCGATGCCGCCGGTGATGATGACCTGCGTGACGCCGACTGCAATGATTCCAATGACGGACACTTGCAAGATCATGATCACGAGTCGCTCTTGATTGAAGAGGAAACTTTGGTGGACGAACACCCAGCCGAGCAGCTCGAAAAGTGCCGCAATGCCGACCAGCACGATGAGAATACTTATCTCGGGAGGGAGGCGACGGCGTGACGGCAGCGCTACGACCGTGCGTTCGGACGGCGGTTTCTCTTGGAGCGGTATCATCGCGATGCCAACTCCATAATCTTCACTTGATCGGCGTCGGAACGGTCGAGAATCCCCGTTGACCGGCCTTCATGCATCACCATGATGCGGTCGCTCATGCCGAGGATCTCCGGCATCTCTGATGAGATCATGATCACGGCAACTCCCTGACCGGCCAAGACCGTGATCAGCCGGTGTATTTCGGCCTTGGCCCCGACGTCTATTCCGCGCGTCGGTTCGTCCAAAATCAAAATCTGCGGATCGGTCAGCAGCCAGCGGCCGATCAGTACTTTTTGTTGGTTGCCGCCTGACAGATTTTCGACGCGTTCGTTGAGCCCGGGCGTTTTGACTCGAAGCTTGTTCACGAGTTCCAGACACGCTGCGGAAACTGCCTTAGCTTGAACGAAGCCCGCTTGAGTGAATTTGCGGTTGAGAACCGAGATCTCCATGTTTTCAATGATATCAAGGACAAGAAAGCATCCCGTGTCCTTGCGGTCCTCGGTCAGAAAGGCCATACCGAGGCTGAGCGCCTTGGCGGGGCTATCAATGCGGATGGCTTCGCCGCGAATCTGAATCGTGCCGGACGACGCGGGCGTCACGCCAAACAACGTCTCTGCGACATTGCTGCGCCCGGACCCGACGAGGCCGGCGACGCCCAGGATCTCACCGGCCCGGACATCAAAGCTGACGCCGCTGAAGACCCCTGCGAGTGAGAGGTTGCGCACCGACAGCACAACGTCGCCGATCGGGACCGTCTCCTTTGGGAACATATGGGTGATCTCGCGGCCGACCATCATCTTGATGATTTCCTGGCGCGTGATCTTGTCGGCGTCAGAAGTTCCGATGTACCGGCCGTCGCGAAAGACCGAAACCGAATCGGCAATCTCGAAGAGCTCATTCATTTTATGCGTGATATAGACGATGCCTTTGCCCTGGGCTTTCAGGCTGCGGATGATCGCGAAGAGATGCCCGACTTCCTTTTCCGTGAGAGCGGAAGTCGGTTCGTCCATGATGAGGATCTCCGATTCGTAGGAGACGGCCTTGGCGATTTCGACCATCTGCCGTGACGCGATGGAGAGCGAGCTCACATCCACTTCCGGATCGATGTTGATGTTGAGCTGCTCGAACAATTCTGCTGTCCGGCGATTGAGTTCGCGATGATTGACGAAGCCCAGCCGAGAGACAGGCTCGCGCCGAATCCAGATGTTCTCCGCTACCGTCATGTGCGGCATCAGGTTGAGCTCTTGGTGGATCATGGCGATACCGTTTTCCAATGCGTCCAAGGGCGACTGGAGGCGGATCGATGTGCCGCGCAAGATGAGCTCGCCCGAATCGGGCAGGTAGTCGCCGGCGATGACCTTCATCAGCGTCGACTTGCCGGCGCCGTTCTCGCCCATGAGCGCATGCACCGTGCCCGCTTTTAATGCGAACGATACATCGTCGAGCGCGACGACGCCGGGAAACGTCTTGCGCACGTGACTGACTTCAAGCAGATAGCGTTCATCGCGTTCCTGCGGGCCGAGCGAAACAGCGGTGTCAGACGAATGCATGAATTCCTCCGAAGTGAGCAGGAACGGAGGCGTCGTGTTACGGACGCCGCGTCGTTGGGCGGCCGGAAGCTTTAGTTCTTGCCGAGGTACTTACCGATATTGTCCGGCGTTACGAGCTCGAACGGGACGTACACATAGGGATTCGCGAGCGTCTGACCCTTGGCCAGTTTTACGGCCGTTTCCAGGGCGCCTTTCCCCTGACCGGCGGCATCTTGGAACACCGTGACTTTCAGATTTCCCGCCTTCATGGTGGCCAAGCCATCCGCAGTCGCGTCGATCCCCGAAACGATAACCTTATCGATGCGACCGGACTGTTTGAGCGACTGAATGGCCCCGATGGCCATCTCATCATTGTTGGAGACGATCGCATCCGGCTTGAGACCGGCGCTGAGCCAGTTCGTCACAAGATCAGCGGCCTTGGTCCGCGACCAATCACCCGCCTGTTCGTCCAGAATTTTAATCCCGTTGCAATTCGGCTTCGCAATCACGTCCTTGATATCTTGGGTCCGTTGGCGCGCCGCCTGATTGGAGAGCTCGCCCATCAGCACGAGGATATTGCCCTTGCCGCCCATGAGCTTGCAGACCGCCTGCATTTCCAGTGTGCCGGATTGTGTCTCGTCCGAGCCGACGAACGCCACTTTGGGCGGCAGCTTCTTGTCGGCGGGGAGCCGATTCACATAGACCAGTGGAATGCCGGCCTTTTCAGCCAGCGCCGTCATCTTCGTCGTAGCGTCGGTATCGACCGGATTAACGATGATTGCATCGACTTTGGCCGCGATAAAGTTCTGGATTTGATTCAACTGCTTGCCGACGTCGTTTTGTGCATCTTCCACTTGCAGTGAGACGCCCGGCATGGCGGCGGCGTGTTTCGTCATGCCGTTGCGAAGAACGGTGAGAAAGTTGTCGTCGAATTGCGACATCGATACGCCGATCGTGGTCGCGCTAGCGGCTGCCGGCGCAATCATCGGCAAGAACAACATACAGGCGGCGAGCAGCTTCAGTTTCCAAGTCATCCTGGTATCCTCCAAAGTGCGGTAGAGTCAGGCGCCTAGTAGATCGACTGTGTCGATCCTTCGCGTTCGGGCTTCGCCCGAGCCGCCCGTCGTCACGTGTCGGGCAAACCCGACACGTACCTAGGCCTGTAAAACGAGCAGCATTCATTGCGCGTGAGGTTAGTTCTATTGGTCAAGCTCTGTCGTGGACGTCGAGGGCGGATCTCGACGCACGGTGCGGCTGGAAACGCGTGCGATCGTAACGCGCACGACCATTCTGTAGAAATATCTTTCTCTTCATTCGTCCTCAGCCCGAGGTTGGAAAGTGCATCGTCGCCTGGTTCGTTCCGGCGACATCGCTATCGGGCCAGCGGCTCGTGATCGCCTTCGCGCGGGTGTAGAACCTGACGCCCTCGGGTCCGTGAATGTGGTGATCGCCGAAGAGCGACGCCTTCCAACCCCCGAACGAGTAGAACGCTAAGGGAACCGGAATCGGCACGTTGATTCCGATCATGCCGACTTGAATTTCGCGCTGGAAGATGCGGGCGGCGCTGCCGCTGTTGGTGAAAATCGCCGTCCCGTTGCCGTACGGATTCGCGTTGACGAGTTCGATCGCATCGTTGAGCGTAGCTGCTCGCAGCACGCACAGCACCGGACCGAAAATCTCATCGGTGTATATCTCCATGCCGGTCCGAACATTGTCGAAGATCGTCGGACCGATGTAGAAGCCGCCGGCAAAACCGTCGACGGTACACTCGCGTCCATCGACCACGAGTGTTGCGCCGCTCTGCGCACCGCGCGTGATGTAGCCCGCAATCCGGTCGCGTGCTTGGGCCGTAACGACGGGCCCCATGTCCGAGCTGGCAGCCGACCCTGGTCCGACGTTGATTTCCAAAGCCTTCGCTTTGAGCCGAGCGACGAGGGCATCGCCTGCGTCGCCGACGGCGACGACCGCGGAGATCGCCATACAACGTTCGCCCGCCGAGCCGTACGCGGCCGCGGTGAGATGATTCGCCGCAAACTCCAGGTCGGCGTCGGGCATCACGACGGCATGGTTCTTGGCACCGCCTAGCGCCTGAACGCGTTTGCCGCTTTTCGTTGCGCGCTCATGTACGTAACGCGCGATCGGGGTCGAGCCGACGAACGAAACCGCGTCAATCCCCGGGTGGTCGAGCAGGGCGTCGACCGCGATCTTGTCGCCGTGCACGACGTTGAAAACGCCGTCCGGCAGACCCGCCTGCGCATAGAGTTCGGCAATGAAATTCGAGGCCGACGGGTCGCGTTCGGAAGGTTTGAGCACGAAAGTGTTGCCGCACGCGATGGCGACCGGGTGCATCCACATCGGCACCATTACCGGAAAATTGAACGGCGTGATTCCGGCGCAGACACCCAGGGGCTGACGGAATGAGAACAGATCGATGTCGCTTGAAACCTGATCGGAGTACTCGCCTTTGAGCAGTTGCGGGATGCCGCAGGCAAACTCGACCACCTCCATGCCGCGCGTCACCTCGCCGATGGCGTCGGATACCACTTTGCCATGCTCGAGTGACACCAGTTCGCCCAACTCCTGCGTATGTTTGAGCACGAGATCGCGGAAAGCAAACATGACACGGGCGCGGCGTGTCGACGACGCGTCACGCCATTGCCGGAACGCCTTGCGCGCGGTTTGCACCGCGGCGTCGACATCGGCGGACTCAGCCAACAACACATCAGCTTGAACTTCGCCGGTGGCCGGATTCCAGACCGGTGCGGTGCGGGTGGATGAGCCGACCGTCTCGCGCCCGCCGATAACATGTTGAATGGTCTTGGTCAAGGTTCTCATAGCTGCTTCCCTCATGAACCGCGCGTTCGTGAATGCGTCTGGTCGTAACCGGCCCCAGCCGGCGATCCGCCGGTCGGCTGCGCTCGAGTCTTAAAGATACAAGCGCTGGTGCGTCTTGCGTTCCACGTAGCCTTCGCGCGCCTGCTGCGTCGATGCAAGGCCTGATATTTCCGCGACCGGAACGTCCCACCAGGCCTCGGAACTGGGGCTCGAGACCAGCGGGTCGGTTTCAATGCAGACCACGGTGGTCTTCGTCGATGCGCGCGCTCGTTCGAGCGCGGTCCGAAATTCTGCGGTCGTCGTTGCGCGCAAGACGTCGCAACCGAGACTCGCGGCATTCGCTGCGAGATCGACCGGCAAAGTAGCGCCGTCGAGCCGGCCGGTGGCCGGGTCGCGATAACGGTAACTCGTACCGAAGCGCTGCGAGCCCACCGACTCGGAAAGCTCGCCGATTGATTGGAAGCCGTGATTCTGAATCAGGACGACGTTGATCTTGACGCCTTCTTGGATCGCCGTGACGAGTTCGGAATTCATCATCAAGTACGAACCATCGCCGACCATCACGAACACTTCGCGGTCGGGAGCGGCCATCTTCACGCCGAGGCCGCCGGCGATCTCGTAGCCCATGCACGAATAGCCGTACTCGACATGATAGCCCTTCGGGTCGCGCGTGCGCCACAGTTTGTGCAAGTCGCCCGGTAAACTTCCGGCGGCGCACACCACGACGTCACGCGGCCCGCTGACCGTGTTGACGACGCCGACGATCTCCGCCTGCGCCGGCAACGGCGCGTGGCGTTCTCCATACGCTGCCTCGACCGTCGCATCCCAGGCCGCCGCCAGCGCGCGCGTTCGATCGGCGTACTCAGCGCGAACCGACCAGCTGCCGAGCTCTTCGCGCAGCGCGAGCAATCCGGCGCGAGCGTCGGCGACCAGCGGAATCCCGGCATGCTTCCCGGCGTCCAACGCTACGACGTTGAGATTGACGAAGCGCACCCCCGTGCCGGCGAAGATGCTGCGCGACGCCGTGGTGAAATCGCTCCATCGCGTGCCGATGCCGAGCACGACGTCGGCGTCGCGCGCGAGCGCGTTGGCGGCAACCGTGCCGGTCGCACCGACCGCTCCAACGGCACACGGATGGTCGTACGGCAGCGAGCCTTTCCCGGCCTGAGTTTCGGCAACTGGGATGCCCGTCGTTTCGGCAAAGGCTTTGAGCGCGTCGACGGCCTCACTGTAAATGAGACCGCCGCCCGCCACGATGAGCGGGCGCTGCGCGCTGCGGAGCAGTTCCAGCGCATCGCGCAGCGT
>Ga0302326_10023115_pt1 | contig 12687 bp, 5 predicted proteins | sample Palsa_T0_3_FD_202264 | JGI IMG/M metagenome (GOLD analysis project Ga0302326, IMG submission 202264) | Peat permafrost microbial communities from Stordalen Mire near Abisko, Sweden - Palsa_T0_3 | ecosystem: Environmental > Terrestrial > Soil > Palsa > Peat permafrost | place: Sweden: Abisko... | reverse complement strand
AACGGAATACCGCCTTCTACCGCAGTAACGCCTGGTAGTGTAAGGAAGCCGTATCGCCCGCCCTTCAGCATCTCTTCGAAATTAAGCGTCGGACGTTTGAACAACGCTGCGGTGCGTGCCTTTTCGCTCGCCACGATTGACGTCGGTTTTGCTGCACCGTCCATTCGCTCAAGATAGATCAGATGGCCGCTGTCATCGACTACGGCGATCGTCACGTTCCACTCGTTTTTGACCGCCTCGGCTGCCGCGGCCACCGCGATCCGCTTGGCGTCGTCCAATGAAAGCGCCTGTTTGGTATTCATTCTGGTACCCTCGACTTTCGTCCCAGCGGCAACGCACGCCGGACTGGAACCCTCATTAGATTTGATAGGATTCTTTTATCCGGGTTTAGCACGCGTCATGGCAAAGATGAAAGCAAATATGGCAGGAGCAGTATGAAACCGCGCGGCGGACGCCATTCGTGAGCGCTGATCTGCCCGCGACGATCTTCGATCCGGCGCCCTTCGATGGCCGCCGTTTCGGTAATTTCAGTGGACGGGCGCCGCATGGCTTTGCCGCGATGCTGCGGTGGATGATGACCCGGCAGCGTCCGCGTCGGCCCGATTACATTGCGAGTTCTCCTGCGCCAAAGCCTGTTGAGAGGGTCGACGACGGCGCAATCCGGGCCACGATGGTTGGGCATGCGACGGTGCTTCTTCAGGTGGCCGGACTAAACATCCTGACCGATCCGGTCTGGTCGCATCGTGTCGGACCCCTCCCGTGGATCGGCGCGAGGCGTATCCGCCCGCCGGCGATCGCCTTCGCCGATTTGCCCGGAATCGACGCGATATTGCTCAGCCATAGCCATTACGATCATCTCGATCGGCCGACGCTTGCCCGCCTGGAGCGCCGCGACTCTCCGCTAGTTTTAACGGGGAAAAAGGTGGGTAAAATTGTGCCTTCGCATCGTATCGTCGAGTTCGATTGGTGGGAGAGTCATGAAATCGGCAACCACGTGCGCGCGACCTACGTTCCGGCGGAGCATTTTTCCATCCGCAAGCCACTCGATTTCAACGCGACCTTGTGGGGCGGGTTCGTGCTCGAAACGCCCGCCGGGACGATCTACTTCGTCGGTGACACCGGCAATGGACTTCACTTCGCGGCCATCAGGGAGCGTTTTGGTCCGGTGACGCTATCGCTGATTCCGATCGGTGCCTATGCGCCGCGCTGGTTCATGTCGCCGGTGCATATCGACCCCTCCGAAGCCGTCGCGGCAGGCCTGACAGTCGAGTCGCAGGTCAGCCTTGCAATCCATTTCGGCACCTTTCTTCTCGGTGACGACGCTTTCGACGAACCGCAGCGTGCCCTGGCGGGCGCGATCGCCGCGGCGTCGAGCGCCGATCGAGAGGTGGACTTCCGAGTGCCCGGGTTTGGTGAGCCGATCGTCGTTCGGTCGGATCGGCGATTTGGCCGTTACTGATTCGGCCTATCGGGCGCGAAGCTTCTCATCCTTGTCCGCGCGCACAGACCGGGCGGTGACGTGTACGGAGTCGATCAGGGATCGGAACTGGGCCAGATGCCGAGCCCACCATTGATCGGCGTTTTTCATCGCGATCCGATTGGGCGGCGTCAATGGTGACTTATCGCGCCACCGGCGCCAATCGCGGTAAAGCGCATCGATGCTGCCGTTCATATCGAGCCCCGCACTGACAAGTGCCGCACGGGTCGAATGGTATTGTTCTTCGAGACTGACGTCGGCGATGGCCATAAAATAACTCCGAGAATGGACGTGCCAGGCGCGAGTGAGATAACTACTGGCGCATTTGTTTTTCGGGCGTACCGCTGATGAATCTCATCCGGTGAATATCAAACCGAGTAAGCGTCATTGAGCGTCGCACGTTGAACGCATTCGGATTGTATCACAAACGCAACCTCGCGTTTGGCGCGATCGTCAAGGCAATCCTTACCCCGCCCATATCTATCACGCCATCCTGACGAATTCCGGAACGTCTGGTTCGGTGCTCCGCGGCACCTCATCTCGTCGGACAAGGCCGAGATCAGTGTGTTAAACTGCGAAGAGCAGCGATCGACTAACGCTTCTGGAGCGGGTTTGTGCGACTTATCGGGCCCCCGCATGAGCCCGGCAGTCCTCACCGAGGCCGAAAAACAGGGTCGACGGATGAGACTACGCCACCGTAGTTCCTGACCAACCGTAACGGGCGCTTGGCCATTCGCGCGATTATCGACGCGGCTGGGCGCGCGCCGGCACAAATGCCCCGCCAACTCGACCGCAATAGTTCGGATCCGCCCAGGAGTGAGATGACACGACTGATGAATCGTCCTGCCCCCAGCCGTCGGCGCGCTTACCGCACCATAAGGCAAATGTGAGTCTCGTTTTTTTTCGCGTTCTGAAAGCCCCGCCGCTGGCTTTCGCCGCGGAGGCGAAAGAGCCGATTCGAGCCGAACTGTTCAGTATCGAGCGTCTCGAGCAGCACGCCGAGAGCCTCGCCGCAGCGCAGCCGGTCACGACGCGTCCGACCACCGGCCGGCGGTTTGCAAAACGTCTGCGCGAAAATGGACGCTTCCTGCTCGAGACCTATCGCATGATCGCCGTCGCGACTCGCGACGAGCGCGCCATTACGCCCGCGGCCGAATGGCTGATCGATAACTTTCACGCCGTCGAGGAACAGATCCGCGAAATCCGCGACGACCTTCCCCGCGCCTTTTACCGCCAGTTGCCGAAGCTCGCCGATGGTCCTCTTGAGGGTTATCCGCGCGTGTTCGGCATCGCGTGGGCATTTATCGCGCACACCGACAGCCGCTTCGACCCGCAGATGCTCGGCAAATTCGTGCAGGCCTATCAGCGTGTGCAGGCGCTGACGATCGGCGAACTGTGGGCCGTTGCGATCACGCTCAGAATCGTACTGGTGGAAAACCTGCGGCGTTCGGCCGAGCGGATCGTCAGCGGACGATCGGCGCGGCAGGAAGCCAACGCATTGGCCGACCGGCTGCTGGGAGTTGGCGGCCACGAAGCGGAATCCGCCGAAACTGCTCTTAAAGGGTTCGGCACCGCGCCTTTACCCACGGCCTTCGCGGTCCAGTTGGTCCAACGCCTGCGCGATCAGGATCCCAAGGTGACGCCCGTGCTGCTGTGGCTGGACCAGCGGTTGCTGGAGCAGGGGACGACGGCCGACGAGATCGTCCGCGCCGAGCATCACGAGCAAGGCGCGATGAACGTGACCGTGCGCAATGTGATCACGAGCATGCTCCTCATGTCCTCCGTCGATTGGGCGGAGTTCTTTGAGAGCGTCAGCCAGGTTGACGATGTACTGCGATTGAGTAGCGACTTCGCCGCGATGGATTTTCCAACCCGCGATCGCTATCGGCACGCGATTGAGGAACTTTCCAGAGGCTCGGGCCAAACTGAGATCGAGGTTGCCCAACTTGCAATCGCGGCCGCTACACGCGCGGCCCCTGAAGGCCCGGGTCGCGACGGCGCAACTGCCCGGCGCGAGCGCGACCCCGGCTATTATCTAATCTCGCACGGGCGTCGCGCCGTCGAAACGGAGATCGGATTTCGTGCTTCTTTTGGCGAGCGGATTATTCGCACCTGTGTAGCTGGCGGAATCACAGCTTATCTCGCAACGATCGCCATCCTGAGCGCGATCATCGTCGCCGTGCCGATCTTCGCGCTGGAAGAGTCAGGCGTCGGTGGATGGGCCTGCTTTATCCTCGCTATTCTCGCCGCGGTACCGGCGATGGACGCGGCCGTGTCGTTGGTGAATCGAGCCGTCACCAGCGGAATCGGCCCGGCAACGCTGCCGGGACTGGAGCTTCACGACGGCGTGCCCGCGAGTTTGCGCACCATGGTCGTGGTGCCCGCTCTGCTGACCACGCGAGCGGAACTCGAGGAACAAGTCGAGCGCCTGGAGGTCCATTATCTGGCGAGTCAGGACGGCGACTTCCGTTTCGCGCTGCTCACTGACTGGACCGATTGCGCATCGGAAACCGCGCCCACCGACGAAGAGCTGCTCGGCGCCGCGGTCACTGCAATCGCGCGCTTGAATCAACGCTATGGAGCGACGCCGGACGGTGAGAGGTTCTTCCTTTTCCATCGCCGGCGAATCTGGAATGAGGCCGAAGGCAAGTGGATGGGATGGGAGCGCAAGCGCGGCAAGCTTCACGAGCTCAATCGCATTCTTCGCGGCGCAACCGACACCAGCTTTCTGGCAAATGATCAGTCCACGCCCTCCGGAGTCCACTATGTGATCACGCTTGATGCCGACACCCGCCTGCCCCGCGGCACGGCCAAACGTCTGGTCGGCAAGATGGCTCATGCACTCAACGGTCCGCGCTTCGATCCGCGCTGCGGCCGCGTGGTCGAGGGTTACGCGGTGTTACAGCCGCGCGTCACGCCCTCGCTGCCGACGGGCCGCGAAGGATCGGTGTTTCAGCGAGTCTTTTCCAGCGCGAGCGGTATCGACCCGTACGCATTCGCCGTTTCCGACGTCTACCAGGATTTATTCGGTGAAGGTTCTTATAGTGGTAAGGGAATCTACGACGTCGACATTTTCGAAGCCGCGCTGAGCACACGCATTCCCGTCAACGCATTGTTGAGTCACGACTTGTTCGAAGGAATCTTCGCGCGGGCCGGCTTGGTCACCGACGTCGAGGTGGTCGAGGAATTTCCGTCGCGCTATGACGTTGCCGCGGCCCGGCAGCATCGATGGGCGCGCGGGGACTGGCAATTGCTCCCGTGGATTCTCGGCCGTGGGCGAACCGCAGGCGGCGGCCCGGTTACTGGCGCACGCGCCGCGATCCCGCCGATCGGGCGCTGGAAAATGATCGACAACCTGCGTCGCACACTGTCGGCGCCAGCCACCTTTCTCGCCCTGGTGGCGGGATGGACGCTGGCTACCGCCGCCGCCTGGATATGGACCGGGTTCATTCTTGCCACGCTGGCATTGCCGCCGATGCTGCCTTTTTTCATGGGGCTCGTGCCTCGACGCACGGGTATTTCACGGCGTAGTCACGCCCGCGCGATCGGTAGCGATTTTGCTGTCGCCACGGCGCAGATCGGAATGCTGGTCATGTTGCTGGCCCATCAGGCGTGGTTGATGGGCGATGCGATCATTCGAACTTTGTACCGCCTGTTCGTAAGCCATCGGCGAATGCTCGAGTGGGTTACCGCCGCGCAGAACAAGTTAACGAGTCGCCTCGATCTTCGAGGGTTCTACGGCAGGATGGCCGGTGCGGTCGCGCTCGGCCTGGCGGCGGTCGTCCTGGCGGAATTAGCAGGACACGGAGCCGCTTTGATCGCGGCTCCTTTCGCACTCTTGTGGATAATATCGCCGGCCGTCGCGCGTTGGGCGAGTCTGCCCCCGCCGATGGCCGACTCGAACCCGCTCGTCCCGGCGGACGTGATTGCGTTGCGGCTGATCGCACGCCGCACCTGGCGTTTTTTCGAAACGTTTGTGACCGCCGAAGACAACATGCTTGCGCCCGACAATTTTCAGGAGGACCCGAAGCCGATCCTGGCGCATCGAACCTCGCCCACCAACCTCGGGCTGTACCTGCTGTCCACTATCGCCGCTCACGATTTCGGCTGGATCGGCGCGAAGGACACCGTCGATCGGATGGAAGCGACGCTGGCCACGATGAGCCGGCTCGAACTTTTTCGCGGCCATTTCTACAACTGGTACGACACCCGCGATCTGCATCCGCTGGATCCGAAGTACGTCTCATCAGTAGATAGTGGAAATCTTGCCGGGCATCTGATCGCGTTCGGCAATGCATGCCGGGAGATCATCGGCCGTCCGGTCGTCGATTCCTCATGGCGATCCGGGGTTCAGGACAATGTCACGCTTACGGCCGAGTCGCTTCACGCACTTACTGAAGATCTCCGCGTTCACACGGTCACGCCGAAGCAATTGGATGAAGCGCTCGACGCGATATCGGCCACTTTGCAGGGGAATCGGCAGTCACCGGCAGGACTCGCCGCGCAATTAACGGAACTTGAGATTCAGGCCGACTCGGTTATCGACATCGCGAAAACGCTGATGATCGAACGCGGTGACGGCGCCGGTGCGGAAGTGCTTGCGTGGGCAAATGCGATCCGCGCCTCGATCGACAGTCATCGGCGTGACGCGGATCTGCTGATGCCTTGGGCGAGACTTCTCGCGCTCGACGAAGCGGTTGCGCCGGGCTCGAACGGAACTTCCCACGCCACTCTTTTCGGCATTCTGTTCGACTCGCTTCCGACCTTGGGGGAACTGCCCGACCGTTGTGCGGAGGCGATCGGCCTGCTCCCCCGTCGCAAGGGCGGACTTGCGGTTGAAGCCGGACATATCGATGCGACCGGCGAAGCAAGTGACGGCGCCGCCGCACCGATCAGCCCGATTGCCGAGGCGCTCGCGCGTGCCGCCGCTTCGGCCCGATCGTTCGAGCGAAGGCTGACGGGACTCGCGACCATCGCAGGCAAGATGTTCGACGCGATGAAATTCGATTTTCTCTTCGATCCGGCGCGCCATCTGTTCGCGATCGGCTATCGCGTCGACGCCGGCAGTCTCGATCCCAACTGTTACGATTTGCTCGCCTCCGAGGCGCGCCTCGCGAGTTTTGTCGCAATCGCCAAGGGCGACGTGCCGGCGATGCACTGGTTTCGCCTGGGGCGCGGCCTGACGCCGGTGGATCGCGGATCGGCGTTGATTTCATGGTCGGGATCTATGTTCGAGTACCTGATGCCCTCGCTTGTGATGCGTGCGCCCGTGGGGAGCCTGCTCGAACAAACCAACCGTCTCGTGGTGCGGCGGCAGATTGAATATGGCGTCCAGCTCGGCGTGCCTTGGGGAGTTTCCGAATCGGCCTACAACGCTCGAGACCTCGAACTCACCTATCAGTACTCGAACTTCGGCGTACCGGGCTTGGGCCTTAAGCGCGGCCTGATGGAGAACGCGGTCATCGCGCCCTACGCGACCGCGCTTGCCGCGATGGTCGATCCGGACGCCGCGGCGCGAAATTTCTCCCGGCTGCGCACGGCCGGAGGGCTCGGACGGTTCGGCTGTTACGAGGCGCTCGACTATACGCCTTCGCGGGTGCCTGAGGGCGAGACCGTCGCGATCGTGCGCGCCTACATGGCGCACCATCAGGGGATGACGCTGGTGGCATTGTGCGACGCGTTGCGTGGTGGTGTGATGCGCGATCGGTTTCACGCCGAACCCATCATTCAGGCAACCGAGCTTTTGTTGCAGGAGCGCACTCCGCGCGATGTCGCGGTTGCGCGCCCGCGTGCTGAAGAGGTCAGGGCGGACGCCAGCATTCGTGCGATCACCCCTCCGACGATTAGGCGCTTCCATTCGCCGCATGACCTGATTCCCCGCAGCCATCTGCTGTCCAATGGCAGGTATACGGTGATGATCACGGCGGCCGGATCGGGCTTCAGCCGTTGGCGCGATCTGGCGATAACGCGCTGGCGTGAAGATGTCACCTGCGATGCGTGGGGCGCCTATATTTTCCTGCGCGACGTGCACGGCGGCAAGGTATGGTCAGCCGGTTACCAGCCGAGCTGTGTTGAGGCGGATAGCTACGAGGTGGAGTTTTCGGAGGATCGCGCCGAGATCACAAGGCACGACGGCACCCTCAGGACGACGCTCGAAGTGGCGGTATCGTCCGAGGATGACGCCGAGGTCCGGCGCGTCTCGATTTCGAATCTTGGCAACCGCACCCGCGAGATCGAGCTGACATCGTATGCTGAAATCGTATTGGCGACCGACGCGGCCGACGCTGCCCATCCGGCCTTCTCCAAAATGTTCGTACAGACGGAGTTCGAACCGGAAGCCGGCGCGTTGCTGGCTACGCGGCGGCCGCGAACGGCTGACGATATCCCGGTCTGGGCCGCGCACCTCGCGGTCGTCGAAGGCGATTCCGCCGGCGATGTGCAGTTCGAGACGGACCGCGCGCGTTTTCTCGGGCGTGGCCGCGCTATTCGCACCCCAGTCTCGGTAATCGACGGCCAGCCGCTTTCCAATACGTCCGGCACGGTGCTCGATCCGATCTTCAGCCTTCGCCGCCGAGTGCGAATTCCGGCCGGCGCCACCGCGCGCGTTGCGTTCTGGACGATGGTCGCGCCGACGCGCGCCGAGGCGCTGGACCTGGTCGACAAGCATCAGGACTCCAACGCCTTTGAGCGGGCGGTGACGCTGGCGTGGACGCAGGCGCAAGTCCAGCTCCATCATCTCGATATCAGCCCGGACGAAGCGCATCTCTTTCAACGTTTGGCGAATCGAGTGCTTTATTCCGACGCGACGCTGCGGCCATCGTCCGAGGTGCTGAAGCGCGGCGAGGGCGGTGCACCCTCGAAGCTATGGGCGAACGGAATTTCCGGCGACCTGCCGATCGTGCTCGTCCGGATCGACGAGGCTGAAGATCTGGAAATCGTTCGCGAGGTCGTGCGGGCCCACGAATACTGGCGGATGAAATGCTTCGACGTCGATCTCGTGATCATGAACGAGCGGGCGCCGTCCTACGATCAGGATTTGCAGACCGGCATGGAGGCCCGCGTGCGCGCCAATCAGACGGGGCCGCAATCCGACAAGGAGGGCGTCCGCGGCAACGTGTTCGTCCTCCGCGCCGACCTGGTTTCGGTCGATGTGCGCAACCTCCTCCAGAGCGTAGCGCGGGCGGTGTTGCTCAGCCGGCGCGGAAGCCTGTCCGAGCAGGTCAAGCGGCTGGAGGTAATCGTCCCCGCCGCCGCGCCGCCGCCCCGGCGCGTATCGGCGATGCCCGCGCCGGCGGTCAACCGCGCACGGCCCGCGTTGGAGTTCTACAACGGCCTCGGCGGATTTGCCGGCGATGGCCATGAATACACGACGATTCTCGGCGAGGGCCAATGGACGCCAGCGCCCTGGATCAACGTGATCGCCAATCCTTCATTCGGCTTCCAGGTCTCGGCCGAAGGTGCTGGATACACCTGGTCGGTCAACAGCCGCGATAATCAAATCACCCAATGGTCGAACGATCCGGTCGGCGACCGGCCGGGTGAAGTGATCTATGTGCGGGATGAAGACACGGACGAGTTGTGGGGTCCCACCGCGCTGCCGATTCGAGAACCCGGCGCGCCCTATTCGGCTCGTCACGGCCAAGGCTACAGCATCTTTGAGCACACTTCGCACGGAGTATCGCTCGAACTCGAGCAGTATGTGCCGCCGAACGACTCGATCAAGATCTCGCGCCTGAAGATCCGCAATCTCACGACGCGCTCGCGGCATCTGTCGGTCACCGCCTACGTCGAATGGGTGCTCGGCACTTCTCGCGGTGCGACCGCGCCCTATATCGTAACGGAAATCGATCCAGGCACGCGCGCGATGCTCGCCCACAACTATTTCAGCGCCGGCTATGGCGGCCGGGTGGCGTTTGCGGACCTGGGCGGGCGCCAACTCTCATGGACTGGCGACCGCACCGGGTTTCTCGGCCGCAACGGCTCGTTGGATAATCCCGCCGCGCTCGCGGGCGACGGGCCGCTCTCCAATCGGGTCGGCGCCGCGCTCGATCCCTGCGGCGCGCTGCAAACCCGCGTCGAGCTGAAGGCCAACGGCGCTACCGAAATCGTTTTCTTCCTCGGCGAGGCGGCGAACCGGGCGGATGCGATTTCACTGATAGCAAAATATCGGGCCGCCGACCTCAATGCGGTGCGCGCCGCGGCGACCCATCTGTGGGACGACGTCCTCGGTGCGGTGCAAGTGAAGACGCCCGATCGTTCCCTCGACATCATGCTCAACCGCTGGCTGCTCTACCAGACTCTCGCCTGCCGCGTGTGGGCTCGGTCGGCTTTCTACCAGGCCAGCGGTGCCTACGGCTTTCGCGATCAATTGCAGGACGTGATGGCGCTGGCGGTTTCGCGGCCCGACATCGCGCGCGAGCATCTGATACGCGCCGCCGCCCGCCAATTTCTTGCCGGCGACGTTCAGCATTGGTGGCTTCCGACCACCGGTCAGGGTGTGCGCACCCGGGTCTCCGACGATCGCGCGTGGTTGGCATACGTCACCGCTCAATATGCGCAAGTCACCGGCGACCTCGGCATTCTGGATGAGATCGTGCCGTATCTCGATGGACCCGCGCTCAAGGCCGGCGAGCAGGAAGCCTACTTCGTGCCGACGATGTCCGACGAGCATGCCTCACTCTACGCACATTGTGCGCGAGCTCTCGATGTCAGCCTTGCGGTGGGCATCCACGGCCTGCCGCTGATTGGTTCGGGGGACTGGAACGACGGTATGAATCGCGTCGGGGAGGAAGGCCGCGGCGAGAGTATCTGGCTCGGATGGTTCCTGTACGTGACGCTGATGGCATTCGCGCGGATCGCCGATGACCGAGGAGAACAGGATCGCGCGACCGGATGGCGCAATCACGCGGCCGGAATGAAGGAAGCGCTGGAACGCGATGGATGGGACGGCATCTGGTATCGCCGCGGTTACTTCGATGACGGCGCGCTGCTCGGTTCGGCCTCGAGCCTTGAATGCCGTATCGATTCAATCGTGCAATCGTGGGCCGTCATGTCCGGCGCTGCGAATCCGGCTCACGCTGCCACGGCGATGGCGTCGGTGGACGAATACCTGGTTCGCCGCGACGATGGCATTGAGCTGCTGTTCACGCCGCCGTTCGATCACACGCCGCTCGACCCCGGCTATGTCAAGAGTTATCCGCCCGGAATCAGAGAAAACGGGGGTCAGTATACGCACGCCGCGATGTGGTCCGTGATCGCGTTCGCGATGCTCGGCGATGGCGACAAGGCCGGCGAGCTGTTCTCGATGCTTAACCCGATCAATCATTCGAACACGCGCGCCGCGATCCATCGCTACAAGGTCGAGCCGTACGTGGTCTGCGCCGACGTTTACTCCACCTCGCCGCACTCGGGACGCGGCGGATGGACCTGGTACACGGGCTCCGCCGGATGGATGTACCGGGCAGGTCTCGAGTGGATCCTTGGATTTCGTCTGCGGGGAGAAACGCTGCTCATCGATCCGTGTATACCGAGCGGCTGGAGAGGCTATGAGCTCACTTTCAAGTACCGCTCGACGCGCTACGAAATTGCGGTGGAAAATCCGCGCGGTGTCAGCCGTGGAATAACTCATCTGGAACTCGACGGCCAGGCGAGCACGCAGACCTCCGCGGGTATCCATCTGATAGACGACGGTGCGACCCATCATGTCCGCGTCGTGCTGGGCTGAGGATTGAGACTCAATGGCGGAGAGGGGGGGATTCGAACCCCCGGTCCCGCTAGGGGACACGTGATTTCGAGTCACGCCGGTTAAACCAGACTCCCGAACCTCTCCGCGCCCTCGAAAGCTTTTCTGTTTGCCGATGCACAGTCAAGGTGAGAGGCGAATCGGCGCCAGCCCATGCTTCATAGCGCCAATATCGCTCGGCGGACAAGGTCGTGGCGGTGTTCCGGCTTGACAAGTAAACTTAACTTCCGATGGCCCGGCGGGTAGGCGGGCCCTCTTCAGGGGGAGCCACGTTATGGGTGATCGCTTGGGAAAATTCCTGTCGCGAATTTCCGGACGCAATTTTCTCCTGCGTCAGGTCCGAGATTTCCGCCGTCTCCTTTTCGCGATGCAGGGCAAGATACGCGATATGGAGAATCTTCACAGGCTGGAATTTTTCGAGATCACCTCAATCGGCCATCCACGCTACGGCGATCCCAAGCGCCTGTTCCGCCACGGCCGTCAAACCTATTCGCAACACGACGAAGACGGGATGATCAGCGAAATCTTCCGTCGGATCGGGACGACGAATCGCACCTTTCTCGAAATCGGCATCGGCGACGGCCTCGAGAACAACACGACGCTCCTGCTGACGCAGGGCTGGAACGGGTTCTGGATCGACGGCGACCCCGCTCTGACGCGCTCGATCAACGTCACGTTTGGCAAGCCGATCCAGGACAAGAAGCTTGTGATCGAAACCGCGATGCTCAACGCGGAAAACGTCGCGGCGACCCTGCGCCGGATTGGTGTGCCTCGCGATTTCGACCTCTTTTCCCTTGATATCGACCGCAACACCTATTGGCTGTGGGCCGCGATGGCGGAATTCAAGCCCCGCGTAGTTGTAATCGAATACAATTCGCAGTTTCCGCCTGAGATGGACTGGAAAGTGGATTACCATCCGACTCTCGAATGGAAAGGCGGATCTTACTACGGCGCGAGTCTCAAGGCCTTCGAGATGCTCGGCAAGCAATTCGGCTATTCGCTGGTCGGATGCGACTGGTACGGCGTCAACGCGTTTTTCGTCCTCGATGAACTTTGCGGTGACCACTTCGTGGCGCCGTTTACCTCGGAAAATCATTATGAGCCGACCCGCTTCGGCCGTCTCGAACGCGTGGGGCATCCGCCTGCCTTCAAAGATTATGATGCGTGGCCGAAATGATTAAATGACGGCCCCGACGATCGGATTTATCGGCCTCGGCGCAATCGGGATGCCGATGGCGCTCAACCTGCTGCGCGACGGCTATGACGTGACCGCCTACGACGTTTCCGCCGATCCGATGCGCGTGCTTGCCGCCGCGGGCGGACATGCCGTTACGTCCGTTCATGAAGTCGGGGCCCGCGCTTCGATGGTCGAAGTGATGGTCTTCGACGACGCGCAAGTTGAATCCGTTATTTCCGGCGACGATGGCCTGCTCGGCACGATGGCACCAGGCGGCGCGATCGCGATTCA
>Ga0302326_10023114_pt1 | contig 12687 bp, 9 predicted proteins | sample Palsa_T0_3_FD_202264 | JGI IMG/M metagenome (GOLD analysis project Ga0302326, IMG submission 202264) | Peat permafrost microbial communities from Stordalen Mire near Abisko, Sweden - Palsa_T0_3 | ecosystem: Environmental > Terrestrial > Soil > Palsa > Peat permafrost | place: Sweden: Abisko... | reverse complement strand
GTGTTCGGCAACGGGCCCATCGGCGAGACGATGTATGTGCTGGTCCAGATTTCGACCGCGGCCATCTTGTACACCGGTGCCAACACCAGCTTCAACGGCTTCCCGTCGCTGGCGAGTTTCGTTGCGGAAGACCGCTTCCTACCGCGCCAGCTCATGCAACGCGGCTACCGGCTGGTGTTCTCCAACGGCATCCTCACGCTGGCGGCGTTGTCGGTCGCGTTGCTGATCTTCACCGGCGGCTCGGTCAATGCGCTGGTGCCGTTCTATGCAATCGGCGTGTTCACCGGCTTCTCGATGGCCGGCTACGGGATGAGTAAGCACCACCTGACCGAGCGCGAACCGGGCTGGCGTTACAAGTTGGCGATCAACTTCTCCGCGGCGGTTCTCTCGACGATTGTGGTGGGAATTTTCGCGGTGGCCAAGTTCACCGAAGGCGCGTGGCTGGTCGTCGTGGTCTTTCCGATCTTGGTCTTCGGGCTGATCCGGCTCAACCGGGAGTACCGCGCGGAGTCGGCCATCCTGCAGGCATTCCGCAAAGATCGCCCCGAGCTGGTGAAGTATGCGCGGCATCAGGTGTTCGTCCTGGTCAACGGCCTTGACCTGGCGGTGCTCGAAGCGTTGCGTTACGGGAAGGGATTGCGCGCCGACGAGCTGGTGGCGGTGCATTTCATGGTCGACGCCGCCCACGCCAGGCAGCTCCGAAACCGTTGGGACGACTTCGATCTCGACACCAGGCTCCGGGTGGTGGACTGTCCGGACCGGCGGATCAACCGCGCGGCACAGGTGCTGGTCGCTAAGGCGCGCAATGAACATCCGCACACCAACGTGACGGTCTTGCTGCCGCGCAGGACGTATGCACCGCTGCTGGGACGGTTGCTGCACGACCGGACCGCGGACAAGATCGCCCGAGCCGTCAGCCGGGTTCCGGACGCGGCGGCCACCATCGTCCCCTACGACGTGCAATCCCGTATTCGCGAAGCCTTTCCGGACACTGTCGAACAACGTATCGCCCGAGAGGTCGAGAAGCTCGAGGCCCGCATCATGCATGGCGAGGACACGCCTGCGGACGCCTACGAGCACCCAGGGCGGCCCGCGACGGTGATACCGGTCGACAGCGTGATCCCTGGCCGCCGTGCCACCGTGGAAGGGCGCGTCAACCAGGTCGAGGAAATCACCAAGCGCGGACAAACGTTTCGCTCGATCGTGGTCGGCGACGACAGCGGGGAAATCCGCGTCACCTTCCGGCCGGGGCGATGTAGCGACGAAGTCGCGCCCGGGCAGGTGCTGCGGATTACCGGGAAGGTTCAGCAGAGCGGCACCCGTGAGGCGTCGATGCTGGACCCGGACTACGAGGTGATCGATGTGCCGGCAGAAGAGTCGTAGCGCACTCTCACCTACGGCTCGTCGTCATCTTCGTCTGCACGCAATAGCTTTTCGGGATGGTGGAAGGTGTTGACGCGGGGTCGTCCGCGATCGAGATGCGGTGGCGGAATCCATTCGGTGTCACCGTGGCTGTTTTTGCGGGTGGTCCAGCCTCCCTCGGCCAGCTTGTGGTGTGGACCGCAAGCCAGGACCAGGTTGTTGATGTCGGTCTCGGGTCGTTGAGCCCACGGCGTGACGTGATGGACCTCGCACAGGTAGCCGGGCAGGTCGCAACCGGGGAACGAACAGCCACGATCCTTGGCGTAGAGCACAATCCGCTGTCCCGGTGAGGCCAGGCGCTTGGTGTGATAGAGCCCGATCGCCTCGCCCTTGTCGAAAATCGCCAGATAGTGATGCGCGTGCGAGGCCAACCGGATCACATCGGACATCGGCAACCGCGAGCCACCGCCGGTCAGGGCCTGCCCGCAGCCGGCCTCGAGGTCCTTCAGGGTCGTGGTCACGATGATGCTGGCGGGTAAACCGTTGTGCTTCCCCAGATCACCGGAGGCCAGCGCCGTGCGAGCCAGCGTCAGCAGCGCGTCGTGATTGCGCTGTCCGAGACTGCGGGTGTCACCGTCGATGGCGGCCTGCGAGGGCGTGCCGCTGATGCACGGTTCCTCGTCGGCGGAGTTGCACATGCCTGGTGCGGCCAGTTTGGCGAAAACGGCGTCGATGGTGGCGCGGGCCTCGGGATTGAGAAAGCCGCTGATCGGTGACATGCCGTCGATGTCTTGGCGGCCGATGGTGATGCCGCGGCGTTTGGCCCGGTCGATGTCGCTGAAGTCGCCGTCGGGGTTGAGGCAGTCGGTGAGTTTGTCGGCCAGCGTGGCCAATTCATCAGGGCGATGCTCGGCGGCCAACCGGGCCAGCTGCGCCTCGGCTTTGGCGCGGGTTTCGAGGTCAACGAAGTCCGGCAGCCGGTGGAAGAAGCTGCGGATCACCGCGACGTGACCGGCGCCGATCTCGCCGTTGCGTTGCGCCTCGGCGGTCGCCGGCAACACCGGCTCCAACGGTTCACCGTTGAGAGCTTTCCGCTGGCCCAAGTCGGCGGCCTCGTGGATGCGCCGGGATGCCTCGGCGCGGGTGATCCGCAGCCGATCGGACAGCACCGGGGCCAGCTTGCCGCCCAACTCGGTGGCATCGGCGCCGGCGGCGAGCTGGTTGATCAAGGCGTGTTCCACGGCGGGTTGCCAGCGGCGCATCTGCTCCCAGCGCTCCAATACCCGTAGTTGTTCGGGTGTGGTGAGCACGTCGAAGGTCAAATCCAGGGCGCGCTTGTAATCGGACTCGAGCGCGTCGAAGACCTCGACGATCTCATCCCGGCTACTAGAACGCATGTTCGAATCGTAACGCCCGGGACCGACAAGTCCTGTGGTTAAGTGGTGGCCGTGAAGAAATTGACCGTCGCGCTCGCCTCGATCGCGGGACTCGCAGTGACCGCCAATGGTTATCAGCCGCTGAGCAAGCGGGGATACCTCTCGATCTACGCCTTCAGTTTCGGAGTGTTCGCGACCGAGCTGCCGCTGCAACTGATCGCCGGGCAGTTCGGCTCGCTGGCCGCCGTCACTCGCAGACTCTCGCCGCGGTTGCGTTGGTTCAGCTGGCTGGTGTCGGGGCTGTCATGGCTCGGCCTGCTGGGGCTGCACCGCATCGGCACGCAGGCCAGCGCGCCGCTCACTGCGGCGCTCGACGCCGGCCTGGGCGCCGGTCGTCGCACCGAGTCGGGGGATCTGTGGAAGCGGCCGGACGACGCCGGCACCGCCAAGTCGCCCGGTGTGCTGCGCATGGCGCGCATTTACGGCAGCTACGCCCACGACACCGATATCAGCTACGGCGAGCACGGCAAGCGGAATCATCTCGACATCTGGCGGCGTCCCGACCTCGACCCGGCCGGCCGAGCACCCGTCCTGCTGCAGGTGCCCGGCGGTGCCTGGATGGTGGGAAGCAAACGCCAGCAGGCGTATCCGTTGATGAGCCATCTGGCCGAACTCGGCTGGGTGTGTGTGGCGATCAACTACCGGCTCAGCCCGCGCTCCACCTGGCCCGACCACATCGTCGACGTCAAACGCGCGCTGGCCTGGGTCAAGGAGCACATCGGTGAGTACGGCGGCGACCCGGACTGGGTCGCGATCACCGGCGGCTCGGCCGGTGGGCACCTGTCGTCGTTGGCTGCACTTACGGCGAACGATCCTGCGTTCCAGCCCGGTTTCGAAACTGCCGACACGAGTGTGCGGGCGGCGATTCCGTTCTACGGCCTGTACGACTTCAACGGCGAGGACAGCGCGATCCACCCGCTGATGGCTCCGATGTTGGGCAAGTACGTGTTCAAACGAACCCGCACCGAAATCGCCGACGCATTCCGGGTGGCATCGCCGATCTCGTATGTATCTGCCGATGCGCCACCGTTTTTCCTGCTCCACGGGACCAACGACTCGCTGATCCCGGTCGAGCAGGCTCGCGCGTTCAGCTCGCGGCTCCGAGAGGTCAGCCGCCAGCCCGTCGTCTACGCCGAGTTGCCACGTGCGCAACACGCGTTCGACATCTTCGGATCGACGCGGGCTGCCCATGCTGCAGTGGCGGTCGAGCAGTTCCTCGCCGAGATCTACGCCAAGCGACCAGTCACGGTCTAGCGCGCTCAGGGCCGGGGGCTGCGCTCCTCGAGCAACGCGATGACCCTGGCCGCGAGATCGTCGGTGTCGGCGCCGGCGGTGTCCAACACGAGGTCCGCGTCTTCGGGCGGCTCGTAGGGCGCGTCGACACCCGTCAGCCCCTTGAGCTCACCTCTGCGTGCGCGCGCGTAAAGGCCCTTGGGGTCCCGCTTTTCGCATTCGTCGAGTGACGTGGCGATGTGCACTTCGATGAACGGCAACTTGGCGGCATCGCTGAGGGCGCGAGCGGTCTCGCGGTCCGACTTCAGCGGCGACACCAGCGATGCCAATGCCACCACACCGGCGTCGGCCAGCAGCCGGGTCAAATGGCCCACCCGCCTGATGTTTTCGGTGCGGTCGCCGGGGGAGAAGCCCAGGTCGTCGGACAGCCCGTGGCGCAGGTTGTCGCCGTCGAGCAGGTAGGCGACCCGGCCGGATTCGACGAGCGCGCGCTCGACAGCCACCGCGATGGTCGACTTCCCGGAGGCGGGCAGGCCGGTGAACCAGATCGTCGCGCCGGCTTGCCCGGTGGCCTGCCAGCGATGTTTGCGGTCCAACGCCGAAGGGTGCCAACGGATATCGCTGCGCGAGTGGGTCCCTGGCTTGACTTCACGCGCCTCGATGATGGTGCCGGCGCCGATGGTGTCGTTGGTGACTTCGTCGATCAGGATGAATGCGCCGGTGTCACGGTTGTCGGCGTAGCTGTCAGCGATGACGACCGAGCTGGTCCGCAAGGTCACGGTGCCGATGTCGTTGAGCGTGAGCTCAACTGGGCCGTCGAGCTCGTCGAGTGTTTCAGGATCGAGTCGGGAGTGCAACTCCTGCACGGTCGCCCGGACCGTGGTGGTGGTCTGCTTGAGCGCCAGCCGATCGCCTGCCCGCAACGGGGAGTCGACGAACCAACACACGTTCGCGTCGATCTCTCGGGCCAGTACCGGCAGCACCGCTTCGTCGGCGCCACTGACCAGGACATCGCCCCGGCCTACGTCGATGTCGTCGGCTAGTTCGACCGAAACCGATAGCGGGGCAACACCCGTCGTGCGCTCGTCGTCCAAGGTGTCCAGGGCCGTCACCGTCGACTCGGTTCCGGCGGGCAGCGAGATGACAGGGTCGCCGATGCTGAGCGTTCCTGCGGCGAGCCGCCCGGTGTATCGCCGACGCTGGTTGTCGGTCGGCCGGGAGACCCATTGGATCGGCAGCCGCAACCGTGCCGGTTCGGCGTGCGGAGCGGCCAGTTCGACGGCTTCCAGATAGTCCAACAGCGTCGGGCCGTGGTACCACGGTGTGTTGTCCGAGCGGTGCACCACGTTGTCGCCGAGCTTGGCGGCGATCGGGATCACGGTGATGTCCAGGCCGCCGAGCCGTGTGCTCAGCTGCTGCAGTTCGGATTCGACTTCGGCGAACCGGTTCTGGTCGAATTCGACCAAGTCGATCTTATTCACCGTTGCGACGAAGTGCTTGATCCCCAACAGCTTTGCGATCCGGGCATGCCTGCGGGTCTGGCGCAGGACGCCCGCGCGTGCATCGACCAGCAGGATCGCCACGTGGGCGTTGGAGGCGCCGGTGAACATGTTGCGGGTGTAGCGCTCGTGGCCCGGGGTGTCGGCCAGGATGTAACTGCGGTCGGCGGTGGAGAAGAAGCGGTAGGCGACATCGATGGTGATGCCCTGTTCGCGTTCGGCACGCAGACCGTCGGACAGCGCGGCCAGGTCGGCGACGCCCTCTTCGTCGGTGACGGCCTCCAAGTGGTCCAACGGCAGGCTGTCGGTGTCGTGCAGCAGTCGCCCGATCAACGTGCTCTTGCCGTCGTCGACCGAACCTGCGGTGGTGATCCGCAACAGTTGGCGGGTGATGCCGTCGGCGGGCTGGAATTTCGCGTGCTGCTCGGTGTGATCAGTCGCGGTCATATCAGCTCGGGCCCCTTCGTTCTTCTTCGCTGGCGCTCATCAGCTCGGGCCCTTTCGTTCTTCTTCGCTGGCGCTCATCAGCTCGGGCCCTTTCGTTCTTCTTCGCTGGCGCTCATCAGCTCGGGCCCTTTCGTTCTTCTTCGCTGGCGCTCATCAGAAGTAGCCCTCTCGCTTTCGGTCTTCCATTGCAGCGACCGAGGTGCGGTCATCGGCCCGGGTCTCGCCGCGCTCGGACACTGTCGCCGCCGAGATTTCCTCGATGACCGTGCTGATGTCGGTGGCCCGGGATCGTACCGCGCCGGTGATGGTCAGGTCGCCGACGGTGCGGTAGCGCACCCACTCGACGTTAGAGGATTCGCCGTTGTCCGGTTCGGTGTACTCCGACACCGCCAGCAGGATGCCGTCACGCTCGAACACCTCGCGTTCGTGGGCGTAGTAAATCGACGGTATTTCAAGGTCTTCCAACTCGATGTAGCGCCAGACGTCGAGCTCGGTCCAGTTGCTCAGCGGGAAAACCCGTACCTGCTCGCCCTTCTTGATCCGGCCGTTGTAGAGCGACCACGGCTCAGGACGCTGAGCGCGTGGATCCCACTGGCCGAACTCGTCGCGGAAGCTCAGAATCCGTTCTTTGGCGCGAGCCCGCTCCTCGTCGCGGCGGGCGCCGCCGAACGCCGCGTCGAAGCCGCCGGCCTCCAACCCGTCGAGCAACGTCCGGGTCTGCGCCCGATTGCGTGACGCGTTGTGACCAGGGTCGGCGACCCGGCCGCTGTCGATGGATTCCTGCACGGAGGCGACGATCAGCTTGTGGCCCTCGCCTTCGACGCGCCGGTCGCGGAACTCGATCACCTCGGAGAAGTTGTGGCCGGTGTCGACGTGCATCACCGGGAAGGGCAACGGAAGTGGCCGGAATGCCTTCTCCGCCAGGCGAAGTAGCACAATCGAATCCTTGCCCGCGGAAAACAGCAGGACCGGCCGCTACAGCTCGGCGACGACTTCGCGGATGATGTGCACCGCTTCTGCTTCGAGTAGTCGCAGTTCGTCGACCCGCTTGGCCTCAGTCATTACAGTCATCGGCGCCGTTCCTTCTCATCGCTGTCGCTCTGCATCGTCACTGGCGCAGTCATACAGGGAGCCCCTCTTTCTCGGCGTCTGCGCGGTAGCGGTCTACCCATTCGTCGGAGCGTTTATCGGCCTGACGCTCCAACACCGGCTGCGGCGCCAGTTGCGGATCGAGCCCCAGCGACTCCAGGACGGTGCCCACCACCTGAGTCAGGTTGCGCCACAACACCGGATACGGAACCTCCATCGGCTTGATGTCTTCTTCGGCGAACCAGTTCTGCCAACCCTTTTCCTGCTCTTGCAGCATCGTGACGACGTGTGCGATGGCCCCGGCGTGGTACGTGGCGCGCTCATCGCGGATCGGATCGGGCCTGCCGCGCCATACCCGCGTCTGCACTGCCCGCCAGAACGACACCGCCTGGGAGACCACGTCGGGCCGGTGAATATGGATGAGCAGCGGCTCCTCGCCGACGACATCGCGGATGGCGGCCAGCAGGCCGCTGGCGGATGGGTCGGAGCGATTCGGCAACTCGCTCGCCCGGTTGAGCAGCAGCGGCGTCTGGTTCCACATCAGCTTGCCGCCCCACACACCGTTCGGTGTCCGTCCGACAGTGCGGATGTAATCACGCCAGATCTCGGGAGGCGCCAGGTCCGGCTTCCCCTCGTCGAGGGGATCGAGCAGGTTCAAAATCGACTCGTCGTGAGTTTCGGCGAACCACTCGCGTGGTTGCGGGGCCTGGCTCGTAGTCGGCAGATACTGAAAAAACTCCTGCGGTTCGCCGGCGACGCCCGTTGCTCGTAGCGATTCGACGAGCAAGGTGCTTCCACTTCGCTGCGAAGCCAGCACCAGGTAGGCCGACGGGTGTTCAGTCACCCAATGGACTTTAGCTGAAGCAAATTTGGTGCACCGCTTGAAGTTACGCTCATGCTGAAGATAACTGTTGCGTGAACGGTGGCAGGCCGGTTGCGCCGTGTTTGCTCGACGCTAGGTTTGGTCCACGACGCGCAATCCGAGTGATAGCAACAGTCGCGCATCGGGATCGGCCAACGATGTCGCCAGCAGCGTCTCGATCCGCCGGATCCGGTAGCGCACGGTGTTGGGGTGGACGTGCAATTGCTCTGCCGCCGCGTCGACGTCACCGAACTCGTCAAGATACGCCCGCAGCGTCTGCACCAGCGCCGGGTCGCGCGCTTGCAGATCGCGGACCCGTGGATCGACGAGTCGCTCGTTTGCGCCGACCATCGTGACGATCTCATCGAGCAGAACGGTGGTATGCGCGTCGGCCAGCGCCGTCACCTGTCGGAACGAATCCGGGTGCCGCTCAGCGCTATCGAGCACTCGGTCGATCTCTGCGCGCACCGCGGGCAAACCGGCGAGCCCGGGTAGCGGCGCGGCGACCACCGCCCGCAGTTGCAGTCCCAGCTCGGTGTGCAGCGCGCTGATCGTGCCGCGAATCCAGGATTGCAGCGACGAGCGCTTCGTCGTGTCAGCCAGCAACACGTATACCCGCGAGCCGTGCGCACCCACCTGAGCGTCGGACCGAAAAGCATTGGCGCTCAACGCAAGAACATCAGCCAGCCGATCCTGGTTACCGGGACTGTGGAAGCCGATCAAGGCGGCGTTGCCGTCGGTGACGATGCCCAGCTCCCGGCCGATCGCGTCGACATCGACCGCCCCGCTGTCGACCAGGCCGAGCAGCTGTCGGGCCCGCAGTGTGTGCGTCGACGGCCGCGCGCTGAGCCGCGACATGATGCGCGCCGCCAGGACCGCGGCTCCGCGCAACACCTCTTCGGCGTCGTCCGCGAGAGGGCGCGAGCCCTGTTGCACCCAGATGGTGCCGGCGAAACCCGTTGCACGACGGGCGGGGTGATGGATGCCGACCGCGAGCCGCGGTCGCAGGCCGAGCTCTGGCCGCTCGGCGACCCGGACCACGTCGGCGCCGGCCCGAAGCGCATCGAAGATGCCCCACTGACCGATCCATGTCAGGTGCTCCGGCGGGCCGGCGCGGCCGAGAATGGACAGCCGCCGTAATTCGTCGGCTTCGTCGTTGGAGGCCGAATACGCCAACACGTGAGACTGGGCGTCCTCGATGCTGACCATGCCGTGAATCCGGTCGGCGAGCGACTGCGCCAAGCCGAAGAGGTCGGTGCCGGAGTCGTGCTGCGGATCGCCCGGGTCCCCGAAACCGGGCGAGTGATGCTCGAGCACGTGATCGACCAGGCGGTAGATCCGCTCCCAACGGGCCTGCGGTTCCACGGCCACCACCGCCGTGCCGACCGCGACGGCCCGGGCGACCAGTGCATCGGACGGGTTTTTGCTGAAGATCGCCACTGGTGCGCGTCCTACCGGCCCGGTGTCGATCCAGCGTTGGGCTTCAGTGTCGGAGACGCCGAGCAGGAAGAAGACGTCTGCGGAATCGGCACCGGCAGCCAGACCGAGCCGGACGTCATCGGAATCGATCAGCGCCGCCGACGACACCGGCAGGTCGAGTCCGCGAGGTGCTTCGACGAGGCTCGCCACCGTCGTATCCAGCGCCAGCAACAGCTGGCCCAGTGCGACCCCGGCTGCCTGCATGTTGTCCGATTCTACTAGAGGACCGATGGATCCTTGTCTGATCAGCCAAGCTCGCGCGGCCCCCTGACTGGGACCCTTGAAGTCATGGACGCGATTACCGATGTTCCGCCACCCGTCAACGAACCGATTCACGACTACGCCCCGAATTCTCCGGAGCGGGCGCGGTTGCAGAGCGCGCTCGCCGATCTGACCGGTCGGCCGATCGACCTGCCGCACGTCATCGGCGGCACCCACCGGATGGGCGACGGGGAGCGGATCGACGTCGTGCAGCCACATCGGCACACAGCGACGCTGGGCACGTTGACCAACGCGCAACCCGACGAAGCCGCCGCCGCCGTCGACGCCGCGATGGCAGCGCGGATGCACTGGGCAGCAATGCCATTCGATGAGCGTGCCGCCATCTTCCTACGGGCGGCCGACCTGCTGGCCGGCCCGTGGCGGGAGAAGATCGCGGCCGCGACCATGCTGGGCCAGTCCAAGACCGCGTTTCAGGCCGAGATCGACGCACCCTGCGAGATGGTCGACTTCTGGCGCTTCAACGTCGATTTCGCGCGCCAGATCCTGGCGCAGCAACCGCTGAGCACCCGCGGCGAATGGAACCGCACCGACTACCGCCCGCTGGACGGATTCGTCTACGCGATCACGCCGTTCAACTTCACCTCGATCGCGGCGAATCTGCCCACCGCGCCGGCGTTGATGGGTAACACCGTGGTGTGGAAGCCGTCGATCACCCAGACGCTGTCGGCATATCTGACCATGCAACTGCTGGAGGCGGCCGGTCTGCCGCCGGGGGTGATCAACCTGGTCGCCGGCGACGGCTATGCGGTATCCGAGGTGGCGCTGGCCGATCCGCGATTGGCCGGCATCCACTTCACCGGGTCGACGGCAACCTTTCAGCGGCTGTGGCAACAGGTCGGCACCAACATCGAGCGTTATCACTGCTACCCGCGACTGGTGGGTGAGACCGGCGGCAAAGACTTCGTGCTCGCTCATGCCTCAGCCCAGCCGGATGTGTTGCGCACCGCCTTGATTCGCGGTGCATTCGACTATCAGGGGCAGAAGTGTTCAGCGGCGTCGCGGGCATTCATCGCGCACTCGGTGTGGCAGCAGATGGGCGACGAATTCCTGGCCGCTACCGCCGCGTTGCCGTTCGGCGACATCACCGACCTGACCAACTTCGGCGGCGCGGTGATCGACGAGCGGGCCTTTACCAAGAACGTCAACGCCATCGAACGCGCGAAAAGCGCTGCGGGCATGACCATCGCCGTCGGCGGAGAATATGACGACAGCGAAGGATATTTCGTGCGCCCGACGGTGCTGCTGTCCGATGACCCGACCGACGAGGCGTTCTCGACCGAGTACTTCGGCCCGCTGCTGTCGGTGCACGTATATCCCGACGGCGAGTTCGACCGGATCTGCGACGTCATCGACACCGGGTCCCGCTACGCCCTGACCGGGGCGGTGATCGCCGACGACCGCGACGCGGTGCTGGCCGCGCAGAACCGACTTCGCTTCGCTGCAGGGAACTTCTACGTCAACGACAAACCGACCGGTGCCGTGGTTGGACGCCAACCGTTCGGTGGTTCCCGTGGATCGGGAACCAACGACAAGGCCGGTTCCGCGCAGAACCTGCTGCGGTGGACGTCAGCCCGCTCGATCAAGGAGACCTTCGTGCCCGCCACCGATCACAACTACCCGCACATGGCGGCGAACTGATGCCCGGGCGCGGTCTGTTCACCAAAACGCTTCGGCCGGCCATTCTTTCGGCCAGCCGGTCCGACGGTCTGCGGCGAACCGCCGAACGCCTGTCGGTCACCCGCAAGGTGGTGCACCGGTTCGTCCCGGGTGCCACACTCGACCTGGTGCTGGACAGCGTTGCCGCACTGAGGGATTCGGGACGGTTCGTCAGCATCGACTATCTCGGCGAGGACGTCATTGACATCGACGGGGCGAACGCCACGGTCCGTTCCTACCTTCAGCTGCTCGACGCACTGGGCCGGCGACCGGACGCTCGCCACGACGAGGTGCGTCCGCTGGAGGTGTCGCTGAAGTTGTCGGCGCTGGGGCAGGCACTGGATCGCGACGGCCAGAAGATCGCGTTGGCCAATGCGCACATCATCTGCGAGCGGGCGCAAGAGGTCGGCGCCTGGGTGACCGTGGACGCCGAGGACCACACCACCACCGACTCCACGTTGTCGATCGCCGCCGATCTACGCAGCGAATTTCCGTGGTTGGGTGTGGTCGTGCAGGCCTATCTGCGGCGCACGCTCGGCGACTGCGCGCAGCTTGCGAAAACCGGGACCAGGGTGCGGTTGTGCAAGGGTGCCTACGACGAGCCCGCTTCGGTCGCGTATCGGGACGCCGGCGCGGTCACCGACTCATACCTGAGCTGTCTTGCGGTGTTGATGGCCGGCGCGGGCTATCCGATGGTGGCCTCACACGACCCGGCGGTCATCGACGCGGTGCCGGCGTCTGCTCGCGAATATGGGCGAGGCACAGCAGATTTTGAGTACCAAATGCTCTACGGCGTCCGCGACGACGAGCAGTCGCGACTGGCGTCGGCCGGCAACCAGGTCCGGGTGTACGTGCCGTTCGGCACCCAGTGGTACGGCTACTTCATGCGGAGGCTGGCCGAGCGACCGGCCAACCTGACGTTCTTCATGCGAGCGCTCGCGCAGCCGTGACGGTCGCAAGCGCGGCGAAGCCGGGCGCAGCGGGCCGGCACTACGAACAATGCCGGTCGCAAGCGCGGCGAAGCCGGGCGCAGCGGGCCGGCACTACAGCGCCGAAGACGGTCGCAAGCGCGGCGAAGCCGGGCGCAGCGGGCCGGCACTACGAACAATGACGGTCGCAAGCGGGGCGAAGCCGGGCGCAGCGGGCCGGCACTACGAACAATGCCGGTCGCAAGCGCGGCGAAGCCGGGCGCAGCGGGCCGGCACTACAGCGCCGAAGACGGTCGCAAGCGCGGCGAAGCCGGGCGCCGCGGGCCGGCACTAACAGCGGTGGCTACTGACCACTGCGTTTCGGCAGCGCTCAGACGGGTATCGCCTGAGCATGCAAGCTGTCACCTGGCACG
>Ga0302326_10023113_pt1 | contig 12687 bp, 11 predicted proteins | sample Palsa_T0_3_FD_202264 | JGI IMG/M metagenome (GOLD analysis project Ga0302326, IMG submission 202264) | Peat permafrost microbial communities from Stordalen Mire near Abisko, Sweden - Palsa_T0_3 | ecosystem: Environmental > Terrestrial > Soil > Palsa > Peat permafrost | place: Sweden: Abisko... | reverse complement strand
TTTGGCGGCTTGCGGGCTGCGATCTCCGGAGGGGTAGAGGGGGAGGCCGACGACGATTTCTGCGAAGGGGCGGAGGCGGAGGAGGCGATCGAAGTAGCGGAGGTCGTAGCGGCGGCTGGTGCGGGTCAGGGTGGCGACGGGCTGGGCGATGGTGCGGAGTTCGTCGGAGATGGCGATGCCGATGCGGCGGTCGCCGACGTCGAGGCCGAGGACGCGGATTGTGGCGGGACGTGCAGGGTCGGTGGGGTCGGCGGGCACGGAGCGATTGTACTGCGGGTGACTTCGCGAAGAGCAAGGGCAAAAGGGTCATTCAGGATGAACCTTCTCAAGACGACGGCTCCGTTTCGCAGTGAAGGACGGCGCTGAAAGAATTTTGGAGGCGGAAAAGCGCCAAGTAGAATCGAGGCGATGCGGAAGCTTCTGCTTTGGGTGATTGTGTTGGGGCTGTTGGCGGGAGTGGCGGTGGGCGCTTACTTCATCGAGACGCCCGCGGGGCCGACGGTGGAAACATTTGTCGTGATTCCGCCTGGTGCCGGGGCGCGGGGGACGGCGGCGCTGCTGGAGCAGCGGGGAATCATCTGGAACCAGTACGCGTTCCTGGCGTGGCGGCTGCTCAAGCGGGGCACGCTGAAGGCGGGCGAGTACAGGTTCGATCATCCGGCGCCGCTGCCTGAGGTGTACGCCCGGCTGCTGCGCGGGGATGTCTACACGATCAGCGTGACCATTCCGGAGGGCTACAACATTTTCGACGTTGCGCAGGCGATGGAGCTGGCGCACCTGAAGCCGGCGGCAGAATTTCTGGCGGGCGAGCGGAAGAATGTCGACCTGGTGGCGGCGATGGATCCGAAGGCAAGTTCTCTGGAGGGATATTTATTTCCAGACACGTATCGCTTTCCGCGATCGGCGAGTGTGCGGGACATGCAGGCGGTGATGGTGCGGCGTTTTCGGCAGAAAGCGCTGGCGCTGGGGATGACGGGGAATTTTCACGACCGGGTGACGCTGGCATCGCTGGTCGAAAAAGAAACGGGAGCGGCGCAGGAGCGCGGCTTAGTGGCGAGCGTCTTCACGAACCGGCTGCGGCGGGGGATTCCACTGGCGACAGATCCCAGCGTGATTTATGGGCTGCTGTTGCGGGGGCGATATCGCGGGACTTTGTATGAGAGCGAGCTGCGAGAGGATGCGGCTTACAACACTTACATTCATGCGGGATTGCCGCCGGGGCCAATTTGTAACCCGGGCGTGGCGTCATTGGCAGCGGCGATGCGGCCGCCGGCGTCGGAATATTTCTATTTCGTGTCGGACAATGCGGGGCATTCGCGATTTGCGGCGACGCTGGAGGAGCACAATCGCAACGTGGCGGATTATCGGCGACGAGTGCAGGAAGCCAGCGGGCGGTGAAAGAAAACGCACCGTTGGCGCGGCCGAAGTGGTCTAAGAAAGCGGATATACTCGCCTTTTGACGTTCCGACGCAACAATTTCACCCAGATGGCGGCTGTGGGAGGTCTAACAGCGCTGTGCCTGCTTGCGAGCGGATGCCTGAGTCACACGCGCATTGTGCAGAAGGTGCGCCGGGTGACGAATCCGAAGACGGCGACGCTGGAGCAGCTGATTGAGCAGATCAATCAGCGCGATGCGGCGATTCATTCCATCAGCGTGTCGGTGGATATGGCGGCGACGGTGGGCGGGGCGAACGCCGGCAAGATCACGAACTATACGTCCTTCAGCGGTTACATATTGCTGCAGAAGCCCGATCAATTGCGGGTGCTTGGGCTGGTGCCGGTGGTCCACTCGAAGGCGTTTGATATGGCCGCGAATGGCGACACCTTCAAGTTGCTGATTCCGTCGAAGAACAAGATGATTGAGGGCACGAACCGGATTGTGAAGGCGTCGGCGAACCCACTGGAAAATTTGCGGCCTTACATTTTTTCGAAATCGCTGCTGGTGGGCGCAGTGAATACTTCGGATTTCACATATCTCGCGAGCGAAACGCGTTATGACACGGATGCGCGGTCGAAACAGATGATCGAGGTGCTGGATTATGACGTCGGCGTGCTGCATCGCAAGGGCGAGACCAACCAGTTGCTGCCGAGCCGGATCATTCACATCAATCGGGAGACGCTGCTGCCGTATGAGCAGGATTTGTATGACGACACTGGCAAGATTGAGACGCAGGCGATTTATAAAGACTATCGCGATTTCAACGGGACGCAATTTCCGGCGACGATAACGATTCGGCGGCCGCTGGAGGAGTTTGAAATCAAGCTGACGGTGGAGAAGCTGCTGAACTTGAACCAGAAGATCACGGATGAGGAATTTGAGCTGACGGCGCCGGCGGGTGTGGAGATACAGAAGCTGCCGTAGCGCAAAAAATTGGAAGCGATCAGGCTGGGGAGAGTCCGGCGCGCTGGCGGTGGGTTGCGATGGCTTCATTGACAGCGAGGGCGAGAGCGAGGGCATCGCGGGATTGCCGGGCGGGGACGGGCGAAGACTTTCCGGTGCGAATTGCTTCGAGGAAGGCTTCGATTTCGAGCCGCAGCGGTTCGCCGGGAACTATTTCTAGCTTGGTGAAGTTGAGGCCGGGGAGCTGCGGCGATTCCGCATTTGCAGATTGCGCGTCCTGGGTGACGTCGATGATGAGCGCGTCCTGACGGGCGTAATCTACCGAGATGTATTGGTGCGGTTGGAAGAGGCGCAGCTTGCGGACGCGTTCTGTGCTGACGCGGCTGGCGGTGAAATTGGCGACGCAGCCGGATTCAAATTCCAGGCGAACGTTGGCAATATCGGTATGGCGGGAGAGGACGGCCAGGCCGACGGCACGGATTTCCTGAAGGCGCGATTGCGCCATCTGGAGGACGATGTCGAGGTCGTGGATCATGAGGTCGAGGACGACGTCGACGTCGAGCGAGCGCGGGGTGAAGATGCTGAGGCGATGACACTCGAAGAACATCGGGCGATCGAGATGTGGGAGAAGTGCGGTGACGGCGGGGTTGAAGCGTTCGAGATGGCCGACCTGGAGAACGAGATGGCGGGCTGAGGCGAGCGCGAGGAGAGCGTCGGCTTCGGCGAGAGTTGAGGAGAGAGGCTTCTCGACCAGGACATGGATGCCGGCTTGCAGCAGGCGGGAGGCGATCTGACTGTGGAGGACGGTGGGCACGCAGACGGAAGCTGCGGTGAGATTGAGGCCGGCGTCGAGCAGAGCGTCGACCGAGGTGAAGAAGCGGGCGCCATGTTGCGCGGACAGGTCTCGCTGTTCAGGAGAGCCGGCCGCATCGACGACGGCGGCAAGTTCGACGGCGCCGGAGCGAGCCAGCTCAGAATAAACCCGGACGTGATTGCGGCCGAATGCGCCTGCGCCGATGACGGCGGTTCGGAGTGGAGAGGAGTGGGGCATGGAGAGCGATCGCGGCGTTGGAATTACTTGCCGGCGACGGCTGTGAGGCACCGTTTGTAGAGATCGAGCAGCTGGCCGACCTGGTCGTCTGACCTCTGAGAGGCGGCGGGGACGAAGCCCGCAGAAGCAGTTCCGGCCCTGGTGACCTGGGTGGTGGTCGCGATAAATTTCAGCAAATCCAGCGCGATGTCTTCGTTGCGGCGGGCTCCGGATGGGGAGTTCTGGTCCATGTTTCCTCCAGCGAGATGCTATCAGAATGAGGGGCGTGGATGCTTTTGCAGCTGAGCGTCTGACACAGGTGAGGGATCGATCCGAGGCGCGATATGGTTCGAGCCGCTGCATCGATTTAGAGGCATCATTGCGTGAATGTCTCAGGAGAAACATGGTTTATAGTCAATAACCCATCCGCTAACCTAGTAACATCCGCATAAGTCTAATCGTAACTCGAGGCAGAACTATTCGACATATCTCGTGTCGACATATTCAAGTAAGATACCCGCCAAAAAAAATAATATCTTGACTTAATGTCGCTACCAGATTTAGATTGCGAAAGTTTTCCCAATTACCAAATATTGCTCCGCGCATATCGAGGCGCGCTCTTCCCGTAGCAGTTCTGGACTTATAACGGCGTGCATTCTAAGTGCGCGGTTGGTATTCGTTCAATTCAATTCGGGGATGACCGTGCAATGCCAACTGAAAGTGGCTATGCCTAAGGAGTGAGAATGTTTCCAGGCTGCATTTGAGTTTTTGTGAATAGCTATGGCCTCGTTTGTGGGAAAGATACAAGGGGAAGACAAAGAGGCAAGGCGGCAGCGAGGCCGATGACAGTAAATTGTGGTCCAACTAACAAGAACAGCGAATTCTTTTCGCTGGGCCGCATGGAGAAACAAGAAATGCGCGACATAACACTTGAATTGAAAATATGCGAGGGATGCGGGAGTCTTTGGGTGCGTCATTACGGACAGGAGCAACCGTATTGCGCCGGCTGTAAACGGAAGCTGGCAGACTTTCCGTTGCGAGGGCATCGACGTCCGCGGGCGAAGCGGAGCTCTGTGCACAACCATCTCCACATTGTGAAGCCACAGGATGGACAGGAGGCAACCTCATGAACTCGCCAACAAGGATGTGTCGCGGTGGGCTTCGGCGGATCACAACTTTGCAAGCCTCGCGGTTTACGCGCGGACCCTGTCGTACGACGAAAAAGCGCGGGGAAGATGCTGCCTCGACCAGAGGCGATGAGCTGGACGGATACGCATTTTACCGGAGGCACACGGAGAGTTTGCTGCGCCGGTATGTGCGGATGTCGATGCAGATCGGCCGGGTTCCAAGCTGCCTGCCTCAGGAGTATTTGCGGACACGAAGCAGTTTTCGACAAGGAGCGAACTTCGAGGACGGCGTTATTTTTGTTCACGACATGGAGCGTTGCCTGGGAAAGCTGGACAGGGTTTCCGGCGAACTGGTGGCGAGGATCGGTATCCAGGAATACTCGCGGCGGGAGGCTGCGCAGATCCTTGGTATGTCCCACGGCCAGTTATCCCGGAGCTATGACGACGCAATTGACCGGCTGACTGAAATACTGCTAGGCCACCAACTTATTCGCCAGAGCAGCGCGAGTTACTAAGCCCATGGCGGGCTGATCAGTTGGCCTGTCAAGTGCGAGTGAGAGCATATGAGGCTAAGTCGTAGATAAGCAAGAGAGAATAATAGCTGTAAAACTGGACCACCGGATAACTCAGTTTGCTATTCTAAGAATGCAGCAGAAAAAGGGAGGGGGCGCAAATGCCTTCTCCCTTTACTTTTTGGTGGGAGGCGGCTATTGCGTCGGAACGTAAGATCCGAAAACGCATGACCAGGGCTAATACAAAGGCGCAGTCAGAGCAGATACAAGCGAGATTGCAGCAGATATTGGAAGAACATGTTGACGCCATTGGGCTGGCAATGGTGCAAAAGGCCCGCGAAGGCAATTACAACGCGGCCCAGTTATTGCTGCGGCTTGGCGGGATAGATTCGTCCCCGGCTCCGGAAGCGGCGGCGGAGAATGAGCGACAGACGACGCGGATTATTTTCCTGGACATAGTGGAACAGATACTCGGCCCGCAAACGGACGAGGGCCGGGAAGATGACAGGATCGACTCCTGAGTTGGCAGAATTCCGGGATCGTGGCAGACGAGATTAGTGATTTTGCCTGAGAGGGAACACATGAGCAGGTTTTGGAGAATGGCGCTGCAGCTGGGACGGGGCATTGCGTTGCTGTCGTTACTTGGGGGTTTGGCACAAGGGCAGGTAAGCACTACTTCCATTGTGGATACCGTGTATCGCGCGGATGGGACGACAGCGGGCGGATCAATCCTGATAAGCTGGCCGGAGTTTACGACCGCGGCTAACCAGGCAGTTCCAGCAGGCAAAGTTGAGGTAACAATCGGCACGGCGGGAGCAGTCAGCTTTGGATTAGCGCCTAACTCAAATGCGCAGCCGGCGGGCACTTACTACACGGTGGTGTATCACCTGGATGATGGAACGGTGAGCACCGAGTATTGGAGTGTGCCGCAAGCATCACAGACCACGATTGCTGCGGTACGCAGCACAGTGGTGCCGGCTACGGTGGCGGTCCAGAGTGCGACTGTGGCTTATGTAAACAGCGCGGTCAGTGGATATCTACCACTTAGTGGCGGCACGCTGAGTGGTCCGGTGTACATGGAAGAAGATCCTCTGCAAAACGCCGAAGCTGCGACTAAGCATTACGTGGATAGCAGCCTCGGGGCGCTGAGCGGGGGGCTATCCAGCAAGCTGAACCTGTCGCCGACAGCGGCACAGACTGTACTGCAGCCATTGGGGACTACGCTCGCGGTGACCAGTCTGCAGAATCTGCAGTATGCTGCCCCGAACCAGACGGGGAGCGGGAACAACGGAATTGCTAACTCACTTGGGCAACCGGCTTGCGCATCCGGAGGCTGCATGGCGGTTGCGGATCCGGGGTACGCTTCGACGGAGCAGCCGCAGGGAGATGCATTTCCGGCGTGCTTTGGGGGAGAGCCCAGCACGGGCGATGGCGATTTCTGCGGATATCAATGGCCGATCAATTCGCGGCTTTGGGATCAACGTTATGGCACGGATGTTTGGAGTTACAGCAATCCTATCTATTATCTCGGCGGGTTAGGCCGGAGTCAGCCTTTGAATTATCCTGGGACGCCGTCCAGTGATGGGGCGATCGGCAGCTGGCATATCTTCGATTTCGATGCGGATTATGGAAATGGGCAGCTGGTGCCACAGGAAACGCTCACTCACCAATTCGCGGGCGGACATAATGGAAACTTCGGATCTCTTGGTGGCTGGGGTAAGACCAATGTGATCGGCAGCGATTTTAAGCTGGTGAATTTCTCTCAAGGTCAGCATGAGATCGCAGAATTCACTAACTATTGTCTCGGTCTCGGGGATTGCATGGGGGCGCCGACGCACATTATTTTTGCCAGCGGCATGAGTGCTAACTCCGACGAGGGAATTCATAGCGGCGATCAGTGGATCAATGAGGACACCAACGTATTTCTTGGACCGTGCACAGGTGCGGGATGCTCCACCGGGAGCACGGCGCTACTGGTATGTGCTGCGGTCAGCGGGAATGCGGCCTGCGTTACTTCTTCCGGAGGCAAAGGGCAGGGTGACCAGGGAGAAGGGCGGTTTGCTTTAGATATCACCAAGGCGAGTGGGGGCAATCTGGGAACACTTACCGGCAGCGGAGTTTCCGCCCAGGGAACTGGCCAGGTTACAGGAGTCATTTCGTCCAGCGGGCAGGTACCTGCGCAATTCCTGGCGCCAAGCGGGACATTCACGCCGTCTACCGGATTGGCGACATTGACTGGAAATCTGGCGGCGCCTGTGGGAAGCGGGATGCCGGGAGTGCAGACGGTGGCTATCACACCGACGTCGGGCAGCTTCGTGGCCGGCGGTACGGCTTGCATCGCAGACAGCCAGGCGCAGGAGCAGGTAAGTCTGTCGGCGGTGGTGAGCGGCACCATTACGGCGAGCTTTCGCAAGCCGCACCAGGCCGGCGCACTTATTGCGCAGGGCGGGACGTGCGGTTATCTGATAGCACTGAATGCAGACACATACAATCCTTCGGGGACGCCTTACCGGATGGCCATCCCCATGATGGGGAGCCTGTCTTCGTCGAGTACATATTTTTATTACTCCGCGGGTGGCTACCAGGGCTTTATAACTCCGAATGAGGCGACGGCCGGGCCCCTGTCGACGGCGTGGAATTACTTCACACGCAGTATAAGTGCGACTTATAGCTCTGCTACGGGACTGGTCACTGTGAGTAACTGTTGCGGGTTTTCAACGGGCAGCAACGGCGTCCAGGGCTCGGGTGTTCTGGGGAATATCAACGGTCAGAATGTCATCGTCTCTGGTGCGACGACAGGCACAGGGGCGAATGATGCCAACTACAACGGGACATATACGGCGGCGGTGACGGGGGAATACAGCTTCACGTATGCGCCATCGGCGGCGCCGACCAGTGCAACGTTGTCGGGGCTGACGCTGACATTCTGTAACTGCACCTTTACCATGTACCCGGGCGCGGAAGTACTGAGCGTCTATAACACCACCAGCAAGATGGTGGACGGCACTTTGGCAGTCGGGCCGAATACGGTGGCATGGACGGCGGGAGACTTAGTCGAAGAGCCGCACTGGTACATGCCGTATGTAAATGACACCCACAACAATATCGGGATGTCGACGCCACAATATGCTTCTCCTTATGGCCGAGGGTATTATTACGCTGGATCCGTATCCGGACAGCTGCGCGGCTTCCAGGTGAATAACGCCGGATATCTTGCGCAGTATTTTGGCCACGGCGGAAACCACGTCCCGCCGCTTACTGTGTTCTATACGTCAGGGTTATGGACAACGTGGGCGACGATGTTGAGCGCGCCGGAATCAACACTTATAAGTGTCGGCTGCAAGATAAGTTCGCCGGCTGGAAATGATGGCTGCTCGAAATGGGATGCGGCCTATTCCGTGCTTGGCCTGGCGAACTCCAATGCAGGTAACTCCTACCTGAATTTTGATCCCGCCAAGATCAACATGACTTATATCTTCGACTCAGTCAACACTGGCATCAATGTGCAGATGGGCAAGAACGTCAATGGAACGACGCCGGGGTTGGCTTTGAACGGTGCGGGGACATCCTTGTTCACGCCGTCTTTGACGTTGAATGGGGGAACGTCGCTGACGGGGCAGACGGGCAGCGGAACTAATGTTGTTACCGATACCGCGGCGACGTTGTCGGGACCGACGCTGAATGGGACGACGACTATTCCGGCCGGGCAGACGTTGACGGTGGCGGGGACATTGAACCTGACGGGGAGCTGCACGGGGTGCGGGGGCAGCTCGTCGGCAACCGGGAGCTCGTCGAGCGGCCAGTTGCTGGTGAACAACAGCGGCGCGGTGTCGGGGCTATCGACGACGGGAACGGGCAGCGTGGTGCTGGCAGCTGGTCCGACCCTGACGGGCATGACGACGGTTGCTGGAGAGACCGCGGTTGGAGGGCTGTATCTGAATACCTCGGGCTCGGGGGTAACGAATATCGGGAGCTCAAGCTCGACGACAACGATTGTGGGCCAGACCAACATCAACACCAGCGGAGCGGGGATTTCGACAACCATCGGAACTACCGGGAACGCAGTGAATGTGAATGGCTATGTCGAGGTTGGCGGGAACGGCTTCACGCTGAATACGAATGCTGCGCTGTACGGGAACCTGGTGCAGGAGAGTACGGCGACGGCGAGTTCGGGTTCGACACATGCTAACTCCTATGTGGTGTATTTTGACGGTTCGGTGTGGACGGGAAGCGCGGCTTGTACGCCGGGACTTACCCAGCAGTGGGTAATGAACAGTCCGACGTCATGGGCGCTGACTTATGCTGGAGTTACTCACTCGTCTTGCAGTGGACTCGCTCCTATAATCACGGAAAACCTGACTGCATTTCCAGATGGCGTTCAACTGGTGCACTTACTTAGCGCAGATGAGAGCGGAAAGACAACGACAATCGCGGCGGGCAGCGGGGCCGGAACGTTGGCGACGGTTACTCTCACTGGTGCGACCGATCTGAAGGGGACGATCAACGTGACGACCGGAACGACGCCTGTAGTCTCAAGCGTGGTGGCGACGATCAGCTTTGGCACGGCGTATCAGAGCGGGCCAGTTTGCCAGGTGAGTGCGGCGAGTGCGAGCGCGATGGGGACGATCTATTCTCCGCCGGCTGGGACAGGCAGCTTCACCTTGAATTCCGGAGCGACGGCACTGGCGGCGAGTACGAGTTATGTCTACAGCTACTCTTGCTTGAATTAAAGCGGCTGATGAAGGCGGCGTAAGTTTCGCATAGCGGGGGGCAGTTGTGCTGGGAAGAGATGGAGAAGCACGGCTGAAGCAACTGGCGGCGCGTGCCCCGGAGAGCTTGACGGTAACTGAGTACGGCGAGTGGCTGGGGCTGGTACTGCTGGGCGAATGGATGGAGCATCCGCTGGAGGGCAGAAGCCAGGCCGAGGCCGGGCTGCATCTGGCGGAGCAGCTGTTGCGGGTTCGCGGCAAGGACGGACTGCTGCGGCCATTGCTGGCCAACCGGGTGCAGCGAATGTACGAGACGCATCGCGGGCGGAGCAACATTGTGTTGAAGGCCCGGCAGATGGGCATCAGCACATGGGTGGCGGGGAGGATGTTTCTGCGGACGATTCTCCGGCCGGGAACGTTGTCGGTGCAGGTGGCGCATAACCAGACGGCGGCAGAGGAAATTTTCCGCATCGTGCAGCGCTTTTACGACAACCTGCCGGTGGAGTTGCGGGAGAGCGTTCTCTGCCGGTCGCGGGACAACCGGCGGCAGATGGTGTTTCCGCGGCTGGACAGCGAGTACCGGGTGGAGAGCGCGGCGGACGTGAATGCGGGGCGCGGGCTGACGATGCAGAACCTGCATTGCTCAGAGGTGGCGCGATGGCCGGGGGATGCGGCGGCGACGCTGGCTGGATTGCGGGCGGCGCTGGCTCCGGAGGGGGAGCTGGTGGTGGAGTCCACGCCGCAGGGGGCGTTTGGGTGCTTTTACGATTTGTGGCACCAGGCGGGAAATGAAGACAGCGGCGCGAGTTCGATGGTGCGGCATTTTTTCCCCTGGTGGTGGGAAGACAGTTACACCGGGGCACCTGTCGGGGTGGAAGCCCAGACGCCGGAAGAGCGGCAGTTAGCGGATCGTGAAGGTTTGACGGAGGCGCAGATCGGCTTCCGGCGGCAACAGCGGTCGCAGTTTCGCGCGATTGGGCGGCAGGAGTACGCGGAGGATGTAGCGTCCTGTTTTCTGGCCAGCGGGGATTGCATTTTCGACGTGGTCCGGCTGGAGCGGAGGCTGCAGGCGGCGAGCGATCCGGTGGAGCGTGGCGAGGGCGGGCGGCTGTGGATCTGGTTTCCGGCGCAGGCGGAGCGCAAATATGTGCTGGGAGTCGATCCAGCGGGCGGCGGTGCGGATGGAGATTTTTCTGCGGTGCAGGTGGTGGATTTGAAGACAGGATTGCAGTGTGCGGAGTGGCAGGCGCGGTGCCCGGTGAGCGAGACGGCGGCGGTGGCGGTGCGGATTGCGCGGCGGTATGGCGGGGCGACGATCGCGGTGGAGCGGAACAACCATGGTTCCGGACTGCTGGCGCATCTCGAATTGCAGAAGCAGGACGAGCAGGGCGTAACTATATATATGCAGGGCAACGTGGCGGGGTGGCCGACGACGGCGCACACGCGTCCGGCGATGCTGGCGCGGGTGGGAGCGGCGCTGGAGGATGCCGGTGAGCTGTTCCAGAGCCGGCGGTTGCTGGGCGAGTGCAAGACGATGGTCCGGCAGAGGAACGGAAAGGCTGCCGCGGCGGCCGGCTGTCACGATGACTGCGTTATGGCCATGGCAGTAGCGCTGAGTGTGCGGGCGGAATTGTTGCCAGCTGGAAAGAAGCGGGGCGCGGACTAAGATTCGTTCACGGGGCGCGAACAGTGGCAGTAGTTGCAGTGCAGCAGATCCGGCGGATGCGGGGCGGGGCGCAGGGTCAGCTGATGCTGGGCGGCGACCGCAAGCTGTACGTGGTGAAATTTCAGAACAACCCGCAGCATGTCCGGGTGCTGGCGAATGAGTTTCTGGCGACGCGGCTGGCGGAGGCGATCGGGCTGAGTGTGCCGCGCTGCGACGTGGTGGAAGTGTCGGCGTGGCTGATTGCGAATACGCCGGAATTGAGGATCGTGTCGGCGCAGGGTGGAGTGCCGTGTGCGGCCGGGCTGCAGTTTGGGTCTGAGCTGGTGGGCGGGTTGATGCCGGGGCAGCTGGTGGATTATCTGCCAGGAGAGCAGATGCACGAGGTAAAAAATCTGCCGGAGTTTGCCGGGATGCTGGCGCTGGACAAGTGGACGGGCAATGCCAATGGGCGCCAGGCGGTCTTCCAGCGGAAGACGGGAGAGCGGAGATACCGCGCCGTCTTCATCGACCATGGATTTTGCTTTGGCGCTGGAGAGTGGAGATTTCGCGATGAGCCACTGCGCGGGATTTACGGCAGAAACTCGGTGTATACGTCGGTGGCAGGATGGGATGATTTTGCGCCGTGGCTGGAGCGGATAGAGAGTTTTCCGGCGGCGAAGGTTTGGGCGGCGGCCGAGCAGCTGCCGCCGGAGTGGTACGGTGACGCTCCGCAGGAGCTGGAGCGGCTGGTGGCGGAGCTGCTGGGGCGACGATCGCGGGTGCGGGAGATGGTGGATGCGTTTCGGCTGTCGGAGCGGAGGCCGTTTCCCCACTGGGGCATGCAGGTGAGTGCGCCGGGCTTCGAGAAGTGGACGGGGCAGGGCAGCGCGGTGCAGTGAGTGTGAACCAGAGTAATGTGGGTTTGGGCGAGAGTTGGAAGATTGGTGCTGTGGGGGTTGTAGTGTTGGAGGATGAGGGTGGAGTGTCGGTTTTCGCTGGTCCGGTATGTGCCGGATGCGGTGAAGAATGAATTTGTGAACATCGGCGTGGTCGTCGAAGGCGGCGGGGCGAGGGCGGTGCGCTTCACGCGCGACTGGTCGCGGGTGCGGTGTCTGCATCCGGATGCGGACACGGCATTGCTGGAGTCGCTCGAAGAGGAGATGCGCACAGCGGCGGGGAATGATCTGGAGAAGCCGCTGTGGGAGATGCTCGACGAGTCGTTTTCGAGCAGCGTACAGATAAGTGAGAGCAAGGCATGCCTGGCGGAGTCGCTGGCGGCCGAGGTGGAGGAGCTGCTGCAGCTGCATGTTGAGGCGGCGCCGC
>Ga0302326_10023112_pt1 | contig 12687 bp, 13 predicted proteins | sample Palsa_T0_3_FD_202264 | JGI IMG/M metagenome (GOLD analysis project Ga0302326, IMG submission 202264) | Peat permafrost microbial communities from Stordalen Mire near Abisko, Sweden - Palsa_T0_3 | ecosystem: Environmental > Terrestrial > Soil > Palsa > Peat permafrost | place: Sweden: Abisko... | reverse complement strand
TCAAAGCGTCGGCACTCCGGACTTCAGTACCGGACCCCGCAACAAGTCCACAACGAGTATCTGGAACAGCAGATCGCAGCGTGAATTAACCGTAAATCAGCTGTCCGGAAAGCTCGGGGCAGATCAACCTCACCATCACCGACCTGCAAAAACGGTACCTCACCTGCGATAACGCGGCGAGGCACCGCTTTTCGTTCTCCGGCTGGCTACGGCCGTTCACGGCTGGCGGCGGCTAACTGTGCCCAATACGTGCCCAAGTCAGTCTGCGTCATCGTCGCCACCAGAGGCGGGTGGCGTCCGGAATCCGGTGTAAATGAAGGCGTGCTTCCGGGAGCGGCGGGCAGCATGGACAGCGTGCTGCCGTCGTCCCAGGCGATGTGATCTGGCCGTGCAGGCCGTCGCGCCCGGTTCGCACGACCAGGCCAGCCATGTCGTAAAAGCAGACACACGAAGCCACCATCTCCGGTCAGGACCTGGCTATGTCAACCACTGGAGTTAGCTGGGCGTCTCCTTTGTGCGCGGACCAAGTACCGGTCGGGCTCCAGCGCGTGACAACGATAGACCGTGAGTTGAGGGAGGGGGGCGAGGGAACTGGAATGCAGCCCAGGCGTTCGCATGCCGCTAAGGAAATTCAAAGATGCCATGCGAGGAGGAACCTCCCCGGCGTCAGCCGTAGCAGTATCTATGGCATACGGGCTTAGGGAAACAGGGGCCCTATCCCAGTTTCGGTAGGAGCTCGAAGAGGATCATCATGAGAAAGACATTCATAGCAGGAGCGGCCATAACGGTGTTCGCCCTAGCCGGTTGCGGCTCAGCCGCCGTGGCTAGTCACCCGGCCGCCGCACCTAAGCCCAAGACCAGCACGAGCCAGCCTGCGGCGGTCCCGAAGACCACCTCCCCGGCTGCGACCGCCCCGGCGACCGGAAACGGAGTCTACACCGGCCCCGATCCCTTCAACATCCTCAAGTCCTACTATGACGCGGATATCAGCAACCAGGACTACCAGGCCGCGTGGCTCCTGCTCAGCCCAGGAATGCAAGACAAGCTCGGGCCGTACAGCTCATGGGCCGCTGGCTATGCCAACTCTGGCGGTGAGATGGTCCTCAAGATCTCGGAGTCGGGCGGAACCGTTCAGGCCTACCTCATCACAAGTGACTCAGCTGGTGCGACCGGCTACTGGAAGGGCACCTGGACCGTGGATAACGCGGGCCTGATCAGCAGCGCAAGTACCGTCAAGGTCTCTGGCCTTCCGGCTTCATACCAGAATGAGCCTGGAGTCCCGGCCACTTCGGCGGCCACTCCAACCCCGGTCAACACGAACACGACCCCCGAACTGGTGCCACTCGGCGGCAGTGGAATCGTGAAACCGACCACGATCGATATCAGCGGGGATGCCACCAACATTCCATCGAACCTAGTGTGGTCGTCCTGGACAGATACCAGCGCGACCGCTACCGGAACCATAACCATCGAGGGCTGTGTGCCTGATTGCGCATCTGGCTCCCAGACCTCCGAGCCCGTCACAATCACCTTGGGTGGCGTTACCAATGGAGCCAGTGGCCCGGAGTTCACGACCATGACCGAGGATATAGCTGCGGGCCCGGCCGCCGGAATCACAACCTACAGCATTAGCGGCCAGTACCCGCACCAGTGGCCGCACGATGCGAGCTAACCGGGAAAGGAACAACCCATGAAGAGGACGACAAGAATCCGAGCGCTACTCGTCGCGGGCCAAGGACCTCCTGGCGTTAGGAACTTCCACCTGCCGTCACTGTCAGAACTTTGCATGGGTACGAGCGCGTTGCCTGGCTGATCGAAATGCTCCAACGAGTTGCGGGCAGCGATTACATGGCTCCATCGGGACATAAAAATCTTAACCGCTATCTTCAGCTCGCCGTTGGCGTCGCATCCGCTTCGTTTGGCCTGATCAGCGACGCGCAAGAAGCGCCCAACAGCCGTCACGAAGAAATCCATATCAATTACGCCACGCGTATACTCCCGCAGCGCTTGCTCTGCCAGATCGTCGGGCAAGGCCATAGACCGAGTCATCAGCCGTTCATATTGCATCTTGACCGCGGTCCATTGCCAGTTGACGCCGTATCGAACGGCCGCCGCACGCTGCCACAGCGGTGAACCCGGAGAAGAGTCCGGCTCCGCTGCCATGCTCGGGTTGACGTTCACGCCCTCCAGTATCGGCGCCCAACCGAGTCCGCGTGAACGCTCTCCCGCCGTGCCCGATTCTGGGAGCAGGATGGGAGCGGCGGCACGTACGGAGGCACGCTCAGGTGCGGTGAGCGTGGCTGGACCTAGGCCCGTGAACTGGGAAGATATCGCTAATCAGGCCGTCCGTACGGCGGCGTGCTCTGTTCGCATCGAAGTTCTCTGTGAGTAAGCCCTCGGGCCGATTGTCTCCATCCTCGGCTGAGTGACTTACTGCGTGACAACGACGGCGGATGTCTATGGATGGTGGCGTACCCGCGCGGCACGCTAAGCCTCGGTACAGGGGGCACCCGGCTACGGGTGATCATGATGCCCGGATTGCTTCGGGACGAAGAGGCCGGATGTAGCGACAGACTAGACGACACCGAGCCCGCGCCATTAGTGTGTGCTTAGAGGAAGTGTCCGCCCAGATACTAAACATATATTGAGCTGATAATCATACTTGCGGGCCCGAGCGCGGCTACGTGATGTCAGCTTGATCGGGTTCGGAGCAGGCAGGACCATTGCCTAGTCCGCGATACGCAGCCGAATTGAGCCGTTCTTAGATCAAGGCGGTCGTTCTGGGTCACCTGTTCCGCCCGCTCTTTGGCGCTAGCCCTAACGAGGAGCGAGAATGAGCTTAAAAACCGGTGGAACGGCCACGGGCATGCCTAGCCTCCCCGAGGTGTGGCAGTGGGAGGAACAGCTCGTCGGGTTCGGAACCCGTTATACGGGCAGCAGCGGGCACGTGGCCTATGTGGACTGGCTCGCCGGGCAGTTCTCCGCGATCTCCGGGTTCAGCATGCAGACCGACCGGCTCACCTTCAACCGCTGGCTGGCCCGCGACTTCGCCCTCCGGGTGAGCGTCCCCTCGACCATCGGCCAGTCGGGTCCGGTCCCGCTGACCTACTACTACCCCTACTCCGGGCAGACGCCGCCCGGCGGCGTGACCGGCGACCTCGTTGATCTTGGCGTCTACCCGCCCGCCAGCGGCCTCACCGACGCGTTCTGGGCACCGGCCAGGGGCGGGATCGCGCTGGTGCGGGCCGCGCCGTCGGTGTTCTCGCTGGATGCGGGCCAGACGGCGATCGGCGGCTACGAGCCGGGCAAGACCTCCGCTCAGGCCGCCGAGGACTACACGGCCTACGCTGCCGCGCTGACCCATCCCCTCTGGCAGGGCATATTCGATCCGGTTCCGCTGCTCGACGCGAGGAACGCCGGGGTGCTCGGCGTGGTCGTTACCTGGACCGGGCTGCCCGACGACGAGGTGATCAACCAGTACAACCCGTTCACCACGGGTTATCCGGCGGCATCCGGCCTGCCGGCCCCTGGCGATCCGGGCTGCCCCGCGGTGTGGGTCGGCGACTCGACCGGCACCGAGCTGTCCGGGCTCGCGGCGAGCGGCCAGGCGAGCGCGACGCTCGTGCTCACCGCGGACATCACCGTCGGTGCGGCGACCGAGACGGTCTGGGGCTCGCTGAAAGGCACGGGGAACACCGGCGAGAACATCATCATCATCATCATCAACACCCACACCGACGGGCCGAACGCCACCGAGGAGAACGGCGGGCTCGGGCTCATCGCACGGGCCCAATACCTGGCGGGGCTTCCTTCGCGCAATCACGACATGTATTTCGCGCTGGTCACGGGGCATTTCCAGCTGCCGCAGTTTGGCGGGGAGATCCTGAACCTCGCCCATCCCGAGGCCGGCTACGGCGCCATCAGCAAGTGGATGCTCGATCACCCGGACATCTACCAGGCCGCCACGCTCGGCGTGACCGTCGAGCACCTCGGCGCCACGATGTGGACGAACGACCCCGTGACCGGGCAGTATGTGCCAACAGGCGGTTCCGAGTGGGGCACCACGTACACCATGCAGCGGGACATCCTCAGCCTGGTCAACGCCGAGCAGGACGCCTACCTCGCCGCGGTCGCCGCCGTCAACGCCAGCGGCTGGCCGGACTATCCCGTGGCCACCGTGCGGCCGGGAACCATCCCGCTCTACGTCGGCGAGGGATCGTCGCTGTACGCGGCCGGGCTCGGCACCGTTTCGCTGTGCCCGGCCCCCACCTACCTGCTGCAGGCAGGGGATGCGCAGCAGCCGCAGCTGCTGGACCTCGACAAGCTTGACCAGCGCCTGATGTACGGCCAGATCCTGGCCTGCGCCCAGACCATCGGTGCGCTCGACGCGGTCCCGGCATCCGCCCTGTAGGCCGATGCGCCCGAGCCGGGCGCGCCACCGGGGGCGGCAAGACGATCGAGATGATCGCCCGGCTCGGTGATGGGTCCCGGTGGTCCTGGGGAACTTTTGGTCGGATATCCCTGACCGGACTTCCGCAGCTGGTAGGCACTTCCAGGCTTGATCATCATGGTTTTGCCTGGTCAGGAAGGTGAGCGGGGCTGGAAACGCGTAGCTCTGTAGGCACACATCTCCCGGCGTGCCGCTCGGTCTGGCTTGGTGATCCTGTTTAGCTTGTAGGCGTGTGCTTGCAAGGGTTGCGGCGGAGGAACAAGGACGGCACCGTGGTGTCGTATCTGCAGCTGGCGCAGGATGAACGGCACCCGCGCACCGGCAGCCCGGTCGCCAAGGTGATCCGCAACTTCGGCCGGGCTGACCCGGTGGACCGGGCCGCGCTAGCCCGCCTGGTCTCCTCGATCTGCCGGCCTGATAGGTGTGCAGGATCAGCCAGACGCCGTAGCCCAAGCTGACCCATTCCTCGTAGTAACCACGCTCGCCGTCCTCGTCGTACCAGGGATCATCGTCCCAGTCGTTCGCATCGTTCACACCTTCTGTTACGGCTTTGTCCGCAGACACACTGACGATTACTCAGCGATGAACGTTTCCGCAGTTCATGGGTGGTTTACCGAGGCGCATAGGTCATTAGCGAAAGCAACTATCCAGCGCTAGCAGCATCCCCCCACACCCCCTGGAGCGGCGTCCGGCCCGCGGCGATATCCCTGTTTTTCCCGCGAGAGTTTCAGTTCCTGACCTTCGCGGTGGCGCGTTTCCATAGTGCCCGAGTGATACCTCTTTGGCACGTGCCAAAGGCACAGCCCCCCGCACTCATGACGCCAATGACGTTCGGGGGCCGACCTTGGATCCATGCTCAGCGGCCTGGCGGCGGTGTATGCCCTGGCGCACCCGCGCAGTTCACGGCGAAGGAAACGCGGGAAGCACCGAAGGCGCGAGGGGCGGCATAGTTCGTAGTCAAAGGTACAAAAGTCGCCGCGCTCTGCCTTGTGGACCACTGCTGGGTGGTTAGGACGCTTCCACGTGGCCCCACCCGGACGCTGATCCGGACGTACTGGACTTTGCGCTCGCGCGCTGGGACCGCACGCTGCGTCTGTGCGTGATCAGGGTGTTTGAGTCGATGCCGACGTTCGTGCCGCCGCTGATGTGGTGGCTGGTTTCGCGCCGCTAGCCGATCCTTTTGCCTGCGGGGGGCGGCTCCGGCATCCGCGCCGTCCGCCCCCGTTCCGGCAAGCGAATAGGGCGTAAGGGCCCCTTACGCATATCTTGCTTCCGGTCATCGGGGGCCGCCATGCCGCCATACCACCGATCAGGGCCCGCGCCGGGCGGCCCGAACCGGCCCGGGTCACCTTGCGCCAGCATCCTTAAAGTGCTCAACTCATTACAGAGAGTGATACTGCTTCGCTATTCCTGGCTACTAAATCGTTACGGCCAATAACACAGAGTAATTGAAGCGCTTATCAAAGTAACGTGATGGTTGCGAAATAGTTCCCTACCTTTTGCCCAACCTAGCTGCGGAGACCCTTTGGGTTACGGCAATCGTGCATAATCGCTCACTCTGCATAGCAAGCGATGTCCGATATGTCCAAATGCCTGTCCCCAGAACGTCTGCCAAGATGAGGGGTAGAAACATATCGGGGCACGCCAACGTGCGTGCAGTCGGCCTAAGGCTGTGTCTGGCAAACCGCCAGGGAAAAGAGCGGGTTTGCCCGAGGGGGGCCACGTGCAAGGCGTTAATCAGAAGACCGCTGGAGGCTGGGTCTTTAGTCACCGGGAAATGGCACTCAACTGGCCATTCAAAAGCAGCGCAAACATTACATGTCACATATTTAGCGCACCCGCCGATCACCTTTGCCTGTCGCCTATGCAACACGTCGCCGCCGCCAACGAGGTCGCCGCCGCCACCCGCGCCGAGACCCTCGCCGGCACCGGCAAGGTGCCTGGTGAGCGTGGCAGCGGCTGGACGGTGCGGGTGCGGCCGCGGGTGGGGCCCCTGGCGGCCGCCGGTGCGGGCCGATGGGGGCAGCTGGCCTGCGTTTCCCGGGCCCGGGTGCTGACCCAGGCCCGGGAAACGCGGGCCGCGTTGCGGGCCCCGGCCCGGCGCCGGGCGGTGCCGTGATGGCCGCGCTGCGGGCCGTGGCCCGGGCGGCCGCCGTTGCGGTGCCGGCCGCGCAGCTGGCCCGCCTCGGCTTCCCGGCGCTAATCGGGGCCTTCGGGCTGGCGGTGCTGATCCTGGCCGTAGCGTGCTGGGTGCTGGCCAGCGACGCGCGGTGCGAGCGAGCGGCGAAAGTGCTGGGAGCCTGCCACGCCGCGCCCGCCGCAGTAGCCCCCGCCCCGGTCCCGGCACGGGCGCGCTGGTGGCGGCGGCGGGCCGGGTAGCGGCGGAAATACGTCTCAGTCGAATACGTCACCCCTGCGAGTCCGCCGCGGGCGGTTCCGGATCGGCGCGGCCGCCGTCACGAAACTCTGCAGTAGCGGGTCATCGCGGGCTGGTGGCGGTCTCGGGCAGAAGCTGATCCGGTTGGGCTTGCTCACGCCGGGCCGGGTGCCTGGACCTAAGCAGCAGAGCGCGCGCACGTCACCCGCTACGAGGCGAAAGATGCATCACCATGAGCAGTTCCCAGCCCGGCCAGCCTGTTTCCGCGGGCCGGCCGCCGGCTCGGCCGCGCCACGATTCCGCCGGGCTGCTTAACCTTCTGAACGGCGCGCTCGCCGGCGTGGGCGGCGTCTACCTGGCCACCCATTCGGTCGTGGTCACGATCATCGCCGGCGTGGTGGCCATGGCGCTCGCGTCCTTGGCGGTCACCCGCCCGCGGTAGCCGATACCTGACAGGAAGGTGAATCACGCCTGGCAGCAAAAAAATCCGGGCTGTCACCTCACGCCCGGGGCCGTCCCCGGGCCACGTTGTTCTGGGTGCTAGCGGATCTCGTATGTTCCGTCCAGCCGGGCGCGGCCGATGGCGTGGCCTGCGGTGGCGGCGATCACCTCATTGAGAGTGAAGCTGGCTGGCAGGCTGGGGGCCTGGTCGAGGGCGAAGAGCTGGAAGACGTAGGTGTGGGGCCCGTGTGACCGTGGCGGCATGGGCCCGGCCCAGCCGCGGTGCCCGAGCGCGCCTTTCCCGTGCCGGATCCCCGGAATAGGGCTGGGGTTGGTGAGGACGTTCTCGGGGATGCCGTTGAGCGAGGGGTCGATGCCCAGCGTGAGCGCGTGGGTGGCTGGCTTCCCGAACGGGACGTCGGGGTCTGCACGATGAGAACGAGCTCAACGGTGCCGGCCGGCGGCTGCGTCCAGTTCAGGGCGGGTGAGATGTTCGCGCGGTCTCCTTCTACCTGTGAATCTGGCTACCTACCTGTGAATCTGGCTACCGTGGGTCTGGGGCTACGGTCGGCGGGCGGCGTGGTCAGGGCTGCCCGGCCTGCGGTCGAGGAACTCGATGATCTCGGCGCTGGTCGCGGTCTCGCCGAGCTTGGGGAAGACGCGTTCGAGGCTGTGCCGGTGGGAGTCGGGGTCGTGGTCGGCCATCGCGTCCGTGGCAAGCACGACGTCGTAGCCGTGGTCGTGGGCGGAGCGTGCGGTGGACTCGACGCCGGCACTGGTGGAGACGCCGGCGAGCACGACCTGGGTGACGCCGAGGTCGCGCAGCAGGGTGTCGAGGCCGGTGTCGTGGAAGGCGCTGCGGCGCCGCTTGGTGATCAGGTGGTCGCCCGGCTGCCGCTCGAGCTCGTCGATGATGTCCGCCCAGCCCGCGGGCAGCGTGCCGGCGCTGCCGGGCGTGCGGCCCTGCCGGGCCGACGTCGTAGCGACAGACTAGACGACACCTAACGATCTTTAATGGCGGGGGTTACTGAGTCTGGTCAGCTGGCGCGCGGTGCGGCATGCCGGAGTCATGAGGTACCCCGATGGCGGCGGGCTGACCGCGGCGGAGCGGGCCCGCCGGGAGCGGATGCGGCTGGCGGCGGCGGAGCTGATCGAGGCCGGGGCCAGCGACCGGGAGGTCGCCAGGCGGTTCCGGGTGTCGCGGATGTCGGCGAACCTGTGGCGGCGGGCCCTGGCGGTCGGGGGCCGAGATGACGGCGAGCGGATGCCGCTGGCCGAAGGGGACCCGGGCGGGGCTGAAGAAGTTCGGCGGGTCCGCCGTTCTGTACGATCTGGCTGGGTGTCATCTGTCGGAGGCGTGGATGATGAAGGCGGCAGTGATTGATTCGCTGGAGCGGGGTCCGCGCTTCGCCGACTTCGCCGAGCCGGTCGTAACCGGCGGGGAGACCCTGGTCGAGGTCACTGCGGCGGGCCTGCACCCGATCGTGCGGATGCTGGCTGGCGGGGAGCACCCTGGCAGTCAGGGCACGCTGCCCATGATCCCAGGTATCGACGGTGCGGGCCGCGCCCCGGACGGCACCCGGGTATATTTCGGCGGCGTCCGCGCCCCTTACGGCCCCATGGCCCAGCGCGCGGCGGCCGGGTTCGTGGTGCCACTGCCCGACGGCCTGGACGAGGTGACCGCCGCCGCCATCGTCAACCCCGGAGTCGGCGCCTGGCTGGCGCTGACCCGGCGGGCCGCGCTGCAGCCCGGTGAAACCGTGCTGGTGCTGGGCGCCACCGGCGTTTCTGGCCGTATCGCCGTGGCGCTGGCCGCGCGGATGGGCGCCGGCCGGGTGATCGCCGCCGGCCGCAACCAGGCCATCTTGGACCGGCTCGGCGCGACGGCCACGGTCACGCTCGGCGGCGCCGATGACCGGGCGGCCCTGGCTGAGGCGGCCGGCCCGGACGGCATCCACGTCATCATCGACTACCTGTGGGGCCAGCCCACCGAGGCGGCCATCGCGGCCATCACCAGGCGTGGCATGACTCATACCGTCCCGCGGGTTCGCCTGGTGGAGGTCGGGAGGATGGCCGGGCCTGTCATCTCCTTGTCCGCTGACGTGCTGCGCATCTCCGGGCTGGAGATCCTCGGCAGCACCATACCCTTCGCTGAGATTACCGGCGTGATACCAGGGTTCATGGCCATCGCAGCGGCCGGCGACCTGCCGATTGAGATCGACGAGGTGTCTCTCGGGGACGTCGAGCCGGCCTGGCGTCGCAGCGGCGGCCGACGGATCGTCTTCCGGCCCTGAACCGGCAATTGAGCAACCAGCGCTCATGACCGGTACCGAGGGCAGGAGCCCGCTGAAGGCGACCACCGGCCCGCCCCCGAGACGGCCATGGACAGTCGGCCGCATGCTGGCGAGGGCCGGGCCGGCATGGTCATGCCGCGGTTTCCGGAGTCGGCCGGCTGCGCAGCAGGGAGATGCTGGCAATGATGACGAACACGAGCCAGACCACGAAGCCGACAGTGCCGACCGCGACCCACGGGCCGCCGTTGACCAGGGCGACAGTGAAAACGGAGGCGGTAAGCAGGCAGGCCGCTCCGGGCCAGGCAGTCAGGGCCAGCCAGGAGGGGATGAGCCGCATTTCCGCCGCCGCCCGGCTGAGCCCGACGAGAGCGACCGCGATGGCGGCCATGTCCAGGCCGAACGCGGCGCCGTGCATCGCCCACAGGGCCTGCACCACGGCCGGGGAGGCGGCCAGGGATCCGGCCTTGGCGGTGAGGACGATCTCGGTGACGGTCACGACCCCGAACAGGGCGGCGATCGTGGCCGCGGCCAGCGCGCCCGTCCCTGCCCACCACCGGGTCCGTTCGGCCCTGGCCCGGGCCCAGAGCCCGGCGGCGAACGGGAACAGGGCGACCCCGAACGTGTTCAGGCCCAGCGGCACGAGCGCGGCGGCCCGATGGTGCAGGAAGTACTCCGTGACCTGGGCGGGCGAGGCGCCCTGGCCCGGGGCGCCGGCCCGGATGAGGTTATCCGCCACCAAGGTAGCGGCGAAGATCAGGCCTGCGGCCCCGGCCAGGCGGCCGGAGATGGCGGGTGCTTGCGGCTGGATTCGGCGCTGCTGGCCGATGGCGGTCTCCGTGCTCATGACTACTCCTTACTAGACTGGGAACCTGGTGAGTTGAACGGTTAGCTATTAAGGTGCGCCCCGCGGTAGCACCGGGCGCTGGCCTTATGCCCGGCAGGTCATGAACGGCTCGCTGCGGGTGCGGCGTCTACCTCGATCGGCGGGCCGACGATGCGGCCGTGGCCGGCCCAGATGGCCGCCAGCCGCTCCGGGTCCGGTGGTCCCTGCAACTCGGCGAAGTAGGCGGACTGCGCGGCGAAGAACTCCTCGATCCCGCCGGGCACGTTACACCCGACGAGGTGCACCGGGCTGCCGGAGACATTCGCGTAGGTGTGCGGGATCTGCCGGGGCAGCCAGGCGAAACAGCCCGGGCCCAGGTGTCGGCGTACGGGTCCACGTGCATAGCTGGGTACGGATGGACGTGCAGATGAAAGCTAGGCCCGGGTGATCGACATCAGCCACAACAGGTGGATGCGTATGGACCCGCGCATTGGAGCGGGACCGGGGGGAGTCACGGTCAGCTGGCCACAGGCTCAGCCACGCTTCTCGGTCTTGAATGTCGCTGGCGTGAAAGCTCTTCGCGCTCGCTGCCCATGACTCGCCGGATGTTCGTCTGGTCGCTCGACGCCTCTGCACGTTTGCCCGTACCTACCTCTGCACGTTAGGGAGTACGCCGACACCAGGTCGTGGCGTTCCTCGCCGACCTGGATCAGCAGGTGGCCTTCGACTACGTAGAAGCTCTCGTCGGTCTCGTAGTGGACGTGCAGCGGCGGACCCGTGGTCCGCGGCCCCAGCATCCCGTCAGCGACGGTGAGCAGGCCGCCGGTGTCGGCCGCTCCGGCCTTGATCACCGGGAAGCTGCCCGGGTGGCTGCGGGCCTGGCCTGCCGCCAGCACATACGGTGCTGCTCGCTCGTTCATGAGAACCCCTCAGAACATCCTTGACAGCTGTCAAGCAAAGGTTAGGCACTATGCTTGACAGGTGTCAAGAACCAGGGAGCGGATCCTCGCTACGGCGCGGGAGATCACCGAGAAGCAGGGCGCTTTCCCGTCCATGTCGGCGCTGGCCCGCGCGGTCGGCATCTCCCGGCAGGCGCTGTACCTGCATTTCCCCGACCGGACCGAGCTGCTGCTCGCCTACGTCGCGTACCACGACGACAGGGAGCAACTGGCGGCCGGCCTCGCCACGGTGCGCGATGCCCCCGACGCGGCGGGCCGGATCCGCGCCTGGGCTCACATGCAGACCTGGCACAACCTGCGGATCGCGGCAGTCGCCCGGGCACTTGACGCCACCAGGCACGACGACCAAGCCGCGGCCGCCGGGTGGGACGACAGGAGCGCCGACCGCATGCGCGACGCGACCGCGATCGTCGAGCGGCTGCGCGCGGAAGGGCGGCTCCACCCGTCCTGGGCAGACGACGAGGCGGCGGTCCTCCTTCGGGAGCTGACGTCGTTCCGGGTCTGGGACGACCTGGTGAACGACGCCCGGATCGCACCCGACCGGTACGTCGAGATCATCACGGCCGCGGCGCTCAGCACGCTCGGTGCCCCCGTCACCCAGCCGGCCAGCCCTGCGAACGCCGAGGGTGTGTCACCGGCCAGCTGAACCCGCCGATCTCCTGCCGGGCCAGGCCTCCCAGCACTCGGCCAGCTCGTCCAGCGCCGCTGAATGCCGGTCAGGCACTCCCGGAGGCACAGCCCACGTGCGCTGGCCTGAGCACGGACGAAATCCGTCTAGGTCTAGACCATCTTCAATAGTGGGAGTTACGAAGGTCGAGGCTGGTCTTGGCCAGGAAGCCGTCGAGGAGGCCGGCCCGGTACTGCATCCGCCTGAGCCGGGTCTCCAGCGCGGTCAGCTGGCCGATGTTGTGCTTGGTGAGGTTGGCCAGGGATCTCTTCAAACTCGACCACACGCCCTCGACCGGATTCAGCTCGGATGCGTACGGCGGGAGCTGGAAGACCGTCAGCCAGGAGCGGGCCGCGACCAGCTCGCGCATCGCGCGGCTGACGTGGGTGTTCAGGTTGTCCCAGATGAGAACGACGGGCCCGTTCAGCTGCTGGTGCGCGGCGTCCAGGAGGCGGGCGTAGTCCGCCTCGGTGAAGCCCTTGCGCCGGCCGTCCCGGCGTCCGCCCAGGTGCGTGCGGCAGATCAGCCGGGGCTGGCAGCCGGGTCTGTTGGCGATCAGCGCGGCCAGCGACACCCGCGTGTTGTGGCCGCCGGTCACGGTCACTACCGGGGTATGGCCGCGGCGGCCCCAGGTGCGTCCTTTCGGCGGCCTCAGGCCCTGGCCGGACTCGTCTTC
>Ga0302326_10023108_pt1 | contig 12689 bp, 5 predicted proteins | sample Palsa_T0_3_FD_202264 | JGI IMG/M metagenome (GOLD analysis project Ga0302326, IMG submission 202264) | Peat permafrost microbial communities from Stordalen Mire near Abisko, Sweden - Palsa_T0_3 | ecosystem: Environmental > Terrestrial > Soil > Palsa > Peat permafrost | place: Sweden: Abisko... | reverse complement strand
GCTGGTCGCTGCTGATCATTCGCGACATGATGCTGCAGGGCGCCCGCACTTACAAAACATTTCTGGAATGTTATGAGGGGATTGCAACCAATATCCTGGCCGACCGCCTGCGGAAGCTCGCCGCCTACGGAATTATCACCACGGAACCGGACCCATCCGACCGACGCAGGGTAATTTACTTGCTCACCAAGAAAGGAATCGATCTGGCGCCAGTTCTTACGGAGATGGTGCTCTGGGCAGCCGCCCACGAAGACACCGGCAATCAGGCGCTGGTACGGCAAATGCGAGCGGATAAAGAAAAGTTTCTGGCTGGGGTGCGGCAACGCTGGGCTAGCGGGTAACATGGATGGGAGCCGACGCGGGTTCCCAAGCAAGCCAAACTCAATATTCCTCGCGCCGCAACTATGGCAAGCAATCGGCGGTCTGAATCGCCAGCATCAAACCGGGCGTGAATGCCAAGAAGACTTCACGGGCTCAACAAAAGGGTGGCTATCCGCGACCCGCCACTCGCCTCCGGGCTCGTGCCGGGCGGAGCGACTCGAGGTGGCCGCTCACCCTTCTTTGGCCTAACTGCATCGTCCGAGGATCCTGCGAATTCTTTCCTAAAACGACGTACCCCTCCCACGCCGCGATCACGAACGTAGCCGTTTCACTCGCGTTTATATCACTCCGCACTACCCTGCGTTTCTGTCCTCGCGCAGTGCCTCCGTCATGGCGTAGTGCCAATCCTATAAACTTTTGTCGTCCTTCTGCGAATCTCTCATCAATACCAGACATCTCTGTAGACAAGTTAAGGAAGGGGCAGCTACGCTGAACGTCTTCTCGTTTCAGCGATTCGGACCGAATAATGCGAATCAGAACATCCATGGGTTCTTGGCGTTCCGTAAAGGTTCCACCCACTTCTGGTGAATGTTACTCGCGATGACCTCGTCCACTACGGCATACCCGAGGGCTTCTTTGTTGTCAAAGTGGTAGTACAACGCATCCTTGGTAACGCCGGCTCTGGCCAGAATGGCATTCAGGTCAGCGCTCCGATAGCCAGAGCGGTGTATCTCTTAGAAGGCAGCCTGCATATCAAGCGCCGCACACTTTGCACTTTTACACTTAGTAAAATTGAAGAAAGAGGATCAACTCGAAAGCACTGACCGCATGAATCGGACACGCGTCAGGATTTCTTCTCAACTAATTTTGACATCAAAAGCCCCGACTCAGTAGCCTTATCCGCCAGACTCGCGGTCGTGTCGTACCTATCCCCGTGGAGACGGCGATGTCGACGGTGTCCGAAGATGTTGCGCCGTGAGTGAATACTATTTGAGCCCCGTAATCAACTAAAGCCCGGAAAGCAGGCGAGTATAGCTATAAACGTAAGCCCGACCGTCAGAGCTGAAGTGAATGTGAGAGATGCTCTGAAGTCCCGCGACGTCTGGAAAAGTCATTTCTCTAAAAGCTGTCTCTGTCCGGTCAAAACGTTCAAGCGATAGACCTTGAGCGGTGATTGTTTCCACTTATACACGTACAACCAACGCGGATCTGAGGACCATGCGAAAGTTTCTCCCGCCTGCAAGCCTGGGATGGGTCGTGGCTGCCCACCTTCTATGGGTCACAACCAGCCTCCACCACCAGCGAGACCGTTTCCAGCAGTCAATTTGCCATCAGGAGAAACCTTACAGAGAATAACTCCTTCGGGAGTCACAGGCCGCGGTTTGCCACCATCTATATCCTGAACGAAACGCTGAACCGCATGCCACGCCGATTCGCGGAGAACACGATTTTACTCAATCAGGATGGTGATAAGTATGAGATTTCATCGCAGATTCCATCATAGTTATTGAATTTCGTAGAAAATCTTGGGTTGTGGTGCTCTGTGGTATTTCCTCGCCATTTTTCCGTCCAAGGTATTCGTCAAACTCAACCTCGATTTCTTCCGATTTTCGCACCATTTCTTTATAGGTCCGTCACAATCATGCGTCTTCGCACGCTCTTTGGATTGCGGAGTGCGAGGAGCAGCTGTGGTTGTCGACTTATGGATTCAAAAGAAACGTATGAAGTGTGAATCTGGTTTGGGGGCTGTGGCGCGACTGGTCACTCTGGTTTTTGCAGCACTGGGATTGAGTGTCGCGATGTTGGGACAAGCGGAGGACGGTTCTTCATTTCGGCAAAATCATAATGGCCATATGAAATAGTCGTCAAGTGGGTCTTGCGTGTAACCATGTTCTGTTTCATCGTACAAACGGTTTCTTCACAAGTTTCACACGGTATTCCCCGCGTTTTTTACTAGAGCTTTTCCGACGATCGCCGCTTGTGTGGCGGACGAGATTCTTATTTGAGGATGAAAATGACGTCTTCCAAGTTGCAGACGCTGCCTCTCACTGTGATCCTGGTTCTGACCATATCTCTTTCCCTTCACGGCCAGAGTACCTACGGTACGGTTGATGGCACAGTGACCGATTCCACCGGAGCGGTCGTGGCTGGCGCTCAGGTCACGCTGACCAACGTCGGGACGCAGGAAAAGCATACAGAGACTACGGGCGATGCGGGCTTGTACACGTTCGTGAACGTGGAGCCTGGGCAATATCGTCTGGACATTGAGAAGTCGGGGTTCAAGCATTTCGCCCGCACCAATGTTGTGGTCCAGGTGCAGCAGGAAACTCACATTGACGCCACCTTGCCGGTTGGCCAGGCGTCGGAGACGGTTGAAGTCACGGCCGAGACTCCTTTGCTGCAGGCGGAGACTTCATCTCTCGGTCAAGTGATCGAAGAGCGCAAGGCCAACGAGCTTCCCTTGAATGGCCGCAATGTTTTCAACTTGATCACGGTTTCCCCGGGCGTGGTTGCGCAAGGCGGATCGGGCGGCACTGCCGTGGGCCAGAATCCGTTCAGTTGGGGCAATTACCAAATTGCGGGTTCGTTCGCCAACCAGGGAGCAGAATACCTCGACGGTCAGCCGCTGAATATCGGCTACATCAACTTGCCGATCATAATTCCGACCCAGGACTCCATTGGTGAGTTCAAAGTCCAATATAACGACGTGGGCGCCGAATGGGGCAAGTTCTCGGGTGCCGTCTCGAACTTTAGCACGAAGTCGGGTACCGACCGCTTTCACGGCGAGGTTTACGAATATCTCCGCAACAAGGTGCTGAACTCGAACGAATATTTTTACAAGGCGTCAGAGCTGTCGACAGGCGCGTCGAACACGCCTCCGCCGTGGGTGCAGAATAACTACGGAGGTAACTTTGGTGGTCCAATCATTAAGAACAAGTTGTTCTTTTTTGTGAGCGAGGAGCAGTTCCGGCTGCGCACCGGAAGCGTGGTGACCACCGAGTATCCGACAGCCGCATTCCTGGCTGGCGATTTTTCTTCTTTGCTGACGCAGGGAATTCAGCTCTACGATCCATTTACCGTGAATCCGGCCACGGGAGCACGCTCTCCGTACCCCGATAACCAAATCCCGGCGTCCGAGTTCAGCACGGCTGCGGTCGCGTTGTGGAACAAATACTACCCTCCGGCGAATGCTCCGGCTAGTTTCAACGTCAATAGCCCTGGCAACTTTACGTCGGCAGCTAGCAGCGGCGGAAATACCAACCAGTTCGTAACCCGCATTGACGAGAATATTACCGACAAAACGCGCATGTTTGGGCGCTTCACGTATAACGGATTACTGGATCTTCCAAGCAATCCCTTGGGAACTGGTTTGTGCCAGGACCGTTGCGCGGAGAACTACCACACCAAAGCTCTCGCGATTGATATCAACCACAGCTTCACTCCGAATCTCATCGGCGATTTGAATATTTCAGGAAGCCGTTTCATCTATCTGCGTTCGCCACTCCTCGCCGGCTACGATCTCACCCAGCTCGGATGGCCAGCGAGCTACAACGCCGAGGTTCCAGAGATCATGCGGACGCCCCCCACGCCGGCACTTAATTTTAAAGGCCTCGATATCGGCCTTACCCAGGGCAACAGCGCGATTGGCGACCATAACACCCAGTACAACGTCTCGCCCTCTCTGAGTATCATTCGCGGCAAACATACGCTTCAGGTGGGCGCTCAATATGAGTTGGGCCTAGACAATTACTACCAAACCAATATCGCCAGCGGCGCGTTCGCTTTCTCGGGAGCCTGGACCAGCAGCACTGGTCTCCCCACCGCGGCGAGTCCCGCCAGCGGCGGCTACACGTTCGCCGATTTTCTTCTGGGTCTGGCGCAAAATGGCCCTGCGACGTTTGTGAACCAAACAGAAGGCGCGGCTGAGGTTCCTGCACAGACGGCTGGGCGTCAGACCTACCGGGCCTTCTATGCGGATGACACCTTTAAGGCACTGCCGAAATTGACCGTGAACCTGGGGCTGCGCTATGAGCTTCAAGGGGGATGGTCAGAGCGTTTCGGCCGCTTGAGCTACTGGAATCCAAATGCGACCAATGCTACCGTTACCGGATGCAGCGGCGTTCCCGGATCCCCGTGCATCGGGGATGCGTTCCTGGTTGGGACCGGTCCAAACTCGAGCGGGAATAACCTGCCCTTGGATAAACAGCAGTTTTCTCCACGCGTGGGCTTTGCCTACAGCTTTGATGGAAAAACTGTGATCCGTGGCGGCTTCGGCGTCTTCTGGATTCCGAACTATGTGTCCTTCCAGCTTAATCCGGACAATGACCCAATCGATCTTGCGACCACCCCGTTCTTTGGGACGGTAGACCATGGCTTAGAACCGTATTCCACTTTAGACGAAAGCGGCTGCACCTTCACCCCAGGCCCCGTCGGCGCTGGCGCTGCCGGCACGCTCTCTGGTTGCACGCCGGGACCTTTTGTAAATGGAATTTTGCCGCCTCCGGGCAGAAGCGGTGGAAATGCATCGCTTTCGAACTTTATTGCCACGAACGGTGCGCCAGATTTGGCACCGTCCCTAAACCCGAAACCGGGATATGTAGAGCAATGGAATCTCGATATCCAGCGCCAATTGCCAGCCGGTTTTTTTGTGGATGTGGCGTACGCCGGGTCGAAAGGTGTGCACTTGGAGCAGGACAATCCGAATTACTATGCTAACCAAATTCCAGATTCACTTATCGCACAAGCGGGTCAGCAATTTGCTGCCGGCCAACCCGTGGCGATGGACCAGCCAATTGCGAATCCCCTGGTGAGTCCAAACCCCTCGCTGTCGACACCCACAATTTTAGCTGGGCAGCTTCAACGCCCGTATCCCCAGTACACCAATTTACAGCTTGCCGGCTTTGGCTGTTGCACCAGCCTTTACAATTCGCTGCAGGCAACCGTCACTCGCCGCTTCGCCGGCGGCGGGACCATGCTGGTTGCCTATACCAACGCCAAACTGATGAGCAACACCGATACGCTCACCAGTTGGTTAGAAAATGGGACAACCGGTGGCGTTGGACAGGTGCAGGACTTCACCAATCTGAAGGGAGAGTATTCGCTTTCCTCTCAGGATGTATCCCAGCGCCTGATCATCAGCTATGTGCTCGATCTTCCCTTCGGGCACGGCAAGATGTTTGCTTCCAATTTGTCAGGAGTTGCAGACAAGGTTGTGGGTGGTTGGGGAGTCGACGGCATAACCACCTTCCAACGTGGTTTCCCGCTCAAGATTTCGTGGGGTGGCAATGCCACTGATCTCGAAAATGCCGGTCTGGGCATCAGCAATGTACGCCCAAGCGTTGTACCCGGATGCGATAAGTTTTCGGGCGGTCGTACCGTTCCCTCTTGGTTCAACACGTCCTGCTTCCTGCCGCCACCGCAGTGGGGTTATGGCAACGAGGCTCGCGTGGACCCAACCCTCCGGGCGGACGGAATCAACAACTTTGATTTTGCGATATTCAAGCGCGTGTTGTTTTCCGAAAGGTACGGTCTTGAGTTCCGAACGGAGTTCTTCGACCTGTTCAACCACCCGCAGTTTGGCGCCCCGGGCACGAGTTTTAATCCCGCTCTAAGCGCAACTGGTGGCATAACCAACCCCAGCGCAAACGACTTTGGAACGGTCACATCAACGGTAAACAACCCACGTTTGATTCAGTTTGCCCTGAAGTTGGTTTTCTAAGTTGTGCGTCAAACAGCAGGAAACCCGGATTCAACCGGTTGTTCACTCCGGCCGCGGGACAAGGTTTTTTAGAAGCGTCCCCATGCCCCCTAGAGGTAACAGACGCTTGATTCATCTGCAGCGACGAGTCAATGCTTCGAACGCCGTTGGTGATCCGCCCACATATCGGATTGGTTGTGACATTTACGAGATATGCAGAAGAACGAGCCGATGCTACGAATCAACGTTTCTAAGAAGGGAAACCCTTGTTGTTCCGTCTGCCGGGCGGAGTTTGGAAGCGAGGGTTTTACCAGAAATCTAATAGACACTTTTGTTCTTCACGTCCGCCGTCAGCACATGCACAAGGGCGTGCCCCACTCTCGTTCCGGAAGCTTGAGAGGAGTTCTCGAGCAGATACAACTTGATTCGAATTCTGCTCGGCGATGATTATATTGGCCGCACCGAGGTCCACGCCGTTCTCAACCGTGGAAAACATTTGGATTCCGGGCACGCTTTGCGCGAACGTCGGCAGCGCGCTGAGGCAGACGATAGTGGTCGCAACGTGAAGGTAAAGAAGAAAGTTCCCAAACGAATAAAGATAGTCCCTAATCTTCCACGCCCTGGCGAAACTCCGGAGTTCTTCAGGCGGGGCTGGGACGCCCTCTTCAATCCCCGCTCCACGACGTTCCTCGAACCAATTCGATCCAGTTCTTGGCATGGCATCTTTGGCTTCTCGGAGCGTCCGACATGCCAGAGGAGATTGACCCGCCGTGCAGCGAGATCCTCGAACTGCTCGAACCAAGCTAGGTTACGCAGGCCGAAGAAATTCGGGAAAAAGCATGAAACGAGATATGATCGGAGTAGACAACACTAAAACGTCTCTGCGGCGTCCTCTGTTCAAAATCCGTTTTTGACGACGCCCTGAAGCAAGCGCTGGCAATCGAACTAGAACAGTTCCCCCTTTACTCGCCGCATGGATGTACGGGGATACGGAATGCCTCGTGCTGTGAATGCCAAGAAGACTTCACGGGCTCAACAAAGGGTGGCTATCCGCGACCTGCCACCCGCCTCCGGGCTCGTGCCGGGCGGAGCGACTCGAGGTGGCCGCTCACCCTTCTTTGGCCTAACTGCATCGTCCGAGGATCCTGCGAATTCTTACCTAGAACGGCGTACCCCTCCCACACCGCGATGGAACGTAGCCGTTTCGCTGGCGTTCATATCACTCCGCACTACCCTGCGTTTCTGTCCCTCGCGCAGTGTATCCGTCATGGCGTAGTGCCAATCCTATAAACTTTTGCCGTCCTTCTGCGGAATCTCTCATCAATACCAGACATCTCTGTAGACAAGTTAAGCAAGGGGCAGCTACGCTGAACGTCTTCTCGTTTCAGCGATTCGGACCGAATAGTGCGGATCAGAACGTCGATGGGGTTCTTGGCGTTCCGTAAAGGTTCCACCCACTTCTGGTGAACGTTACTCGCGATGACCTCGTCCACTACCGCATACCCGAGAGCTTCTTTGTTGTCGAAGTGGTAGTACAACGCGCCCTTGGCCACGCCGGCTGCGGCCAGAATGGCATCCAGATCAGCATTTCGAAATCCTGAGCAGAGCATCTCCTCGAAGGCGGCCCGCAACAAGCGCCCTCGCGTGCGCTCCGGATCGCGCGGTATGGCCCGGCTGTGTCTCGATCTGTTTCTAGCAATCAACATACCGACAAGTATGCATGTTATGACTGGCAATTGTCGAGCCGGCCTTCGGAATCCCATAGCATCACCCGGCGATCTCTACTGATATCCGTATGAATTGATCAGTGAGCTTGTTGTTCTTCGTTTCTGAAATCTGTCAACTCGTCACTCTGTATTCCGGAAACACACCTGAGCATTGGGGGAACCTCACGTATTTCCCTCCAAAGACGGCCCCCGGCCTGCATTGTTCCAAATCAGCACCGCGCGCGGGTGCGCCGCAACGAAGGTTCCCAGGAGGACTCTCATGACTAGAGCAGCGAAATCACTCATCGCCGTTTTACTCGGCTTGTTATTGACCGCAATTCCGGTCTTCGGCCAGTTGGAAGCCGGCGCAATTTCCGGCACAGTAAAGGACGCTTCAGGCGCCGTCGTCGCTGGCGCCACGGTAACAGCAAAAAGTCTGGCGACTGGAGCCGAGCGAACCACAAAGACGGGAAGCATCGGCCAGTACCTGATTCCCGCCCTTACGCCGGGAAATTATCAAGTAACCATCGGCAGCGAAAAGTTCGAAACTTATCGGACGACTACGGAGGTCACCGTCGGCAGCGTTGCGGCGGTCGACGCTCAACTCACGGTTGGCCAGAGTTCGTCCATGATTGAGGTGGTGGGCGGAGCGGCCACGCAAGTGAATACGGAAACCCAAGAGCTGCAGCAGCTCGTTAACACGCAACAAATGTCGCAACTGCCCAGCCTGAACCGCAATCCTTATGACTTTGTGGCGATTTCCGGCAACGTCAGCAACGGTGATTCCACCTCCAACGGCGGACAGAGCTCTTTGACCGGTGGTGGCCAGGAACTCTCCGGCCGCGGCGTCGGCTACAACCTCAACGGGCAGCGCCAATCGGGCACCGAGATTCTGCTCGACGGCGTAGAGAACATCTCTATATATCAGGACTTCATCGGCGAGGATGTCCCAGTCGATGGCGTCCAGGAATTCGGCATAGTTACCAATAACTTTTCTGCCGAGTACGGCCGCGCGTCGGGTGGAGTAGTTAACGTGACCACCAAGCCCGGTACCAACACTTTCCACGGTTCGGTGTGGGATTTCAACCGCCTTGGAGCCTACACGGCCAATACGTACGCAAACGCCGTTGCCGATCTTCCGAAGGGCCAATATACCCGCAACCAGTTTGGTTTCTCGGCTGGAGGTCCGATTATCAAGAACAAGTTGTTCGTTTCTGAGACCACGGAGTGGACGCGCGTCCGGAGTGCGGCGATCGAGACCGAGGAAGTATTCGACCCGGGCTTCATTTTCGGCAATTCCACGTACGGGTGGCCGGGCCTGCCAGCGAATGCCCAAGCGTACTTTAAGGCCTTCGGTACCGGCGTGGCGCCCGCTTCCGGCAGCGTTACCGATGTGCAGCAGTTGGCGGCGGCATCGAGCCCTATCATCGTTAATCCTGTAAACGGAATCACGGCGGCTAATCCTTTGCTACCGGTTTTCGACATCGTCAACTTTGCTGTACCCTTCAATGATGGCGGTGGCTTTCCGCAGAACACATACGCGCTGGTGGGACGCCTTGATTACAACCTCAGCGACAAGACGCAGATGTTTTTGCGCGCCGGCAGGGAGACAATCGACGCCTTCCCGGGTACGAACTTCCCCTACAGCGCATATCCTCAATATGATCTTGGCTACCTCAACCAGAACCAGAGTTATCTGCTTTCAGCGACCCACACTTTTAACAGCTACCTGCTCAACAACACCAAACTCAGCTTTACGCGCTTTAATGACGAATACTCATTCAACTCGGCGTACCAGAGCGTTCCAAACCTGATGTTCTACCCGGGGGTTGACCCCGCTACCGGCAACGCCCTTTCACTGCCCGGTTTGGCAAACGAAAATACGCCGGGACTGGGTGGTTTGCCAGCCGGTGGACCGCAGAATACGATTCAATTGGAACACGACCTGTCCTGGACCAAAGGCAAGCACAACCTGCGCTTCGGAGGGCAATACACCTACATTCAACTGAACTACGCCTACGGTGCCTACGCGCAAGCGGTGGAACAGCTAGGCGGCAGCCCACAGGACAGCATGGACGACCTCGTCAATTTCGCGGGCAATCCCGGTGGAAGCCAACTTGGGGGCCAAAGCGGCTTCGCTGGCAGAGTCCATCCAACCCCCGGCGGGTTCCCCTGCCCGGTCGATATCAACGGCAACCCCGTCAACCCATGTCCAGCAGACAGCATTGTGCAGCCGCCGCTGAGCGCGGCCAGCTACGCCCGGAGTTACCGCTACAACGACTGGGCTGCTTATGCCATGGACAGCTTCAAGTTCACTCCACGCCTGACGCTAAACTATGGACTGCGCTACGAACACTATGGCGTGCAGCATGACAACCATCAGAACTTGGATTCTAACTTCTACTTCGGTTCCGGTTCTGGACTCTATGAACAGGTTCGGAACGGTCAGGTCGACCTTGCGCAGCAAAGCCCGACCGGACAATTCTGGGCTCCAAGCTGGGGAACGGCCGCACCGCGCGTCGGCTTCGCTTACGACATTTTCGGCGACGGCAAAAGCAGTTTGCGGGGCGGCTTCGGCATCAGCTACGAACGCAACTTCGGCAACGTAACATATAATGCCAGCTTTAACCCACCGGCCAGCGCCGTAATACAATCCTCTTGCCCGGCTCGTAGCGCAAACTGCACGACTTTGGTCACCAACGCCAGCCTCGGCCCGCTGGGCGCGCCTGGTGCCTCAAGTAACCTTCCGCCCGTCGAACTGCGTTTCCTCGACCCCAACATCCACGTGGCGCAGACCCAGTTCTGGAGCCTTTCCTTGCAGCGCGAAGTGGCTCGGAACACGATAGTGGAACTGGGCTACAGCGGTGCTCACGGCGTTCACCTTTATGACCTCAACAACGTCAACCTGCAAGGTGCTGGCCAGGAATATCTGGGCGACCCTGCGGTCGATAGCACCGACGTCAACCCCGGAAGCACGACGTGTAATCCTGGTAACGTTAGCCCCAATGGGGTATGCCTCACTCGGCCGAACTTTCAATATACTAGTAACAACATGCGCGGCAGCGCCGGCAGCAGCAGTTACAATTCCTTCAACTTCAAGTTCCAGACGCAGAACCTGCACAATACTGGTCTGAGTTTGGTCGCGAACTACACATGGTCGCACTCATTGGATGATATTAGCTCGACCTTCTCCGATAGCCTACAGGGAGGATCCGGGAACGGGTACGGCAGTCTTGGCTACACTCTACTTACCGACCCGAAGCTGGATTGGGGCAACTCGGACTTTGATGTCCGGAATCGCCTTGTCGTTTCTCCCATTTGGGAGACTCCCTGGTACAAGAGCGGAAAGGGCTTGGGCGAGGCGTTGGGAGGCTGGTCGCTTGTGGGCGTCTTTACCGCGCGTACGGGCATCCCGTTTACCGCATACAACCTTGACAACGATTTCAATTTTTACACTTTCCCCCGGCTGACGCCAGGCACTCCGATTACGGACTACCATGTCAGTTCAAATCCTGCGTCGATCGGCACGAACTTGTTCAGTCTGATGACGTTGCCGCTCCCGTCCCCGGCAAGTACTCTGGCTTTGAATCCGACCTTGGGCATTTCCGACTTCGGACCCTTTCCGTCCGGAATGACCGCCCGCAACGCATTTCGCGGACCGGGCGCGTGGAACCTCGACGCAGCGGTGAACAAGAATTTCAAGCTGACCGAGCGCTTCAACCTGACCTTCCGCGCGGAAGGTTTCAACGTTTTCAATCACCACGACATGTTTACAGACACGTTCCTTGTTGGTTACGCCGGGCCGACCACGACGCCCCTGGTAGTCCCGGGGCTTAAGGGGGGCCTGGGTAGCCTCGCCGAAGGCGGCAACAACGATGAGCGGCGATTCGGTCAGTTTTCCCTTCGCCTTAGCTTTTAGGTTTCTGGATTGCGTCTCTACGCCGTAACGGGTGGACAAAAATGAAGCGGTAGCAGATCTGAATTACTGCGCCCATAGGCTTCGGCTCATTCGGCGGCTTCCGGAAACTTTGGAAGTTTCTTGATATCCTCCATTTCGTGTTGTATCACGAGCTTCGCGTGCAAATTCCGAACGATTTGCTTGATCCTTTGAAGGCTAGCTAACGACTGTGCACGATCTGTATTCCAAGCTGGCAAGCCGCCCGACTCATAGTTTTCTCGAAAGTGCGCTACATCCCCACTGAACACAACATAGCCAGATTTGGAGAGTTTCACTAAGAGGCCGTGATGTCCTGGCGTATGCCCCGGTAAATCCAACATGACAACTGAGCCATCTCCGAAAACGTCGCGGTCCCCCGTCACTTCGTCCAATTTGCCAGAACCGCTTAGCCAATAGGTAAGCGCTTTGGCCAGGGGATTGTTCGGTTCTCTTAGAGCTTCCACATCACGATGCCCCAACAGCAACCGTGCCTGGTGGAAATCATCGGCTTGGCCGGTATGATCATAGTGGTAGTGGCTGATCCCGATGACTGTGATTTGTCGTGAATCGAGGCCAAGCTGAGCTAGTTGGTTAAGGAGTGACAAGGAGAGGGTCTCGCCTGTTGAGTCTTTGCCCTGAAGTGGCTGGCCCAAATCGCTTTTTGGGAGACCAGTGTCCCAGAGCATGTAATCGTCGCCATGTTTGATCAGGTAGCAGCTGGCGGTGAGGAGTTTTGAGCGTTCAGTATAGGCGTAGGTATCGGAGTAGTCGTTCAGATCATCAACTTGTATCGCGCCACAGTCCAGGCGCCAGAGCTTCACAACCGGGCCATTCCCGGCATTTGCTTGAGCAAAGGTCAACGCGAACATCATCCAAAGCACCAACACAACCTGTCTCTTTTGCATGTCTGGATCTCCCGAAGTAATTCCACTTGCGTAGCGTACATTAAATTCCTTTTCGTCAAACTGTCCCTAACGAAAATCCTGTGCGGCGCTTTGGATGATGTCGTTCTTCAAGAGAACCAGAG
>Ga0302326_10023107_pt1 | contig 12690 bp, 9 predicted proteins | sample Palsa_T0_3_FD_202264 | JGI IMG/M metagenome (GOLD analysis project Ga0302326, IMG submission 202264) | Peat permafrost microbial communities from Stordalen Mire near Abisko, Sweden - Palsa_T0_3 | ecosystem: Environmental > Terrestrial > Soil > Palsa > Peat permafrost | place: Sweden: Abisko... | reverse complement strand
CCCTTCGCCGCCCAGTCCCGCGACGAGCCGGAGCCATATTCCTTACCGGCGAGAATCACCAGTGGAACGCCGGCCTTTTGATAGAGCAGAGAAGCGTCGTAGATGTACATCTGCTCGCCGTCAGGCACGTGACGGGTCCAGCCGCCTTCCGTTCCCGGCGCGAGTTGATTGCGCAGGCGGATATTGGCGAGTGTGCCGCGCACCATCACTTCGTGATTGCCGCGGCGGGCGCCGTAAGAATTGAAATCGACGGGTTTTACGCCCTGGGCGATCAAATAGCGGCCGGCGGGACTATCCTTGGGAATCGATCCGGCGGGGGAGATGTGGTCGGTAGTCACGGAGTCGCCCAGGAGAGCGAGGACGCGCATGCCGGTAAGATCTTTGACGGAGGTCTCGGGGTCAACCATGTCGTCGAAATACGGCGGCTTCTTAATGTAAGTGGAGGCGTCGTCCCATTTGTAAATGTTTCCCGCGGGGATGGACATGCCTTGCCAGTTGGCGTCGCCCTCGAATGCCTTTTCGTATTCGCGACGGAACATTTCCTGATCGATGGACGCGCGCACGGTCTCGATGACTTCTTCGTTGGTGGGCCAGATATCGCGGAGGTAGACGGGTTTCCCGTCGGAGCCGGTTCCCAGCGGATCGTTCACCAGGTCGACGTCCATGCTTCCGGCAAGAGCGTAGGCGACAACCAACGGCGGCGATGCCAGGTAGTTGGCTTTCACCTGCGGATTGATGCGGCCTTCGAAATTGCGATTGCCGCTAAGGACGGCAGCGACCACGAGGTTCTCTTTGGTTACAGCCTGCGCGACCGGTTCCGGCAGCGGACCGCTGTTGCCGATGCAAGTAGTGCAGCCGAAGCCGACGAGGTGGAAGTTTAGGGCCTCAAGGTACTCGGTGAGGCCGGCTTTGCGATAATAATCGGCCACCACTTTGGACCCGGGTGCCAGGCTGGTTTTCACCCATGGCTTCACTTTCAAACCGCGCTTTACGGCATTCCTCGCGAGCAGTCCCGCGGCCAACATCACCGACGGGTTCGAGGTGTTGGTGCAGCTGGTGATGGCCGCGATGACTACGGCGCCGTCGCCGATGGTGGCCGCTTCGCCATTCAACTGCGCGACCGCGGTCTTCACGGGCCCGGGGAAAGCGGCGTGGAAATTCTTCTTCACGTCCGGCAGCTCCACGCGATCCTGCGGGCGTTTCGGACCGGCCATCGAGGGTGTCACCGCAGCGAGGTCGAACTCGAGCGTGTCGCTGTAGACGGGGTCGGGCGTCTCGTCGGTCCGGAACAACCCCTGTTCCTTCGTATAAGCCTCTACCAGCGCGATCAGGCCGGCATCTCGATTGCTGAATTTGAGATAGCTGAGCGTCTCGTGATCCACCGGGAAAAAGCCCATGGTGGCGCCATATTCGGGGGCCATATTGGCGACGGTGGCGCGATCGGCCAGACTGAGCGCGCTTAGGCCGGTGCCATAGAACTCGACGAACTTACCAACCACACCCTTCTTGCGGAGGATTTGGGTGATGGTGAGGACCAGGTCCGTCGCGGTGCAGCCTTCGCGCAGCTTGCCGTGCAGTTTGAACCCGATCACCGGCGGCAGCAGCATGGAAACCGGCTGTCCGAGCATGCAGGCCTCAGCCTCGATTCCGCCAACGCCCCAACCGAGGACGCCCAAGCCATTAACCATAGTGGTGTGAGAATCTGTGCCGACCACGGAATCCGGGTAGGCTTGGCCGTTAGCGCGGAATACCACCGGTGCCAGATATTCCAGGTTGACCTGGTGGACGATACCGGTGTCGGGGGGGACGACGCGGAAGTTTTGGAAGGCAGTTTGCCCCCAACGTAGGAGCATGTAGCGCTCGCGATTGCGCTGAAATTCCAGCGCCGCGTTGAGATCGAAGGCCTGCGCGGTTCCAAAATTGTCCACCTGCACGGAGTGGTCGATCACCAGATCGGCCGGCAGCAAGGGGTTGGCGAGGTTGGGGTCGGAGCCCATGGCGGCGAGGGCATCGCGCATGGCGGCCAAGTCCACAACGCATGGGACGCCGGTGAAATCCTGCAGCAGCACGCGCGCCGGCATGAAGCTGATCTCTTTGGTATTCGCGCCTTCTCCGCGAGCCACGAGTTCGACGTCGTCTGCCGACACGCGGCGGCCATCTTCGTTGCGCAACAGGTTCTCGAGCAGGATCTTGATCGAAAAGGGAAGGCGTTCGACGCTCCCCATGCCCCTCTCGGCGAGCGAGGCCAGCCTGAAGTATTCGTATTCATGGCCGCCGGCGCGCAACTTGGCCGCGGCGCCAAAACTATTTTTTCCCATTAATTCGATTATAAGGGCCTCGGGCGGCAAATCGTCTGCCGCAGTGGCACAAGACTAAAGGTGTAAGACGAGTCTGCCGATCTGTCCTACGTGTCGTCTCTCTCGGAGAATCGGTCTCTTTATACTCCGGCGGTGTTGCTGGCCCTGGTTCGCGATTTCGATCGCGATGCCGCGGCCAACCAGGGCCGCATCAGCGAAATTCTGCAAAACGAGCCGGAGATTTTCTATCGGACAACCATCGAAATTCTGGAGAAAGACACTGGGTCACGGGCGGCGCAACATTTAGTGGCATTGTTGATTTCGGGCGGCCTGCTGTTGCGCGCGCTGTGCGATCCGGCGCTTGATCGGAAAGGGGCTGGGGAACTGGCTCGCCAGGCGAAGCTCGGCGATCCGAATGTGGACACTAGGCTAGCCCGCGAACTGGCCGATTCCAACACCTCCGGTGCAGCAATGGCGCCCGGAATGGCCGAACGGCTGCTCGAAATCGTCAACCAGATCTCGGACGGCAACCGGCTTCTGCCTTCCCTGATGCGCATCCTGCGCCACGACAACCCATATCTGCGTTCCAAGGCAGTGCTGATGATCGGCCGAAGCGGAGGTAGCCTCAGTTGGATCGAAAAGCGGCTCCAGGAATCGGATGCGAGGGTGCGCGCCAACGCCATCGAGGCTATTTGGGGGGTCGATTCGGAGCAGGCCCGCGAACTGTTCGACTGGGCTACGCGCGACGGCAATAATCGCGTGGTGGGAAACGCTCTGCTAGGGCTCTACCGCTCGGGTGACTGTTCCTGCCTCGCGAGACTGGTTAAGATAGCCGGCCACGATTCTCCGGCTTTCCGCCGCACTGCCGCATGGGCGATGGGTGAGACGGAAGATCCCAGATTCAGCGAACTACTGGGCCGGATGATCGCCGACGAAAACGCCGCGGTGCGCAAGAGCGCATTCGAGGCGGTGCGGCGGATTCGCGAAGCCATTGTTCGAGTAACGCAGGGGCCGGAATGGCCGGTGGCTCTTGCCCCCGGCACGAGAAATCCGCGTAACGGCGAACGGCGGGTGGAAGTCGCCATTGTCACAGCCGATGGCCGCGGAAATCCATCAATCTCGCCGGTGCAATTCATCTTGACCGAAAACGGGCAAACAGTCTGGTCTTACCGGGTAACGGAAAAGATGGCTCCCGGACCTCTGACCGTGCTGTTTCTTTTTCCCCGGAGGTTGGATGCCAGCGGCAACGAGTGGGACCACGGCGCAATGCGTTGCCTCCACTGGAAGCGATCCACGGATCTCTGGTCCACGGTGCCTTATTCGGGCGCTGACGACGACCCGTCCGAAGGCCCCGCGGATCTCGAATTGCCCTCGTTCATCGCCAATTCCGCGCAGGCCGCGAAAGCATTTCAGAAACCTCAATTGCGGCTTGATTGCACCGGATTTTGGACCGCTGTTCGGCGCGCCGTCCTGCCCGGCAATGGCGCGCTGCGAGGCGAGCGCCATCTGATCGTGCTGGCGCCGGAGGACGTTGGCGATAATGGGGACCAAAGCTTAGTCGCCGCTGTGCATGCCTCCCGCGCCACTGTCCACGTGGTCTCGATCAGCGCGAATCCGGCTCTGGAGGACTTTTGCCGTAGAGTACAGGGCGAGTTCCGGCGCGTGAGGGACCTGGCGGGCGTCGAAGAGGCGGTCTCGATGGCATATCTGAGTCTGTTGGCGCGTTATGAGATCCGCTACCGTTCGGAGGCTCCTGACGGCGCCAGCCTGAAGGTTCGCGTGCACACTCCGGCAGGGTGGGGAGAGTCGACGGTGGAGTTATAGACCGATCACGTGTGCCGCTTGCGAAGAGCGTCCGCATCGGCCAAATCTTGAGGTCGTCCGGTCACTTCCTTATTGCGAATCAGTGCGTCACGTCCAATGAAAAAGACTGGAATCGAATCGATCGACCCGGGAACCCGGCTTGCCCAAGCTTCCTCGAAGGAGACACCCGCGATGGACGTAATGACGTCGATGCGATTTGGCTTTACTCCAAGTTGGAGAATTTGATCGGGCTGGCAAAGATCCTCCGGGACGATTCGCAAACTGGCGAAACCGAAATCGCGCAGCGTCTCGACCACGAGTTCCGCGTTCGCCCTGTCAGAGCGCACCAGGAAATCGATGTCGGCGGTGAACCGCGGGTGCCCGTGCCACGCCACGGCAAATCCTCCAACCACTAGATACTCAACTCCTTTGGCGTTGAGTAATTCGATAAACTCGCGCAAATCCTTGCTGATCCGCATCCGGGTAGATCCTGGCCTGTAGTTCGAGAACGACCGCCACCCGCTGCTCCGGGGTCATCGCAAGGTCCTCCTCGATATCCGCTGCTTCGGCGGCCTCGAAGCTACCGAAATGCCGGACCATGTCTTCCATAGCTCAATTCTACAAGTTCTCTGCCAGCGCGTTATGATTGCCTCGGGAGCCACAGATGAGCCTTCAAACCGCAATCCGATCGCCGCGTGGGCGGGAAATTAGCTGCAAGGGTTGGCATCAGGAAGCAGCCTTGCGCATGCTTCACAACAACCTCGACCCCGAAGTGGCCGAGAATCCCGACGAGCTGATCGTCTACGGCGGGCGTGGGAAGGCGGCGCGCGATTGGCCGTCGTTTCACGCTATAGTGCGAGCGCTGCAGTCGCTGGAAAACGATGAAACGCTGATCGTGCAGTCGGGGCGGCCGCAGGGGATTTTCCGAACTCATCCGGAGGCGCCGCGCGTGCTCATCGCCAATTCCAACCTGGTGGGGCACTGGTCGAATTTCGACGAATTCACGCGCCTCGAACGGCTGGGCCTGACGATGTACGGTCAGATGACGGCAGGCTCGTGGATTTATATCGGCTCGCAGGGCATTGTGCAAGGCACCTACGAAACTTTCGCGGCTCTGGCACGGAAGCACTTCGGCGGAACGCTCGCCGGCAAGATCGTCGTCTCTGGCGGAATGGGCGGGATGGGCGGCGCGCAGCCGTTGGCGGCCACCATGAACGGCGCCTGCTTTCTGGGCATCGATGTCGACCCGCACCGCATCGAACGGCGGCTCGCCACCGGATATTGCGACCGTCTGGCGCGCGATCTCGACGATGCACTGAAAATTCTGCAGGAGGCGCAGACGGCGGGGCAGGCTCTCTCGGTGGGGCTGGTGGGCAATTGCGCCGCGGTGTTGCCGGAGCTGCTGCGGCGCGGATTCGTTCCCGATGTGCTCACCGATCAGACGAGCGCGCACGATCCGCTCAATGGTTACGTCCCCGACGGGATATCCCTGGAAGAGTCGCGGCGTCTGCGCGAGAGCAATCCCGACGAATACCTGAAGCGCTCTTTCGCTAGCATGGGCGTGCACGTGGAAGCGATGCTGGCGCTGCAGAAGCGCGGCGCGGTGACGTTCGACTACGGCAACAATATCCGCACGCAGGCCACCAAGGCCGGCGTGAAGAACGCGTACGATATTCCCGGCTTTGTACCGGAATATATACGGCCGCTTTTCTGCGAGGGACGCGGGCCCTTCCGATGGGCAGCGCTCTCCGGCGATCCCGAAGATATCTATCGCACTGACCGGCTCGCATTGGCGCTCTTCCCTCAAAACGAAACGCTCGCCCGATGGATTCCCCTTGCGAGGGAGCGAATTCGCTTCCAAGGTCTGCCGGCGCGCATCTGCTGGCTTGGATACGGCGAGCGGGCGGAATTCGGCGTGGCTATCAATCGCCTGGTGCGGTCGGGTGAATTGAAGGCGCCGATCGTAATCGGGCGCGACCATCTGGACACGGGCTCGGTGGCATCGCCTTATCGCGAGACGGAAGGCATGCGCGACGGCTCCGATGCCATCGCCGATTGGCCGCTGCTGAACGCGCTGGTCAACACCGCTGCCGGCGCCTCGTGGATTTCGATCCATAACGGCGGAGGCGTGGGCATCGGCTACTCGCAGCATGCGGGAATGGTGGTGGTGGCCGACGGAACGGAAGAATCCGAGCGGCGCCTGGAACGCGTGCTGACGGCAGATCCCGGAATGGGCGTTATTCGCCACGCCGACGCCGGCTATGAAGACGCCGTACGGTTCGCGCGCGAACATGGCATCCGCCGTCCCATGGAATCGTAGATGGGGAACTTGATCGTCACGAATTGCAGTCAACTGGTTACACTCGCGGGCCCTCGGCGCGCTCGGCGCGGCGCGGAAATGCGCGAGCTCGCGGTGATTCACGATGGCGCCATGCTGGTGGTCGATGGGCGGGTTGCGCTCACAGGCACTCGCCAAGAGGTCCAGGCGGAAGCCGGCGGATGCTATGAACTGGTCGACGCCGGCGGACGCGTGGTCCTGCCGGGATTTGTCGACGCTCACACCCATCCAGTGTTTGCAGGGACGCGCGCCGATGAATTCCAGGAGCGTATGCAAGGCGCGACTTACGCCGAGATCGCGGAGCGTGGGGGAGGCATCCGCTCGACAGTCCGGCTGACGCGGGATGCTTCGGAAGACGATCTGCTTGCGGCCGCACGCCGTTATCGCGGCTGGTTCCTGCGCGGCGGCACGACCACCGTCGAGGCGAAATCGGGCTACGGTTTGTCGCTCGACGGCGAGTTGAAAATGCTGCGCGTGATTGCGCGGCTGGCGATGGAAGAGAGCGTCCGCTATGTCCCCACGTTTCTGGGCGCGCATGAAGTGCCCGACGAATATCGCGGGCGGATGGATGCGTATATCGAATTATTGATAGCGGAAATGATTCCGCGGGTCGCTGGAGAGCACCTGGCGGAGTCTTTCGATGCGTTTATAGAGCCCTCCGTATTCTCCGTCGAAAAAGTGCGCCCGGTGCTGGAAGCGGCACAGCTAGCCGGGCTGCATCTGCGCCTGCACACCGATCAGTTCAGCGCGGATTATGGATCTCTGCTGGCGGCCGAACTGCACGCCGATACCGCCGACCACTTGGAGTCAACCGGTCCTCACGGCATGGAAGCGCTCGACGCCGCTGGCGTGATGCCGGTGTTGTTGCCAGCCTCGGTATACGCTCTCGGATTGTCGCGCTATCCGGCGGCGCGAAAAATGATCGAGATGGGGCTGCCGGTAGTGCTGGCGACGGACTTCAATCCGGGATCGTCACCCACGGCGTCGATGCCGATGGTTTTGTCGCTAGCGGCGACGCAATTGAAGATGACTGCGGCGGAAGCGATCGCAGCGGCTACTATCAATGCTGCCTATAGCTTAGGCCGGGGTGCAGTGATCGGGTCGCTCGAGCCGGGAAAATGGGCCGACTTTGTCGTGCATGACTGCGACGATTACAGGGAACTCCCCTATTTCTTTGGGCGGGATACCGCTATTGCCGTATACCGCGCTGGTACTTGTATTTACAAATTTTCTTAGAATTCGTGATCGATTTGGCTGTTTCGTTCGTCTAAGCAAGTAGACGGGAAAACGTTATGAGCCAGAGCGCAGAAGCCAAACTACACGAGCTACGCAGTAAAACCACACGGCAGCTCGTGTCACTAATCAGTAACAAACTGGATCGCGGGTTGGCGTTTGCGCGGGTTCTCGAGGACGGTACGGATTGGGCGTCTACGGAGCATTTCGCTGCGGGTGCCGAGAGGGCATTGGAAGAAGCCAGCGAATGGATGAACCTCCTCAACGGTGCAAAGACGTTGGACCATCGCCGTCTGGAATCCAAACTGGCCGAATTGCGCGGCATGCTCGCCCGCGCCCACAGCTCCGAACTGCGCGTACAAGCTGCTTGCTAAATCGCACGGCCAGGTTGCGGGCATCTGCGTAAATAGTGGGTCGCTTTTTCGTGGGACATGCTTTAGCTTGTCAGGCGAGCGGAGCTAGCCCCGTGCCCCCCTGCTCCGCCTGTTCGCGATGTCGATCGCATGTTTCTTCGGCGATAAGGCGGTCCGCCCCACTGTGTTGCCAGCCATCGAGAAGCCAAAATATGCGGCATTGAGCTGAAGCATGCCCCACGTGTGTGCAGTATAGTAAGTGTCCATGAGAAAACTCGTGGCGGGTTTGGCCCTCTGTGTGTGCCTGGCGTTCGCCGACACCTACGAGCGCCAACCCGGCGTCGATGTGCAGCACTACCTCTTTCGCGTGTCCCTCAGCGATGAAAGCGACGAAATCGCCGGCGAAACAACGATTACCGTCCGCTTCCTCAAGGACGGACTGACGCAATTCTGGCTCGATCTGGCGTCCGCGGCGAGCGGAAAAGGCATGACCGTTGCGGAAGTGACTTCGGCCGCGGGGCCGGTGAAACACACCCATCAGGCGGACCGGCTAACTCTAGACTTGCTTCCGCCGTCTAAAGCTGGGGAACTGCGTTCGTTCACCGTGCAGTATCGCGGCGTCGCGGCCGATGGACTCAAGATCGTAAAGAACAAGTTCGGGGAACGCTGTTTTTTCAGCGTCAACTGGCCCGATCTGGCGCGCCAGTGGCTGCCGACCGTCGATCATCCCTCGGATAAAGCGACGAGTGAGTTCCTGGTGACAGCGCCCGCGAAGTATCAGGTGGTGGCCAACGGGCTCGTCCACGAGACGATCGATCTGGGTGACGGCCGCAGGCAGACGCACTGGAAGCAGTCGGTGCCCATCGCGACGTGGCTGGACAATATCGGGGTGGCGCAATTCGCCGTTCACCATTACGGCACGGGAGCCGGTGTTCCGCTGGAGGCGTGGCTCTTTCATCAGGACCGCGACCCGGGAATCGTCACGTTCGAGGAGCCCGAGCGGCAGGCGATGGCATTCTTCAGCGAACACATTGGCCCGTATCCTTACGAAAAACTGGCCGACGTGGAAGCTGCCGGCATGGGCGGCGGCATGGAGCACGCTAGCGAGATTTTTTTCGGGGAAAGATCGGTCACCGGCCGTCCCAATTTGAGCCTGGTGGCCCATGAGACGGCTCACCAATGGTTCGGCGATTCGGTCACCGAGCGGGATTGGAACGATGTGTGGCTGAGCGAAGGCTTCGCCACCTATTTCCAGCAGCTGACTACGGAGCATTTCGAAGGGCGAGATGCTTTCGTGGCCGGGCTCGAACGGAATCGCCGCACCGTCTTCAATAGCGAGAAGGGGATGCCCGGTGTCGCGGTGGTGCAGGATAAACCCTGGAAAGGCATCCCCAATCAAATCGTTTACCAGAAGGGCGGCTGGGTGCTGCATGTCCTGCGCGGACAGATCGGGACGGACAAGTTCTGGGCGGGCATTCGCGAGTACTACCGGCGGTATCGGGACGGCAATGCCTCTACAGGAGAGTTTCGACAGGTGATGGAAGAACTGTCGGGCGTGGACCTGGAGTGGTTCTTCCAACAGTGGCTCTATCGGGCCGGCTCGCCGGTTGTGGAAGGCGGCTGGAGGTACGAAGCTGCCGGCAAGAAGATACTCGTGGATCTGACTCAAACGCAGGCCGGCGAGGCTTTTCGCCTCCCGCTGGAAATAGGCGTCAAAGGCCAAGGGGTGCGGATTGCAAAGATCGAGATGACCGGCAAACAGCAGAAATTCGAAATTGCGGCCGACGAGGAGCCTTCCTCCGTGGAACTCGATCCGAACACCTGGATGCTGATGGACGCGAAGTTCACGAAACGATAGGCCGCGGATTTGCGGCGAGGCACCCGCGGACCGCTCGGTTAGAGAATATCGCAGGTGGAACTGGCGGGGCTGTCGCCCGGCAGGCAAGCTAAAGCATGCCCCGCAATGCGCTGCGCGCAAGCTGTCAGCAGTCAGCTCTCAGCGGTCAGCTTTTGAATCAGCGCCGTCAGCATCCGCTTAATATCCGTGGTCTGCTCAGCCACTCGTGGCGGCGTGCAAAGAATATGGAGGGATAGTAATACAACTCCAAACGCCGGCGATTTGTGGGATAAGCTTTAGCTTGTCCAGGCGAGCCAAGCTCGCCCAGGCACACAGGGCCGTGAAGACTCCCTCGCGCTCATGGCTTGTACAAGCACTTTGAACAAATGGGAGCCGCTGCGTGGCCCACGGACGCGAGCGCCGTTTTCTCTTTGTAGCGGAAAGTACTTGATATTTGTACCGGCACGGTATATGCTCATTCCATGGCGACCCCACGTCCCGAGCCGGTGCAATTGCACGAGCACGCCATGGACAACCTGCGGTATATTCGCCGCACGCTGGAGCGCGCCGGCGAATTCACCGCCGTTCCCGGTATCGGGGGCATGCTAATGGGGTCAACCGCATTGGTGGCGGCGTGGATCGCCGGTCCGCGGACGAGTTCTCCGCGCTGGCTTACGGTTTGGTTGCTGGAGGCGGTGCTGGCACTGCTGATCGGAGTCGGCGCGGCGGCGCATAAGTCGAAGCGGGTTCGAATTCCGTTGTTAACCGGACCGGGTCGCAAGTTCGTTGCCGGTCTGGCCCCGGCGATGGTGACCGGTGCGGTGCTGACCGTAATTTTATTCCGCCTGGGGATGCCGGGATTGCTGCCGGGTATCTGGCTGCTACTGTACGGCACGGGTGTGGTTTCAGGCGGCGCGGCGTCGGTGCGGGTGGTGCCGGCCATGGGCGCACTGTTCATGCTGGCGGGCGCAGTGGCGTTAGCGTTGCCGAGTGCGTCGGGCGATCTGTTGCTGGCGGCGGGTTTCGGAGGTTTGCACATTGTTTTCGGCACAATCATAGCGGTGAAATATGGCGGGTAAATCGAACGCAGCTAGAAACGAACGCGACAAGAAATCGCAGGCGGCGCCTGCCGGATTGCCGGCAGCGCTCAGCGCTCCCAAGCTCGATCGTTTAATTCACGAACGTTTGCGGCTGGGCATCCTGAGCGCCCTTTCCGTCAACCAGTCGCTCACCTTTAACGAATTGAAGAAACTGCTCGACACTACCGACGGCAATCTCAGCGTCCATGCCCGCAAACTTGAGGAAGCCGCTTACGTGGCGTGCACAAAGTCGTTCCAGGGGCGCGTGCCGAAAACCGAATATCGCCTGACGGCGGCGGGCAGGAAGGCGCTGGAGCGGTATCTGGACCACATGGAAGCGCTCATCCACGCTATGCGCGACCGCTGAGGGGTATTTTTATGGGCAAATACTTTATATCTAAAAGTACTCTACACGCAGGCATCATCATGGACGGCAACGGCCGCTGGGCCCTGGCTCGCGGCTTGCCGCGCGAGGCGGGTCACCGCGCCGGGGTCGAGACAGTCAGCCGCATCGTGGAAGCCGCGCCCGCCGCGGGCATCGGGATTCTCTCGCTGTTTGCCTTCTCGTCGGACAATTGGCGGCGTCCACGGCTGGAAGTGGCAGCGCTGATGCGCCTGCTGGCGGTGTACCTGGAAAAAGAGGCGGAACGCTGCCAGCGCAACGGTGTCCGGCTGGAAGTGATCGGACGGCGCGATCGGCTGAATGCCTCTCTGCGGCAAGCTATCGCACAGGCGGAACGATCCACTGCCGAGGGTAGCCGGCTGCGGCTGCGCATTGCTTTCGATTATTCCGGCAGAGATGCCATTCTTGCGGCCGCTCGCAGCGCCGCCAGCCTTTCGCGTGAGTCATTGGGGCAGGCGCTGGGCCCGCCGGTGGACGTCCTGATTCGCACGGGCGGCGAGCGGCGTCTTAGCGACTTCCTGTTGTGGGAATGCGCCTACGCGGAGCTGGTGTTCTCGCCGCGCATGTGGCCCGATTTCGGAGAGGCGGATCTGGCCGCCGCTGTGCGCGAATTCCACGGCCGCGACCGCCGCTTCGGCGCCGTCCCGCCAATACCCACGCCTCGGCAGGAGGCTTGGCTAGACTGAGGATGGCCATCGGAAGAGCGGGACGTGGGCGTCCCGCGTGCACCAGGAGCCGCCCACAGTAAAGCTGGTATGCTGAAAGCTTGATCCCCCAAGTCTTTCCCCGTTTTATTTTGCTGCTTTCCGCGGCTTCTTTGGCGCTGGCTCAGCCGCCCGCCCTTTTAGATGCAATGTCGCAGGAACTGAGCCGGAACTTCCTGGCCCTGAAAGACAAGGCCGACCCGCCGCCCTACTTTCTAAGCTACGAAGTTACCGAAACGGAGGGCCATTCCCTCTCCGCGACTCTGGGAGCGCTGGAGTCCAACAACCATGGTACGACGCGCAACCTCGATACTTCGGTGCGCGTGGGATCTCCGAAGCTCGACAACTACCATCGCGTGCGCGGCCCCAACGGAGCTTCGTCGGGCCGGTTCACCTCGGGTATGACGCTGCCGTTCGAAGATAGCGTCAATTCCATCAAACGCCTACTGTGGCTGGATACCGATCGCGCCTATCAATTGGCGGCCGAACGCCTGATCCGCATCAAGACCAACACGCAAGTCCGTGTCGCCGAGGTCGACGATTCCGACGACTTTTCGAGCGAGCTGCCAGTGGTAGCAATCGCTCCGCCGCCGAAGCTGAAATTCGATGAAGAAGCATGGCAGACCCGCATGCGCAAGCTCTC
>Ga0302326_10023106_pt1 | contig 12690 bp, 10 predicted proteins | sample Palsa_T0_3_FD_202264 | JGI IMG/M metagenome (GOLD analysis project Ga0302326, IMG submission 202264) | Peat permafrost microbial communities from Stordalen Mire near Abisko, Sweden - Palsa_T0_3 | ecosystem: Environmental > Terrestrial > Soil > Palsa > Peat permafrost | place: Sweden: Abisko... | reverse complement strand
TCCCTCGGATGAAGTTCTCTCGCAACTGCGGCAGGCCGTGCTCGAAAGTGAAGCCATGCTCGAATCGCGCGATGAACGCGTGACGGAGACGCTATGAATCCTCCCGGCTATCCCTTCGCCGCGATTGTCGGCCAGCCCGATCTGAAACTCGCGCTGTTGCTTGCGAGCGTTGACTGGCGTCTTAGCGTGTTGCTAAAGGGCGATAAAGGGTCGGGCAAGAGTACTGCAGCGCGCGCCTTGGCCGATGTTCTTCCACCCGGCGCGCCGTTCGTGAACCTTCCCATTGGCACGACTGAAGATCGGCTTCTGGGCGGACTCGATCTTAACCAAGCTCTTCAGGGGCAGGCGAGCTTGACGCGGGGACTGGTCCACGAAGCGCACGGCGGCGTCCTCTATATAGACGAGGTGAACCTGCTATCCGATTCGCTGACTGACGCATTGCTCGACGTGGCATCGAGCGGGCGCCACTATATGGAACGCGACGGCTTCAGCGCATCGGCCGAGGCGCGGTTCGTTCTGCTAGGCAGTATGAACATCGAGGAAGGCGCTTTACGCCCGCAGTTGCTCGACCGCTTTGCGCTCTCACTCGACGTTGAAGCGCCCGTGGCCGCTGAAGACCGTGCCCTGATCGTCGGCTCGCGCTTACGATTCGACACAGATCCGGTTGAATTCTGCGCATCGTTCGAAGACGAGCAACAACGGCTGCGTCAGGCGATCGTTGAGGCGCGTTCGCTGATCGCTAGTATCAAACCTTCAGGTGAGATTCTGGAGAACATCTCCCAGGCGGTGACTGACGCAGGCGTCAGATCGCTTCGCGCGGACTTAGCCGCGCTTCGCGCCTCAGTAGCGCATGCGGCGCTGGCCTGCCGCTCGGAAGTGGTTCCTGAAGATATCGAGTCTGTACTGCCTCTGATTTTGCATCACCGGGCGAAGCGCAACACCGGACATTCTCCGCCGCCTCCGCCGGACAACCGGCAATCCCGGCCCGAAGCGAAGGAGGAATCCGGCAACGGAAGGATGGAGCCAAAGGATCGCGTATTTTCACCGGAGGCGAGACAGGCCCCTGAGCTACGTCTAAGCTCGACCGATTCCGAATTGCGAGGACGCAGTGCTACGGTGACTGGCAAGGTGGCGTCCGCTCCGCCGCGGGGGGCTGCCTCCAGCAGTGGAGACAGAATCGATGTCGTCGCCAGTTTCAAGCAATCCTTCCGTAACACCGGAACGGCCTCTTTGAAGCGCGAGCAGCTTGTTTTTCGAACGCCACAGGCAGACTGCGGCGTCCGCTTCATCTTCGTCGTGGATTCAAGCGGCTCTCACGCGGCGCAGCAGCGAATGCGCGCCGTCAAGGGAGCTGCGGCCGCGCTATTGGAGTCATCCCTCGATCACAAAGATGAAGTGGCCGTCATTTCGTTTCGGGGAGCGAGGGCGGAGATCGTTCTCAAACCGTGCCGGGATGCGGCTGCGGCCGTGAGGGCGTTTGAGTTTCTTCCCACAGGCGGCCGGACGCCGCTGGCGCATGCGCTGGAACTTGCCAGTTCGCTGGTGACCCCGGCATCCATGCTGATCCTGCTAACGGATGGACGCGCAAACGTGCCGTTGACGAGCGCCGATCCGTGGGCAGACGCTCTGGACGCAGCCAAAAGAGTGAACTGTTCATCGCTCCTCGTGGATTCCTCTATTGACGCCTCCGCCGCGGGGGCGACGGAGACTTTGGCCGCAGCGATGCGAGCCAGACTGATTCGCCTCGACGACATAGGCAAAGAATCGCTGATGAGTGTCCTGCGCCAGTGACCGATGAGACTCGTCATCCTTGACTGGATGACTTGGACGGCAAGCGGTTGCGATGGCCGTTTTCCTGCTGCGGCGTTTGCTGCTCGCCGGCTGGTAAGACAGGCCTTGGCAAAATTGGCCGCCCCAAGCCGCAGGGCCAGCGCGACGGCGCCGTTGGCCGGTTTCATGTTCGAATAGTTTACCAGCCAGAGCGCGCCGGATCGCGATCCATGAAGTACCATGGAATCGAGGATTGCTTATGTCCCTGCCAGTCGTTTTGCGCCGCATTGCCGCCGGTCTTCTGTTCTCGGCCGTTACTGCTTTCGCCGCTCCCACACTTCCGGCGCCATCAACCGATGTTCCACTTGCGAAAGAGCCCGGAAAACAAACCGCCGTATTCGCGGGAGGTTGTTTCTGGGGCGTGCAGTCGGTATTTCAGCGCGTGAAAGGCGTCCTGCACACAACGGCCGGATACTCAGGTGGTTCTGCCAAGACCGCTACCTATGAGCAGGTCGTCACGGAAACAACCGGCCATGCGGAATCGGTCGAGGTGACCTACGACCCCTCTCGCATCACGTATGGCCAGTTGCTTCGGATCTATTTTTCCGTAGTCCACGATCCAACCCAGTTGAACCGGCAGGGACCCGACGTAGGAACATCTTATCGATCCGCAATTTTTTACACGAACGAAGATCAGGAGCGGCTGGCGAAAACGTACATCGCGCAACTCGACCGGCAAAAGGTTTTTCCAGCGCCAATCGTTACGGAGGTTACGCCTCTCAAGGCGTTTTATGACGCCGAGAAGTATCATCAGGACTACGCTTACTACAATCCCGACAATCCGTACATTCAAGTTTGCGATCGCCCCAAAATCGAGGCTCTAAAGCAACAGTTCCCGGAACTGTTCATCGAATACAAACCCAAGAAGTAGCCCAGCCGCGGCGATTTGCAAATTGCGTCAGTTTTTCACCCACACTGTCTCGTATACACTACACCATGGGGAGAATATTTCAATGAAGACAAGACAGAGAACCGCGCTGGCAGCGATCGTAGTTCTATCCAGCGCGGCGGTTTCGACGGCGCAGAATCCTCCGGCAAAAGCGGCGCCCCGCCCGGTATTTTGGGTTACCAGCGCGTCGTGGACGGATGGTGCGGAGATTCCCATGCGGCATGCAGCCCGCGGCGATAACAAATCGCCGGCGTTCGAGTTTCATTGGAATCTGGGCGCGAATCCGGGATCCGCGCCTGATACCCTGAAGAGCTACGCAATAATTTTCCACGACATCGAAAATTCCACGAGTAAGACGACAACCGACACTCTCCATTGGACGGTGTTCAACATTCCTGGAACCGCCAAAGGTTTGCCGGAGGGATTGGGATCGGGTGATCTTCCGGATGGAACGCGGAACGGTCCAGGACTCGGATCTCGCGGCGGAAATACGCCATCCTATTACGGTCCGGGCGCTGGACCAGGGCCGTTGCATCACTACGTGTTCGAATTTTACGCGCTGGACACGATGCTCGACTTGCCGGCGAACACCACCCGCGAGGAGTTGCTCAAGGCAATGGATGGTCACGTTGTGGGTAAATCAGCGTGGTTCGGCCGCTTCCATACACCGGCTCCGTGAAAGTTGGGGAGCTATACGGCCGAGAAAACAAATCGACGCGGCGCGGTCACAGTCCGGCGTGAGAGCCGGCGCGCGGAACGCCAAGATGATTCGAACATGAGATGGCGTCATCCTGACAGTGACAGATCAGTATTGCCAACTTGTAAGGTCTGCTCCGGGCGGGGCCGTTTTCCGAATACGTTCCATAATCTGGGGCACGTACATCTGATTGTAGTGAAGGCGCGAGTACCAATTCGGCTTTTCCGGATCGCCATTCCAACAGTGCTCGGCGCGCGGTCCGTATCGTACCTCACCCTCATACGGAACTCCATGTCCGGACGCGCCGGTTTGCTTTAGGAAATCTTCCATCAAGTACACCGCATCGTTCAGGAAGTAAGTGTCGTCCGATCCCACATAGAGGTGGAGTTTACCTTGCAGCTTCGGTCCCAGCGTCATCCAATCGCGTTGCAGGATAGCGTCCAAGTCATAATGTTGGCGCCAGTATTCGGCCGTTCGGTGGTCGATCGCGCCGGTGCGCTTGTCGAAGATCGGCTGCGGATAGCCGTCCTCTCCCGTGGGGGAATAGACCGCCTGCCAGATATCGAACTGCTCGCCTGACCGTCCGCGATCGCCGAGCGCCGCTTCATAAGCGGCATTGTCCCGGACGGAGATCAAAGTGTGACCGAGATAGTCGCGCATAGCCGGCTGCTCCACCTGCTTGTTGGCGCCCTGAAGATAGAACATGTTCGCATCCTTATAAAGATCGACGGTCATGTACGCGCGGAAGTCGACCGGATCCGGGCATGCGACGAACGCGCCGTTATAGTGGTCGGGGTAGAAAATCTGCACGGCGAGGGACTCCCAGCCGCCGGTCGAACCGCCATACACGAATCGAGCCCAACCTTCACCGATACCGCGAAACTGGCGTTCGATCGCCGGTATTAGTTCGCTTTCGATGGCGTCTCCATACGGACCCACATTTGCCGAGTTCACCGCATAAGAGTCGTCGTAATATGGATTCGCATGCTGCAGCTTGACGATCAACATTCGCGGCGTATTCGGCGCGATCCACGCCTGATAATTCTTGTATGCCTCTTCCTGCTGAATGCGGTTATACCCGGGGATGTGAAACCGCTCCGAGTAATCGGGCTTCAGGCCGGAGTCCGGCGGAGTCTCGCGGAAATCGTTGAAGCCGGTGACAAAATGGTCGTGGAAAATGATCAGCGGATAGCGCGCCTGGGGATGAGTATCGTAGCCTTCAGGCGTTAGAACAACCGCCGATAAATAAACCGGCCGGCCCCAGAACCTTGTCAGCAGCGTCGATTGAATGCGAATGTGTCGAATATACTTTGTATCCGGCTCAGGCTTGATCGGAGGAATAACGTCATCGAGCGAAACTTCGATTGGCGGCTCCGCGGGACCGATACGAACCGTTCGCGGCTTCGAGAGCAGATTTCCCGGAGCAAGGTTCCAGTGCTGGCCTTCGCCGTGATCCGGCGCCAGCTTCACAGTCTTCCCATCGGATCGATGAAAGGTTTCGTAAACGTTCAGCACGGCCTGGATCGTGTACGCGCCAGGCGGCACATCCTTCAGGCTGGCGCGCGGATAGCCATCTGCATTATCGCCAATGGCGAGGCGTTCACCGGATTTCCATCCGTCGACAGTTACGCCGAAAATCATCTGCGATCTCGGCGTGTCGTCGATCTGCATACGCGGCTCTTCGCCGGGGTCGTTTGAGAGCAGAAGCAGGACGCGGCCATCCAGAGGCTTTGCGGAGCGCGATGCCGGAAAAAGTACCGAGATCGTTTGGGCGGACGCTCCTGTAACCCACAACAGCGCGGCAAGCACCAGGGAACTCGGGCGAAGAAGACGACGCATATCTGGATTATAGGCGCGTGCGAACTAGACCGCTCTGCCTCAGCGCCTGCCGGGTCAGAATGCTGAAAAAGCATTCGATCATGTTCATCCAGGAGCCATGTGTTTGGGCGCAGAGGGTTTCCGTCATTGTATTGAATTGCGCCTGACTGAATCCCCACGTCCAGCGCGCCGCCGGGTGGGCGACTTGTTGCGGACATCGCGCCGCTCGGAGGATCTGATCCCCTTATTTTCAATTTTGTGGAAACTCGATTCGCGATGGAGTTAAGTCCGGTTGCGATACGGGCGATAAACGAATTTCGCGAGTCGGTTCGAAAGGACGTTGGGCTAATTCAGAACCGGGCTGATCTCGTTTCGGAGGTGATGTTGGTCTTTCTGCGAGGAACGACCAAGCCTTCGCGCCGATACTCGGGCACACAGCACATAGCCTGGATAGACCTACATCCGAACGAGTTGCGCCCCGCCGGTCGCATCTGAATGGTTAGTGACTACCGGCTGCAACCGCTTGAAGGGTCTCGCGTTTACTTGAGCCCCGCGATTGCAGTAGAATTCTGACATGGTGGGTAGCGCTCACGTCATTGTTATCAGCGATTTGCATATCAGTGCTGCCGCGCTGGATGACTTTGACAGCGAACTGGAGAGCCATCTGGTAGGTTTCCTGGAAGGCGATCTGGCACACAGGCCTCACCCGGTTGAGTTGGTTATCAACGGCGACTTTCTCGACTTTGTCCAAGCCCCTCCACACGCCGGACCTACCCTACAGGCACAGTCGGAAGAAAAGGTGGCGCTCTGTTTTACCGAGTCACAGTCCCGGCGGAAACTGGCCGCCATCCATGCTGCGCATGAGCCAACCTTTCGCGCCCTCCGGCAATTCCTGACTGCCGATTCGGGCAATACGCTGGTCGTGCTGCCCGGCAATCACGACCCGGATTTTTTCTGGCCCGGTGTTCGTGAAGATTTCGTTGCCCTCGTTTCCGCGAGCGATGCGGCGCTCGCCAAACGAATTCGCGTCCACTTGCAGCCGGCCTACCGGCCGAGCTTGTGCCGAGAGGTGTGGATCGAGCACGGGCAGCAGTACGATCCGGTCAATTCGTTTTTCGTCTCCGCGCAGCCATGCTGGAGCGAAGAGAGCCCGCCGATTCTGAGCGATGGGGACGCGGACCGGCTTTACGCCTGTCTGGGGACGCGCTTTCTGATCGATTACCTGAACGATTTGGATGCGGAATATCCCTTTGTCGACAACGTGAAGCCATTCTCGCGATTCGTCAAGCTGTTCCTGGTTTCTGTGGCGGATTCGCGCTTTGGCCCAATCAAAGCGGCAGTAGCCGGGTGGCGCATGGCCGGATACTTGTCGAAGCTGGCCCTCGCTCACCCGAAAGATCTGCTCGGCATGGAGAAAATCGAGGAGCAAGGCAAGACAGACTTGCTCGCCCGGTTGGAGGAGCTGGCTCGCCGCAAGGACTCCATGTTCGACCGGATCAACCATGCTTATCCCGGCGACCGCGATCTTCGCGTGCTTCTGGGCGATCGGGCGGAGCAGGATCGCATTTTTACGTGGCTGGCAGATCACCTGGAGCTGCTGGCGGAGCCGCCGGACAACGCGCATCGGGATCTGCTCGACCTGGACGGGGGCGACGAGGGCTATCTGTCACTTTCGCGGGGGTTTCGATTGAATGAAACCGCTCTGCTTGTGGATGCGGCCGCCAAGCTGCTCAAGAACAGCGGCGAGCAGCCGGTCAAGCTTGTCATCATGGGACATACACATGAGCCTGTCCGGAAACCTGAAGGGCTGAGTTACTATAACACCGGATCCTGGACCCGATATTACCGCTTCGATGGAGACGACCTGCCTTCATCGTGGTCGATATTGAAGGATCGCTCGTACGTGAATTTTCCGTTCCAGCTAAATTACGTTGACATCGACGTCGATCACCCGACCGCGGCGACGATGTTGTGTTATAAGAGCCGGAACCATGATTGACATTACTCTCGACGTGAAGGGAAATGGCGATCTGCTTAAGGTCGACTGGAGATCGCCGGCCGCCGGTATGGCCTCATATCAGATCGACGCCAACCGCTTAGTCAACCGGTCGGCCGCCGTTCGCGGCTGTCTCCAGGATCTGGTCGCTGCCGCCATGAAGAATCGCGCCGCCCATCAACCCCTGGCGTTGGGTCTTGAGCTGAAAGCGCTGGCGAGGGCGGGCAGCGAGCTTCGCAACGCGATTTTCATGCCTCAAGCCGGCGACGATAGAGAAGCCGAGGAGGCCGAAGAGTGGCTGCTATCGCTCAGCGAGGCCGTGATGCACGTGACCATCGACCGGCAGATTTATATTCCGTGGGGACTCGCTTATGACGGCGATCCGGAGTTGCTTTCCGACGACGCCCAAGATATATCGATTGCCAGGTTTTCCGGATTTTGGTGCTTGAAGTACCGTCTCTCAACCCTCTACAACCGAATCCGCGACAGAGTGGTGCGCAGCCCCAGAACGACCGGTGAGGCGCGGATCGTAAAGCTGGTTAACGCAGGCGCCTGGGCCAAAGCATTCGGCCAGGTGTCTCTCCAGGAACAGGAGTTAGCGGCTGCGATGTTCAAGACGGGCGACATTTCTTCCAGCAGAGACTTCGAGAAGGTGTGGAAGACTCAGAAGAAGTGCCTGGAGACCGATTTGTTGTACTTCTTCGGGCACGCCAATGGAACGGCTCTGTCGTTTGAGAAGGGCGACACTTTGACGATGGACGATTTCCCCGAGATCCTGAGGCGTAAACCGCCTGCCGACCGCCCTGCGTGCATGGTGTTCCTCAACGGCTGTCACACCGCGATCGGGAGCGCTAAGGAAGGGGGCTTCTTGCAGGCCACGGCCTATGGAGGGTTCTGCGGTTTCGTGGGCGCCGAGACTGAAGTGCCGGATGTCTTCGCGCTGCGTTTCGCCAATGCTTTTCTTAGCCGATTGCTCTACACCGGGTCGAGAGCAATTGATGTGATGAATGAAATTCGCCGGGATTATTGGCCGCTTTCGCTGGTCTACAATCTTTCGTGTCACCCGGATTTTCATTTCAATCCGCAGGGCGCGACCCCTCCAGTACTTCTGCCCGCGCCCGATTTCTCGAAGGATGCGATCGGCAGCGATAAAGTTTGACCATATGCCGCGGCGTTCGATTGACGTGAAAGTGGGGAAGAAATGGCCCAGCGATCCGTACAAGGGGCTGACCTACTATGGCGGCGACGATGTGCCGCTCTTCGCCGGCCGCGATAGCGACATTGACGCAGTCTGCGGATCGATTGGCCTTGGCAATATCCGTATCCTTCTGCTGCATGGCTTGACCGGTTGCGGGAAATCATCGTTTCTGCGAGCCGGTTTGATTCCCGCTCTGGAGGAAGAAATTGCGGGATACGAATTTCTGCGCGACGAAGCCGGGAAACCGGACTTCGTCCGCTCAACCGACGACCCTACCGCCAGTCTCGCCCGGAGAATCCATCTGTTTATTAAGAGGGAATATTCTTCGCCTCTGGAGAACAAGGAAGCTGAGGCGCCATCCCTGGCATCGGACGCTGCCTTGGAGGAAGCGGAATTCGTCCGTGCCGTCGCTGCCGACCCGCAAACGCTGGTCAAAACGGTGGAGCGGATCGCGTCCAAAAGGCCGCGAACATTCGTCCTGGTGATCGATCAGGCGGAGGAGGTTATTACTCTCAAGCCAGACCCAACCGGCGATCCCGCGAGAATTCAGTTTTTCGATTTCCTGTCGGATATTAGCCGCAGCCGATTCGACTTGAAGGTGATCATTTGCTTTCGAACCGAGTATCACGGCCAGTTTTACGCCCAGCTGAGGTATGGCGCCGACGTGGGCCGCATCAACGACTATTACTTGAACGACTTCACTGAAGAACAACTTCTCGAGGCTATATTACGGCCCACTTCGCGCGAACCGCTGGCAGGGTACGGGGCGCCCTTCGACCGCTACCATTTCAATTATGAGCTGAGTTTGCCGGGAAAAATCGCCAAGGCACTTCTCGCTCCGGGTCTTTCCGGGGGAGTGCTCCCCGCATTGCAGATCGTCTGCCGCCGCTTGTATGAGGGGGCTAAACCAAAGCCGCCGGAGGGGCCCGATGCAACTAAGGCTGCCATTTTCGATGCGGAAGTCCACCCTCTGGTAAAGTCCTTCACGATCACGGAAAAAGCTTATACCAGCCTGGGCGGCGTTGCTGGCCAAGTGATCTCTTATCTGCAGAGCGAACTGGAGGCAGCGCTTGCCGAACCGTTCGCTGCGAAATTAGGCCTTTCCGCACACCGCAATGAGATGGATGGGTGGCGCAGGGTGCTGACGACTCTGGTTAAGACGCAGATTAACGGCACGGTAACCACCGACGTGATCCCCGAGGAGACGCTCAGAAAGGAAGCGGTGAGACAGGGATGCGAGATCGAGCCGAAGGAGATGTTTCAGTTTCTCAGCCACGAACGGCGCCGCATTCTTCGGCCCGTGGATGTTGCCAGGCTGGCTACAGCAGAGGTAATCCGCTGCTTCAGTCTGGGGCATGACGTTCTTGCCGGCGCCCTTCAGGAGTGGAGCGATCGCGCGAAACACACGAAACTCGAACGCGAGAATGTTTGGGCTACTCTTCGGAGTACGCGCGGCATCATGAGTAACATCAACGGCAAAGCCTATGCGATGAACGCCATCACGCCGATGAAGTGGTGGAAAACGCCGGTGTTGCGCCTTTTCTTGTTCCTGCTGGGGGTGGTCCTTCCCCTGCAGAAGGATCTGAAAAACCTTTCGTTCATTCACTTCGCCCGCTGGGTCATCGTCCGCCGGACGCAGTTTCCGGTGCTCGCCCAAAACCAGGCACGGGATCGACTCAAGCACGACTATCTGTTTTTCTTCGCAAATTTTAACGGAACCTGGAACCAGTGCATGGACACTTTCTCGACCGTTCTGGCGAACGGAATCGACCTGATCTGGAGATGGAGCGAAAAATATCCTGGGACGAAGCCCTCCACGCAGTTCAAACGGTACATCGCGAGCGTGCAGTTCGTCACCGATTATTACTACACGGCGTACCCGAATGCGACCGCCAGCGACGTCAAAGCGGCGCACCGGGTACAGGATGCATTGGCTTATATTGCAGGACGAAGTAAGGGGTTGTCTCCCGAGGAATTTGAAAGAGCCTACTTGAAGTTCGTGGTAAGTGTCCAGTGCGACTTGGGAACGACATCTGAGCGAACGCTGGGGACCTGAGGAGGAATATGTCCAATCGAAATGGAAGCATTTATGGACTAACCATCCTTTCGCCGATCCGTTCCGACGCGGGAATTCCGCATAATCTCGCAATCCGCACATACTTGGCCGAGTTGCCGCGGGACCAACACAGTCCCTTCGCCAGATTGTCGAGCACCCACATGGCGAGGCTGGCGGTGCTTGACGACAAGGAATATCTAACGACGCAGTACGTAGTATTCGAATCCAATTTCGACGGCGATCTGGATATCTATCTCACACGCATGGCGCGGGAGACCCCGAATTTCGTGGACTCGGTCTGGAAACACTGTGTGGGCTATCCCGGAGTAAGCGATCCGCTCGCATTCACTGCATATATGAAGAAATGCCAGTTGGCGACCACATTTTTCTTCGCGGACGTCAACAATAAGACAGTGCAGCAAACCCTGCAAGCTTTGCGCACGCAGAGATCCGTGGCTGCATTTATCCTGGAAAATCAGGGGAAAGGCGGCGCCGAGCTGCAGAAGGCATTTGCGGAGTTACTCGAGTCGCTAAACGCAAGAGAAGAGTTGAACCAGTGACATGAGCAAACTGAACGCTGCCGATATTCAGGGGTTTGTTCTGCGCGGCTACGTCTTTCCAGTCGCGCGGTTCCTCTTTCTGGAGATTTCACAAGACAACGGGCAGGAGTTCGTCGGGCGCCTCGTGAGTCACATCACTACAGGCAAACGCTGGGACGAAAGGCCGCCTTCCACCGTCAACATAGCCTTCACGTACAAAGGCCTGGTGAATTTGAAGCTGCCGACCGCGCCTTTGCTGAGTTTCCCCGTGGAGTTCGTGCAGGGCATGAAGGAGCGCGGATGGATCCTGTTTGACACAGGCAGAAACTCGCCGGAAAACTGGGACGCTATGTGGAACGAGGAGCAGGTACACGCGTGGCTAGGCGTGTATGCCGAATCCGCACCGGAATTGGAACGGCGCTGCGGTGAGCTGCAGGCGCTGATGCTGGCGACGCGCGGAGCCGCTGTAGTCGGCTCGCAGGACGCCGGACTGCTCAAGATTGGCGGCGACTACTGCAACAAAGAGCATTTTGGTTACACGCAGGGGTTCGGAAATCCCGACTATTTGGCAGTGGAGCGCAATACGCAACCGGGCCAGGGCAAGTTGAGGCCTTACGGTAGCTGGGCGCCGATCGCAACCGGCGAGCTTCTTCTGGGATACCCCGATGAGGCCGGGGAGTTGCCCGCCGCGCCCATTCCGAATCTCCTGGCGAAGAACGGTTCTTTCATGGTGTACCGGAAGCTGCACCAGAATGTCGCAACTTTTCGCAGCTACCTCGAACAGCAGGGCCGACTGTATCCTGGTGGAGTAGAGAAGCTAGCATCTAAGTTCATTGGCCGCTGGCGGGACGGAACGCCAGTCGAACTGTCGCCAGACGCGCCGGACCCGGCCCTTGTCAGCAATCCTGACCGGAACACGGATTTCACCTACGGGCGGGATTTGGCCGGCGCGCGCTGCCCCCTTGGAGCGCATGTGCGGCGCGCGAATCCGCGGGATGCTTTCGGCTTCCATGGAGCACTGGTCAACCGGCGGCGCATCACACGCCGCGGCCTTCCTTACGGAGCGTATACGCCGGAAGGTGGCCCGGTTTCGGACGAGGACGAACACGGCATGATCTTCATGGCATTGAATGTGAGCATCAGCCGCCAATTCGAATACGTTTGCCAACAGTGGATTGAGTACGGCAACGACGCGCGGCAGGGAAGCGACAAGGATGTATTGGTGGGTAATCACGAAGCCGGCGAGACTTTTATGATTCAGGGCACGGCGGATCCCCGGAATCCGCCGTTCTTGTGCGGGGGCCTGCCGAACTTCGTTGAACTGCGAGGCGGGGAGTACTTCTATGTGCCGAGCATCACCGCGCTGAAAATGATGGCTACCGGCGCTGTAGATCCGTACTGAGGTGAAGGTTAGAAGTTTGGATTGCAGGCGCCACGCATCCGACGTAGTTTAGCCTGGACTAAGCTAGTATATCGTTTCACCAAGACATATCCTCCGGATCTTGTCACCACAGGTGGCCTTGTGGCTGCTAGCTTAGCTAAGCTATAGCTAGTTAAGCCAATGTCACTTACTTTGCGCAAAATCGGCTGTGCGCATTCATTGTGGGCGGACCCCCCTGGTCCGCGGCCGCTTCCGGTCGGCTTCTCAGGGATCGCATGGGGCTGAT